>Ga0182027_10011643_pt1 | contig 12415 bp, 11 predicted proteins | sample 712E1DmetaG_FD_121300 | JGI IMG/M metagenome (GOLD analysis project Ga0182027, IMG submission 121300) | Permafrost microbial communities from Stordalen Mire, Sweden - 712E1D metaG (Illumina Assembly) | ecosystem: Environmental > Terrestrial > Soil > Wetlands > Permafrost | place: Sweden...
CCGCGACAATGCCCATCTTGCCGTCGGCGTCGCCCTTCGACAGACGATCCGCGCCCGTCCAGATCTTCACAACTCCCCAGATGAAGCCGAAGAGGAAGACCACGCCCAGGGCGAATTGGACGGACGTCTTGAGCGACCCCGGAATCGCCTGCGCCAGGGGCAGCGCAAAAGGAAGCGAGATAGGTTGCGCTTGGGCCGAGGTGGCGCCGAGCAAGAGGCAGGACAGTCCGTTCCGCACGCAGCGGACGGACACTCCGAGTGTTTTCATGTACGCATCTCCTGGTGGTGGTTCATCGAATTCTTCGGGTGAGTTCCATGGCCTGGAATTTACCCTCAACGCGAACCAACCTACCAGAAGTGCCGGGTTACTTCTTGGATATGATTGCCGAAAAGCGGTTCAAAATTGCTCACTTTCCGAGGGAAGAAGCGTTTTCGGCAAAATTCCAAAATGTTTGCGGAAATGCCGGTCCAGATGGCTCTGATCGCAAAAGCCGGCCGCGCTCGCAGCGTCCGCAATCCGATAGTTGCCGGTGCGCAGGAGAGCGTGCACTTTTTCAAGCCGACAGCGCACAACGTACTGGTGCGGCGGCAGGCCGGTTGTGCTCTTGAACTTCCGGATGAAATGGAACGGGCTCAGATGCACCTTCCGCGCGAGGGTGTTGACCGTCAGGCAACCATCCAGGTGGTTGCGGATGAAATCGGTCACTCGTTTCAGCTGCTTCGGAGTGAGCGCGTTCTTTCGGCCTAGCGCCTGACCGAACCGGCCATGCGCGCGCACGACTTGGAATGCCAGAACGGTTCCGAGCGACCGGGCGAGCAGCTCGGGAGTGGCCGCGGGATGCTGGGCGGCGTTGTGCAGAGCGGCGGCCAGATCCCACAACAGAATGTCTCCTTGCGCCAGTTTGCTGAAATCATAGAGGAAGATTCCCCGGATGGCGGGAGTGCGGAACAGGCGCAAAACTGGCGGGCTGACCCGGACGATGGCGGCGCTGCCGGCCCGCGTCCACGCAATCGCGTGCAGGCATCGGGCGCCAATGACGCAAATCTGGCGCGCGCCGGCATGGCTCTCCACTTTGCGCCCGGTGCCGCTGCACCACCGAAGGTTGCAGCCGGCCGAACCAAAGGGCAGGATGATTTCGGCATGAGTCAACCGCCGCTTGGCCCACGGGGAGGCCGCTTGGCGTCCCACATAAACCTCGATACCACACCCCGCGCGCAAATCGCGCGACGATGCGCGCGACTCGCGCCGGGCGCCGGCCACCCGGCACGGACCGTTTCCCGCTTCCCCTGACGATGGAGCATTCTGAGGCATTCAGGCAGACTGTCTCGCATCTGGAAATGCGGAGGCCTGACCCGAAGCCTAAACAAGCAGCGCCGAAAGTGATTGGACGTTGCTGCTACAAATCAGAACGAAAATGCTGTCTTCACGTATAACAACCGCCGCGAAGTCTCCGCATACAACCGGACAGAAGATCGATTGCTTCGCACGATCGAGGATCGGGGCGGCGAAGAAGCGGATCCCACCGCCGCCACCCGACCAGCATTCTCACGGCCGTCGCGGCAAGAGCCCGTCATTCCACCCTATCCCGAGTCCGGCAGCCTATTCGCGAACTTGAATGACAGCCGGTCCTGGTCCGACGCCACCGCCAACCGGCCGCATCCGCCATCGTTATCCAAGAGGCTCTGCGTGATCGCATCTTGGAGAAAGCGTTCGACGGTCGCCCGCATGGGACGAGCACCGAGGGTCTTGTGGTAACCCCGGCGGATCAGGAATTCGACCGCCTCCGGCGTCGTCTCGACGGGGTAGCCCAGGCGACGCAAGCGGGCTTGTTCGCGTGCGATCATTAGCTCGCAAATCTCCCGCTGCGTCTCGAATTGCAGACGAGCGAAGACGATCTTTTCGGTGATTCGGCCGACCAACTCTGGCCGTAGTTGCTGCCCGACGCGGTTGAGCACCGTGCGTTCGACCGTCGCCATCGGGGCGGAGGTCATGCGCATTACTTCGCTTGAACCGATGTTACTCGTGAAAACGACGTAGAAGCGCGACAGATTCTTTCGTTCCCCGGAGGCGAGCGTGATGCTCGCCTCATTGAGGATCTGAAGAAACAGATCCAGGATCAGCGGATGCGCCTTTTCGAGTTCATCGAAGAGCAACGTGCCGTCTTCAACGCCCTGCAACGCCCGCCCAAGAAGACCGATCTCGCCCATCGCGTGGCCGATCAGCTTCTCGACCGACGATTGATTCTGGTACTCTGACATGTCGAAACGCACTGGCTTGCGGCCGTCGAACAGGTGCGCCGTGAAAACCTGCGCCATTTCGGTTTTACCCACGCCCGTCGGCCCAACGAATAGAAACGATCCCTTTGGCCGGTCGGGATGGGCGACACCCATCTCGCCGCGCACCAGCACCGAGACGACCCGTTCCATGAGATGGCTCTGACCGAGGATATTTGACTCCAGGTGTGCGCGCAGCACCCGAAGACGGTCCTTCGTGGTTTCCGGGGAACGGGTTTGGGGTTCGGGGAGGAGCGTGATCATGCGTGTTAACTCTTGGATCGATGCCAGGCGGGCGGGCGGCCATCCACCCCGAGCGGCGAGATGCACGTGCGGCGGAAGCCGAAATCGCAGTGCTGCACGACCGCCTGAAATCTCCGCAACCGGCGGAATTCGTGCGGCTCGATGTAGTAGCGGTTCTCCTCGGTCAGCGAGGTCGTCCGCTTCCCCCCGCTCCAGCCGGTAGTGCGACGCAGCGATTTCCGCTTTCCCAGCGTGTCCGCCGCGATCTTGGCCGAGTCTTCGTCGGCCGCGCAAAAGGTCACCCGGTTGGCCATGTTCGCAATGAACACCTTTGCCTTCTTTTCATCACCCATTGGCGGAACAAGCGAGGAGTAGGATTGCGTCGCCGCGACGACCGTCGCTCGCGCTTCGCGCAGCACATCGACAACGTTGTAGTCGCTCATCCCGTCCTCCGAGGCCGTCACGATCTTCTGCGCTTCGTCCGCCCAGAAGATCAGCAGGTTGTCGGTGGCGCGTTCGCCTGCCGACCGGTCGAAACGCCGCAAGGCGTGCGAGTAGAACGTCAGTTTGAGCAGAGTGTTGACGTATCGCCGCTCGACGGCGTAACGCTGCGGGATCGAAACGCAGATGATTTTTCCGCGGTCGATGTCGTCGAAATTGAAGGTCGATTGGGGCGAGCAAAAGACCTCCGCAATGCCCGGCTCCATGAAGCACTTCAGGTAATTGGCGATGGTGGTTTTCACGCCGCCGAGCTGTTCTGGGGGCTGCTTGCTGAAGTTGAAATGGTAGTGGTCCGTCATGGCTTTTGCCTCGGGTGTATCAACCGCCGCCAGTCTTGCGATAACCCGGCCTTGTTCCATGTCCGAGGTGAGGAAAGTGTAGGCGCTCGCTAGGGTGACATCGCAACCGGCGCAGGCCAGCGCGTTGAACGCGAATTCCATCTGCACCTGCGCTTGCATCCGGAAAAAGCTCTGTTCTGTCCGCTGCCCGAGTGACGCGGCGACGTCGCAAATGATCTTTGCTTTCGCGGAATAGGGCAGGTGCGGGTTGTCCAAGAAGTTGAACCGATGCACCGGCTGCCATCCGGCGAGCGCCGTTTCCGGACGGACTTGAAGCAGGATCAAATCAGACGACCGGCCGAGGTTGCCCAGCATCGCTGACAGCGTTTCCCAGTAGACGCCCTTGTCATCGACGCAGACGCCACCCCAGCCCGGGCAGTTCTTTGAAACCTGCCAGAGCATGGTGTTGATCGCCGCCACCGTCTTCCCGCTGCCGACTTGACCGGTGATCAGCCAGCCCCGGCAGAAACTGAAGATGTCCCAGGAAAACCCGCCGAGCCGGAGAACGACCTGGCGGCGTGGTCGTCCGCGGGCGGTCAAAATGCAGTAGCATTGCCACAGCGCGAGGAGACCGAAGGCGTATGTGCCAGGCCGCAATACGGCGTCACCCCAGAGGGCAAGCGCTAGCGCGGCGCTGCAGAGAAAGATAAGGAGATGGACCGCCATGGCACGCCGCCGATTCGCCGTCTGGCGAGTGCGACGGCAGGAGAATGACAGATTTCCGTCCCGCCGACTTGGACAATTGTGCGAAATCTCTGGACGATCTAGCGGTGTTTCAAAGCGAATCGGAGCACCTTTGCCCAGACGCGCCGGACATGTGGGGCTGTCGCTATTGGTCCGAAACCGGCAATTACCATCTTCTTTATCCGCCCGAAATGCGGGGTCGCATCAATCTTGGTCGCCCGGCGAACGGACTGCCAGCAGGCGAGCAATCCGACGACGCCCGTCAAGGATGGACACCAAACAAGTGGCCACGCTTACCTTCCTGTTCCCTGCAGATGCGGCCCAATTCAGCCCCCCAAAAGGAAGGAAAGAAGTCATCGGTCACCTCCAGGACATACGATGCATCCGCCCGATGGCCAGGCTCGGCGACATTCGCATTGTTCCAGATTGGCGCCGCCACGTATTCGGACACCGTGTTCGCCGCGCGGATATCGGCCCAACCGGCTTCACTCGATCGTGTCGCAGACGAAGACCATCGAGGACGGCAAGCGTGATTCCGGCAGAAGATCAGGATGCTTCGCCAAGGTACTGACATCAGGAAATGGTTCGCGAGTTTCTATCAGCCTAAACTTCGCGTTGACAAACGCATTAAGATATTCGCTGAGCGTGTAGTGATGCCGCCCCACTGGAAGCCAGTCTCCTGAAACCGTCCGTAATTCCCTTTGGATCGTAACGCCGCTATCGAAATAGCTCGTCGGCCGTCCACGCTCTCGAATCCAAGCTGACTTAGTGTCGTAGAATCCGTCCAACGGATGCGGAATTTGTATTATCGCATGCCCTCCGCTCCGCAATGCCTTACGCATGGCTCTCAAAAACGCTCTCACGTCGTACAACGATGGCAGACAACAGAACCCAAAGATTGAAAGGCAAAGATCGACCGTTCCCTCTTCGACAACAGTGCCAAGGTTTCTCATATCGCCAACAATGTATTCCACGTTTTGCCGTCCCTCATTTCGTCTCACAGCCTCTTCGATCATCTGCGTTGACGAGTCGATTCCTATCACTCGATTAGCGCACTCGCTCAAGGGTCGACAATAGTTACCTGTGCCGCAACCACAGTCGAGTATTGTGCCATTGGATGAAAGCCGTCTAGCCTTATCCAATATCCACTCCCAAGCTATCAACTCGTCGCGAACCCAAGGCTCATCTCTGCCCCATCTCTTGGCAACTGAGTCGTAGATGAAATGAAGTTGTTCGTCCTCAGGAGGAGGTGGGCGATCCGCTCCGGGAATGCTTTTCTTCTTTGGCATCGCAGTTTCCCTAGGAAAGCTTGAATGGGCTGAGGTTCGTCTTCGTATCGTAGACATCAATGCCCTCGGCATGCTTAATCCTGTTGACGATCCAATAGGTAAGTGGCGTAGCCGCGGCCTCATAGGTTACTTTGAACAGGTATACGGACCCGATAACCCGAAGAATCGCGCCCAACGGTATTCTCCCAACGAATACGATCGAAATGAATACAATCGAGTCAATGGCTTGCCCGACGACAGTAGAGCCTATAGTTCTGGTCCATAGATGGCGTCCGCCGGTCCATACTTTCATCTTTGCTAGGACATAGGAGTTCGCGAATTCACCCGCCCAATAGGCCAGGACGCTGCCTAGCACTACCCTGGGCACAAGTCCCAAGATAACTTCATATGCCGCTTGGTTTGGCCATGCGGGGGCGGGCGGGAGTTCTTGGACTACCCAAAGAACGACAGCCATGAGGGTCGCGGCGAAGAATCCAAGCCAAATAATCCTGCGCGTACGAGCGTAGCCGTAACATTCAGTAAGTATATCGCCGAAGATATAAGCGAATGGAAATATGACTATTGCACCGGGAAACTGAAAGGGTCCAAGCGCGATCAGTTTGGCGCTGGATACTTGGGATATTAAGTAAACGGCGATGAATGCGCAGGACACGATATCGAAATACCGGAATGACCGCTGTTCGATTTCATGCGCTTCTACTCTTGTGCTCATAATGGCTGAGATTTTGCAGTTTAGCTGACGAACACAGACTCTGATTTTTTTGGGTGGACTCGTGTGGCTTTCCCGAGGTGGATGGGCCGTCCTTCATGAACTGCGCCTATCCATTGGAGGAGTTGCTCGTGGAGGCGCTTAGCGTCTTCCGGGGCTTTTGTATAGAACGCTATCGCCCGTCCGCTATCATCCCGTTTTGTGCCGCAGCAATACACTCCTCCCTCGTGTTTGTATAGTGCAAAATTGGAGACGAAGAGCTGTTCGGGCAGGGCGATACATTCGAGCATCGTGTCGATGAAATGACTGTCTAGTCCAGCGTCCTCTTGAAGCCGCTGACGAAGCTCGAAAAACTGCCCCGGGTCGCTGGTGAGGTAGCAATAACGAATGCGGCGCTCCCTTAGGTTATGGAGCACTACGTCATACCAGACGCCGGTTGGCTCCAGAATATGGCGAGCAAAGACGAATAGGTCGGTGAAAGCGAAATTTCTTTGAATATGTAGCTCCTCTTCAGGGGTTCGGTCGGCATCGTGGCCCGCCAATCTCAACAGGTCATCGCTTAAGGGCGGCCAGATTCTATGGAGCTGAACAAAGCGGACGATGTGACCTCGGGAAAGCGGCGGTCGGTTTCCTTGCTCGATCATTGCCACGGTCGAAGTGGACAGGTCTAGCTCGCGTCCAACTTGGCCCTGCGTGGTGTGTGCTTCCGCCTCGCGAACTTCCTTCAATCGCAGGCCAAAACGCTTCCATTTTTCGGTTTGGTTATCAAAAGGCATATGAGAGGCCGGCAAGATCGAGAGGAGTAAACACAGCGAATGGTGCACAAAATGTCAATTGCCATATGTAAAACTGGCTACACGAAAGAAGTACACGTGCGGTGTTGACATCTTGTGTAAATTTGCTCCATAATCAGAACCGCCGAGGGGCGTTGCGGTTGCGACTGCAAAAAGGTCGCTACCACGCAGCGACCCAGGGCTTCAACCCATGAAACCTCCCACCAATGATGCGGACCAGGCCCATCCTCATCCTATCACGGGCCAAACGGAGTGCGCAAGCACTTATCAACAAACGGCTTCGATCTTCTGGTCCGAAGCTGATGTCGACTGGAGAGAGGAAAGCAAAGCCATGGAGCGCGCTAAACGCGAATTGCGCCGGCTCTACCGTCCGGTCTGGATGTGGTGGCCCGGGGATTTTAGCGACGGCTAGACCAGCGAATCTCCATGAAAGCGCAAGACAACCCGTGGCACGCGACCTTCAAGGAACGCCAGCGGCCTCTCCAAAATGGCAGGCGCCATGATAGCAAACAAAGGAGAATTCGGCTGGCTACGACCGGCCACAAGACCCGCGTGAGCATCGGCCGATGCCTGCTAGACGCTTTTTCACGCAGTTCCTGAATGCGAGTCGAACAAAGGTGGACGAATTGGTTCTTCCGAAAAAGAACAGGACGCCAGTGTTCTCCGAAATCCCACGGCCAGTCCCATACATCAAGCTTCGATGCGTGCTGAGGGTCTGAGACCGCGCGGTCTCGGAACTGGATTCACCGTGTTGCCCAGTATCGTGCTGCCTTCCGTAGTTCGAACAACGTCGGCAGACCGATATTACTGACTTCGCGGCTCGATGGCTCGCCCACATCTTCCCCTGTCAACGCTTCAAATGCGCCCTCGCGAGCGCCTCTGCATGACTCGGGGCAGGAATGACCGGTGTTAGCCATATCCATACGACTCTTTCATTCGTTTCTTCATGTTGGTTTTAACTGATGCACTCGAACCCCGTTTACTGATCACGAAGACAAGTCGCCGATATGCCGGCTGGCGAATGCAACCGTGGGAGAGTGACAGGATTCCGTCGCTCCGACTTGGACAATTGCGCAGTTTTTCGGGACGGTCCTGCGGCATTTCAGGAGGAATCGGGCAACAGCTCCACAGCAATGCGCCTGACTCTCTCGTCCTTAGTCTCCCCAGTAGCGGACGATACACTGACCGCGCATCCTGGCGGCTGATGACCACAACATCCTCGCCAACTTAAAGTCGCGGAACCGCACGGTGACACCCGCTTCGTCGTTCCAAACGGGCCAGTTCTTGCGCCATGCAAGCTGCGGAAATCGAGCGAAAAGGAGCGTGTCTTCCTCGCGCAAGGCCGTATGGCCATCACGTACGGTTCGGACTGGCTGCCAGTCGAAGACCGGGAGGCAACGACCAAAGCGGTTACATGCGGCATTGATGACGCCGCGCCGCGCCGCCAGTTTGAGACTTCCTTGCTCAGGCATGTAGCCGCAACCCTGATGGAGAGCCAAGACTGCCCAGAGGGTACGGTCGTCAATTGAGCCGCGCAGCCGGGCATTGGCCGCGCAGGCGAGGACGGCGTCACAATCGTCCTCTAGATCCTCCGCCTCTAAGTCTGCTTTCACGAATGACCGCCTCCCCAACTGGTAGCTGAGGCAGAGGAGGACGAAATACTGCGGTGCTGCGCCCAGGATTGTCTTCCGAATCGTCCATTTGAGGATTGGCGCGAGCTGTCTTGGTGTGGGCCGATCCGGTATTTCGGGACGATCAAGGCTGTAGGCAAGGAACTCGCCGAGCGTCTTCCACTCGTTCTTCCCTGGCCGCCAGCCGAACTCCTTGAGAAATTCCCCCCATGTCAGGTCGAGAATGCCTTCGGCTTCTTGGCGGTTGAGGGCATAGTAATAGTGGGTGGAGCCCATGGGGGTCTCATTTCCTGGCAAGCGGGCGCATTCACCTAATCAGCACCGGCGCTGGCATACCCCCGCGGGAATTTCTGAGGATATCCCAGCGAAAGGCGTCGGATGCCTCTACGTTCTGACCATTCATTCGCGCCCGTCGAGACGATGAATTCGCTCAGCAAAATGGCGCCACGAAAACAAATATGGCTTCTTTCCATTCGCGGGCGTCCAAGCGATGGAGCCGCGGCCCACGCTCAGCGTGCCCAGCATATCTCCTTTTTTTCTTACTTGAAAAGTCACGGCCGACTCTCTCTTCGCCAACTCCCAATTGTCGAGGGCAGCGGTGACGCTATGACGACTAGGACGCTTCTTTTTCGGGGATTTCTTAGGCATGGAGGAATTCCTTCTCAGACGATCAATCAGAGCCGCCACGGCCAGACTTGCATTCTTAAATCAGCGGTGCCGCAAATAGGGCAGATCCGTCAGCATAGCCGCCGGCCAACGTCTTCTGCAATCCCGGAATCACCTTCATACCAAGACACAGTTCGATCAGACCCGCAGTCGTTTTGCGAACGGCCAAGACCGCAAATCCTCCCTATTCCTAGGACGTCACCACCCTGTCTTGCATGCGGCGCAATCCGCTATGATCGCGCCAGAAGAGCGATTCGCCCCTGTCGCCGATTCCGAAGCGGCACGTACATGGCCTGCAGCAATCCCTTCGGTGCGTGCACGACTACATCGCGTCGCGCCGATGCGGCCTCAAAAGAGCGGTTCTTCATTGTTCGTCTGTCAGGAGTTTCACCGAAATGCCTCGGACTTCCGGGCTCTTGTTTCTGGGCTGCAACCGGTAATTCGGAGGAAGCGGTGCGAGGAATTCGATCCGGCATCCGGCAATCTCCTTCAAAAGCGGACCCAACCGCAGCCCGTTCATAGTGACCTCATGTTCGGTGAACGACAGAACGATCCGCTCGCCATCGGGATCCCCATTGAATCGCGCGCCCACAAAATGCGGCCAGGGAATCGCCCATTCCTCACCGGTCGAGGTGCGCACCTCCAATCCGGCGGCTGCCGTTTTCGCGAGCGAAACGGTAATGGGCGGGTCATCTGCGGGCGGCCGGAAGTCGGGCGATTGTTGCAGGCTATTCATAGGTGAATTCCGATGTGCTGGGTTTGACGAACGACCATCTCCATAAATCGATGGTAGCGACGGTGACGCTCACCGTAGGCGAGTATTCGTCGCACCCGTGCAGAACGGACACGCCGGACGGGTTTGCCCGGGTCCGCAGTCTGCAAATCAAGCGCGAGATCGCGGTCGCCGCTGCGGGTGACGTTTGCACGCAGTTGCGCTTTGTTGCCGGTGAAGACCGCCACCCGCTTCTTTCCCCGAGAAATCGCCACGTACCATTGATTGGCGTTGGTCGCCGCCCGGCATCCCGAGTCGGCGATCACCACGGTATCGACCGTCTTGCCTTGTGATGCATAGGACGTGACGGCGTAGCCGCGCACGAAATGGCGTTGGCTTGGTTCAAGGGTCTTCTGAACTCCGGCGCGGTCTTCGACCACCATGGCACCGTCCGCGGTCAATCGCCGAACAGTCACGAGTTCGCCGTTGGCGATCTTCAGCCCTTCGCGAGATTTCGCGTTGAACTTGAGTTGCAGTCTGTCCCCGACGCCGATTTCCATTTCCCGCTCAGTCGCCAGGGTCACCCGTCCGACATAGGCAGAGCTCATGGTTGAGCGCCGGCCATTCTTCAAGAGAACCAACCCGCGTTCGTTGGCATCGACCACGGCGCAGCAGTCACCCCGATTGAATCGGCCGTAGCTTTTTTGGAAACAGGCGAACGACCCGGGAGGGATGAAACGGGAGTCTCGCTTCTGTGCCTCCGTCAGGTCGACCGTTTCGAGCGCCTTGAGCACCGTCCCAGATTCGACCTGCCCCTTGGCCCGCAATGCGTTTCGGATCGCGTCGTTGGACCGGTGCACTTCATCCCAGGTCTGTGCCACGACCAGCGTTTGGTCGCCCCGCGCCGTGCTTTCGAGGTATTCCTCGGTCAGCGCAGCCAGACGGTCGGCGTCCCCGATCTCCCGGATGCAGCCGATCCGATCCAGCCGGTCGAAGGATTCATCAATTCGACCCGCAGACGCCGCTTTCACGGCATATCGGTAGCTGCGAATGAAAGCCCGTTCCGCCGCATCTTTGGCGAACGCAGGGTTCTGTCGGCGGATTTGGCGCAGCACGGCCGGTTTTATGCCGGCGTGCTTTTCGATGGCCCGAAGGATGTCCGAGGCCTCGACGGCGCCATGTTGCCGGGTATCACCGGACAGGATCAGTCGCCCGCCCCCGGCATCCACGGTCGCAATCAATTCACTCATCTGCCGCGCGCCCACTTGTCCGGCTTCATCCAAAAGCACGACCGTATGCCGCAGCACTTCCTTTGTTTCGAGAAAACGGGCGAGAGTCGTCGCCGGCAACCCATCCGCCGACAGATCGCCCGCCTGCTGGCGTTGCGGGGTGAGCACGACCGTGGGAAACCCGTTGTCTTTCAAACCCCGGACAACCTCCCGCAGCGTGAAGCTCTTTCCGGTACCGGCTGCCCCACGGAACAGCGTCACCATGCCCCGGCTTTTCAGGATTCCCTGCACTGCTTTGCGCTGTTCTTCCGACAGATCCGGCGACGGCTGAAAGTCCGGGTTGAACGGACCGAACTCGTACCGTCGGTCACGCGCTGCCATCACGACGGCGACCTCGTGCCGCAGCACCTCAGGCGACGTCAGCCGCCGACCGTCGTTGTCTCGGAAGTAATCCCGGCGGTCGATTTCGGCCCGCAATCCGCCGAGGTTGAAATCGCATCCCCGACCGCGTGCCAAAGCTGCTGAGAGCAATTCACAACTATTCACGACAGCCCGGCGTTCAAACAAGTGCGAATCGGCCCAGGTCACGATTCCCGGCAAATCCACCGCAATCGACCCGCCCGCAGCCTGGTTGCGAAGGGACTCCAGCGCCCGACGTTCATCCGGTGGCATCTGCGCCTTCCAGTCCGGCCGCAATCGTTCCGCGGTAGAATTCCCCTGTTTCCGACGCCGCTTGGAGTGAGCAATCCATTCACGCAGTTTCACCACGTTGCCCTTCTCCCCCTTACCCGTGATTTGCCGATTCGCTTCCTCATCGATCTGCCGGTGCCGTTTCGAGAACCGATCGATCACGCTGACCGGTACCCCCTTGATTTCAAAGTCCCGCCGGCTGTTCTGGATTTCGTATCCCAGCGACCGCAGTCCCTTCGCCAGTTCGTGGTAGTACAGGTTTTCCGCGAACTTCTGCGCCCGGTACATTTCCAGGGTCTGCAGAGCCTTCCAACGGTTCTCCGCCGAATCGAAGGTTGCGTTGAAGACCACACAATGCGTGTGCAGATGCGGATCGAGTTCTCGGCTGGTATCGTGACGGAAGCAGGCCGCCACGATGTTCCCAGTCACCCGCTCGTCGTTTTGTCCGGACATCCGCACCCGTGTCTGGGCCAGCGATTCCAGTTCCGCCATTGCTGTCCGTACCGCCCGGTTGTGCAACTCGACGATTCGAGCGTCCTGGTACAACGCGACCACCGAAACACTCTTTGGCGGACTGATCGTGAAGTCATAGAAGATGCGTCGATTTGGCTCAATCGAATCACCCTCCCGCCGTGTCGAGTTCATCCGCTGAGTC
>Ga0182027_10011644_pt1 | contig 12414 bp, 9 predicted proteins | sample 712E1DmetaG_FD_121300 | JGI IMG/M metagenome (GOLD analysis project Ga0182027, IMG submission 121300) | Permafrost microbial communities from Stordalen Mire, Sweden - 712E1D metaG (Illumina Assembly) | ecosystem: Environmental > Terrestrial > Soil > Wetlands > Permafrost | place: Sweden...
GACAGCAGCGCGGATGTCCCCATGAAGGACCGCGTGTTCGAGTACTTCAGGAACTGGAATTTCCAGTACACCAGGGACGACATCGCGACAGCCATTTTCCAGGAGTTCATGGTCCATTTTCTCCGCGACGTCTTTGAAGATGAAATGGGGGAAGATGCGTTCCACGACTGGGTCATGCTCACCAATATTCCGTTGCGGGTCACGTTGGCGCTCGTCCACGAAGGGACGTCTCCCTGGTTCGACGATGTCCGAACGCCTGCGGTAGAGGGGCGCGATGATATGATCAGAAAGAGTCTGCGCGAAGCTGTGGAGGATCTTACCGCCCGCTTCGGCAGCGAAACGCGAAACTGGCGCTGGGGGAATCTCCATACGGCAACAATCCGCCATCCCTTCGGCATTCGCCCTCCGCTCGATAAGATCTTCAGCATCGGTCCCTTTCCTGTCGCCGGCGCTTCGGGAGCGCTTGTGAGCGGGGAATACGATTTCAATGCGCCTTTCGCCGTCACCGTCGGCCCCTCATTTCGGCAGATCTTCGACTTCGCCGGTGACGGACCGATCCGCTCAATACTTCCCTCGGGGGAGTCCGGGCAGGTGTATCACGCGCACTATGCAGACCAGACGGGTTCCTGGCTTAATGGCTGGTACCGTTCGGCGCACTTCTCCACCGCCCATTCCCCCGGCGGGGACCGCCTGACTCTTCTCCCACGACCATGAGAACGGACTTCTCACCGGCCCTTGCACGGCAGCTCAGGGAGGCACACGCCGTCGTTGCGTTTTCCGGGGCGGGAATCTCCGTCGAAAGCGGCGTCCCGACGTTTCGCGGAGCCGATGGAATCTGGACGAAGATCAAACCGGAAGAGCTCGCCAGCATGAACGCCTTCATGAAAAATCCGGCGCTCGTCTGGGAATGGTACGCGCACCGTCGGACGATTATCGAATCGATTGAACCGAACGAAGGCCATCGTGCCCTCGTTCACATGGAACGGGTGGTGCCGCACTTTACGATCGTCACGCAGAACATCGACAATCTTCACCGCCGGGCCGGGAGCAAGGTCATCCACGAACTGCACGGCAACATTGAACGGAACTACTGCATGAAGTGCGGCAGGACCTACCGGAGCGATTTCACGGTGAATAAGGAGAAGATGCCGGTCTGCACAGAGTGCGGCGGACTGGTTCGCCCCGACATTGTCTGGTTCGGCGAGATGCTCCCCGAAGAAGAGTGGGAAGCGTCGGTGCGGGCATCGGAAGAGGCCGATCTCTTCTTCTCGATCGGGACATCCGCCGTGGTCTATCCGGCCGCATCGCTGCCATGGATCGCAAAGCGGGCGGGGGCGTACGTGGTGGAAATCAATCCGGAAGCGACATCATTGACAAAAGATGCCGATGAATTCCTCCAGGGGTCGTCAGGGCCGATCCTTGCAGCGCTGGCAGATGAGATGGAACGCTGCCGACGGGAACCATCGACCGACGACAGGCAACGGAGAGGATAAATGGCACAAAGAGCGGGCAGGACGAAGATCGTTTGCACGCTGGGACCTGCATCCAGCAGCGTGGAAACAATTTGCCGACTGATCGATGCCGGGATGGACGTCGCGCGGCTGAATTTCTCGCACGGGACGCACGAGGAACACCGTACGGTCCTGACAAACGTGCGGGAGGCGGCACGCAAGACGGGAGAGTACCTCACCGTGCTCCAGGACCTCCAGGGACCGAAGATCCGGATCGGGGAATTGAGCGTCCCCGCAATCGACCTGCAGCCCGGATCCCGGCTGGTGATCACCACCGACCAGGTCGTGGGAGGGCCGGGACGGATTTCCACGACGTACGCCGGCTTGACGGCGGACCTCGTTCCAGGAGAAGAGATCCTGTTGGACGACGGGAAGCTCCGTCTCCGTGCGCTGGAGATTCACGGAAACGACGTCACATGCGAAGTCGTCGTGGGTGGAACGCTCACAGCGCACAAGGGGATCAACCTGCCCGGGGTGGCGGTGCGTGCGCCGTCGGTAACCGAGAAAGACAAGCAGGATCTCAAATTCGGCCTGGACAACGACGTCGACTACGTAGCCCTCTCATTTGTCCGAACGGCCGACGACGTGAGACACCTGCGCTCTCTGATCCGTAGCCACGGAACTCCACCTCCCCGCGTGTCGATCATTGCAAAGATTGAGAAGCCCCAAGCCGTGGCGAACATCGACGAGATCATCGCGGAGGCCGACGGTATCATGGTGGCGCGCGGCGACCTTGGCGTGGAGCTTCCGCCGGAAGACGTGCCCCTCCTGCAGAAAATGATCGTTGCCCGGTGCAACAAGGCGGGGAAGCCGGTGATCATCGCGACGCAAATGCTCGAATCCATGATCAACAGCCCGACGCCGACCCGTGCGGAGGCAAGCGATGTTGCCAATGCCGTTCTTGACGGCGGAGACGCCGTTATGCTCAGCGGCGAGACATCGGTGGGGCACTATCCCGTGGAAACAGTCATGATGATGGACAGGATCGTCCGGAAGGTGGAATCCGAGAGGATCCGCCGGATTCCACCGGAACGGGGAACGCAGGTGACGGACCGGCACGATGCGCTCGGGCGGTCGGCGTGTGTCCTGGCCGAGCAGATGCATGCAGCGGCGATCGTGACCGTCACGAATTCGGGACAAACGGCTCGCGTCCTGGCCCACTACCGGCCCGATCCTCCCATTATCGCTATCACCGACAGCCCGAAAACACTGAGGATGCTGAACATCGTCTGGGGAGTGAGGGGGTTGCTGGTGGAGGATTTCGCGCACGACTCCGACAAGGCCCTGGAGCAGGTCCAGGAGCGTCTCCTGACATCGGGATTGGTACAACGGGGCGATTACATCGTGCTGCTGGCAGGGCAGCCGTTCCTGGCGCGCGGTTCGACCAACTTCATCAAGGTCGAACAGATCGGCTGATGCGAGGGGACAGCCGGGTCACTGCCGCGGTCATTTCGCGGCGGATGCGCGGATCTCGAAAAGCCGGTCGAGCATCGAGATCTTCAGGAGTGCCGAAACTTTCTTGTGGACATGGACGAGTTTGACTTTCCCGCCATGTTCCTTCATTTTCCGCTCGGCGATCAGGAGTGCACTCAGACCAGTGCTGTCACAGAAGTCGACATTCGCAAGGTCGACAACCAGACTCTCCACCTTCGGCGTGCAAAGCAGAAGGAACTCCCCCTTCAACTCCGATGCGATTGCTGCGTCGAGCTTCTTTTCCTTGATCTTCAGCGTGGCCGACGCGCCGGTTTGTGTGACGTCGAACTTCATACGCTCTTTTCCGCGAGGAACATGTGGAGACACGCAATGAGATGATCGCAGGCTTGAGCCTGTGTTGAAGAGGCGTGAACGCGCACCAGGAAATTAAAAAAGGTGTCCGCGTATTGCCTCTCGAAGCCCGCGCGGAGCGGTGCATTGCTCTCTTTACAAATATAGGCGGAGGGAAGGAGGAAGTCAAGGTTGAGATCGATGGCGACATCGTACCGGCGCAGCGGGAGGCGCGCGAACAGCTCCTTGTGTGGGAGGAAGAATTGGCCCACCTCCTTCGGCTCAATGGTGATCACGTGACTGCGTGGGAGGGCGCGCTCGATATGGTGCCGGGGGACGTCTGCGACGATGGTGATCATCCCTTCGTGAAAGGAGTCCCGCAAGGGGAGGAGACGGGCGACGATGTCTATTCCTTCGGATGCGTGGAGCGGCGCGACCGCAAGAAGCGTTGCGGAAGAGTGAATGGGATAGGGGAACGAGATGGCGGCGTCGCGGGACTTCCGGAAATGAAACCGCGCAAAGCGCCCGCCAATGGAACGTCGCACCGATTCCAGCATCAGATCCTCACTGCACCAAAGTTTTGAACTCGTCTTCCGTGATCACCCGTACACCGAGTGAGCGGGCCTTTGCAAGCTTTGCACCCGCATCATCCCCGGCAAGAACGTATGTCGTGCTCTTGCTGACGGATCCCGACACTTTCCCTCCGTTCTGCTCGATGATCGCCGCCGCTTCCTCGCGCGTATAGGAGGGAAGCGTTCCCGTCAGGACGAACGTCTTGCCGGCGAGGGTCTTCCGTTCCCGGGGTGCCGCCGTCGTGAATTGCAGCCCCGCTTCCTTCAACCGGCGGATGACATTGCGATTGTGCCTGTCGCCGAAGAAGTGGGCAATGCTCTCGGCGATCGTGGGACCCACCTGTTGCGTGGATTGCAGTCGCTCCGGGGATGCTTCCTGCAAGGCATCGATCGATGGGAACTCCGTGGCAAGCACCTTTGCCACTCCTGTGCCGACGTGACGAATGGCGAGACCGAACAGCACCTTGTGATACGGCTGCGTCTTGCTCCCCTCGATCGCATCCAGGAGGTTCTGTGCGCTCTTCTCTCCCCAGCGCTCGAGTGCGACAATATCCTTCTTCTTCCCGGCGAGCGCGTACAGATCAGCGACGTTTCCCACCAGCCCGAGCGTCACAAGCTGCTCCACGGCGGCCTCCCCGAGTCCCTCGATGTCGAGCGCGGGACGCGAGGCAAAATGCTCGATCCGTCCTTTCACCTGCGCCGGGCACGCGGCGTTTTCACAGAAATAGTTCGCCTCTCCCTCGGTCCGGTAAATCCCCGAACCGCAGACCGGACACACGGCGGGCATCGTGAAGCGCTTTGCCCCTGCGGGACGCCTGCCGGGGACGACACCGCTCACTTTCGGGATGACATCCCCTCCCTTCTCGACGACAACAACGTCCCCCACACGGAGATCCAGCTCACGAATGTAATCAATGTTGTGGAGTGTTGCGCGGGAAACGGTTGTGCCGCCAAGGAACACGGGTTCCAACTCGGCAACCGGCGTCACCGTGCCGGTGCGGCCAACCTGGAGGGTGATGCCCGTGAGTTGCGTCTCCGCCTTTCGCGATGCGAACTTGAAAGCGACGGCCCAACGCGGGCTCCTTGCGATCGTGCCAAGGATATCCTGCTGCCGCAGATTATCGACTTTAATGACCACCCCGTCAATGTCGTAAGGCAGTGAATCGCGCCTTGCCTCCAGGTTTTCCCAATACGCCACGACCTGGTCGATCGACGTACACTGTTGTGCGTCGCCATTCACGGGGAATCCGAGGGAACGAAGAATCCGGAGGTTCTCCATGTGGGTCGCAAGCCGCTTTCGTCCGGCGAAGAGAAAATACGCAAAAATCTGAATCGGCCGGGCGGCCACAAGCTTCGGATCCTGAAGTTTCAGCGTGCCTGCGGTCGCGTTGCGCGGGTTGATAAAGGACTTCTCTCCTGCAGTTTCCCGCTGCTCGTTCATGGCTTCAAAATCCGTCCGATGCATAAACGCCTCCCCCCGCACCTCCAGATCCATCAAGAACGGGTCTTTGGTACGAAGACGCAGCGGCAGAGACCGTATCGTCCGCAGGTTGTTGGAAATATCGTCCCCCTGCGTTCCATCCCCGCGAGTCGCACCGCGAACGAATACGCCCTCCCTGTATGTCAGCGCAATTGCCACACCGTCGAACTTCGGTTCCGCCACATACACCGGTTTCTCTCCCTCAAGCAATTCCCTCACGCGTCGGTCGAAATCCCGTATCTCTTCCTCGGAATAGGTGTTCGCAAGACTCAGCATCGGGGGATTGTGGTTTGCGCTGGCAAATTGCTTCGTCGGCTCCCCTCCCACACGCTGCGTCGGTGAGTCGGCGGACCGGAGGACGGGGTACCGTCCCTCAAGGTCCTGCAATTCGCGCATCAGCCGGTCATAGTCCTCGTCGGCGATGACCGGCTCGGCCAGAACGTAATACCGGTAGTCGTGATCGAGCAGTTCCTTCCGGAGCCGTTCCACCCGTCGGACGATCTGCGGTGAAGGAGAGGGCATGCTGCTCATGCGGAAGCGGACGGCGAAGAGATGAATGTCGGGGAATGCATTACCGATTCTCCAGGGTTTGCCTGCCGATGACAAGGTCGCGGATCACTCTTCGCTCCATCGGAGGGAGGGGCTTTCCGTTGAGCGTCAGCGCAAGCCCGGCGCCGTTGCCGAGCGTGATCGTGAACGCGTTTTTCGCACGCCACATCGCCTTGGTCCCGGAACGGAAATAGTATTGACGGGAAGGGAGACTGTCGGAACTGAGAGCGAACCAGACCGAGTCAACCGCCGAGGCGAAGAGAGTAAGACTATCCGGAGGGGGGACGGGCTTCGGCGGGAGGCGCTGCTCCTGTTCCCGAACGACGTTCTGGAAGGGGACCTCCGGCGCCGGGGAGATCCGTTCCGGAGCCGCAAGATTCCAGACGAGGATGGCACCGACGATCACCAGGAGAGCGACCCCTCCGAGCGTGGCGTTCCGTGCAGTCAGCAATGTACCGGGGTCACCAGGGAGCGCTGCTGACACCACACTGACCTGTGGAGGCGATTCCTGCGCCGGAACGGCGTGTCGGGGCTGCTTGCCGCGGGCTTCATCGAATTTCAGGAGCACGAAATCGGGATCGAGTCCTACGGCGACCGCGTATTCCCTGATGAACGCGCGAACATACGGTTCGGGAAGGGATGCGATTTCTCCCTTCTCCAGGGAATCAAGCTGCTTCCTGCTAATGCACGTACTATCAGCGATGTCGTTCAGACTCATGTTCCGGACTTCGCGCTCGCGGCGCAATTCCTCGAAAAACGTGTTCATGTCGGCAGCGCCTCCTCGACAAGAGCGGATCGCGCGTCGAGAACCTCCCGCACCTTCATTGCCAGCATCTCGAGCTGGAAGGGCTTCTGAACAATAGCGTTGACCTGGCTCGAAAAGCTTGATGTTTCCACTCCTTCGCGACCGTAGCCGGTGACGACGATGATGCGCACCTGCGGGTTGATACCCCGGAGGACCTCAAACGCCTGTTTGCCTCCCATGACGGGCATGTTGATGTCGAGAAGGACGAGGTCGATCGTTGCCTGGCGGGTTCGGTAGAGATCGGCACCGGACTTTCCGTCGTGCTCCACGTACACCGTGTAGCCGAGGCCGGCAAGCATGTCGCGCGCGATCTCGCACACGCTCAATTCGTCATCGATCACGAGAATATTTTCCCTCCCCCGCGGAAGACGCACGCGGCGCTGGTGGCTCGTGCGGGGGATACGGGCCCGCGAGCGCGGGAGATACACGGAGAAGGTCGCTCCGTGTCCCGGCTCGCTTTCCAGATTGATGAATCCGCCATGGCTCTGCACGACACCATAGACGACGGAAAGTCCGAGACCGGTCCCCGATTCCTTCGTCGTGAAGAAGGGCTCGAAGACACGGTTCTGGATGGCGCGGTCAATGCCGTGACCGGTGTCTGTCACCCGCACGAAGACGAACGGACCAGGTTTGATCGAAGAGAACTGGCTCGTCGTGTGGGCGTCAGCGATCGTCACGCGGGTGGTGATGGAGAGCGTCCCGCCGCCGGGCATGGCATCGCGGGCGTTCAGAAACAGATTCAGCAGTGCCTGCTGGATCTGCCCGTCGTCTCCATCGACCGTTGCTGCATCCTCGGTGAATTCAGTGACGACGGCAATTTCCTTGGTAACGCTCCGTTGGAAGAGATGGAGCGTCTCTTCGATCAGCGAGTTGATGTTGATGGGTTTGACGATCGTTTCCGTTTTCCGCGCGAACGTAAGGAGTTGGCGCGTAAGAGAGGAGCCGCGGCGGGCGGAGGATTCGATGATCTCAACGTACTTGTACATTTTCGATTTTTCCGTCAGGTGACGGCGCATGATCGATGCCGACCCAAGCACGGCAGCGAGGATGTTGTTGAAGTCGTGGGCGATTCCGCCCGCGAGGTTGCCGATGCTGTCGATCTTTTGAGCGTGCAGCAGCGCCCCTTCCATCATCTTCCGTTCGGTGTTATCGCGCGCGACAATGCGGGCGGTGACCGTGGCGCCCTTCTCGTCGAACACGAGGGAAGAGTTGAGCGTGACGTAGAACGGCTGATCGTCGCGTTTCAACATCTGTTCCTCGACGTCCTTCAAACCCCGGCCTTCGTTGAACATCCGGTCGACAAGCTGGTGCACGGGGTCGCGCCGTCCCTCGATGAAGAATTGCTCGAACGGCTTTCCGATAATGTCCGGCTTTCTCCTGCCCATGATGTCCGCACCCGTGGCGTTGCACCCGACGATCACGTGCTCCCGGTTCACGCTCAGGTAGATGTCGGGGGCGTTCTCGAAGAGGTCGATGTACTGCTGCTCGGATTGCTTCAGCCTGTCGAACAGACGGGCGTTGTTCAACGCGACGCTGATCTGGTTGCCGAAGGCCTCCACCAGCTCGGCCTGCTTGGGCGTGAACATGTCGTAATCCCGTCCTGCAACGATCAACGCCCCGGCGATGCTATCCGCCACGCGAAGCGGGATGGAGGCCCAGAATTGTATCCCCATGTTCTTGAAGGCTGGATCGATGCGCCCCGTGTGCACCCTGAGGTATTCCCTCTGGACACGCGGCTGATGAAGCCAGAGGGAGGGGGTCGTGGACGAAAGATCCCCCAGGGGGAGAAAACGCGCGGAAGTCCCCTTGGAACATTTTTGGACGAGGTTCTCCCCCTCCAGCATATAGATCCACCCGTAATCCGTGCCGAGCAGGTCAGTGATCTTGTCGAGCGCTGTCTCCAGGACCACATCGAGTTCGACCACCCGGCTCACCGCTTCAGCGATGGTATTGAGGGCCATGAGCTGGCGGCGCTGCTCATCAAGCTGGCGGCTGTAGCGAAGGGAGAAGTAGACGTTCACAAACCCGATCGATCCGACCGTGAGGATGCTGATGAAGTCCATCAGCCGGGGGGATTGCCCGGTCAGCACCATCGCGCTGATGATCGTCGCCATGGAGACGATGACTGCGGTGGAGGCAACGACTTGCGCCTGCTCAACAGGGCCCAGATTGCGGATGAATTGACGGAAGAGGGAGAAGGGATTTCTCATGTTGCCGAAATTTACACAATAGGGGATAGACATTCAACGAAGGAGGGAAGAAACGGCGGGCGCGGCAAGAAGTGAAACGAGGGAAGAAAACAGAGCAGTCCCGCCCATGGGAGCGGGACTGCCGGTCACAATAAAGCGTCAGCCCTCTATAGGATGATGGGCTTCTTGGGAAGCACTGCTTCCTTTGCCGCCTTCGCGACGCGGAATTTCACCACAGTCTTTGCGGGAATTTGGATCTGCTCGCCCGTCTTAGGATTCCGTCCGAGACGCGCCTTCCGGTTGACAAGTACCAGTTTGCCGATCCCGGGAAGTGTGAAGGAGTTCTTCGCTTCCTTGTACGCGAGGTTTGCGAGTTCCTCAAAGAAAGCGACGGCATCCTTCTTCTTTATATCGAACTTCTTGGCAAAATGCGCCATGATCGCTGTCTTCGACATTGGTTTTCCCATGGATCCTCCTCAAAATGTTGTGTGTGAAATCCCTCTGCTGCCAGGTGACGAAATCGGCTTTGTTTTCGCTGGGAAGATAGCACAATGGAGGCAAAAATCAAAGGAATAATCGAAACAAAGGTAATGAATGCAAGGGAAAACAGATGGTTTGCCCCGGACCTGGAAAGGAGAGTGCCCCATGATCGCTGTAAGATATTGTACAATAATGCCTTATGGTTCACGCGGTTCGATTTGCTCGGTATCACCGTTTGCATCCAGAATCTCTATCGGGCAACGGGGAAGCGAGGCAACGAAGTGTTTGCCATAGCTTTTTGTAAGGAGCCGGGAATCGAGGAGCGTGACGATTCCCGTATCATCCTGCGTCCTGATCAGACGGCCGACACCTTGTTTCAGTTTCAGAATCGCTTCGGGGAGTGTAAACTCAAAGAATGAATTTCCCCCACGAGCGGCAATGGCTTCAAGGCGTGCTTCAATCAGGGGATGGGTGGGAACCGCGAACGGGAGGCGCGTAATGATCACATGCTGCAACGCTTCACCGGGGACATCGATTCCCATCCAGAAGCTATCGAGTCCGAAAAGGACGGAATCGACATCCTTCCGGAATTCCTCCAGCAGCCGGGGAGGAGGCCCGTCGACGTTCTGGACAAGGAGGCGAAACCCGCGGGACGCAAACTCGCCGGCCATGACCGCAGCCGTTGAGCGCATCGATGCGTCGGATGTGAAGAGGACGAGCGCTCGGCCATGGGTCCGCTCCACGCTCCGCATGATCCATCCGGGAAGTTCGTGCGCGTATCCTTCTGCTTCCGGCTCAGGTATGCCCCGCGCGATCGAGATGGACATCTGCCGGGCATGGTCAAAGGGCGTATCGAGGATCAGCGGCTCCGCCTGCATGCCCCCGATGCGGCTCCGGAAATAGTCGAGGGAATTGTTCACGGACAGAGTGGCGCTCGTGAGGATTACGGATGTATCGTCGCGGAACAAGCGGGCGCCAAGGACTTCCCCTACATCAGAGGGGGCGGCACAAAGCTGGATATTGCGCGGCGAGGTGACGTCGATCCAATAGGTAAGGTCCGCCTCCCACTGTTCGAGGAACGAAGTGACGCCGTCGCGGAATTCGCGGAGGGACTGCCGCGCTGCCGCGAGCTCCTGCTTTTTAAAGAGATCATCTGTGTTCTCTTCGACGTCACGCACGTGTGCTTCGAGCGCGCCAAGGGGACCATCCACGTCATTGGAGATCCCAAGGGGGGTCCGGATCCGGATCTGTCGCCGTGCGCCGCGGTCGGTGTGAGAGGCGAGAGCGCGTGCTGCTGTTCCGGCGGAGGCAAAGAGATCCTCAATTGCCTGGTCGGCCTTTTCGCATAGGGCAGCGATCTTCTTTCTGCCGGCAGAGCGCGTGGAGGAACCCGCGAGAAGCCCTTTCTTCGTCTTCGGATGGAAAAAACGGTGGACGGCGAGCAGCGCATTCCGCTCGGAAAGTCTGAGGCCGATTCCCGCCCCCGCAACCGCCTCGAGCGTGTGCGCTTCGTCGAAGATCACAAAATCGTCCGGGAAGATGAACCCGTCTTCCCTCTCAGCGAACGAAAGGAGGGAAAAGAAGAGAGCATGGTTGACGATCAGCAGGTTGGCCTCACGGGCGCGGATCTTCGCCCGTTGAAAAAAACAGCCGCCGGAACAGGTGGCGGAGCTGCAGATTCCCTGTTCGGAACAGACAGAGTCCCAGATATCGCTGCGGGGGACGAACCCCAGCCCCTCCACATCGCCGTCGATTGTTCGGAGCGACCACTCCCTTATGCGGGCGAGCTCTCCGCGGCCCTGGTCGTCGACGAAGAATGAAGGGGAATCAATGGCGTGCTCAAGACGGGTCGTGCAAAGATAATTCCTCCGTCCCTTGAGGGCGGTGACGGCGATATCGCGGCCGAGCAGCGCGCAGGCGAGGGGAATGTCCTTACGAATAAGCTGTTCCTGAAGATTCTTGGTGTGCGTTGAAACGATCGCCTTGCGCCCTTCCTGGAGCGAATACAGGAGTGTAGGAATAAGGTAGGCGAGCGTTTTCCCGACGCCTGTGGGGGCTTCAACGATCAAATGGGATCGCGCAAGGAGAGCGGACGCTACAGCCGATGCCATCGCGGCCTGCTGTGGACGGTGTTCGTAGCCAGGGGATGCGGCGATCGGTCCCGCGGGGGAGAAGATGGTCTCGACGTGCTCGATAAGGTTCATGCCTTTTACAATGTATGAAATCGCTCCATCCCGTTCCAGCGCCTGTCATTTCATCTGAAATTCCCCTATCATTTTGAACAAAACAATCGGGAGTGCACCGGATGAGATTGAGACATGACCTTGCAGCGGGGATCGTCCTGGCGCTCTTTGCCGTCTGTGGCGCGGATGCGGCGGACGGGGACACGGTCTCCGTCCTCCGGCAGATGAGGCAGACTGTCAAGGGGGATGTGCTGGATGCATTGGCCGGCTGGGCGCATGTCGTTTCCAGCCCCGTCCGGTGGGATGGAGGCGACTGGCTCACGGCGGGTGGGGTGGTTGTGGGGGTGTCGGCTTCCTCTCTGCTGGACAACGATGTCCGGCGGATGATGCAGAGAAACCGCTCGGGCCTGAACGACGATTTCTCCAACGTGGCGGTGAACTACGGGGATGGACTCGAGATGCTCGCCCTTTCGGCGGGGGGGTATATTGCGGGACTTACGTTGCGGGAGAAGTGGCTGCGGGAGACGTCGCTCCTGGCAGGGACGGCGATCGTAACGGCCGGTACGCTATCAACACTCTCAAAGATTATTGCCGGCCGTGCGCGGCCGTACATGAACAAGGGACCGGGAGTCTTCAAGCCGTTCACCATTTCCGCGGAGGATTACGCGTCGTTTCCGTCGGGGCACACCGTTGTTGCTTTTGCCTTCTCCGGCGTCCTGTCGGAGCGGATCGGCAATCTCTGGGCGACGATCGGGCTGTACGGGATGGCAGCAGGGACGGCCTACGCGCGTTCGTACACCGATCATCACTGGTTTTCCGACGTGGTTGCCGGAGCAGCAATCTCCGTACCGGTGAGCCGTTCTCTCGTTCGCTACTACGAA
>Ga0182027_10011645_pt1 | contig 12413 bp, 7 predicted proteins | sample 712E1DmetaG_FD_121300 | JGI IMG/M metagenome (GOLD analysis project Ga0182027, IMG submission 121300) | Permafrost microbial communities from Stordalen Mire, Sweden - 712E1D metaG (Illumina Assembly) | ecosystem: Environmental > Terrestrial > Soil > Wetlands > Permafrost | place: Sweden...
ACGGCACCGCCATCAGTTACACACCGCCACAGGGCGTCCAAGGTTATCCTGCAGACGGATTCCATTATGAGATTTCCGACGGTGAAGGCGGCACGGCTTGGTGCGAAGTTCTAATGGATGTTTATGCCGGTAACATGCCGTCTGTAATCCTTACTGCCGCTGCTTACACCACCAATGCCGGAGCCATTGATCCCCTTACTGCAACGGTCACTCCATCCCAATACATCACCCGCGTCGAATTTTATCTTGGCCAGACCCTCATTGGCACAGTCACCAACGGCATCAACGGTGTCTACACCCTGAATTGGACGGCTCTCTATGATAACTGCGACTGCGGCTTCACCGCCACTGCTTACGACATCTTTGGCCAGATGAACACCTCACCGGAAATTCACATCAACGTGACCAAACCATCGGATGTGGATTCGCCAATCGCCAGCCTGGTTGCTTTTGCCGATTCCAGCGGCTTTACGCCTCTCACCAACATGGTCACGATTCGCAATGGGTTATGCAACCTCTACGGCCTGGCTTACCAGGATCAAGGCAGCAACGTCGTCTGGCAGTTGGGCATTTATACAGCTGATGGGGCGACACTTCTCCGTAATGTGGCGAACGGTTCCAGCCGGATCATTTCCACCAACACTCCGCTGGGCGCTTGCGACCTGACGACATTGGTTAATGGCGTCTATGAACTCCGGCTTACCGTTCTCAGCGGTTGCCTCATGACCGAAACTAACATCCAGTTCATCTTGGACTCCAACCTGAAACTCGGCCAGTTCAGCTTCAGCCAGCAGGACCTCGTCATCCCCGTCGGCGGCATCCCGCTCACCATCATCCGCACCTACAACTCAATCAATCCCAACAAAGGCGACTTCGGCTATAGCTGGACCTTCGCCATCAACAGCATGGATGTGTCCCTTGATGAGGTGCGCCAGGACACCAAGGATTTGGACGGCAACACTTTTAGTGAGCGCATCGGCGGCGGACGCGATGTCACCCTTACCCTGCCTGATGGACGCCGCACCACGTTCCAGTTTTACTACCTCATTGTGTTTGGGAGTTCCTCTGTGAACTTCTATCCCAAATGGCAGGCGCCACCGGGTGTGAACTATGAACTCATCGCCAACGGCAATCCTTATTTCAGTGGAACGACCGGTTATTGGAACAATCAGGCCGGAACCAGCTATGACAACTATGACTTCACCAGTTTCACTCTTACCGGCCCGGATGGCACTCAATACATCATCAATCGTGAACCCTTGGGTGATCACTTTGTCTTGAGTGGTAACAACGACGATTTCTACATCCAGGCTTACGGTCAACCCATCCTCTATCAAATCCAGCAACGCTCCGGTGACATCATCACCATTAATAAGAATTCCATCGTCCACAGTAACACCAATGGCGTAACCCGCCAGATTCTCTTCCAACGCAACAGTGACGGTCTTATCACTTCCATCACCGACCCCAACAGTCAGGCATCAGGCGGATCGCCAGCGGTCAAATACGAATATGACGCGAACGACAACCTGATGAACGTGTTGAAGCTCGTTGACCGTAGCGGCAACGGTACCTATGTGACCACCTCATTCACCTACACCAACGCACTTTTCCCGCATTACATCACCGGCATCATTGACCCGCGCGGAGTGCAGGTAGCGCGCCAGTTGTATGATGACACCGGCAAACTCATCGGCATCATTGACGCCAATGGCAAGACCAACTCCATTGTCCACGACATCAATGCCCGCACCGAAACCATCTATGACCGCATGGGCAACCAGACCATCTATGGCTACGACACCCGCGGCAATGTCACCACCGAAATTGATGCTCTTAGCCACGTGACGTATAACACGTACGATGACAACAACAACGTCACTTCGACGACAGATCCACTGGGACACACCACTTCATACGGCTATGATACCAATGGCTATCGCAATGCCATCACAAATGCGTTGGGACAAGCAACGCATTTCAACTTCGATGATTATGGACAATTGCGTTCGAAGACGAATGCTCTCATGGAAGCCACAAGCTTCGACTATGATTCAGCCGGTCATCGAACCAAGGTGACGGATGCCTTGAATCGCAGCACGACCTTCAATCATGACGTTTATGGCCGTCCAACGGTCGTCACCAACGCGTTGAACCAGCTCCGGGCAACGGCTGGCTCTGACAGTTTGGGCAATTTGCAGTTCGTGCAGGAAGTGGGCGGTCTTCAAATGAGTTTTGGCCACGACTTGAATGGCAACACCACCAATACCAGCTTCACCTGGGTCAATCCCAACAACACCAACCAGACCCAAACCCTTGCCACCATCACGGAACTGGACGCCGCCAACCGTGTTACCCGCGTGACCGACCCGGATGGCAACTCGCGAATGACCATCTACGATTCAGATGGCCGTGTGACTCAAAGCATTGACCGTATGGGCAACACCAATTCCTACACCTACGATGCCTTGGGCAATGTCATTCAGACCACCTATGCCGATGGCTCCGTTACACGAAATGTTTATGATGATGCGTCGCGGGTAGCATACACCGACGACCGTCATCTACCCGGTCTCGCCGCCAATGGCAATCACAACATCTATGACCCTGTAGGTCGCGTCATTCGCACCGAACGTTTGGCAAACGTCCAGATTGATATTTCCAGTGACAGCGTACCGCAAAGCGCCCTCACCTCGGCAGGTGCCGTCCTGTCCGCCTCCTCCACAGCTTACGACGACGCAGGCCGCGTGCTGGCCGTCACCAATGCCATCGGTGCCGTCACAAGCTATGAATACGACGATGCAGGCCGCCAGACAGCGGTCATTGACCCCTTGGGCAATCGCACGGACAACGTCTATGACGATGGCGGACGCTTGATAGCCTCTGCAAACGCCCTTCTACAACTCACGCGCTACACCTATGACGCCAAAGGCCGGCGCATCGCTACCATCTTCCCGGACAACAGCTACACCACCAATAGTTACAATCAAATCGGCCAGCTCATGTTCGTTAAAGATCAGGCTGGATTGGAAACCGATTATGAATACGACAACCTCGGTCGCATGACAGCCGTCATAAAACCGCAGGTGTTCGATCCCATCGGTGGCACCAACGCCAGTTCGCGTTACGAGTATGACCATGATTCATACGGAAACCTCCTGTCTATCCGCGATCCCTTGGGACATCAAACCAAATTCACCTATGACGCCTTGGGCGAACCCATCAGCCGCACGCTGCCGCTCCTGCAAACCAATCGCCAGTCTTACAATGCGCTTGGGCAACTCGACACCTCGGTGGATTTCAAAGGGCAGAGCAACCGCTTCGTTTATGATTCATTCGGGCGCGTGGCGACAAATCTGTTGTTCGCCGCCGGTTCAAGTGTCCCGAGCCAGACCAACGTGTTCATCTACGACGCCAATGGCCGTTTGTATCAGACCCTCCGACCGGAAGGCATCTCAACGTTCCAGTATAACATTGATGGCGCGGTCACAAACATCCTGTCGCCGGAAGGTTGGATCAGTTACGAATACGACCCGGCGATGGGTTATTTGACCCGCGCTTACACAACCAATTCAGACGTGCGCTACGGCTACGACGAATTGAACCGGTTGAAAACTGTCAGCGTCGTGAAACGCGACAGCGCAACGCTCACCACGCCCGAAGTGACAACCAACACCTACACGCGGCTGGGCAGTCTGGAAAATGTTTACTTCCCCAACGGCATATGGACGATGTATCAATACGACGTGATGAATCACCTGACCAACGAGGTGCATTACAACGGCGCGAGCCAGCTTCTGGCGCAGTATCAATACACCGTGGCATCCGATGGCACACGACTGACATCAATTGAGACACGCCGCGAATCCGGCGGCAATTATTCCACAAATTGGCTGACATGGTCGAATGATGCTCTGCGCCGATTGGTGAAAGAGGCAAGCAGTTCGACCTTGGCTGCGTTGAATTATACGAATAGCTACGTCTATGATTTGGCAGGGAACCGATTATGGAAGACAAATGTTGCAGGAGCAACGCCAGTGGTCACTGGATACAGCTACAACGCAAACGATCAATTGCTGGTGGAAAGCTCTGGCTCGACGTCATTCACAAATTCCTACGATGCTAATGGCAGTGTGACCAACCGAAGTTCGGCTTCCGAAGTGAATGTTTACTCGTATAATTTGGAAGGCCGATTAGCGACGGCGGCGATTAACCAGCAACAGACGAACAAATATTATTACAACCAGTCCGGGATTCGCACCCGCATGGAAATGTCCGGTTCGGTGAACGCGACAAACATATTCTTGAATGACCCGCAGAACTTGAGCGGATTCAGCCAAGTCTTGGAGGAATTCCCGGCAGCGGGCGCGACACCAACGGTGTCCTATACCATCGGTAGTCAGGTGATTGCGCAGGAAAAGAGCGGAACGGTTTCATTTCTGATGTCGGATGGCCATGGCTCGACTCGATTATTGACAGGTTCGACTGGCACAATCAGTGACCGTTATACTTACGATGCGTATGGGAATGGGTTGGATTTCACAGCCACAATGTTGAATCCGCCAACTACAAGGCTACTCTATTCCGGCGAGCAGTTTGATGTGGGACTACAGCAGTATTATTTGCGCGCCCGGTATTACAATCCAACGTTGGGCCGATTTGGAGTGCAAGACCAAGTTGATGGAACTCCGGATGACCCATTGAATCTGCACAAGTATGCCTACTGCCAGAATAATCCGGTAAACATGCATGATCCGACAGGGAATCAGGGAGACATAGGGAGCATGATGTGCGCCATGAATATAGGGCTGGGTTTGGATGCTATGTATAATGGTGCTGTGTTAGTTGGGGGATATAACGCGGCAGCCAAGGTAAATGAGATTGGACAATCATTTAATTCAACTGTTGACGCGGCCTCACGGAGTGCGTCGCCGGGCGTGGATACGGCCACAATTATAGTGCCTGGCGTTGAGGGGATAAGTCCGCCCGGGCATCAACTTGGATGGTCAAAAGATTTTCAACAAAATTTGGGGCCGACACCCATTCTAAAGGTCGGAAACGATCCACTGAATCACGATTTCTACGAATTTGACTGGGGTGGTTTTGGAATTATCCCGGGGATTGGCTTCTATCCTATAAAAAGCGTGCATGAGATGGCATTGGTGCAATTGCAGATGGAGGAGATGCTCGTCATGATGAACGGCTATGCGAGTCTTGATATTATCAGCCATAGTTGGGGCACGTGTCTCAGCTATGATTTATTGAACAACAGCGGCATAGAAGTGAATAACTGGGTGACGATGGGCTCGCCATTGAAGCCAACAACAGAGAAGCCTGTGGAAAATACTGGGAATTGGATAAATTGCTATTCATGGTTGGATCCCGTTGTGCATTTTGAAATGTACCCGCCGTTTCCAAGCACGTTTGGAATACCCTTACCATCATGGAGTTGGATTAATCCCGGCCTCACAAACGATCAAGATGTGGATATTCAACATTCTCACCATATGCACAATTTTCTGTTTTGGGAGCACACTGCTTATTGGAACAATCAAGATGTGCTGACGGATTTGCGCAAAGATCTGCAATAAATTTATGAAACTATCAATTAGTGGATCAAGTCTTCTAGTCGGCACTATTGTGCTATTGGCCGGTTGTAATAAAAAAACCGATCAGTTTGACCACGATTGGACGCTGCCGATCAAAATAACCGACAGTGTAGACAGTTTGGCTGGCGGCGTGCGCCTGTATAGGTGTCTACACACACCGGTCGCGTTACAATCGCTAAAAGATGAATCCTTAGGGTGTTTTATAATGGAGCGCAATGCTGGCAACAGCAATTCTTGGATGGAAGTGCCAGTCCCTGGTGTTCCACACGGATATTCATTTCCTCCAACGTTAGAGCAAGCCAGTGGCAGGATGTTGTTTACACAAGGCCTCACAGATATGCAAAAGAATTACACGGGAAGTGATCACTTTATGGTGAATGCACTTTTTGTTCGCATGACCGAGAGCGGTGAAGTTCAAGTTGAGGCTAAAAGAAAATGGACGGAGGATAAGAAAACACTCTTTCGGGACGCTGACCAAAATGTGCAATTGAATTATCCATGTATTGGCGTAGGCGTTATAAATGATTCGGATGTGTATCTTCCATATTCTATTATGGGGCAGACGGTGACGCATCGTGGGAAGAGTATACTAACAGAAGATGGCTCGTCTGACACTGGAGTTTTTCATTCGACTGATTCGGGAGTGACGTGGCAAATGGAGCAAATAGCGGATTTTCAAGCTTATGATCCATCAGTTTGTAAAACCAAGAATTTTTATTACTTTTTCACGCCAAGGGGAGTAACATTGGGATATGAATTATGGTTTAGCCGCAAGCCGACTGGAGGAGCTTCGTGGGATACGCCAAAGTCAGTGACGAAAACCTTCGCCAAGGAACTTGGGAATTATACTGCCGTGGCTGACGGTGACACGGTTCATATGTGCTGGATGGATCACCGTCACAATAAATGGAGATTCGACCTATCAGGCCCAGCGATTGAAAACGATGACATTTATTACTCCCATCGGAAGGATTCAGACAGCAGGTGGAGCAAAGATATAGTTTTGTCGAAGGGGGTACTTTATTGCTACGCACCGAGCATGTCGGTGGAGGGAGATAAAATTGTAGTTGCTTGGGCTGGCATTCCGAATGCCGGAAAATATCACACTGACTACGACCCTAACGATATTTTCTATGTCACTAGCAAAGACGGCGGCAACACTTGGGCGAAGCCACTAAAAGTAACCGACGGCGCGAAGGATGGAATGACTGCTGGCCATCCACAGGTGATGCTGCTCAATGGAGTCATTCACCTTTTTTACATTCAAGGCAAGATGAATTTGCAGCAAGTTGGCGGCCTAACCAAACTCAACCAACCTCCGTGGCCAATTTATTACACGCAAAGACCGTTCCCAGATTAAACAACACTGTGAACAGGTTGACAAATCTGACGCATCAGGCAGGCACAACCGATCTCGCAACTTACAGCTATATGCTCAATGCGGGAGGTCAGAGAACCAATGCCGTCGAGATATTGCTTCAGGAAAATGGCACATATCTAACCAACACGTTGAGCTGGCAGTATGACGGCCTGAATCGGCTAACGAATGAGGTCTTGGTTTGCTCTACATCGAGCGCAAGCTACACAAATTCCTATTCGTATGACCTTGCAGGAAATCGGGTAAGCAAAGTCCACGCTGGCAATTCGCCCGAAACGATCACGTATCAATACAATCCGAATGACGAATTGACCAACGAAATTTCCAGCGTCAATCCGACTGTGACTTATCTCTATGACGCGAACGGTTCGCTGACGAATAAAACGGCGGGGACAACCGTTAATAGCTACGCCTACAACTTGGAAAACAAACTCGCAACGGTGGCGATAAACGGAGTGACAAGTGCGGCGTATCAATATGACAGTCAAGGCGTGCGAATCAGTTCGACCATTGGAGGGAACACAACGAATTACCTGATTGACGCAAACAACCTCACCGGCTATCCGCAGATTTTGGAAGAGTTGCCGGCGGTGGGCGGAACGCCGGCAAAGAGCTACGTGATTGGCAATGAAGTGCTGGCACAAAGCGCCTCCGGCACGTTGTCATACTTCCTGAAAGACGGACATGGCAATAATCGTCAGTTGACTTCGGCAAGCGGGACAGTGACGAGCCATTACAACTACGACGCGTATGGAGTGGTACAAACAGGCATATCCTCCACGACTGCGGAGGCTGCTCCGACAAGCCTGCTGTATTGCGGAGAGCAATACGATTCAGTGCTTCAGATGTATAATCTTCGTGCCCGTTACTACAATCCGACAGTCGGACGCTTTGGTGTGCAAGACCAAGTGGATGGCACGCCGGATGACCCGCTGAACCTGCACAAGTACATCTATTGCCAAAATAACCCAGTGAACATGCATGATCCGAGCGGAAATCAAGGAGATATATGCAGCATGACGTTCGCCATGAGCATCATGTCAACACTCGACAGTTTTTACAATGGTACTGTCGGTAAAGTTGGAGACATGCTAAAGACTTCAGCCGAAGCTTCAGCTGAATCAATCAATCACATTGAAGATGATGGCTCGAAGTCAGACACTGCAACGATTATTATCCACGGGGTCGAAGGTGCGGATATAGGTGGTGGGCATAAATATGGATGGTCAAAGCCGTTCCAACATCGTTTAAGTGATGATCCGGGAACCGGAGAGGCTACAGACCTCGGTTCGCAGCCATTAAATCAAGATTTTTATGAATTTAATTGGGGTGGTTTTAGTGCTGATATGAGTGGCCCTTTGGTCATCGGCGTTATACCAGTTAAGAGCGTTCATCAATTTGCATTTATAAATCTTCAGACCGCACAGTTGTTGATCTGGATGAAGGGTTACAATGATATGAATGTCATCAGCCATAGTTGGGGGACTTGTCTGGCCTATGACATGCTTAATTCCGGTGGCATTGAGATGCACGATTGGGTAACAATGGGCTCGCCGTTGAAGCACGACATTAACAAACCTGTGTGGAATAGTGGGCCTTGGATCAATGCTTATTCGACACGCGATCCCGTGGTGTATCTGGATATGTATCCGGGATTCATTCCAACATTTGGGAAAGGACTCATTGGCCACCCGCAAGTGGATCCTCCTGCCATAATCACCACGTCTGGTAGCGGTGGGCCGTCTCTGCCCGAGCACACCGCATACTGGACCAACCCCGGATTGTTGACATCGCTGCGAAACAGATTGCAATAGACTTATGCGAAATCTAACGAGTGTATTGATTGTGATTTTGTTGGTTGGCGTTGGGTGCAATAAACCTACGTCTGTGGACACTGTGAACTGGTCAAAACCGGAGATCGTTTCCCAAAGCAAAGATTCCATTGGGAGTAGTTTCTCCCTCTACAAGTGGAACAATACGGTCATGGCGTTGAATAACGATGCTGGACCGTTTTCAGTCTATTTCCTTCAGGCGGATGGAAAGACATGGATGGAAAGAGCAGGGAATCCAGCAGATTGGCTTCCTTTAGATGTTGATCCTTCTGGAAATCGGTTTGTAACAAGTAAGGGTTCGCGTTATGGAGACAATCTTACCGTCAATTTTCTCACCGGTTTGATCCGCCCCAATGGGGATGTTCAGATAACTGCGAAAGAAGCATGGAAGACTGATAAGGCAGCGTTTTTCGGCAAAATAGAACTTTTACACGCCAACCATAGCACGCGTGATGCCATGAAAATAAACGTTGGCACAGCTTCTCGGTGATGAACGCCTCTCAAGCGAGGGAAAGCTCACCTACATCAAACTAAACAGCCAAACGCCTTGCCCACCTCGTGGCGCTGTCCCGGTTAACCAAGGGTGTTGTAGGAGGTTTTTTCACTCTCAACACCCGGATCGCTTTCGGTCATGGCTGCGACCATCCCAACTATGTGAGCATTAAGCGTAACTTTATGCAGTTCGTCTGCAACGTCAGATTTTTGTAACGTAAATGTTATGCCGGCACCAATTCGATTTTAACTTTACGCCCCAAGGCGCGGGCGGCTTTGCCCAGCGTGTTCAGTGTGACCGAGGAGTTGGACGCATCCAGCAACCGGTCCACCGCCGCGCGACTGGTTTTCATCCGCACTGCCATTTCCGCCTTGGTGACCGATTTTTCTTCCAGCAGGCGGCTGATTTGCAGGCTCATGGCCTGCTTGAGCGCGCGTGCTTCAACTTCGCCCAGGATGCCTTGTTCTTTCAAGAAATCCCGGAAGTCACTCCCGCGATGTTTCTTTTTGCTCATAGGTTTTGTAAATACTGTTTTTTACGTTTCTTCGCCAAATCCAGTTTGTCTTGCGGTGTTCGCTGCTGTTTCTTGACGAAGCCGTGCAACAGCACAATTTCCTCATCCACCACCGCAAACAGCGTTCGCGCAATGCGGTTGCTTAACCGTGAACGGACTTCCCAAAGGCCGTCACCCAAATTGTCAACCAACGGCTTCCCGACCGGCCACGCATATTGCACTGTCAGAATGTCCGTGCCAATGACCTTGCAGTCTTCTTTCGGCAAATCCTTCAGCCATTCCCGAACCGGCTCATTGCCCGTCTCCGTCTTGAAAAAGACGACTTTAAGCGGGCGTTCAGCCTTCATCTGTATAGTAGTGTATCAAAATTGATACATTTGTCAAGTTGGGGTTTTTCTTTCCGGATTGGGCGCTGAAACTGTGTAACGATATTCCGTTAACTCTTGGCTTCCGATTCAGCCTTCGTTCGTACCTGTAATTCGTCCAGTATTGCCGCAGTAGCAGTGGTGCCGCAACGGGTCGCCCCGAGGTCTCGGACTTTGATAAGGCTGTCAAGGTCGCGAATCCCGCCTGCGGCTTTTACCTGCACTTTGGGCGAACAAGCCGACCGCATCAGTTTCAAGTCGTCCGCCGTCGCGCCTTTGTAACTGTATTTTCCATCAGACCCTTTGACGAAACCGTAGCCGGTCGAGGTTTTCACCCAATCCGCACCAGCCAGTTCGCAAATCTGGCAAAGTTTCCTTTTGAAATCGTCACTGCTCAATCCAGCGCCACCCTTGGTCAGATAATCGTTCTCGAAAATGACCTTTACCTTCGCGCCGCGTTTATGCGCCTCGTCGCACACGGTTTTGATGTCGCGCTCAACGTAGTTCCAATCGCGCGACAGTGCCTTGCCGATATTGATGACCATGTCGATCTCGACGGCTCCGTCTTTGCAGGCCAGTTCGGTTTCGTATCGTTTCGATTCGGTGGCGCTGTTGCCGTGCGGGAAGCCGATGACGCAACCAACGAGGACGCCTGTGCCTTTCAGCAGTTCCGCAGCGCGTTTAACTGCGTAGGGTTTGATACAGACCGACGCGACGCCATATTTCGCGGCCAATTTGCAGCCGTCCTCCAACTCCCGGTCGGTCATTGTCGGATGCAGGAGGGAGTGGTCAATCATCCCGGCAAGCTCTTCGTAGGTGTACTTCATCGTACTGGTGAATTGGTTAACGGCGTTTCGTTAACCCTTGGCTTCCAACTCGGCCTTGGTTTTCGCCTGCAATTCGTCCAACTCCGGTCTTATCTCACTTTTTGCAGCCACAGACATCCGGTCAATGTACAAAATGCCATTAAGATGATCCACTTCGTGTTGAACGACGCGCGCCAGCAATCCGCCGCAACGAAATTCAATCAATTTGCCCTTTTGGTTGAGGGCTTTTACATCCACACATTCTTGCCGCGTGATTTCGGCGTAAATTCCAGGAAAACTTAAACAACCTTCGCGATCGTCCACAGGTTCGCTTGATGGTTTGAGCTCCGGATTAATCAGAACAAGCGGCATGAAGTCGCCCACGTCGGCAGGTTTGCCTTTGAGTTCGAGAGTGGACGGACGTTCCTTGATCTCGCGCACGTCAATCACCGTGAGTTGCAAAGCTTTCCCGATTTGTTGAGCCGCCAGACCGACACCTTTGTTCGCATGCATCGTTTCAAGCATGTCGGCGACAAGGGTTTTGATTTCAGCCGTGACTTTTTCAATTCGCGCGCCTTTTTGCCGAAGTGCGGGGTGGCCGTATTTGACGACAGGCAGAATCATATGAAGTTACCCTTCACTTTCTTTTGGCCAGGATTTGAGCATCTTTGCCAGATCGGAAATACTGGGGCTTTGCGCGGTGCGCACGTAATGGCCGCTGGTGGCAACTCCGGTGAGGAGAGACAGCGCATTATCAAAGCCAAGCAGTTTGCCGAGGCAAAATCCCGAGTTAAAATGGTCGCCGGCTCCGGTTGTGATGTAAGGCTTGGCCGTGAACGGTCCTTCCACCAGCGAAATGGCGCCATTGCTCGCGGCGAGCGCATAACTTACGGGATGAACCACGAGCGTGCTTATGGGAAGATGCCGATTGATTTCCAAGGCCAATTTGCAGAGCCCATCCTGCGAGCGGTCGTCCACGGGCAATTCCAGCACTGCGCCGACTTCGAACGCCTCTTTTTCGTTCAAGCCCAGAATCACGCTGAAGTATTTCTCAAATTTCGCGATCAATTCCAGCGCACGTAGAATATCCGCGGGTTTGCGCTTTTCCGGGTCGGCCAGATCGAAGAAAATGGTGCGTCGCCTGCCTTTGAACGTGGGGCAGACTTCCTTTAGCGCTGCTTCCCAGATTTCGTCCATGTGGGAAAGCATTGTCCAGTTCACGAACCCCACCAGATCGGCGGTGCCGAATTTGTCAGCAAATTTGTCCCGCCCGAAGCGCGACTGGATGTTTTCCCAGTTCACGTCTTTGAGTGAGGAAATTTTGCCGAGCATGATTTTGCCGTCGTCGAATTCGAGCGCGTCCGTATGGCCGGGGTCGGCGATGGAATGAACCTCGGCGCATTTGGCGAAATCGGC
>Ga0182027_10011646_pt1 | contig 12413 bp, 9 predicted proteins | sample 712E1DmetaG_FD_121300 | JGI IMG/M metagenome (GOLD analysis project Ga0182027, IMG submission 121300) | Permafrost microbial communities from Stordalen Mire, Sweden - 712E1D metaG (Illumina Assembly) | ecosystem: Environmental > Terrestrial > Soil > Wetlands > Permafrost | place: Sweden...
CACCTTCAGGGCGTGCCCCCGCAGGCGGATCCCGGTCAGCTTGGCGATGACCATGTCGGCGTGCTCGGCGGCCACGTCCACGAGCGCGTGCCGCTGGTGGATGTCGATCGCGCCGAGGACGCCGGCCGGCAGCCGCGTGACCCCGGTCACCTTCCCCACGATCTCCGCCGTCGTCACGAGGTGCTTCCTGCCGGCGTTAAGGAAGAGGGTCGTCATCCCGGCCTCCCGGCCGGTGCGGGCGGCGGGCGGGGGCGCGGGCTCCGCGCGGACGAGTGAAGGCTCGGCGGCGGACTCGGGCAGGCCCTCGGCCCGCGCCGGCTCTGGCCCGGGTGCCGGCGCCTTGGCCGGCCCGTCCCCGCCCTTCAGGAGCTGGATCAGCGCCGAGCAGATGTCGGTGCTCGCGTAGCCCTGGTCGAGGAGCCGGTCGATCATCCGGTCGTGCCTCTCGAACCGGCCCGAGTCGAGGACCCCCCGCAGCTTCTCGAAGAAGACGTTCGCCCGCGCCTCCTCGACCTGGTCGAGCGACGGCACCCGCTCGCGGCGGATCCTCAGGTTGGCAAACCGGATCATGCTCTGCAGCTTGTAGAGCTCGCGGCCCGAGACGAAGGTGATGGCCCTGCCCGACTTGCCCGCCCGCGCGGTGCGCCCGATCCGGTGGGTGTAGTCCTCGGCGTCGTTCGGGAGGTCGAAATTGAAGACCACCTCGAGGTCGTCGACGTCGAGGCCGCGGGCCGCGACGTCAGTCGCGACAAGGAACTCGAACGAGCGCCTGCGGAACTTCTCCATCACGCGGTCGCGCTGCATCTGGCTCAGGTCGCCGTGGAGGCGGTCCGTCGCGTAGCCCCGCGCATGGAGGTGCTCGTCAAGCTCGTCCACCATCACCTTGGTGCTGCAGAAGATGAGGCCGTACCGGAAGTCGTTGAGGTCGATGAGGCGGGTGAGGACCTCGAGCTTGGAGCGCCGGTCCACCTCGTAGTAGACCTGGTCGACCTGAGGCGCGTTCTGCGCGTGCGACTCGATTCGGATCCATTCCGGGTCGCGGGAGTACCGCCCGATGAGCTCCTGGATGGCCTTGGGGATTGTCGCCGAGAAGAACAGAAGCTGCCGGCCCTCGGGAACCGCCGACAGGATGCGCTCGATGTCGTCGCGAAACCCCATGTCGAGCATGCGGTCGGCCTCGTCCAGAACGACCAGGCGCAGCGCGTCCAGCTTCAGGGTCCCGCGCTCCATGTGGTCCATCACCCTGCCCGGGGTCCCGATGACGATCTGGACGCCGGCCGCCAGCGCCCGGAACTGACGGTCGTAGGACTGGCCGCCGTAGATCGGCACGACGTGCACGCCGCGCTTGAACAGGAGGAGCTTGCCCGTCTCCTCGGCGACCTGGACCGCCAGCTCGCGGGTCGGGCAGAGGATGAGGCACTGCACCTTGCGCAGCTGCGGCTTCACCATCTCGATCGCGGGAATCGCAAACGCAGCGGTCTTCCCGGAACCCGTCGCGGACTGGCCCACGACGTCGCGCCCCTTCATGGCCGCGGGAATCACGGCGGTCTGGATCGGCGACGCCTCCTCGTAGCCGAGCTTGCCGACAGCCTTCAGTATCTCGGCCGAGACCCCAAGCTCCGCAAACGGGCGTTTTTCCATGCCGCAGGGTGGGCCCGGGCGGGCCGCAGGGGCAGCACAAAAAGCGCCGGCGCCCGCCGGGGCCCCATGGCGTATCCCCGCTCGAATTGTCGTGGACCGGGGCCGCGGCCTCGCCGAGGATCGCCCGGCCCGCGAAACCCGGGCGCGCCGCATGAATCCACGACTCCTCCTCAAAGGCCTGATGATCGGGGGTTCCATCGCCGCCCCGGTGGGTCCGATCGGCGTCCTCTGCATCCGGCGCTCGCTGCGGGACGGCCTCTGGACGGGGTTCATGGCGGGGCTCGGAGCGGCCACCGCGGACGCCGTGTACGGATGCGTGGCGGGGTTCGGGCTCACCGCGGTCTCGGGCCTCCTGGTCGGCCACCGGTACGGGCTGGGGATGGCCGGCGGCGCGTTTCTCTGCTGCCTCGGCGTGCAGACGTTCCTCGCCAAACCGGCCCCCGACGCCGCACCGCAGTGCGCCGGCCGGGCCCTCGCCGCGTACGGGTCCACGTTCCTGCTGACGCTCGCCAACCCCGCGACGATACTCTCGTTCGCGGCCGTGTTCGCGGCCTTCGGCATCGGCGCCTCGGCCGGGTACCTGGCCGCGTGCTCGCTGGTGCTCGGGGTCTTCCTCGGCTCCGCCTCCTGGTGGCTCATCCTGAGCGGCGGCGTGAGCGCGGTCCGCTCGCGCGTCGGCACCGGCTGGATGAGGGCGGTCAACCGCGTCTCGGGCGCCACACTCCTGGCGTTCGGCCTCTACGCGCTCCTCAGGTCCTGACGCGCAGGCGGAATTCCTTGCCTTGGGGCGGCGGCCAAACCAAGTCTTGGGGCGGCGGCGCGCCCCGAATATACGCCCCTTCCCCAAGCGATCGCGAACACCGGCCACCCGCAATGAATCGTGATTTCCTGCGCGTGCTCAACTTGGAGGCCGACGCGGACGACCATGAGCGGATCCGGCACATGGCCGTGTCGACGGGGCTTTCGCTCGCGTTCGAGCGCGCCGCGAACCGCGCCGAGTTCGAGGCCGCGCTGAAGCGCGGGAACGTGGACCTTGTCCTGGCCGACCACTGCGTCCCGGGCTACGACGGGATGGCCGCCCTCGACTCGGCCCTCTCGAGGCTGCCCGGGTGCCCTACATCATCGTTTCGGACTCGACCGGGGAGGACCGGGCGGCCGAATGCCTGAGGCGCGGCGCAAGCGACTTTGTCCACAAGGACCGCCTCGAACGGCTTCCCGCGGCGATCCTCCAGGCCCTGCGCAAGCCCGCGCAGCCCGGGCGCCTGAACGAGGCCGAGGAGCGGTTCCGGGAGATCGCCGAGAACATCCGGGACGTGTTCTGGGTGTGCGACGCCGCATCGGGAAGGGCCCTGTACGTGAGCCCCTCCTACGCCGACGTCTGGGGCGGGCCACCCGCGGGTGACGGCCCCTGGCCGGAGGGGGTGCTCGAGGAGGACGGCCCGGTCCTGGCCGAGGTCCGCGCGAAGATCGCGACCCGCTCGCCCTACCAGGCCGACTACCGCATCCGCAGGCCCGACGCGTCGGTGCGCTGGATCCACGACCGCGGCTTCCCCGCGCCGGGGAAGGACAGCGGCCCGCTCAGGATGGTCGGGCTGGCCTCGGACATCACCGACCGCAAGCGCCTGGAGGCGGAGCTGCTTCAGGCGCAGAAGATGGAGCTCGTGGGGCGGCTCGCGGGAGGCATCGCCCACGACTTCAACAACCTCCTGACCATCATCTCGGGCTACGTGAGCATGCTGCTCGACAAGGAGAACCTTCCGCCGGCGTCGGAGGAGGCCCTGAAGCGGGTCTTCACCGCGAGCCGGCACGCCACCGGCCTCGTGCGCCAGCTGCTGCCCTTCAGCCGAAAGCGCCTGCCGAAGCGCGAGGTGGTCGACCTGAGCGCCGAGGTCGAGGCCATGGTCGGCATGCTCCGCCGGCTCCTGGGCGAGACGATCGTCATCGATTTCGAGCCGGTCCGCGAGTCGCCGCGCGCGAGCATCGACGTCGCCATGATCGAGCAGGCGCTCATGAACCTGGCGGTGAACGCCCGGGACGCGATGCCGCGCGGCGGCCGCTTAAGCATCGCCGTGGGCCTGCCGGCGCACGGCGTCCGGCCGCCGAGGGACGTCGCGGCGCCCGCGGCGGAGTACGCCTGCATCTCCGTGAGCGACACCGGCTCCGGAATACCCGCGGCCATCCTTCCGCGGATATTCGAGCCCTTCTTCACCACGAAGGACGAGGGCCGCGGCACGGGCCTCGGCCTTGCGACCGCCCAGGACATCGTCAGGCGCCACGACGGCTGGATCGAGGTGGAGACGCACGAGGGCGTGGGCTCCGTCTTCAGGATCCACCTTCCGACGGTGCGCGACGAGGTCGCCGCGGCCCCCGCGCCCGAGCCCCTGCCCGCGCAGAAGCGCGGCAAGGCCACCGTGCTCCTCGTCGAGGACGAGGCCAACGTGCGCGAGTTCGCCGCCGCCGTGCTCCAGCAGGACGGCTACACGCTCCTCCAGGCGAAGTCCGGCGAGAACGCGAAGGAGGTCTGGCGCTGGCATTCGGCGAGGATCGACCTGCTGCTGACCGACGTCGTCCTGCCGGGGGAGCTCTCGGGGCCGGTCCTGGCCGCCCTGTTCCAGGCGGAGAAGCCCGCCCTGAAGGTCATCCTCACGACGGGCTACGGCCGCGACACCGTGGGCGAGCACACCAAGGAAGGGAGACCCCGGTTCGTGCTGAACAAGCCCTACACCCCGCGTTCCCTGTTGCGGGCGGTGCACGAGGCGCTCACCTGAAGGCGGGTTGCCCGTTGACAGGAAGTTTGCGCAATTCTTTCCTACGGTCGCACCACGCCCAGACGCCCCGGCGCGCCAGCACCCCCACCGCCACGAACGAACTCGGCCCGGTTTCCCCAGAGCCCGCATGCCCTCCGCTTCAAACACAGCCCTCGTCCTTGCGCTTGGCGCCACTTGCCTGAGCGGCTGGGTCGTGGCGGCCCTCATCGGCTTCCTGAAGAGGCGGCGCGGCAGGGGCGAGCCTGCGGCCGACGCCGAACGCCAGGAGGTGTACGAAAGCTACAAGCTGCTCATGGAGACGTTCAACCGGTCGAACATCCTGCCGTGGTGGGCGCGGGTCACGAGGACGGGGTCGACCTTCGACTGGAAGATCCGGATGCCGCCGACCCTCCAGGAGAACTCGATCTACAAGCTTGCCGAGCTGCGCAACGAGGGGGGGCTGTGGCGGGACGAGCAGGCCCCCGACCACGAAAGGACAAAGGTCGTGTCCGCGGCGGCCCTCTTGAACGGCGCCGACGGCTACCAGCAGGAGTTCCGGATCATCGGCCCGGACGGGACGCACTGGCTGACCGAGGAGGTCCTGATCCGGCGTTCCGGGCCCAACGAGTGGAACCTCGCGGGCGTCGTCCGCGACGTCACCAAGCGGCGCAACGCCGAGGAGGCTCAGAAGGCTTCGGAGAGCCAGATCGAGAAGATCCTGAAGGGGGCCGACTGCCTGCTCTGGCAGGCCACCGCGACGGGACAGCCGGACGGGCGGCAGGATTGGTCGTTCTACCTGCCGCAGTCGGTCCTCTACAAGCGGATCTTCGGCAAGGACTCGGAGCCCGGGCAGAAGATACTCTGGACCGAGGAGATGGTGCCCGAATGGGTCCAGATCAACAAGGCGGCCCGGGACGCGATGCTGCAGGGCAAGCCGGACTACGACCAGGAGTTCCACGTGGTCGTGGGGGACAGGACCTTCTGCCTGCACGAGCATGTGTCCCTCGACCGGGTGGCGCCCGACAAGTGGAACCTGGTGGGAGTCATCGTCGACATCACCACCCTCAAGGAGACGGAGCTCGAGCTGGCGCGGACGCGGGACGCGGCGCTCGAGTCGTCGAGGATAAAGAGCGAGTTCCTGGCAAACATGAGCCACGAGATCCGCACGCCGATGAACGGCGTGATCGGCATGACGGGCCTGCTGCTGGACACGGAGCTGGCGCCGGTCCAGAGGGAGTTCGCCGAGACGATCCGCAACTCGGCGGACTCGCTGCTTACGATCATCAACGACATCCTCGACTTCTCGAAGATCGAGGCGGGCAAATTGGCGTTCGACACGCTCGACTTCGACCTTGTCGAGACGGTCGAGGGGGCGCTCGACATGTTCGCCGAGCGGGCGCGGCACAAGAGCATCGAGCTGGCCTGCGAGCTTCCCCCGGACCTGCCTAGGCGCCTGCGGGGCGACCCGGGCCGGCTCAGGCAGATCATCACCAACCTGATCGGGAATGCGATCAAGTTCACGGAGAGGGGCGAGGTCGTCGTGCGGGTCACAAGAGAAAGCGAGACCGACACCCACGCCGTCATCGGCTTCTCCGTGAAGGACACCGGGATCGGCATCCCTCCGGACATCCAGCCGAGGCTTTTCCAGGCGTTCACGCAGGCCGACAATTCCACGACCCGCCGGTTCGGCGGGACGGGGCTCGGTCTCGCCATCTCAAAGCAGCTTGTCGAGATGATGGGAGGGCGTATCGGGGTCACGAGCGAGATCGGCAAGGGCTCGACATTCTTCTTCAACGCCCGCCTGGAGAAGCAGACCGGACCGGCCGAGCCCGCCCCCTCCATCTACTTCCGGGACCTGTTTGACCTGCGCGTCCTGGTCGTCGACGACAACGCCACCAACCGGCAGATCCTGCGCCACCAGCTCTACGCGTGGAAGATGCAGAAGGGCAGCGCGGCCAACGGATTCGAGGCCCTCGACCTGCTGCGGACCGCCGCGGCGGACGGCAAGCCCTACGACCTCGCGCTCCTCGACATGCAGATGCCCGAGATGGACGGGATGACGCTCGCCCGGTCAATCAAGGCCGACCCCGCGATAAGGTCGACCCGGCTCATCATCCTCACGTCGATGGGCTACATGCACACGCAGGACGAGCTCAAGGCGGCCGGCGTGGACGCCTACCTAGTGAAGCCGATCAAGCAGTCGCGCCTGTTCGACTGCCTGGTCAACGTGCTCGGCAAGGCCGCGGCGGAGCACGTCTTTACCAAGGCGCCCAAGGGGGAGGCGCCCGCCGCCGAGACGCAGGCGGCCCCGGCCCAGCACCATGCGCGCATCCTACTGGCCGAGGACAACATCGTTAACCAGAAGGTGGCGCTGGCGCAGCTCAAGGGCCTCGGGTTCTCCGCGGACGCCGTCGCCAACGGCCACGAGGTGCTGAGCGCCCTCAAGCAGGTGCCCTATGACATCATCTTCATGGACTGCCAGATGCCGGAGATGGACGGCTATGAGGCGGCGCGGTTGATCCGCCAGGAGGAGAAGTCATTCCAGGTGAACTGGAAGGCGCCGGTGCGCATCGTCGCGATGACGGCCAACGCCATGACGGGCGACCGCGAGAAATGCCTGGCTGCCGGGATGGACGACTACCTCTCAAAGCCGGTCCGAAAGGCCGAGCTGCAGTCGGCCCTGGTAAAGTGGGTCATGCCGCCGAAGGCCGATTAACCGAGCGAGCGCCGTTGACAGGAGCCGCGTCCGCAGTACGGTGCGCCACTCCAACCTAGGCGCGCATGAGCACATTCACCCTGCAGGTTAACGGGCGCTCCCACGAGGTCGACGCCGCTCCGGAGACTCCCCTGCTCTGGGTGCTCCGGGACAACCTGGACCTTGTGGGCACGAAGTTCGGATGCGGCATCGGGCAGTGCGCCGCGTGCACCGTGCACCTGGACGGCACGCCCGCCCGGGCCTGCCTGACCCCGGTCTCCGCGGTCGGCTCCGCCAAGGTGACGACCATCGAGGGCCTCTCCCCCGACGGCCAGCATCCCCTGCAGAGGGCCTGGTGCGAGCTCGACGTCGCCCAGTGCGGCTACTGCCAGCCCGGCCAGCTCATGTCGGCCGCCGCCCTTCTGGCCCACAACCCGAGCCCGAGCGACGCCGACATCGACGAGGCCATGGCGGGGAACCTCTGCCGCTGCGCAACGTATTTCCGGATCCGCGCGGGGATCCACCGGGCGGCCGAGCTCCTTGCGGCCGGGAGGGAGACCCGGGCATGAGCGCGACGCTTCGGGCGCCCCTCGGGCGCAGGTCCTTCCTGAAGCTGGCGACCCTCGCCGGGGGCGGCCTCGTCCTCGGTTACTATGTGCGGCCCTCGGGGATGGCGCAGGTCGTGAAGCCCGACGTCGAGAAGACGGACGGTCTCTTCATCCCGAACGCGTTCCTCCGCATCGCCGCCGACGGGAGCGTGACCGTCTACTCCCCCAGGCCCGAGGTCGGCCAGGGGATCAAGACCTCGCTGCCGATGATCATCGCGGAGGAGCTCGGGGCGGACTGGAGGCGCGTGGAGGTGGTCTCGGCGCCACTCGATGCGGCGTTCGGCCCGCAGTTCGCCGGCGGGAGCATGTCGACGCCGATGTCCTACACGGCGATGCGCCAGGTCGGCGCCGCCGCGCGCACCATGCTGGTCGAGGCGGCGGCCCAGACGTGGGGCGTGCCGGCGAACGAGTGCGTCGCCGGGGAGGGCGCGGTGCGCCACGCGCCGTCGGGCCGGTCCCTCAAGTTCGGGGACCTGGTGGCGAAGGCCTCGGCCCTGCCCGTGCCCGCCGAGGGCTCCGTGGTCCTGAAGGATCCGAAGGACTTCACGCTGCTCGGCAAGCGGATCGGCGGGGTCGACAACCCCAGGGTCGTCACCGGGCAGCCGCTCTTCGGAATCGACCAGAAGCGGCCGGGAATGGTGCACGCGGTCTACGAGAAGAGCCCCGTCTGGGGCGCCCGCCCCCTGAGCGCGAACCTGGACCACGTGAAGGCCCTGCCGGGCGTCGTGGACGCGTTCGCGATCGACCGGACCGTGCCCGAGGGCCAGTTGACGGGCCTCGTGCCGGGAGTCGCCATCGTCGCCACCTCCACGTGGGCCGCGTTCAGCGCCCGCAACGAGCTGAAGGTCACCTGGAAGGAGGGCCGGCTGCCCAACAGCAGCTGGGACGACTTCGCCCGCCAGGCGCGCGAGCTCGCGCGCGCGCCCGCCGGATCGCCCGGGGTGTCCGAGGACCGCAGGGACGGGGACGTCGACAAGGCGTTCGCCGGCGCGGCGCACGTGCTCGAGGCCGCCTACGCGTACCCCTTCATTTCGCACACGAACCTGGAGCCCCAGAACTGCCTTGTGCACGTGCAGGGGGACAGGGCCGAGATCTGGGCCCCGACCCAGAACCCGGACGGCGCGCGCAAGCTCGCCGCGCAGGTGCTCGGGTTCGCCCCCGAGAACGTGAAGGTCAACATCACCCGCATCGGCGGCGGTTTCGGCCGGAGGCTCGACTCCGACCCGGTCGCGGAGGCGGCCGCGATCTCGCAGCGCCTCGGCGTCCCGGTGAAGCTCCTCTGGGACCGCGCGAACGACCTGCAGCACGACCACTACAGGCCCGGCGGGTTTCACTTCCTCAAGGGCGCGGTGGACCCGCAGGGCGCGCTGAGCGCGTGGCGCAGCCACCATGTCTCCTTCGGCTCCAACATGGGCGCGGATGAATATCCCGCGCGCTTCGTGCCGAACTTCGCGCTCCTGAGCAGCACGCTCGACAACGGCGTGCCCCAGGGCCCCTGGCGCGCCCCGGGCAGCTGCACCTACGCCTGGGTGATCTGCAGCTTCCTCGACGAGCTTGCGCACGCCGCCGGCAGGGACCCCGTAAAGTTCAACCTGGCCCTGCTGGGCGAAGGCGATATGGTCCCGGGCACCGGCCCCAGGGGCCGCCCCTACAACGCCGCGCGCATGCGCAGCGTCCTGCGCGAGGTGGCCGAGAAGTCCGGCTGGGGAAAGACGCTGCCCCGCGGCAGGGGCATGGGCCTCGGGTACTTCTTCAGTCACCAGGGCTACATCGCCGAGGTGGCGGAGGTGACGGTCACGCCTGCGGGAGAGCTCAGGGTGGACCGCGTCGTGGCCGCCGTCGACGTCGGATCGCAGATCGTCAACCTGAGCGGCGCCGAGAACCAGGTTCAGGGCTCCGTAACGGACGGCCTGAACGCGGCCTGGCGCCAGGAGCTCGACATCAAGCAGGGCCGCGTCGTCCAGTCCAACTTCCACGAGTACCCGATGCTGCGGATCGCGGATGCGCCGCGCTCGATCGAGATACACTTCGTCAAGAGCGACTACCCGCCCACCGGACTGGGAGAGCCCGCCCTTCCCCCGCTGGCGCCGGCCGTGTGCAACGCGATCTTCGCCGCCACCGGCAAGCGCGTGCGCCAGCTCCCGATATCGAGGACGGACCTTTCTTGGTCGTAATGCAGGCGCGCGCCCGGTAAGCCATCCGTCCATGAAGGAACTGGAGGCGATTGTCGCGCACCTGTGCCGGGCGGGCGCGGGCGGGGTGATGGCAACCCTCACCAAGGTCGAGGGATCGTCCTACCGCAGGCCCGGGGCGCGGATGCTGGTCACGGACGGGGCGGGGCGCATCGGCTCGATCAGCGGAGGGTGCCTTGAGGAGGACCTTGTCGAGCGGGCGGGCCGCGTGGCGGCAAGCGGGCGCCCCGAACTCGTGGTCTACGACACGTCGGCGGAGAACGACCTTGTCTGGGGCGTGGGGCTCGGCTGCAACGGCGTCGTGAGGGTGCTGCTGGAGCCCGTGGAGCCGCGGCCGCGCTGGGCGGCCGCGCTCGAGGAGAACCTGCGCGCCGGCAGGCCCACGGAGCTCGCCGTCGTTTGGGAGAACCCGGGCGGTCCGGTCGGCACCCGGCTGCGCGACGACCCCGCCGAGGCCTCTCCGGGCCCGAGGGCCAGCGTCTTCATTGACCGGATTGGGCCCCCGGTCTCGCTCGCGATATTCGGGGCGGGAGACGACGCGCAGCCGCTCGCACGGCTCGCCCGCGAGCTCGGCTGGAGGGTCACCGTGGCCGACCCGCGGCCCGCGATGCCGACACCCGAGCGCTTCCCAGGGGCGGCCGTGTTCCTGTCCGGGCCGGCGGAGACCCTCGTCGGGCGCGCGGCGCCCGCGCCCGGCTCCCTCGCCGTCGTCATGACGCACCACTACCTCCACGACGTGCCGCTCCTGCAGGACCTCCTGCCGCTCCCCCTGGCCTACCTCGGGCTCCTGGGACCCAGGCGCAGGGCGGAGAAGATCGTCGCCGACCTCGTCGGAAACGGCCTTGCCGTCACCTCCGAGATGCGCGCTCGCCTGCGCGCGCCGGTAGGCCTCGACCTCGGCGCGGACCTTCCCGAGGAGGTCGCGCTCTGCATCGTGGCCGAGATGAGAGCCGTGCTCTCGGGCCGCGACGCGCGCCCGCTTCGCGAGCGCGAGCTGCCGATCCATGCCTGAGGCCGCGGACGCGCCCGCGGGGCCCAAGAAGCTCGGCGCCGTCCTGCTGGCGGCCGGCGGATCCTCCCGCATGGGGGCCGTGAAACAGCTCCTGGACATCGGTGGCAGGCCCATGGTCGCCCGCGCCGTCGACGCCGCGCTCCGCTCTGGGGCGCGGCCCGTCGTCGTCGTCCTAGGGGCCAACGCGGAGGTGGTCCGGGCCACGATCGCCGAAAGGCCGATCGTTGCGGCGCACAATGCGCAGTGGGAGGAGGGCATGGCCTCGTCGATCCGCACGGGGCTCGCCGCGGCTCTCGCCGCCGACCCCTCCCTGGACGCCGTCCTCCTCGCGCCGTGCGACCAGCCGGGCCTCTCGGCGGACGTGATCCTGCTGCTCGCCTCGCTCCACCGGGCGACGGGGCGCACATCGGCCGCTCGCTATCATGGCCGAAACGGCGCCCCCGCCGTCTTCGGCCGGGGTCACTTTGGCGCCCTCATGGCGCTCAGGGGCGACGAGGGCGCACGCAAGCTGCTCAATTCGGAGGCGGAGCGGGTGGCCGCAATCGACCTGCCCGAGCTGGGCGCAGACATCGACACGCCAGCCGACTACGCGGCCTGGAACGACCGCCGGACCTAGCGCGGTACCACCGGGCGCCGAGCGGATGGCGTCGGCCGCAACAGACAAGTACCACAGGACCGCCTAGCCGCCACGGACCCCGGCATCCATCCCGCATCGCGATCAAATGTCGACCGCGCGGACCGGGACCGGCAGGCCTGCCGTCATTCCTGCGAGTCGTAGACTTGGACCCGGGTCCAGGACCGCTGGTTCCTCTCTACAAAGGCGAGGTGGATCGGGTCGACCTGATAGGCGTCGTGCGCCGGGCCGTCCCTGAAGACGATCGTGAGCGCCACGTCGAAGCTCCGCTCGGTCACGTCCCGCTCGCGCAGGGACGCGGGCGGCCCCACGTAAATCTTCTCGATCGTCCGCACGGCGGAGAGCTTCTGCACTTCGGCGCGGAAATTCGCGCGCTCGGCGTCGGTGAGTTCGGGCTTGAGCCAGAAGTACACGGAGTGGATCAGCATGGTGGGCGATTAGACGAGATTCATGGGGTCGACATCAAGCATTTGGGAGATGTCGTCCGGCCACCTGAACTCGGCCCTGAGCTCCGAGAGGTCGCCGATCACCCTGGTGACGCTCGCGGCGAAATACCACAGCTGCCAGCGGTACTCGTCGCGGATCTTCTCGATGGGCGCGGGGGCGGGCCCCCGGAGCTCCAGACGGCCTCCCAGGGTTTCGGCGACCCGCTTCGCCCACTGCTCGGCGAAGAACTTCAGCTTGTCCGGGTTCTTCCCGCGGAAAAGGTGCCGGATGAGGTGTCGCCTCGGCGGATAGCCGAACCGGGTCCTCACCTCGAGCTCCGCCGCGGCGAAGCCCCCGAAGTCGGCATGCCGCGCGAACTGGATGGTCTCGCCCTGCTGGGTGAAGCTCGGGACAACCACCACGCCGGCCTGGTCCCCCCTGCCCGCCCGGCCCGCGAC
>Ga0182027_10011647_pt1 | contig 12413 bp, 10 predicted proteins | sample 712E1DmetaG_FD_121300 | JGI IMG/M metagenome (GOLD analysis project Ga0182027, IMG submission 121300) | Permafrost microbial communities from Stordalen Mire, Sweden - 712E1D metaG (Illumina Assembly) | ecosystem: Environmental > Terrestrial > Soil > Wetlands > Permafrost | place: Sweden...
CCAACGTGGTGATTTAATATATAGCAGATGACCAAAGGGTTTATTCTATATATATCCTTTGGTTATATGCTTTTTTACGTTAAAAAATGGCTGCGTAATTGCCCGCAGCCAGCGTCGATATCCTGTCCCCGGCTCTGCCGCAGAGTACAATTGATACCCCGGTTCTTTAACTCCTGTTGAAAAGCCAGCACCTGATTTGGCGTTGACGGCTTAAGGGCCTGATTCGGGATACTGTTCGCGGCAATCAGATTAATGTGACAATTCATGCCTTGAATCAGGTCAGCTAATGACTGCGCTTGAGATAAAGCATCATTAACCCCATTAAAAAGCGCATATTCAAAACTGACACGTCGCCCTGTCCGGTCACAGTAATCCCGACAGGCCGGGATAAGTTCCTCAATCGGATATTTTTTATTGATTGGGACCAGTTTATCACGCAATTTATTGTCAGCAGCATGTAGTGAGATAGCCAGTCCAACTTGCGACCTTTCTTTGCTGAGACGTTTGATACCAGGAAGCATACCAGCCGTGGAAATGGTCATGCTGCGAGCGCTTAGACCAAAACCGTCCGGGGAGTTCAACATTTCGATAGCCTGCCGGAGAGCATCGTAGTTGGACAGCGGTTCACCCATCCCCATAAACACAATGTTACCAATCCGCTCCCCTTCCCTACCCCTGAGGTTATCCTGCAATCGACGCGCAAAGTATAGAACCTGGTCGATGATTTCCCCCGGTGTTAAGTTTCTTTCAAACCCCTGTTGTCCGGTGGCACAAAACGGACACCCAATGGGACAACCAACCTGAGTTGAGAGACAAATAGTATAGCGATAGGATTTAATTTTACCCACAGGCGCGGAGGCCTCTGCGACAAACCTCATGAGTGCGGTTTCTACCGTCTTGCCGTCATGAAGGCGGAATAGGACTTTAACCGTGCCGTCTTTAGCTTTTACTTCATGAGCCGGAGTTAATGTATGCAAGTTTACTTGCTCCGCCAATTTCCGGCGGAAAGACAAAGGAAGGTCGGTCATTTCATCCAAAGAAACGGCAAGTTTCTGGTAAATCCAAGCAAGTAATTGCTTCGTACGGTATGCCGGTTCCCCCAACGAGACAACCAGCTTATTTGCTTCTTCGATGGTAAGGTCAGTGAGAAAGATAGGCATAATGTAATTATACCCTATGCCCCAAGAGATATTGTCTCGCTTTTTAGCTTCATTTCGTGTATAATATTATGTAGACAACTTAGGGATCGATAAATTTAATGTACCGTATCTGGAATTACTTTCATTTACAACGCTTCCGAATACAACCTCTCATCTAATCGGAGTAAAAGCGTCGTTGCAGGACGCCGGCCTCCGGAAATCTCTTTGTAATCACTTTTCCCGATTGTTTCACTTGTAGCATGACTATGTATTGTATTATGTAAAATAATAAGGATAAAAACAAGTATTATGAACTACCGTAATGACATTAGAAACATCGCTATCATCGCCCACGTCGACCACGGCAAAACGACCCTGGTGGATGCCCTGCTCAAACAAAGCCACGTCTTTCGTGACAATCAGGATACCGTCGATTGTATCATGGACAGCAACACGCTGGAGAGAGAAAAAGGCATCACGATTTTGGCGAAAAACACCGCCATCATGTATAAGGACATTAAAATAAATATCATCGATACCCCAGGTCACGCCGATTTCAGTGGCGAGGTTGAGCGTGTGATCAATATGGCTGATGGAGCTTTACTCCTGATCGACTCGGTGGAAGGCCCCATGCCTCAGACCAAATTTGTCCTCCGCGAGGCTTTCAAGAAGAAACTAAAAATCATCGTAGTGATTAATAAGATAGACAGGCAAAATGCCCGAATCCCGGAAGTACTCAAACTGACCCAGGACTTATTTCTGGAACTGGCGACAGATGCCGAGCAGCTTGATTTCCCGGTGCTTTATGCCAGCGGCAGAGAAGGCGTGGTAATAACGGAACCGGGAATGGAAGGGAAAGACGTCAGTCCCCTCTTTGATACAATACTGGAAAAAATACCGCCGCCTCAGATTGAAGAAGGACCGTTCCAGATGCTAGTCTCCAATCTGGATTATGACACCCATAAGGGTAAAATTTCCATCGGGAGAATCTGGCGAGGCAAAGTATCGCCTCGTGATATTGTGGTTTGTTTGCGGGCTGACGGTAGTCAGATCCGTTACGAAATTGCCGAAGTTTTTACGCACCTCGGTCTCAAACGCCTTGAGTCTCAAGGGGTGGAAGCCGGCGATATTGTCGCGGTCACCGGCATCAAAGAAGTTACTATCGGGGATACATTGGCCAGCCCGGATCGGCCGGAAGCCTTACCACGCATCGAAATCGGAGAGCCTACCGTTGAGATGACTTTTGGTGTCAATACCTCCCCGTTTGCCGGCCGGGAAGGTCGTTTCAGCACAACCCGCCAGTTACGGGAAAGGCTCTATAAGGAGCTGGAGTCCAATCTTAGCCTCAGAGTACAGGATACAGAGACTCCTGACACATTTATCGTCAGAGGGAGAGGTGAACTGCATCTATCGATTCTTATCGAAACGATGCGCCGTGAAGGCTATGAATTCGAGGTTTCCAAGCCGGAAGCTATCACCAAAATGATTAACGGACAACTAATGGAACCTGTAGAAGCTTTGACTATCGATACGAAGGAAGAATACATCGGGATTATCAACGAGCTGCTCAGCAAACGCCAGGCGGAAATGAGCGACATGCGCAATGACGGCAAAGGTAACGTCCGCATGGAGTTCCATATTCCTACCAAGGGTTTAATCGGTTTCCGCAGCGCTTTCCTTACCGCCACTCGCGGCAGCGGGGTGATGAATACGATTTTCTTGGGTTATGAACTCTGGAAAAAGGAAGTCGGCACTATGCGCAGCGGCGTGCTAGTGGCCTCGGAAACAGGCGTTTCCGTTACCTATGGTTTGAACAACGCACAGGAACGAGGACTTCTTTTTATCGGCCCAGGTGTGCAGGTCTACGAAGGCATGATTGTCGGCACAATTCAGCGCTCGCGTGATATCGCCGTCAATGTATGTAAAGAAAAGAAAATGACCAATATCCGCTCCTCTACATCAGATATCGCCATTAAACTGACACCTCCGATAATCTTCAGTCTGGAGCAGGCTATCGACTTCATCAACCGCGACGAACTCGCAGAGATCACACCAGAACATATCCGCTTGCGTAAGAAGACGCTACAGGAAACAATGCGCTTACGAGCCATCTCTTCCACACGCAGGAGTGAAGAAGACGCTGATTAGGATGAGATTGATTTAATAACTCCGTACAAACTAGCATATAGATTACACTTTAAACCGTGCCGATAATTGACACTTTTTGATGTTGCTACGTTTTTCCAGAGGTAAATAGGACCAAGGTGACCTATCCCCCTTCCCCTTTCCTGTGAGGAAAGGGGAAATTATTTTTTATGGGCAGCACGAGGGCAGAAGCCCTCGGCTACCCTGACTTTACCCCTTATCCCCGCACCCTTCGTAATTATGTATTCCGAGTTAGTTATTATTAAAACCTTACCGTTTGTTAACCATGTGCCCAGTTTGTTTTGTTATTAGCGTAGACGGTTTGTACCACTCAATTTCCCTACCCCCTGAGGCAAGAGGCTGCAAGTCACATGTCACGTTTATTCCGCGGGAAATCACGGCTCATCTGCTATTTGAAGGCGACGAACGCAGCAGCTTCTACTAAATCCGGGATATACATTGAATTTGAAAACTTACGAAACCACACTTCTTTATCACTTCTCACTCTAGAGATAAACTAAACTTTTTCTATCCTTTAGCGGTTAGACTTGACTTAGACACCCAGAGTATATAGGATATGACTGTATTGGCTATATATATTCTGCAAGATATAACTCATCAAAAAACGATGCTCGTTCAAAAATGGAAAACCGGCTCAACATTTAATCATTGATTAAAACATCCCTGAAGAAAGGTGGGACAAATGAAGTTGATGAAAAAGTCAGGCGCGATATTACTCGTACTCATATTAGCTAATTTCGCGATTCTCCAACCGGTGTTACCGGTTTTTGCGGCAATTGTTTCTGTAACAGTATTCCCTAAATCCGGCCCTCCCGGAACACAAATAACTGCTTCGGGAGATTCTTTTACAGTCGGCAGCGTTTACACCGTGGCGTTTTCCATGGGGTTTAAAACCACGACTGTGGCTACGGGAGCAGTCCCAGCCGGAGGTTCCGTCGCCGCAGTATTTCCCATTCCTTTATTACCGAGGGGACAATATAACGTTAACATAACCACCACCACCGATAACACCCAAACTCCGGTGCCAACGTTTACCATAACCCCGCAAATTTTTATCGATACTGCCGCTGGAATGGTTGGCGACGAGATTAATATCGCAGGTAATGGTTTTAATCCAAGTCAGAAAGTCAGTATATTTTTTGATAGTTCGGTTATCGCTTCGGCTACCACTGATTCTCAGGGAACGTTAGCCAGTGCAGCTGTAACTATTCCGCAAACTACTGCCGGAAAGCATACAATTTCAGCAAAAGACGATAGCGGTTCAACTCCAGGAATGACATTCAGTATTAATCCGAAAATAACCTTATCGGTTAATGAAATAACAGTCGGCTCGACGATTATTGTTTCAGGCATGGGATTTGCATCTTCTAAAACGATTTTTGTATCAATTGATAACCGGCCCATTACCGGGACCATAACCTCAGATTTGAGCGGTAAATTCACCGACTTTAACTTGAAAATACCTGAACTGATAGGAGGTACTCATACAGTTACCGCTAGCGATTCCTCACAAAATATCTCAAAAAACGATTTTTCCGTAAATCCCTCTATCTCAATTAACCCGGATCACGGGATTATAGGTACCGATGTTACGATTACGGGTAATGGTTTTATTTCCGTTACCGATAATCCCATTACTATCACTTACAATGGGATAGCTATCACAACTAATCCGAAATCACTGACTGCTGACGGCAATGGTAATTTCGGAGCAACATTCAAGATACCTAGCGGCGCCGGTAGTGCCGGAATTATTATTGCTAACGACCGTTTCAGTACACTAAGCACTAATTTTAACAACACCGCAACTATTACTGTCAACCCGCTCAGCGGTCACGTAGGAACTACAATAACTGCCTCCGGAATCGGATTTAAAAATAACACGGCGATCAAAATTACATACGATACCACGGATGTCGGGACCGCAACCACAGATACCGACGGTAAATTCACTACCACCTTTTCAGTGTTGGATAGCACCTCCGGAAAACATCAAATAAATATCACCGACCATGTTAGCTCTCTTAAGTCGATCTTTAGCGTGACCCCCGAAGTAAAGACCAATATATCGAGCGGTTCGATTGGTGAAGACGTTATCGCTGACGGCACCGGTTTTACTGCCGGCAGCAATATTACTGTGAATTTTGACACCGACAAAGTAACTACAACTACAACCGATAAAAATGGGACTTTTACTGTAACGTTCCCAATCCCGGCGAGTGCTGGCGGTAATCACCAATTTACTTTTACCGACGGGACCAATAAAATAACTTCGGATTTTTCATTGGATTCTATTCCCCCACCGACACCCATACTTCTTTTACCCATTTCATCATCGCAGGCAAGCCAAACGCCGACCTTGAAATGGCTGGACGTAACCGATCCCAGCGGTATTTCGTATTCTCTGCAGATTGCCAAGGACGCGACGTTCAATATTTTGGAATTACAAAAAGATGGACTTAAAGGATCAGAATATACGCTTACCTCGCAGGACGTTCTGGGAGATGTTAGTAAGGATACCCCCTATTACTGGCGGGTGAAGGCAATTGACGGCGCTAATAATCAAAGTGACTGGTCAACGCCTTTTACTTTTTACGTAGGTAATGTCTTAAAAAAGTCGAATTATATCATGATAATAATGGGTATCTGTGTTGGTGTCGGCTGCATCGCTTTCATGGTAGAGTGGCTGAGAAGACGTTAAGGTATAACAGGCATAGCATATTCACTGACTCCAATGATAAGATTGTAATTAATGACAATATCATACCTTAAAATTACCCCGACTTTGGCCCGCCGGATCAGGCTTGTTGTGGCTGATGTTGATGGAACGCTCTTGAGTGATGGTGATTCCGTGAGTCCTGAGGTCGCTACGGCCATCAAGTCCCTCGAACAATGTGGTATCATGGTAGGTTTTAATTCAGGACGACCGCTTACCAGACTGGAACCTCTGGCCCGGAAATTAAATATGAGCGGTCCTATTATCGCAGAAAACGGCTGTGTTGCGAAACTGACCAAAGATAGCGAACTTTTTAATTTAGGGTACTCTCGCGAACCGGGATTGAAAACTATACTTAAATTTAAAACCGATTTCACCGGAGCTATCAGGGAAGCCCCGGATATCAAAGACCGCTTGATTGACGTTGGCTTCTACGCCGACGGTATTCCTCATGAAGACCTGATAAAACGGTTGGAAGGCGTTCAATTACTTGATTCCGGATACATGTTGCATCTTATACCGCAAGGTGTAAGTAAGGGAAAAACGCTTAAAAGAATGATGGGGTTGATAGGTAATGGCACGCTGCGCCCTGATGAAGTAATGGTTTTTGGGGACTCTTCCACCGATGTTTCTCTTTTTACAGAATTTGAAAGTAGCGTCCTGATTGTTAATCCCCGTTTGACAAAACAGCAAACAGAAAACCTCCGGAAGTTCGCTAAATATCAGAGTTATTTGCCTTTCGGGGATGGTTTTGTAGAAGTCGTTTCCCATATTCTTAAACAACGTCAGCAGGGATGAGGAAGGTGAAGCATGATTAGTAAAATTAGAGTTGAAGAAGCGGTTGGAATGGCTCTCGCCCACGATTTAACCAAAGTTATACCGGGCGGGTTTAAGGGACCGGCTTTCAAACGCGGTCATATTATCACGAAAGATGATATCCCTGAATTACTGAGTATCGGTAAAGAACATGTCTTTGTGCTGAAGCTTGCTAAAGGACAAGTCCACGAGGAAGAAGCCGCCTTACGCATTGCAACAGCAATAATGGATAAGGGGCTAACTCTAACATCCCCGAGTGAGGGTCGAGTCAACTTAAAAACAACTACCGACGGCCTTCTCAAGATAAATGTTGCGGCACTTGATGAAATAAATCTGCTGGGTGATATTATCATTGCTACGCTACACAACAATACTGTCTGCAAAGCAGGTATAACAGTAGCCGGTACACGTATTATTCCGTTGTTTACATCTGAAGAAAAACTAACCCAAATGGAACTAATCTCTGGAAATAACAGACCGGTTATCAATATAGTTCCGATGAAACTAAAAACCATCGGGTTGATTGTCACCGGTAACGAGGTTTTTAATGGCAGGATAAAAGACGGTTTTTCCCCGATTTTACATCGTAAAATCGAGGCTCTCGGTTGCGTCGTGAACAATGAAGAGATTGTATCTGACGACCCGGATATCATTGCCCGTACGATTCTAAATTTTAAAGCAAAGGGCAGTCAGGTGATTCTCTGTTGTAGCGGAATGTCGGTCGACCCAGATGATGTCACTCCCCAGGGAATCCGTAAATCCGGTGCGGAAGTGCGCTTCTATGGTTTACCGGTTCTGCCGGGGGCGATGTTTTTGTATGCCAAATTAGAAAATGTTCATATACTTGGTGTCCCAGCCTGTGTTTTACACGCATCCTCAACCGCATTTGATGCGCTGTTTCCGATCGTATTAACGGGAGAAGAACTTACATTTGCCGAAACACGCAAACTCGGTCACGGCGGGCTGTGTCTGAAATGTTCCGAATGCACTTATCCGGTTTGCCCATTTTGTAAGTAAAATTTTACCAGGGTACTTACCTGTAAATTTCAGTCATTCCTTGACAGCAACCAATTTTAAAATGTAAAGTAATAATTACAATATTGTAACGTCAACTTTATATTCACCGATTGGTATCCTATACAAAAAGAAGAAGCATTGAATAACCGCTTTCCGAATAAATTACGATGGTGTTTACTAGTGTTTACAGGCATCATTGCCCTTTCTTTAATTATTTCATGCAATAATATGACCGGCCCAACAGCCGTTATAATATCGAGTATAGAAACTACGGCAACGACTCAGCCGGTTACCCTGAATGTCTCCGCTGCCTCCAGCTTGGCCAATGTTCTAAAAGCAATTGATACTGTTTTTAGCCAGGCAAATCCCAATGTGACCATCAGCTTAAACACTGGTGCATCAGGGACATTACAAACACAAATTGAGAGTGGTGCACCATCAGACGTTTTCATTTCGGCAACCGCTGCGAATATGGATAGTCTGCAAAAAGAGGGTTCAATTATCAATAACACCCGCAAAAACCTCCTGAACAATACGATTGTTATGATCGTTCCCAATGCTAGCACGCTGGGCCTTATCAGCTTCAACGACCTGACCCTGGCCAAAGTGACCAAAATAGCGGTGGGCGACCCTAAATCCGTTCCGGCCGGAACTTATGCTCAGGCAGCTTTTGATGAGCTCGGCATCACAGCCCAGATACAATCTAAATTAATCCTAGGCGCTAACGTCACCCAGGTATTGACCTATGTCGCTACCGGTAATGTAGATGCGGGCCTTGTCTATTCCACTGATGCCCTGAGTTCAAATCAGGTGAAAGTCGTCGCCCAGGCTCCTATGGACATTAACACGCTGATTGTATATCCAGCGGCGATCATTCAGAGCACCAAGAACCAAGCTGCGGCGCAAGCATACCTCGATTTCCTGTTTAGTGCTCCAGCTAAGACGCTGTTTCAACAATATGGTTTCACAATGGCTGGCAACCAATGATGTTAATATGGTAATTTAGTGATATGAACGAATATTTATCGCCGCTGTGGATTTCCTTAAAAACGGTGCTTGTTACTACCGTAATCACCTTTGTTCTGGGAATCGCGGCGGCGCGCTGGATATCCAGATATTCCGGTAAGTTAAAACCAATAATAGACGGCGCCTTTATTCTTCCGCTGGTATTACCCCCGACAGTGGTGGGCTTCGGCCTGCTGCTATTGATGGGTAAACACGGTTGGATTGGTGAATTCTTGGCGCTGTTTAATACAACCATAGTCTTTTCATGGCCAGCTACAGTAATTACCGCTACGGTGATGGCATTCCCTCTGATGTACATGACCACCCGCGGCGCTTTTGAACAGGTTGACACCAACATCGAAGATGCCGCCCGGACTCTCGGCGCCAGTGAATGGCGGGTATTATACTCTGTTACACTACCGATGGCATGGCCTGGGGTTGTTGCCGGAGCTATTCTTAGTTTTGCCCGCTCGTTGGGTGAATTTGGCGCCACCCTGATGCTGGCCGGTAACATTCCCGGTAAAACGACAACGATTCCGGTAGCAATCTATTTTGCCATTCAGGACGGTAATATGAAGGAAGCCATATACCTGATGATTATTGTCCTTTGTATTGCGCTAGCTTCGCTTACCGCGCTGGCATACTTGAAGAAACCCAAACCTCGATATCGCGGCCTTACCGTAAACCCGATTCCGAGCGACGTATTATACACCAGCAGGAAGAAAGATAACCCGAGTTAGTTAAGGAGATTACCCCTTGCTCAAAGTTGAGATAAATAGAACATTACCGGGTTTCAAGTTAGAGGCCGCTTTTTCGGTCGATGGCGAGGTCCTGGGTATTCTGGGGCCTTCTGGTTCCGGAAAAACAATGACTTTAAATTGTATTGCCGGACTTATACGTCCGGACCGTGGTTTCATCCAGTTAAACGATAGAGTTTTATTTGATGTTTCGCAGAAAATAAACCTACCTTCCAGAGATAGAAATATTGGGTTTGTATTCCAAAATTATGCCTTGTTCCCTCATCTCACAGTAAGCGAAAATATCGCTTATGGTATCCGACACCACTCGCGGCTGGAAGTGAGTGATCGGGTGCAAACGTCAATCGAAAACATGGGGCTGGATGGGTTACAAAACCGTTTTCCCCAACAGCTATCCGCCGGTCAGCAACAAAGAGTGGCAGTGGCACGTGCCCTGGCTCCCGAACCGGAAATATTACTACTTGACGAGCCGTTTTCAGCGCTGGATTCCCTGACAAAAGAACAATTGGAAATGCAAATCCTGGAATTACGGCAGTTTTATAAGGGTCACATTATCCTGGTTACTCATGACTTAGCCGAAGCCTACCGGCTCAGTTCCAGAATTGCGGTTTACGACGCGGGTAAAATTATCCAATGCGACCGTAAAGAAAAACTAATCTCGTCTCCGGCTAACCAAAAAGTAGCAAGAATAACTGGATTCAGAAATCTGCTGCCAGGCACCATAGATGAAGTAAATGATTCGAATATATCGATTGCTGTACCCGGACTTGGTACACTGAAAGCTGTGCGATACAAGCATTCACGTTTAACCTCAGGGATGTCAGTTACCATAGGGATTAATCCGGAATACGTCAAAATTGATGACCACCCGGGTGAAAATACCTTGAACGGCACACTTAGTCGGATTGTTGAAGAAATCAGGGGCTTCCGCTGCTTTTTCCAATTAGATGATGCTCAAGGTAATGCTTATCAGCTTGATGCTATTCTATCTAAATCTGATAAAGATATCATTCCGACCCTTGGCAACAATGTATACATCCATCTTTCCTCTGAGCATTTAGTTGTCATCACCCATTAACAAATCTTTTCTGTATATTTTATTATTCGTAGAATCATCTTGATGCAGATTAACACTTAAAAATAAAGATTGGGTATAATACTAATAAAATGATAGTTGGCATTATCTTGTCCGCCGGGGAATCAAAAAGGATGGGCACGCCAAAACAACTCCTGCCCTGGGGCAAGTCTATTATCCTCCAGCAGGTGATTAAAAATGCTCAGACTTCCCGTTTGGGTATGATATTGCTTGTATTAGGTTCCCATGCGGATGAAATCGCGGGTAAAATAAAAATATCATCTAAAACCCGCATCGTGATTAACCGGGATTTTAAAGAAGGTATGAGTTCGTCCGTAAAATGCGGCGTAATAAATGCGCCGGAAGAGGCTGAGGCATATATGCTGCTGCTGGGAGACCAGCCCTTTATTGGTTCAGCTATCATCAACAAATTGATAGACTCCTACCAAACTGATAAACACGGTATTATTATCCCCGTTTACGATGGGCGCAGGGGACATCCTGTGGTTTTTGATGTAAAGTATAAAAAAGAATTGTTGGCAATCGGTGACGGAGGAGCGAAGGTAGTCGTGGAAAACCATGTCCCCGATATTTTGGAAGTAAGCCAGGACTCGCCTGAAGTTCTGACCGATATTGATACGTCCCAGGACTACCAAAATGCCATCAGTAAAATAAAAGACCAGCAGTAAAAGGACCGGAATAAAATGGATGATATTTATGAAGCAATTGCCAGGTTAAGACGACAAGGTGAAAAGGCGGTGCTGGCTACCATCGTTAGTACCCGCGGTTCAGCACCGCGGAAGGAAAGCTCCAAGATGCTGGTATTGGCCAACGGTAAGATAATCGGTACGATTGGCGGCGGCGCAATTGAGCATCAAGCTTATAAAGAGGCGCTGAAACTCATCGAAGGTAATGAATCCAAACTAGCGCATTATGAGTTAACTAACGATGATGCTTCCAAAGAAGGAATGACTTGCGGAGGAACCGTGGACGTCTTTCTTGAGCCGATTAAACCTTTACCAACACTGATAATCTTCGGCGGCGGACACATTTCATTCTTCCTGGCACGCATCGGTAAAATGGTAGACTTCCATGTTACTATCATTGACGACCGCCCTGAGTTCTCTAATGCCGAACGATTTCCCGAAGCCGATGAGACTATTGCCGAAGACATTGCATCCGTCACCGGACGGCTGGGTATCAATAGTTCTTCGTATATCGTCATCGTAACGAGAGGGCATCAGAAGGACTCGCAGGTGCTGCAATGGGCAGCCACAACACCTGCAGCTTATATCGGGATGATCGGCAGTAAAAGAAAAATTCACGTGGCTTTTGAATTTATGAAAACCAAAGGTATCACACAACAGCAACTGGAACGTGTTCATGCACCCATCGGGTTAGACATCGGCGCGGAAACTCCTGAAGAAATCGCGGTGGCTATCATGGCGGAGATAATACAGGTACGTCATCAACTGACGGAGGCTAAATAGCGATCAGTTATTAGCTTTCAGCGATGATTTCTATGCGGTGAGTACTGAGTATTTAATCGGGTAATTTGAGTGCCGCAATGGATAGTTTTTCTAAGTGCGATTGCAGGGAAGTCCTTCGGCGGAAGGACTTCCCTGCAATGGTACATGTGACTGTATTGTGCAAAATTGAGAAATAGCCCCAAACAAAGGAATCCCGAACAATCAAATTGTTCGGGATTCCCAGTTTTTAAC
>Ga0182027_10011650_pt1 | contig 12412 bp, 9 predicted proteins | sample 712E1DmetaG_FD_121300 | JGI IMG/M metagenome (GOLD analysis project Ga0182027, IMG submission 121300) | Permafrost microbial communities from Stordalen Mire, Sweden - 712E1D metaG (Illumina Assembly) | ecosystem: Environmental > Terrestrial > Soil > Wetlands > Permafrost | place: Sweden...
ATATGTATGATATACCATCCTTTGGCCCTTCAACTTCCCATCAATATATGTCACTCGCTCCAGATAATAGCATAGATGTACGTTCTTTTTATGCACAGGTAAATTACCAGCCATTTGTTAATTTCAAATTTGTTGCAGGGATCAGGTTAGAACAAATGCCTGAATATTTTATTAGTAAATTAGTGGCCGATTCTACGTTTACACATTTCCCAAGCTTAAATTATAATTACAAACAAGACAAAACAGAACCTATTCCAAGGTTCGCAATCATCTGGTCAATGAATGAGCGCAATATTTTAAAAATACTTTATGGCCAGGCAATCAACCGCCCTTCTTTTTTTCAAAATTCATCTAATAATTTAAATCTCAAAATACCACTCCTGCAACCTGAGTGGATCACAACATACGAATTGAATTACATTTCGTACCTCTCTGAAAAATTAATCCTAAATGCAAGTATTTTTTATAATGAATTAGATAACTTAATTACCCGATCATCACAATATATTGATTCTACAAAAAATTATCAAACTTGGTTTGGAAATGCAGGAAAAATGACTACTACAGGCATAGAACTTACAATACAGGCCAATCCAGTCAAAGACCTTCACATGGAAATCAGCGTCACGTATCAGAATACTAAAGACCTGAGAAAAGGTTTTGAAAATATACAGGTAGCTTATTCGCCAAAAGAATTGGGATATTTGAAAATTTCATATTGTTATTTACCAGGAATGACAGTTGCATTAACCGGTAATTACGTTGGTGCCATGTTGCCATTTTATGATGAAACAATTCCGGTAATAACTAAAACAGATACTACTTATGGGACAAGAATAGGGAATAAAGTAAACGGCTATTTTTTATTTGGGGCCAATTTAAGATATGAAAATATTTTTAACCATGGTTTTTATGTTAACATAAAGTTTAGCAACATTTTAAATAGTGATATACGCTATCCGACCACTACAAATAATGAATGGGCAGATAAAGGCACACTGGGGGCAGGCAGGTCATTTTTAGTCAGCCTTGGCAAGAAATTTTAAATGGTTGCCATATTGTTCTTTTATTACTTATAGCCTCTTTTTAAAACATTTGTACGGAAGCTTCTATTCTTATTCATTAAATTTTTTTCTCTTTTACAATAGTTCGGTATATTTTTAACGTGAATTTATATGTAATTGATTTGGTGATATTTTGTGTTTTTACTCACACACATGTGCCTTCACACCGGCAGTTTGTGAAGATATAAGTTGTGTTTTGTGGCAAGAAATTCATAATAGCCACAAAATAACCAAGTCACCAAATTACACCAAAATATTTACTGAACTATTGTTTTAAAGAGCTGTTAAATAAATAGCAAATTTAATGACTTCGATATTTTTTATGAAAAATTATGATTTATTTAATAAATGTTTATATTTGCAAACCCAAATTTTGCCCTTCTTGCTATTTGTAAAGCTTTAGATCAGAGGTTAAACCACTTTAGGACGTATTATCATGTAGCTATTTAGTAAGAATAATTGCAAATTTATGGCTATTGAATACAGGGAATTATCAACTGCTGAAGACTTCAACCAATGTATTGAATTACAAAAAAGTATTTTTGGTATGTCGGAGATTGATGTTATCTCTCCATTATTTTTAAAATTAATTGCAAGAAATAATCCACCTATTGGTATATCTTTAGGCATATTTAAGTCAGATTTGAACTTATCAGAATTGATAGGTTTTATTATAGGTTTTGCTACTTTCCAACAAAAATCTATCTATTCAGTAACACTTGGTATCAAACCAGAATATCAAAATAATGTATATGGTTATAGGTTAATGCTGAAATATAGAGAGGTTGCACTATCAAAAAATATAGAATTTCTATTTGGACTTTTTGATCCATTAGATGCTAATATCGCTCGTTTTAATATTGCTTGTCTAGGTTATATAGCATTTAATTATATTATAGATTCTCAAACTTTACTTGATGAGAAAAATAAAAAATATATAACTAATGATAAAATAGTTGTAAGATGGGATATAAATACATCAAAAACAATTGATAGAATTAGTGGAATTAAGAGAAATAACAATCAGAAAGTTCCAAATCTTTTTCCTATTGCAACAACACAATGTATGCCTGAAGCACCCAGTGTTTTAGTTGAAATTCCAGAAGATTTTAATTATTTATTGGTGAATAAAATTGATGAAGCTTTTGTTTGGCGTATCTCTACTCGTGAAATTTTTAAAGAATACATTAATAAAAGGCAATATATTATCAGCGATTGCTTTTCTATAAAACATGATTATAACCGTAAAACGTATTATTTATTAGAAAAAAAATGACGAAATTACCACAGGAAATATACAACAATACGGATGCAATTATCCTCGCGCATGGTTATGTGGGCGAAATATTAGGAAAAACTGTTCATGGAATTTTGATGCACAGCAAAGTATTTAACGTAGTCGCTTTAATTGACAGGGATAAAGCGGGACAGGATACATGCAAAATTTGCCCGGGCGTGACAAAATCAGTTCCTATTTACGAAAACATTATTTCAGGAGTTTTACACAAACCAAAAGTTTTAATACTAATTGGTGAGCCTAATGATAAGAATTTAGTTGAAATTAAATATTGTATCAGGAAGGGTCTTGATATAATTAATTCTTCATTTGTGTTTCTTAAAGAATTCCCAGATTTGGTTACTTTGGCTAATGAATTTAATGTCAGGCTAATAGATTTGCGAAATGTAAAAAGAATTTGGAAATCCCCGGATGGAAGTATTTTAAACATCAAAGCAAAAGTTGTATTTGTTTCCGGGACTGATTGTGGCCTGGGAAAACGTACTGCAGCTTTCGAATTGGTACAGGAAGCAAAAATGCGCGGAATTCGTGCAGCTTTTGCCGCTACAGGCCAGACAGGATTAATGCTTGGATGTGATGCGGGAATAGTTTTTGATGCTATAAACGTAAACTATGTTGCAGGCGCGGTAGAAGAATTGATTGTTGATTTAGATAATAAAGGATATGAGTTGATTTTTCTTGAAGGACAAGCTTCTCTTATGCATTTTGGATGCTCTAATTCAATTACTTTGCTTCATGCAGGCAACCCCCACGCAGTGGTTCTTGTTCATGATCCTTCAAGAAAATTTCATGCTACATACGGTAATTCTCCAATATTTAAAATGTGCGAGTTGCAACGCGAAATAAATTTAATTGAAAACCTTTACCTGGATGGAGGAAATAAATATAAGGTTGTCGCAGTTCCAACAATTGGTGAAAAAAATATACAAGCAGTAAAAAAATTAACTAACTTACCTGTCGCCGATGTTCGCAAACCAAGAGGTCCGGCAGTAATACTCAATTCAGTTTTAAAACATCTCGAAGAAGAGTACAATTGGGCTCCGGCCTGCTATATAAGTGCTTCCTAAAACGAAATGGCATGGGAATAGAATTTAAAGAACTTGTTTCATTCGACCAGTTTGAAGAAATCTCCAATCTTCAATTTAAAATCTGGAATTTATCGGACAGGGACATAATCTCTACTATTACCTTAAAAGCGCTAACATTGAATTACCCTATTATGGGGCTTGTAATTGGCGCTTATGACGAAAATAAAATGGTTGGTTTTGTTATTTGTATGCCAACAAGGGAGCCAAATACATTATACGGTCTGATAATGGGCGTATTGCCGGAATACCAGAATTCGGATATTGGCAATAAGCTTGGTATTAAGGTACTTGAACTATGTTTAAAACAAAATGTCAGTAAAATATTTTGGACTTTCGAACCTCTGGAAAGCCAGCTTGGCCATTTATACCTGAATAAATGGGGGGCTGTGGTTTCGCGTTATGCACAAAACTATTACCAGCTTAAGGACGAACTCAATAATAAATTCCCTTTAGACAGGTTTATTGTAGACTGTACCCTTCAAAGTAATCGTGTCATTGAAAGAATCAACAAGAGAATAAAAGCGCGTTCTGTAAAAGAAGCTTTGAATGAATATCCGGTTGCAAATGAATTTCATTTTCCGGATGAAAAGTCAGTATTGGTTCAAATACCTTCAAATATTAGTAAATTAAAAATAGAAGAACCGGATAAAATTTCTGAGTACCGCAATAGTACCAGATTAATATTTGAGGAATATATAAATAATAGGTCTTATTTTATTGCAGAGATGTTTTCGGAAGTGATGGGTGGAGAAAGGCAAAATTACTATTTAATGGAAAAACGGAGCTACATATAGCAACTATTAAATAATTCGCCAATGCTTGTTAAAACCAACAAATCCTTTAACCAGTTTACGCGACATGCATTATTAGAAAAAGTCGGGGGTTATGTAAATAAAAGCAAATCTCTTGAAGAAGAGATTGTTCGTTTACGCAACAGAAACAACTTAAATAGGATTTATCGCTTTGATTTGGGCGAAAATGTCGATGGATTTTCGCCAATGGTTAATGATTTCTTAGAAAATCTTTATAAAAATGAAATCCTTTTCTCGAAACTAAACGAATATCCTGATATCACCCATCTAAGTTTAAGAAAAAGGCTTGGCGCCATTTTTAATATCCCGCGACAAAATATTGTAATTAGTGCAGGTCTCGATTCGATCCTCGATTTAATAACACGTGCATTCTTCGAATACAGGGATGTTTTTTTAATGCCGGTCCCGAATTTCTTCCTTTTCGAAAGTTATTCTGAAAGAATGGGGGCAACTCCCGTTTTTTTAAGGTTAAACGAAGATGATAATTTTATTTGGACTGAAAATACGATTGAAAAATTTAAAGACCTGATTGTAAAATTCAGGCCCAAAATTATTTGGTTATCAAATCCTAATAATCCTACCGGACAAATTATTCCGGAAGAAACTCTTTTGGAAATAATAGATCTTGCCAGTGCTTATAATATTTATGTTGTTGTTGATGAAGCCTATCATGAATTCGTAGGAACACCAAATGACTCAATAGTAAAATATTCACAAAAGTACTACAACCTTATGGTATTGCGAACTTTCTCGAAAGCGCTTGGATTAGCTGGTATCCGCCTGGGATACCTTATGTGTTCGGACAATAATATTATTGAAGCCTTGTTGATGCACCGTCATCATTTTCCTCTTACACAAATGTCGATAAACATTGCCCGCATTGCCACAAAAGATTTGTCTTTTATCCTTAAAACACAAAAAAATACTAATGAGAGAAGGAAAATTCTGTTTGAGAATCTTGTAAAACTCAAGACTTTTAAATACATTCCTTCTTTAACTAATATTTTTATGCTGAAAAATAAGCTTCTTTCAGCAACAGAACTTGATAAAAAACTAAAACAGTTTGGGATAGTTACATCTCACCTTAATATTACCGGTATTGCACAAGATGATTATTTGAGGATTACTGTCAGGAATGAAGATGATAATTTATATTTTTTTAAAATATGCTCGAAAATTAATGACGAATTACTTACTCAGTCTTAATTTATTATTTATATTTATGGTAAAATGAGATAATTCAATGAATTCGAAAGGTAGAAAATATATTATGTTTTTATTCTGCCTTTTAATTTCATTATTTCTATTGTCTATTTCTTCTCCATTAAAATCTCAACAAATTGACGATAACCAGGTAAAAGTTGGATATATTTTTAACTTTCTGAAATATATTACCTGGAATAAAGAGAACCAGATCGACACATTTAAAATTGGCATTTATGGAGACGATCCTGAAATTATCTCCTTGCTGAAAAATATGGGAAAAATGCAGGTGAAAAATAAGCCTGTTCATGCAATCATTTTTAAATCCATTGGAGAAATTACCTTTTGCCATGTGCTCTATATAACTAATGATAAGAATTTTTTTGTTTCTGATATTTTTAACCTGGTTAAGGGAAACAACACTTTGTTAGTATCTGACCGTTACGAATATCAGCGTTATGTCATGATAAATTTCATTTATAATGAAAATTCAAAAATTCAATTTGAGATAAATACAAAAAATATAGAAGAAGCACGGTTAAAAACTTCACCTAAACTTGTACTGCTTGGCGGTAGCGAAATAGATGTAAGAAAGCTTTATCTCGAAACTGAAAAATCGCTGGTAACAGAGAAGGAAAAAGCCGAATCTTATGAAAAAGAGTTGCAACAGAAAAAGGATGAAATTTTTACCATGAACAATCGACTTTTTAACCTTTACCAGGAAATCCAGGGAAATAAAAAAGAAATAGATACGCTCAATTTAAATATTGCAAACCAGAAATCAGAACTCAACAAACTTCAAACTGAAACACAACAACAACAATACAATTTAAACCTTAAAACTTTAATTCTCGAAAAACAAAAAATAGCTATTTTGGATCAGGAGAAACGACTGTATTCCCAAAAAAATGAAATACTCTCGAAGCAAAACAAAATTGAAAATTATAGCAGTGTATTAAAAAACCAAAAGTCTGAAATTGACAAGCGGCAAATAATTATTGAAAACCAGGGACAAGCCTTAATAAACCAAATTGCAAAAATTAAAACGCAAAAGGCATTTCTATATCTGCTTATTTTGCTTACAATTGTTACAATAACGCTAATCCTCGTTGTTTACTATAATTATAATATAAAACGAAAGAAGAACTTTGAACTGGAGCAGATGAATGTTGAATTGGTCGAAAATAGAAATGAAATACTATACCAGTCCGGGCAACTTGAAATTAAGAATGTCGAGTTGGAAAAGTTATCGCTTGTAGCACGTGAAACGGATAATGCAATTATGATTGCAAATGGACAAGGCGAATTTGAATACATCAATGAAGGGTTTTCCAGGATGTATGGTTATTCATTTGACCAGTTTTTAAATGCAAGGGGAACAAATATTGAACAGGCTAGCACTTACGAAGAAATTAAAGATATTTTGACGTTTTTAAATAATGAGAAAAAATCTATATCGTACGAATCGCCCAATATAGATGCGGAAGGAAAAAAAATATGGATCCATACTACCATTACACCTTTAGTTGACCAGAATAGAAATATAAAAAAACTAATCGTAATAGATAGTGATGTAACACGCCTCAAAGAAGCAGAATTGGATATTTTAAATAAAAATGAAGAAATTCAAAGACAATCAGAAGAGCTTTATGAACATGCCGAGCAACTTTTTGACTTAAACCAGGAACTTGAAGTAAAGAAAAAAAGCCTGGAAGAAGCACTGGAAAAACTTAAAAATGCACAAACACAGTTGGTCGAATCGGAAAAAATGGTTATCTTAGGACAATTAACAGCAGGAATAGCACACGAAATAAATAACCCGATTAATTTTATCAATTCAGGAATTGAAGGGTTAAAAATGGCATTTGCCCAGGTAATTGAATTGTTGCAACAATTTGAACTAATAACACCTGAAAATGCCAGGAAAAAGTTAGAAGAAATAAAAACTATAAAGCAAAATATGGATTATTCCACTTTGCTTAAAAACATTGATGAATTGACCAAAGATGTTAAAACCGGTGTTTTCAGGACAATTGAAATTATTAAAGGTTTAAGGACTTTTTCGAGATTGGATGAAAGCGACCTTAAATACACTGATATACATAAAAACATTGATTCAACATTGGTTATTTTAAGAAATAAATTTGTAAACAGGATTGATATAATAAAGAACTATGGCAATATTCCGGAGGTTGAATGTTATCCTGGAAAAATAAACCAGGTATTTCTAAATATCCTTGTAAATGCAATTCAGGCAATACCAGGCGAAGGTAAAATCTGGATCGAAACCAAGCGTTTTGCTAAAAATGAGAAAGATTTTGTTTATATATCAATAAAAGATTCCGGGGTAGGAATGGGTTTGGAAGTTAAAAAAAGGATTTTTGAACCATTTTATACAACAAAAGAAGCTGGTGAGGGGACTGGTTTAGGACTTTCTATAAGCCATAATATTATTGAAACGCATGGTGGTACTATTGATGTTGAAAGCGAAGTTGGGAAAGGTTCAACTTTTATAATTAATTTGCCAGTGGTTTTTCATAAAAAAGAAAAAACTTTTGCAATATTTGAATAGGATTTAATTTGCTTTTTTTAGAGAAATGGATAAGGAACGAAACCCTATATTGTATATTGATGATGAAGTTGAAAATCTTCGCGGCTTTCAGTTTCTATATAAAAACTATTATAGAATTTTCGTTGCTACTTCTGCAGAAGAAGGATTTGAAATACTAAAGAACAACGAAGTAAAGCTTATTATTGCCGATCAGCGTATGCCCAAAATGACTGGCGTTGATTTTTTTGAAGTGGCAGCTGATTTATATCCTGATGCAATACGCATTATCCTTACCGGTTATAGCGATATTGAAGCGATTATAAAAGCCATTAACAAAGGAAAAATTTTCAAATATGTCACAAAACCCTGGGACAAAGAAGAATTTAAATTAATTATCGATAATGCATTATGGTCTTATAATATTTCAGCAGAAAACAGGGAACTTATTTTAAATTTAAAAGAAGCAAATAAGAAACTGGAAGAAATAAATGAAACCCTTGAGCATAAAGTTAAAATCCGTACAGAAGAAATAACCTTGCAGAAAAAGGAAATTGAAAAACAAAGGGACCTTGCCAAGTTACAAAGGGACCAGATTGCGGTTCAAAATGAAGAATTGGGGGTACACAGGAATAAACTTGAATTACTTGTTCAGGAGAGGACGGCAGATTTAATAAAAGCAAAGGAAAAAGCAGAACAATCTGATAAACTTAAATCAGCTTTCCTGGCTAATTTTTCACACGAAATCCGCACTCCCATGAACGCGATTATGGGCTTTTCGCAATTGCTCACATGGGATTCAATTAGTGAAATTGAAAAAAATGATTTTGTCGATTTAATTGTAACAAACAGCCAACACCTGTTAAACCTGATAAACGAAGTTATCGACATTTCAAAAATTGAAGCAGGTGAAGTTGTACTTGATTTTAAAACTTGTTTACTGAACCAACTATTTTTTGATCTTTTAAAACAATATGAGGATCAAAAAATGCTTTTGAAAAAAAATAATATCAAATTCATAGTCAATCCCGAAATACAAAAATTAAACCTGAGTATCATTACCGATATTGGAAAAGTCAGGCAAGTTCTGATAAACCTGCTCGAAAACGCATTAAAATATACTGAAACCGGATTTATTGAATTCGGTTATGAAATTCTTAATTCATCAAAAAATCAGGAAGTGCTTTTTTATGTAAAAGATACGGGTATTGGTATAGAAGAGGATGCACAAAAATATGTTTTCGACCGTTTTAGAAAAGTTGAAAATACTATAGATAAATTATATGGTGGGGCTGGATTGGGCTTGTCAATTTCAAAAAAGCTGGTAGAATTACTTGGTGGAAGAATATGGGTCGAAAGCAAAATTGATAATGGCTCAAAGTTTTGTTTTACAATCCCTTATAACATATATAAAAATGAAGTTATAAAACCAGTTAATGATGTTGTAATAAATAAAATCGATATAGTTAACTGGAATGACAAATTGATTTTAGTGGCTGAAGATGAGCCTACGAATTATTTATTTATTAAAAAAGCATTAGAGAACACACATATAAACCTGATTTGGGCAAAAAACGGGCTTGAGACTTATGAGATATTCAAACAAAATGGCAAAGTCGATTTAATTTTGATGGATATCAGGATGCCTTTGATGGATGGTTATGAAGCAACTAAGAAAATTAAACAATTAAATAAAGACATTCCAATTATTGCCCAGACTGCTTATGCTTTTGAATATGAAAAGGAAGAAATCCTAAAGGCGGGTTGTAATGATTATATTTCAAAACCTTTCTCGATAAGAGAATTAATCTCTGTAATTGAGAAGTATTTTATTTGAAATAATAATATCAATTTTCTTATTGACCGGCAAATTTAATATCCCCTTTTTTGTAGTAACTGATTCTTTTATTGGAAAGGCCAATGATCTTGATCAAATTTAGCCAGGGTGAAATTGTTTGTAATTTGAAATTAGGTAAAATGCCTGTCATTAATCCATCAAATTAGGCAATAATAATCGAAAGCTATTTGATCACTTTTTTACTACTTTCTTCTTTATAAGGGCAACATCCTTTCTGATGTTTTCTATTGACCTGAACAAATCGTCTTTTGAAACTATAGGATCGGGAAGTTCGGAACTGATAAAATGTACAAATTGCCATATTTCTTTAATCTGGGAAACATGAACATCATATTCATGGTAAGCCGGGTTGAGAGAATAAAGTGTTAGTTTATTCTCAGTTTCTATAAGGTTTTCGGCTATTTTAAAAACTATTCCATCGTCTAATGTTAGGACAATGTATGCATGGCCGTTGATAATGGAATTCCAGTCCTGGATGAATTCTGAAGTAACCCAGGAACCGTGCGGTATTGGGAGCATCGAATCACCAGAAAGCTGAAAAGTTCGGAATTTTTTTTGCTTTGTGAGAAATGGCAATTGAAAAACCGGTAACTCTTTAATATATTCGGGATCGGCAAAGCCATTGGCATATCCGGCTTTTGCTTTTTCAGGTACGAGTTCTATATTTTCTTCATTTTTATTATCCACGCTGGTAGTAAGGACACGCAGTTTTGTGCCTGTAATAAAGACATCATTGCCATGTTCCAACTCTTTCATTTGATGATCGGAAAGTTTTGTCAGATTAATTTTAAGCAACGAATCTATTGAAATATTGAAATATTTTGCGAATAAAATTATTGCATCAATATTGGGTTGTGCCACTCCATTCTCATATCCGCTAAGTGTTGACCGTTTCATTTCCAATGCTGATGCAACATCATCCTGTGTGCGGTCTTTGCGGTTTCGCAAGAATCTAATGTTTTCCCTGAAATGCATTGTTTGTTTCATTTTCAAGAGAATGATTAAAATGTAACCGCAAATATAGATTATATTTTAATCAGGAGCAAATTTTATTGATTGGATATTGTTAAAATATTTAGATTTATTTATTGATTTTAGGGCATTTTAAAATACTCGTTTTTGAAAGATTAAACGTCATTTTTTTGTTTATTTTTTTTAAATATTATTCTCAAGGTGATATTTAGTACAATTTAACAAAACCCGGCACACTAAAATTCACAATTACACGTCTTATATCCAGTAAAAACTAAACTATAAAAATATGAACCCGACGAATATGTTAGAATTGCAGAAACTTGTTTTGGAAAATGTGTGTGGAAACAAAAAAATATTTGAAAAAGAGCTCCGAAAGTCTTTTAAATGGCTTGAAAACGAAGATTTAATTAATTTATATAAATGGGCTGTTAGCAATTTCAATGATCAGTATTGCAAAATAATTGACTGCGTCTTTGCCGGTTTTGATTTTCATGATTCAAACCAATTAAGCTTATATTTAAATGACCCAAATTGAAATAATTTCCTGGTATTCAACAAATTCCTGATATTATAATTCCAACAAAGGCATAATAGTCCATCATTCTATTTGCCTAATAATTGCTCAAATTGTTATATGAACATGAAGAAGCCTCGTTATTCCTTATCTAATTTAACATTAATTGCATTCGGGCCTTTTGTTCCATTAACGATTTCGAAAATAACTTTATTGTTTTCTTTAATAGAATCCAGCAAACCGTTTATATGAACAAATACGCTCTGTTGTGTAGCCGAATCTTTGATAAAACCGAAACCTTTATTGTCGTTAAAAAAAGATACTATTCCTTTCCGAATTCTTTCATTAGTTGTCGATGCAACACTTTTAGGCACACTAACTAAAATATCCTCGGCATTTACAATCTTCTTTTTAGTTATATCGGGGGGAGTAGATGTGATATTTCCATATTCATCAACGTATGCAATCATATCATCTAAGCTGTTTCCATCTCGTCCTTCTTTTCTCTCCAGCTTTTTCTTTTCTTTTTCTTTTCTTTTTTTTTCTTTTTTGATGCGAACTTCTTTTTTACCAAATGTTTCCTGCGACCTAGCCATATATGTTTTTTTCGTAATTAAAATTAACCATACCTTTAAAATCCAGTATATTAGTAAAATGTTCCTTAAAGGTAAGATTCGGCACGAAAGTATATTAATTTTTCGAGTTTCTGATAATTATTGATTGTAACTGGAATAATCCATTTATTATATTGGCAGTAATATTAAATTGAACAACACTATTTTATTCTGTTTTGCCTGCCAATTCTACCAAGAATAATAATTGCTGCAAGAAGTAACAATAGTATAATTGCCAATATTCTATTTAATCTTTTATTTTTAGACATGATCGCATAAATTTAGTAATTCTATATGCAATGTCGTTTATTTAAAAATACAAACCTCACCCTAAACTTAGCGAAGCGATTTCAACGAAGTTCATCCCTCTCCAATTGGAGAGGGACTTGCCCCTTCTCCGATTGGAGAAGGGGTTGGGGATGAGGTTTTAGAGTAATTA
>Ga0182027_10011651_pt1 | contig 12409 bp, 7 predicted proteins | sample 712E1DmetaG_FD_121300 | JGI IMG/M metagenome (GOLD analysis project Ga0182027, IMG submission 121300) | Permafrost microbial communities from Stordalen Mire, Sweden - 712E1D metaG (Illumina Assembly) | ecosystem: Environmental > Terrestrial > Soil > Wetlands > Permafrost | place: Sweden...
GGCGCTGAAGCTGGTGGTTGATCTGGAGCGCATCGGCGATCTCGGCGTCAGCATCGCGGGGCGGGTGGTGGAGCTCGGGGCCGAGCCGCCTCTCACCCCGTATGAAGACCTCATCCGCATGCTGACGACGGCGCGCGAGATGTTGGCGGAGGCGCTGGCGGCGCTGCAAAACCAGGATGTCGCGGGCGCCACTCGGGTCATCGACAAGGACGAGGTCGTCGACGCGTATTACACGCAGATCTTCAACGACGTCCTCGGCCGTATGCGCGAGAGCCCCAAGAACGTGTTTCGCGCCACGCGCGTCCAGGCCATTTCCAAATACATCGAGCGCATCGGGGACCACGCCACGAACGTCGCCGAGCGGGTGATCTTCATCGTGAGCGGTGAAGACATCCGTCACACGACGCGAGTGCGCCGGGGCGACCTTTCCTAGCGAAAGCTTTGCAGGGTCGACAAGAACCAGGCCATCAACCCGGGTAGATCTCGGGTAACGACATACCGCCATCGTCGCCGCCGTCGTCGCTTCCGCCGTAAGCGCCATCGTCGCCGCCGTCGACATTCGCGGGCCCGGATTGGATCTGAACATCGACCAGGCAGAAGTCGAACGGCAAATCGACCTGAAGGCCGGGCACGATGATGGCCGCCTGCTGGATCGGCGTTCCCGGCGTCAACGGGTTTTGGGGCGTGCCACCGGCCCAGCAATTGGTCAGCAGCGAGCCCCACGGAATCAACCGTCCGCTGACCAGGGGCGCGCACCAGCGATCGGCACCGCTGTGAGGATTCGTGCCCTGCAACTGGACGCGCAGCGGGGTGTTGCTGGGATTGTCCACGGTGACGACAATTCCGCCCGTGGCGGGAACGGGCCAAGTCAATTGGTCCCCGCCGGCGGCGTCTTGATTGACGTTCCAGCCGAGCATGGCGAAGCCGGTGTAGTCCAGCCGCCCGGTGACAGTCCCGTGCATGCAGAAATTCTTCCCCACAAAGGGCGGATCGCAGGCATTACCGCCGCAATCCGGAACAATCTGGGCGGCGCCGGGATCGGTCGCGGTGAAGCCGAATCCCGCCCACGGACCCGTGGTCACATAGCCGTCGCTCACCACGTTGCTTGGCGTGGCTACGTAGGCCGCGTCGATCGCGGTCAAGCTTCCGCCGTCGTCACCGCCGCCGCTGTTATCGATGCTGGCGCCGGTCTCGTCGCTCTCTCCCGCATCCGTGCCCGACGCCGACGACCCGCCACCGCATCCGCCGTTTGCCAGCAGCCCCACGCAAAAGATTGTTCCCGTAACAAGCCGAAGTTGTCTCATGTCTTGCCTTTACTGTCGGTATGAAGACACAAGCGGCGGGGTGATGTCTACCCTCGAATGTCGCCCAGGTTATTCGGCCGTACCGTACCAGCAGGGGGCTCGTGGCGCCCGTTCCGGATTCGCGATGCATCGGGATTGACGATGCATAGGCCGGGCAGTATGCGGAGGATATGAAGGTATCGCCCAAACAGGCGGGGCAGATATTCGCCGAATTGTTCGGCGCCGTGTTTTTGCGTTTCCATCGTCGCGGTTCCAAACGGTCGCGGTGGACGCCGCAGAGTTGGGCGGTGTTGCAACATCTCGAGATGACCGGTCCGCTCACCGTGACCGAAGCCGCCCGCCACATGGAGCGCTCGCAGTCGGTGATGAGCGAGATGGTGGATGGGCTGGTGCGGAAAGGCTTGCTCGCGCGCATGCGCGACGAGCGCGACCGCCGCCGCACGCTGGTGTGGCTGACCGACGAGGGCCGCGCAACCATGGTGACCGAGCGCGAGGTCCTGTGCACCGACCGGTTAGAACGTGCATTCGAGCAACTGGACGACGGGCTGCGTGCCGATCTACTGCGCGCCCTGAAGCAGTTGGTCGATGCGCAGGTCGATGCCGGCGCGGCGGGCGCCCCTGTATCTGCGCCGACGAAGAATTTCCATCAACCAACGGTCCATCCCAAACGCACCCGCCCACAAAGGAGATCCTCATGAGTCAGGAGCAATGTCAAAGCTGTGCGATGCCCATCGAAAGCGGCAGCTACTGCCCGTACTGCGTTGATGAGAAGGGCAACTTGCAGCCATTCGAAGAGCGCTTCCAGCGAATGGTGCAATGGGCATCGAGACAGAAACCGGATCTTTCTTTGGACGAAGCCCAGAGGCAAACCCTCGCCTACATGGCGCAGATGCCGGCCTGGCGTGACCATCCGAAGGTGAAGGCCGCCGCGGGTAGATAGAGGTTCGCGGAAAGCTCCGGCGAATAACGCCGCAGTCGCCGCTCGCGTCTAGATCGAGCTCACAAAGCTTCCACGGCTCGTCCGACCAGGTATTCCCGCCGGTCTGGAGATCCTACTCCCGCGTGCCAGCATTGGCGGCCGCCAGAGCCCTGTGAAGACGCGACTCGCTGCTAGACAGGGCATCCACCAGGCGTCTGCGCTCGGTAATGTCCTGCACGATTCCGGCCATCCATCGCGGCTGGCCGTGGTCGTCCATGCGATGGCGTCCAGCCGCCCGGATCCACCTGGTTTCGCCGTCGCGCCTCAGGATCCGGCATTCGAAGCTCCAATCGCTCTGCGTGGCCACGGCGTGGCGGAACTTCTGGTCCACGGCATCGCGGTCTTCCGCGACCACGTGCTCAAGGAACATCTCGTAGGTCCAAGCCGGCAGCATCTCTTGATAGCCGAAGATCTGATCGTGTTGCAGCGATCGATGCGCCGAGTGGTCGACCATGTCGAGATCCCAGGTGCCCGTTCTGGCAGTCGCCAACACGAACGACAGAAAAGCCTCACCTTCTCGTAACTTTTCCTCGGCCCGCTTGCGCGCACTGATGTCGATGAGCGTTCCCATCACGGCTGGCTTGCCTTGGTACTCCATCAGCATTCCATAGGCTTCGATGTGGACGAGGGAGCCGTCCTTGCGAATTCCCCGATATTCGACCCCTTCTCCCTGAATTTTGCCGGCCGCCCGCTCGCCCAGCGTGGTCATCAGGCGGGCGACATCGTTACGATGAATCAGGTCTTGCGGCGCGAGCTTGCCGACGATCTCGTCACGAGAATACCCTGCTTGTTTCGCCAGGCTGGGATTCACATAGACCAGCTTGCCGCCTTGAATGATGTAGATGGCGACAGGAGACTCCTCGGTGATTTGCCTGAATTTCTGTTCGCTCTTCCTTAGCGCTTCTTCCGCAGCCCTGCGTTGGGTGACGTCCCGGCCGAAGACCGAGATGCCGAAGGCCCGTCCGTCCCGCAACATGAGGTTGAAGCTCAGCTCCAGCGTGCGGGTGCCGGCGTAGACGGCGTACTCCGTCGAGTAAGGGCCGTCGCGAAGTGCCCGGCCGTAGTACTCGCGCCAGATGCGAACGAACTCCTCGGTGGGAAAGAGATCCTCCGGACGCTGGCCGAGCTCGATGGCCATTGCGCGATCGCGAAGAAAGTAGGCGCGAAACCCGTGGTTGAAGGTCATCAGACCGAAGTGCGCGGGATCAACGGCCCAGATGAGATCCGCCGTGCTGTCGATGATCGCGCTCAGGGTCGCCCGCGCCTCGATCAGGGCCTCATCGGCGCGCAGGAAGTCGCCGTCAGCCGGCGAGGCCGTTCCGCCCTGCTGCTCTGGCTGCCGTTCCAGCTGCGCCACTCGCGCGAGCAGCTCGTCGTAGGTTGGTCGCGCAGTCATGCGAGCCGAGCCTCGTTCTGCCCGCCCGTCATGTCTGGCATTGCCTTCCGTACACGTCGCATCGTGGCCCGCACAGGGAAGTATCGATAGTTTCAGGCGGATCTTGAACGGCGGCGGCAGGCGGCTAGCGGTTTGGCGCGCGACTCCGACTCCGACTCCAGTCCGAGGGTCGTGTGCGCTCCGCCGACTCCAAGGATGAGCGACTCCTCGACTCCAGTCCGAGGGTCGTGTGCCGCGACTCCAGTCCGAGGGTCGACGACTCCGACGACTCCAGTCCGAGGGTCGTGCGTGCGACTCCGACTCCAGTCCGAGGGTCGTGTGCGCTCCGCCGACTCCAGTCTGTGCGACTCCAGTCCGAGGGTCGTGTGCGCTCAGTCTCGACTCCAGTCCGAGGGTCGTGTGAGTCCAGGGTCGTGTGAGTCCGCGACTCTGCGACTCCAGTCCGAGTGTCGTGTGAGTCCGCGACTCTACGACTCCAGTCCGAGGGTCGTGTGCGCTCCGCCGAGGGTCGTGTGCGCTCCGCCGACTCCACGACTCCAGTCCGAGGGTCGTGTGCGCTCCGCCGACTCCGACTAGGGTCGTGTGCGCTCCAGTCTCGACAGACGCGCCCATGCCTCGACGAACGCGCGACATGCAGGAGCCCCGGCGCCGTAGCGAGGCGTTCAACATCAGCAGGCTGGACCCGTTCACCGCGCAATCCGAAACCTCCAACGGTTCGGTATTGCGGCGAGCGCGAGCAGTCGTCCGCCAAGCGCGCCAGTGTGCTGACTGCTCGCCGATTCAGGACATCGAACGGCGTTCACTACGAGGCGGCCGGATTCATGGGCGGACCGAGGAGCGCTTGCTCAACAGTCTCGGCGGCTTCGCATGCAACCTTGCCGAATTTGTTCATCCAGTAGGTTCCGAATGGAAACACGACGTCGGCCAACCCTGCCATGTGGCTGAGGAAGGCATCACGGTACTTCTGGATGAATCCGCGGTTGCGCAGAAGTGCCTCGATGCGCGTCCATTTATTCTTGGCGGCTACGCGCGGGCTCATCTGGAACCGCGCGGCGTGGCCGGAGGGACAGTGGAATGGGTTCTGCCCAAGAATGCGGGCTCGTCCGAGCACGGTGATGCCTTTGGCGGCGCGCCGCTGGCGGTGGTCTGCTTCCTTTGCGCGGACGCACTCGGTGACGAGGCTGGCCCACTCGGCCTGTCCGAGGTGCTGAAAGCCCTGCGGCCGGGCGATGGCGAGCCTGACGACTTCGGGCATGCCGCCGTCGTCGCGGAAGAAGTGCTTCGGTCGTGTCGCGGTGATGTGACTGCCGGAGACGGTGGCCTGGAACGTGGCAACGCCGGGCCATTCCTCGACGGTGTCGACCAGATCCGCGGCAGTGGGATTGGTGAAGGCGTACGTCATCTTGTCGAGGATGTCGTTGGGCTCGACCAGATGAACGACGGAGGTCGGCTCGGATGACCAGAGGCCTTCGAAGCGGCCGAGAGTGGCGTTCTGGCAGCGAGCGAGCAGGCCATGAAAGTGTTCGGTGAAGACGGGGAAGTTGCCGTCGGGGTCGTGGATGCCGGTGTGGTGGTGGTTCGAGAGCGCAACTGAAAACGTGACCTGCACTTTCGCGCGCGTGGCGGCCAGGGCCAGGCAATAGATGAAGGCGTTGTTGGTGCCTTCATCGGGGCGCAGAAAAATCGTCGCTCGGAACAGCGGCGGGTAATCATGTAGTCACGACCAGGCACGACCTGGCGAGGGAGTGTCATGCATGGGTTCTCGGAAGCGGCAGCAGAAAGTTGCGTGAAAAGTACCCTCGGAGCGAATCGAAAACCGGTTCTCGGAAGCGGCAGCAGAAAGTTGCGTGAAAAGTACCCTCGGAGCGAATCGAAATCAAAAAAGTACCCTCGGAGCGGATCGAAATCAGGCCGGAGGAGTAGACTAGGCGACATGGACCGAAGCAGTACCGCTCTTTGCACACTTGTTTTCCGGGCCGGGATGATGCCGCTGGCTTTTCTGCTTGTGGTTGCGGGCTGTGGCGTCAGCACACAGAGCTCGTCGGGCTCAGACGGTGGGCAGGGCAACGGCGGTGCCCAAGGAACGGGAGGAGGGCAAGGCTCGGGGAGCGCAAGGGCGAGCGGAGGTGCACGAGCGTCGGGTGGCGTGCAGGGGACGGCGCAAGGCTCTGGGGGTGCGCAGGGATCGGGAGGCGCGGAAGGTTTGGGCGGCGCACAGGGCAGCGCCGGATCGGGTGGCTCCACTGGTTCGGTAGGCACGTCGACGACCAAGACCAATCCCGACGCGGCCATCGATGCGCCGCTCGCCACGGGAGGGAGCGCCGCCGATGCACTAGCAGTGGAAGCACGCACGCAAGGTCCGCGTCCCGACGCCGGCGCGGATTCGTGCGGGGCTTGGGCCATGACCAACGGCGTGTGTTGCGCGCAGTACTGTAGCAACGACAATACGTCCGAGAGCTGCGACAAGTGCGGCGGGCCAGGCTCGGCGCAGTGCCAGGTGGTCAACGCCAAGGCCTGCACTTCCGGGCAGTGGCCGGAGGTTCACACGGTCGGCGCCAGCGAAGATTGGCACTACTCGCGCTCGACCCACTTCGGGACGGCGCCCAACGGAGCATGCGCGTTTGGTCTGTACGGCATCTGCTCCACCGCCATGAAGCTCGCGGATTCGGCCATGCAAAAGAGTTGCGACACCTTTTGTGCGGCGTATCCCGACCTGTGCAAGGATCCAAGCAACGTCACCTTACGCGGGAATTTTGCGGCCCCGCAGGGCAATTACTACACGCAATTCTGGTCCAGCCTGCCCGGCGACCTCGACAACTATCTTTCTTGCGGCGAGTGCTTCCAATTGGTCCGCACACAGGACGATGGCACCGAATACCAGTCAGGCACGGCTGGGTACACGCCGCCCATCGTGCTTCAGGTTGCCGACTCGTGTCCGTGCTCGGCCAATTCCAAGTGGTGTTGCGGCTCGGGGCGCGACCACTGCGGCGAGGTCGAGGGAATTTTCAAGTACGGCTGCCAGCTGCCGCCGTCGCCGCCGCCACCGCCGGTTGATCACGATCCGCTTCCCAACGAAAGCATCCACCTCGATCTCTCGGACATCGCCATGTCGCGCCTGCAGACCGGCGACCCCAACGGCACCATCACGGACGGCGTGATTCCCACCAAGTACAAGCGCGTGCCCTGTCCGGTGGTGGGCAACATGTACATCTGGTTTCGTCCCAACGCGGGCCCGTACTACTTCGCGCTCACCGTGGTGAACATGGCTGGGCTGGGCGCGGCGGCCAAGGTCGAAGCGCAATTGCCGTCCGGGGATTGGGTGCTGCTCCAGCGCGACGGCAACTACAGCCTGTCGCGCCCGCAAGAGCGCTTCGGCACGTGGGCGTTGCCGCAGGGCTATGGCCCCTTCAACCTGCCCGTCACTCTGCGCATCAGCGACGGAGGCAGCCGCACGGTGGTCGCCCCGAATGTCATCAAGACCTGGGCCCCGGCCGACTCGACCCTGAGCCAAAACTGGTTCATCGACACCGGCGTTCAGTTCTGACGTCGAAAAGATCACATCGCGCTGCCATCAGATGTCGAGGACGTTCAACACGCCCACGTGCAGCGGTATTCACGGCTAATCTGCCAGCGGAACCGAGAGGAAGTCGAAACAGTGAAGCGCCGCCCCACTCACTTCGATGTGGAGCGAATTCGGCCCCGGCTTCAAATACGGCCGGGCGTCGAAACGGAGCATCTGCAGTCCATGTTCGGCGGAGCGTGTGTCCATGTCTCCGATGGTGGCGCCATTGACGCCCACGTGGATGTGCCCGGGCAGCGAAGAAGCCGTATCGTAGCGGCCGTCAATAAACGGACGCACCAGCCCCGCCGTATCGAGCACGAGGCGACGTGCATCGGTCGTGCTCATGCAGATGTGGTGACCATAAATGCCGTTGGCCACCGTCGCCCGCAGCTCGTGCAGACCACATTGCCAAGCAAGAGGTCCGGTCTCGCGGCAGGGCATGTTGTCGAGCGACATGGCCTGGGCGGGCAAGGAACGGAAAAGTGAATTTGCGGGCAGCAATCCCCGTGGCGTTGCCGCTCGCGCTACCACCACCAGGGCAAGGATCGCCACGCCGCCCAGCCCGAGCCAGCGCAATTGCCGGGATCTGCCGTCGAGCCAGACGGTGGCGCTGGCGAAAAGCGGAAATCCGACTGTTCGTTTGGCAGCGATGACGACAATAAGCAACCACAGCGCGCCGAGCGAAATGAAAAGGCCGAGCCAATCGGCCGCTCGGCGCACGTAACGGAGCTCCAAGAGTCCATCGCCAGCCGCCAGCTCCATGAGGAAGGGATATTCGTTGCCCTGGACGGTGGCGCTTTGAATGGAGATGGGCGACCCGTTCAAGGTGGCTCGCCAGCGGTCATAATGGGCGACGTGGATCTTGAGGCGACTGTCGGGGGCGGTGTGGTTGAGTCGGATCTCGATGCGCTCCGGCTCGAAGCGGACGAGGTCGGCCTCGCCTGGCCCCAACATTGAAAACGGCAATGGGCGGTACTTGGCAAATCGATAGAGCGTGAGTGCGCCGAAGTCGCGTTCAAACAGGAAGTCGGGCTGCGCAAGCGGATGGTCGCTGAGCACGTACTTGATCGATAGCGCTTCGTAGAGCTCCGACTCGTGGCTCATGGGGAAACTACGAAATTGCTGTGCTGGCGTGTAGCCGACCTTGTAGGAGGGCGTGTCGTTGAAGACGGGGGCAATCGTGCTCAGGTGGTCGTGGAAGGGCAGGTCATAAGCGATTCGGTAGTATTGGTCGGATGTCCTTCGTTCCGCGCTTGACCAGACGAAGAACGGCTGAAGCTCGGCCCAAAATTTCGTCTCGCTTTCAGTTTGGTAGTGCTTACGAAGCTGGGTTTCATTGATGTGTTTGAAGGCTGGCTGGAGGACTGGCAGGGCGACGATAAGTAACACTCCGAGCCGAGCTGCACGTTTGGGCCACCAGGGCGGCGCGGGCGTAAGCGGCGGGGCAGAAAGAACCGACACCAAGGCGTGCGCTGCGAGGGGAAGCCAGAACAGCTTCGCCAGAAGCAACATGCGCTGGGTCTCGATTTTGAGCAGGCCCTTCATGACCCGCTCGGCATGGAGGTCTTCAATCAGGGCATTCGACGAAAGCAGGACAAATCCAAGGGCCGCGGCGGCGAAAAACAGGCCTCCGGCTCGTCGCTCACGCAGGACGAGAACAATGCCTACCACCCCAGCAACGGAGGTGAGCGCCATCATGTTGTCGAAGCTACGGAAGTCGACCAGGCGCTGGACGACTTCGTTGAATGGCAACCACAGCAGCCCCAAATCGAGTGTGACCTCGCCTCGGGCCAACATGGGCACGACATAGAACGCGGGCAGTGCCACGCCCAATCCCAAGGCCATTGCGAGTCGGCGCACGGCACCACGAGGTAGGTCGGAACGACCCGTCGCCCGATCCATAACTAACAAGGGAACGGCGAGGGCGTACGCAATGAGAGGAACCTGGTGGACGATCATGGAAGCTGCGACGAGCAGCGCGACCCACAGCCCATGGCGGCCCGATTTCCCGGCGAGAATGCAGTCGACCTGCACCAGGGCGAGGAGCGTGAAGCTCATGGCGAGGGTCACCGGCCAAACACCGAAGTCGGAATGCCAGAGCCATCCGCCCTGGGCCCACCCGCCGAGGTCGAACATGAACAACAAGGCCGCCAGTGCGCCCGCCCAGCGACCAAAGAAATGCTTGGCGAACCGATAGCACGACAACGCCGCGAAGACGAACATGCCGGCGAAGGCAACGGAATAGGTGCGCAACCACGAAAGCAGCCCCAGGGTCAGGACGCGAAAAAGCGCGACCCATAGCTCGGGCCCCATCGGCGTCAGCTCGCCGTAAGGAAACCCAAACGACCAGAAGTGGGACCAGCCGCGGAGGCGCCCGCGGCCGAGCATCTCGGTCCAGAAAAGCCACGCCTTGAAAAGGTGGACCGGGTGGTCGTGACTGAGTGGGGTCGCCGAAAACAGCGGCCACACCAGTCCAAGTGCAACCACCAGAACCGACGCGGGTGGCAGCCAGCGCAACCTCTGGTGTCTGCGAAGCAAGGAGACGAGCCGCTGGTACACGAACACTTTGTACACGAATTCGCGGACGGCCGCCCAAGGAGTTCGTCAGGGATTTTGAAGTGTCTCCCGGCTTGTCGGAAGCCCGAGCCTAGCCAGAGGCGGCCGTTTTTTTGGCGGTGCCGTCAGCCCTTGGTTTTTTTGCCCGGCTGATCGTCGGCCTTCACTTCATCCATGGTCGTGCGCAAGCTGCCGCCGGTGTCGCTGGCCTTCACGCCGGGTGGTCGCTCCCAGGGCACGTCCTGCAGCGGCTGGCCGGCGGTGACTTCGTGAAGATAGCGGGCAGTCATGGGCACGGTGAGCATGAAGGCGGCGTCTTTGAATCCGAGCGGCCGCTCGCGCCGGTCGTCGCCGATCCAGCTGGTGGTCATCCAGCGCGAGGTGTAGCCCACAAACCAGGTGTCCATGGTCGCGCTGGAGGTGCCGGTCTTGCCCGCAACCATCAAGCCCGAGCTGCGCAACGCGGGCGCGTGTCCCTTGGTCACCACATGGCGCAGAAGCTGCGAGGTGAGCCACGCGGTCCGCGGAGGAATCACGTTGGTCACACGCTTACCGGCCAGGGCCACCATGCGATCGAGGCGCAGATCGGGCGCGCTCATGGGATCGGACACGACGGTGCTGTCTTCCAGAACCTGCCCCGCGCGATCGCGCACGCGCCGCACGTAGATGGGCTCCGAAAGCGAGCCATTGCGGGCGAAGGCCGAAAAGGCGCGGGTCAGCTCGTCGATGCGCGTGCAGGACGCGCCGAGGGCGAGCGCTTGGTCGGGAATGATGGGCGTGGTGATTCCCAGTCTGCGCGCCCACGCCTCCACGTCCTTGCCGCCCACGAGCTTGAACAGCTGCACCGACGGCACGTTCTTCGACCAAATCAGCGCGTACTCCAGATTTACCTGGTACTCGACGGTGTTGTTGAGGTTTTGCGGTATCCAGACCTCGCCGGTGATGGGATCGACTTCGGCGCGCGGGGTATCGTTGAGCAAAGACGCGTAGCCGTAGCCGCGGTCGAGGGCGAGGGAATAGTAGATGGGCTTGTAGGTCGAGCCGGGCTGGCGGCAGGCCTGCACGACGCGGTTGAATTCGGATCGATCGAAGTCGAGGCCGCCGATCATGGCGAGGACGTAGCCGGTTTGGTGGTCGTAGGAAAACAGCGAACCCTGCACGTGCGGCGTCTGTTCCAATCGGAGCGTCACGGGGCCGGACGGCAACTTGCGCTCGGGGCTGGCCGGGATCCACTGCACCTCGCTCGCGCTGTCGTACGTCCAGTCGGAAAATCGGCGAATGCGCGTCGCCAACGCGGGCGTTACCCACACCACATCGCCCGCGTGAAGCACGCCCGCCGTGCTGCTCAGGGTCTTGCCGTTGGTCGAGTCCGTCGTGCTGAACGGGAAGGCCCATTCCATTTCCGACGACGGCAGCAGATACGTCTTTTCGCCCACCCGCACTTGCGCGCCCTTGCCGCTCGTGCTCTCAACCAGGCCGAGATACAAGCGTCCCTCGACGGGCCGGTTGGAGCCGTAGCGCTCGCTAGCCCGGCGGTGGAATTCGTCGGCCGCCGGTCCGGCCAGCCGAGCCACGGGCCCGCGCCAGCCTTGGCGCTTGTCGAGCTTGCGTAGCGAGAAGTCGACGTTTTCCTGCGCAGCTTCGTCGATCCACGGCACCAAGGTCGTCTCGATTTCGAGCCCGCCTTCCCACAGCGCCTTCTCGCCGTAGCGCTTGCCGATGTCGCGGCGGATGTGCTCGGCGAAGTAAGGCGAACGCTCGCGAAACACATCCGGCGGTTGCCGCACGACCAGCGGCCGCGCACGCAGCTTGTCCGCCGTCGCTTCGTCGATAACGCCGGCAGTGGCCATGGCGGCCAGCACTTGATCGCGGCGTGCCCGCGTCAGTTCGGGCGCAAGCAAGGGCGAGTAGCGACTGGGCGCTTGCGCGATGCCGGCGATGGTGGCCATCTCGGCCAAGTCAAGGTCGCTGACCTGCTTGTTGAAATAGCGGCGCGCAGCCGCGGCCACGCCGTACGACTGGTGGCCGAGAAAAATCTGGTTGAGGTAGAGTGTCAGAATCTGATCCTTGGCGTAGCTCGCCTCCAGACGGCGAGCGAGAATCGCCTCGCGGATCTTTCGCTGCAAGGTTTGTTCGGACGAACGCAGGAAGGCGCGCGCCACCTGCTGGGTGATGGTCGATCCGCCTTGAACCACATGGCCGGCGCGCAGGTTGGCGACCAGGGCGCGCAACATGCCGCGGTAGTCGAGCCCGCTGTGCTCGTAGAAGCGGCGATCCTCGATGGCGACGAAGGCGCGCGGCAAATCCTTGGGAAAGGCTTCGAGGGGTAAAATCTCGCGGCGCTCGCTCGCCAGCTCGGCCAACGTGGTGCCGTCCCACGCGTGCACGCGCGTCGACTCGGCGGTCTCCTGCCGGTAGCGGGCGAAGTCCGGCAAGCTTGGCAGCGTGGCCGCGAAATAGGCGTAAAGGCCGAGCCCCGCCAGCACGCCGAGCCCGGCCAGGCACAAGGCCGCGAAGCCGTAAAATTTGAAGAGCCAGAACCAGAACCCGCCGTCCGAGGGATTGCTGATCTCGACGCAGGCTGGCTCTGGCGAAGAACGTCGCCAACGCAC
>Ga0182027_10011652_pt1 | contig 12409 bp, 10 predicted proteins | sample 712E1DmetaG_FD_121300 | JGI IMG/M metagenome (GOLD analysis project Ga0182027, IMG submission 121300) | Permafrost microbial communities from Stordalen Mire, Sweden - 712E1D metaG (Illumina Assembly) | ecosystem: Environmental > Terrestrial > Soil > Wetlands > Permafrost | place: Sweden...
ATTGGTCCGTGGCCTGGGATTGCTTGAGCAGGGCCTCGTTCGCACAGCGCCCCGACTTCAGCGAGGCGATGGCGGCGATGACCGCGAAACACGCCGAGGACACCGCCAACCCGCGCAGCCAGGGCGTGCGGTGCTTTTCCTCTTGCGCCTTCTCGTGCGCGGCTTCCGCCTGCTTGTCGACGCCAACTTCTCCGATTTCCGTCTCTTCCATGTTGCGAGATTCCTCGTTGTTCAGCCAAAGTGCGAAAGCAATCGACGGCTACCATACAAGGTAAACAACCAATCAGCACCCGCGCATGACGGCAGACAAAGGCAGAACGAACGCCTGGCAAGCGCGTGAGTGCAGTCGGGCTTTGCCCGACGGCACTCTTCGCGGGAGTTTGAAAGAACCCTCCCAGGGTTCTTTCCTAGGTAAAGAGCTGCGCATCCTGGTCAGGCTCGCGCTGCCGCTCATGGCGTCGCAGGTGGGCATGATGTTCATGGGCGTCGTCGAAACGCTGCTCATGGGCCGCGCCGGAAACACGGCCCTGGCGGCGGTTTCACTGGGCAACGCGTGGACTCACGGGACCATTCTGATTGCGATGGGCGTGGTCATGGGCGCCGATCCAATTCTCAGCCAGGCTTACGGCGCGGGCGACACCAAGACCGTGGCCCTGACCTTCCAACGCGGGTTGGTGCTCTCGGTGCTGCTGGGCGTGCCGGTCTCGCTGCTGTGGCTATGCACGCGGCCCGTGCTCGGCGCTTTCGGCCAAGATCCTGGGCTGTCCGCGCTGGCCAGTACCTTCGTGGCGCTGCAGGCGCCGACGGCATTCGGGTTCCTGGTCTTCACCATCAGCCGGCAATACCTGGCCGGCCGGGGCGTGGTTGCCCCGTCGCTGTGGGTGGTGTTGATCGTAAACGTGGTCAATGCCGGTCTGACGTGGTGGCTGGTGTTCGGTGGCGGCCGACTTCCGCCGGTCGTCGGGGCGGGACTGGCTGGGGCCGCCGTGCGCTTGCTCTTACCGGCCCTACTCCTCGGCGTGATCTTCTGGGCGGGACTGCACAAACCCGCATGGACAGCCTGGGGACGTGCCTCGTTCGACTGGCGCCGGATCGCGCGCATCGCCTGGATCGGACTGCCCGTCGGATTGCACTTCGGCCTGGAGGTCTGGGCCTTCCAGCTCGCGACCCTGATGGCGGGAAAGCTAGGGCCAGTACCGCTCGGCGCACACGCCATCGTGCTCAACCTCGCCTCGCTCAGCTTCATGTTTCCGCTCGGCATTTCCACCGCGGCCAGCGTGCGCGTGGGCAATCTGATCGGGGCTGGTGACGAAGCCGGCGCCCGGCGGGCCGCGCGCCTTTCGCTAGTCCTGGGCGCGGGCGTGATGTCGCTGTTCGGAGCCGCATTTTTCCTGCTGCGCTGGCAATTGCCTCGCCTCTACGGCGCCGAGCCCGCGGTAGCAGCACTGTGCGCTCACGTTCTGCCCGTCGCGGCCGCGTTCCAGATGCTCGACGGCACGCAGGTTGTGTCGAGCGGCATCTTGCGTGGCCTCGGTCGCACCAAGCCCGCCGCGATCTTCAATTTCTGCGGCTACTACTTCCTCGGGCTCCCCATCGCCTACGGCCTCGGCCTCGGCCGTGGCTGGGGGCTGCGTGGCGTGTGGTGGGGTTTGGCCGCGGGCCTCTTGTTCGTAGCTGCGGGATTGCTGGTGATGGTGCTGCCCAAGCGGGCGTACCACACGCAGCGAACGCAGGCGTAGAAACGAAGCTAGTTGGCCTGGACGTGCGGGGCGTACAAATCAAGTGTGTGGACGATGGGGTGCGGGCTGCCCGCGGGTTCTTCGACGTGGAGACACAGGCTCATATCGTAGCCCGAGGTAGCGCGCGATAATTGCAGCACGCCCTGGAGACCCGACGTGTAGCTGTCGGGAGCCGGGTAGCAGCTCGCGCCTATCGGATCGCAGCCGACAGAAACCTGCACGGTCCCACTCGATGGCAAGCTGGCAAGATCGCTGGTCGAGGGCAGCCCAAGGTTTCGCCACATGACCACGATCGGGTAGACGAAGGTCTGGGTCACGACAACGAACTCGCCAGCAGTGCAGCAGCTGAAGGGAATCATCCGGCCGGTCACGACCGGGTGGGACTCGACGCCATTGACCACCATGTGTGGGAGATCGCCGGAGCAGAAGGCCGCGAGCGGGCCGTCGATGGACGAGAAGATTGCATCGTCGGCCACATCCAGAGCAACCTCACGCAAGACAGCGTCAGGGGAGGCAACGTCAGGCGAGACAACGTCGGGCAGGACAACGTCCAGCGAACCACGATCCGCCGACACAACGTCAGGCACGACGACGTCCGAAGCTTGGTCGCGCAACGAACTGTCCCCGAAGACGATGATGTCGCTGGGGGCAAGGTCAGGCACCACACCTTCGGGACTCGCGTCTCGGAAGGCGCTGTCCGCGGCCACATCCGGCGTAGCGAGATCCAGCGAAAACGCCGAAGAGGCATCATCCCGCTGCTCGACATCCCGCTTCGAAAGCGAGTCGGGCACCCCGGTTCCACCCTCGAAAGCGTCCCCCAGCCCGAGGCTGTCCGCGATCACGGCACTGTCCCTGTTCGGGCCAGCGTCGCGGTGAATCGTAATCGCTCGACTGCCGCAACCGAACGTGGCCAAGAACAGCCCAATCATCAACAACCATCGAGATCGCGCTTGCATGTCGCCCTCCTCGGCTCCCTCCCCTGGGTGCGATGAGACGTCAGGCGGGAAGAGAAATCCGTCGCATGATGCCACGATGGCGAGCTTCCTGGCCCGTCCTTGACGGGAATTCGTGTGGGCGGGTGATGGCGATCAACACGAGAGTTACCGCCGCAACGTGACAGAGAAGATAGATTGAAGTTTGCGTCCACTTTCATACACATATGTAGTGTTTCATTGACATCCGGCTTCGCTTTGGGAATCCTTTCCACACGGTCGCCAGCCACGGTGGCGTGCCAAGTGCGCGAACGTGGATGTCGTCATCGATTCTCGGAAAAGGAGTTGTTCATGCAGAACCAACGACGGGACTTCCTCAAGATGACTGCGGCGGGCGCGGCGGGCCTGGCGCTCGCAGGGTCGGGCAAGGCACATGCTGCGTGGCCCAGTACGGGAACCTTGGATGTCAACCCGACCATCAGCAACATGCGCGTCGTGTCGTGTTACGACACGAAAATGATGACCGGCACCCCGACGGCGATGTCGTTCGCAGCGGAAAATGCCGCCGTGAATACCGCCCAGGTGCAGGCGAACATGGATGCCATGGCCATGCAACTGGCCAACCAGACGACGGCGGATGCGGCCTGGAAAGCCATCTTCCGTTCCAGCAAGGCCTGGGCATCGACCAAAGTGGCGATCAAGGTCAACACCATCGAACCCAAGAACATGGCCCGCCTTGCGGTCATTCAGAAGTTCTGCACCATCCTCACGGGGTTTGGCGTGCCAGCCGCCAACATCATCATTTACGACGGCAATACGACTTATGGCGCCGGAATTTCCAACTACAACAGCTACTTCAGCGCCACCGATACCAGCAAGATTCCTGGAGTTGTCAGCAGCTACAACACCGCGTTGGGCGGCACGGCCAACGCGCCTATTCCCGGCGGGACAACGGCCGCCTGTACCGCCCAAATCGCCAATGGCACGATCGACATTCTGATCAATATCGCGAACAACAAGGGCCACACCATGATGGGCAAGGCCACGCTCAGCATGAAGAACCACTTTGGCACCTTCGCCCCCAATCACGACAACAACTACGTATTCAACATCAACAAAAGCGACGCGATCCTCGGGGGAACACCCGTACGCCAGCAGCTGTGCTTCATCGATTCCCTGATCGCCAACAAGGTGTCCAACACCGGAACACCAGAGGTCATGCCGTGCTACCTGATTATGGGCGTCTTTGGCCCGGCGGTTGACTACCTGACGGTGAAGAAAGTCCGCGAGGCGGTCATGAACTGCACGCATGACGAGACCATCATCGCCCAGTACGTGACGACGTTCGGTTACGCCGAAACCGACCCCGTGTGGGTCGTCGTGCCTCCCGCTGGGGCCAGCATCACCACCGACGGCGGTACGCCAGGGACGGGGGGATCGGCCAGCGGTGGAAATAGCGGAAAGGGTGGCGCCGGCAGCGGCGGAAGCAGTGGCAGCAGTGGAACGGGAGGCGCTGGCAGCGGCGGGGCACGGGCTAGCGGCGGCGCGGCCAACGGCGGCGCAAGCGGAAGCGGAGGCTCTGGCAATGGCGGCGCAAGCGCCAGCGGAACGGGAGGCGCGGAGAGCGGCGGGACGCGAGCAAGCGGCGGCGCGGCCAGCGGCGGAGTCGGCGCAAACGGAGGCGCCGGCAGCGGTGGAGTCAGCGCAAACGGAGGCGCCGGCAGCGGCGGAGCAACTGCCTCGGGCGGTGCGCCGGGTAACGGGGGAGCGACCTCAAGTGCCTTTGCTAGCGGCGGGAGCGCTGGCGGTGCCACGACGAGTCCGATCTCGGCCTCTGGGGGTTCAGCCGCAACGGGCGGATACAACGCAGGAACCGGAGTCACCGGTTCATCAGGAAGTGGCTGCGATGTTGTTCGATTCGGCCGGCGAACCAGCCCGTGGGGCGCGCTTCTGGCGTTCGGCGCGGTCGCGGCCGGCAAGCTCTGGCGTCGCGCCTCGCGAATGAAGTCTGGGGAGGGAAAAGCGGTCACAGAGAAGACCGATCAACCAAAGGACGAAAGCGGCAAACCACTGCCGTAAGCCGAGCTGACGCCGGGATCCGACATCACCAACGATTCAAGAGAGATTTTCCAAAGGAGATTTTCGTGTACATAAAGACCGTAAATATCCGCTTGTCTTTCGCATGTCTGTTTCTCGTTCTCGGTATTTCAGGCTGCGGCAGCAACACGACAAGCGCGCCCTCAAGTCCAACTGCATTTGGCAATATCTACAAAATATCCGACAACCGCGAAATGCCTGGGTGGACACAGGATCCGGCAACACCGCTCTGGACGGGCAAAGGTACAGACCTGCACACAAAAATCGACGGCGGCGAAGCCACCTATACGCAGTATGGGTGCCTGTTTGCCATGTATCAGAACCTGATCGGTCCGGATCCGCAACAGTGCGTGCTGGTGGCGATGGACTTCGGCACGGATACCAACGCCACCTCCATGTTCGCCGCCGAGCAGCAGCTCAATTCCGCCGCCGTTCCAATCCCTGGCTATGACGCGTCCACCGCCATTGGAGCCGAAGTCCTGTCGGGCATCACCGCCTATGCGCACATCAAGACCTCCTATTTCGAACTGCAATTGATTGGCTACTCCGATGATGCTTCGGCAGCTCAGGTGGCCGCGAAGTTCTTGGACGTTCTCAAGTCGAAGACCAACTGAGAAAACGAGGGTCCATCGCCTCTCGCCAAAGAGGCCGACTGCCCTTCTATTGCCCAGAAGAGGCTTGAAGAGATGCGATTGGCTGCTGGCACGGGACGACGCTGTCGTGTGCCAGCATTTCGATGCCGCAAGTCTGGACTTGAGCCATCATGTCAGATAGCCGCGTTGAAGACAGCGATTGTCGAACTTCCTCCTGAACGCGATCGAGCAAATCGCTCAGGGCACAGTCATCCTGACGACAACGATCGCCGCGCAAGCAACGGCTCCTGCCCAAGGGTCCGTCGATTGCCTCGTAAATCTCCAGCAACACGATCCTGTCGGCCGGCCGGCCAAGGACGAAGCCACCCCGCCGACCAGTCCGTGATGCGAGCAATCCCACGCGAGCCAATCGGACCATGACCTTGGACAGACTCGACCTGGACACGCCCTGTTTCGCAGCGATCTCGGCCACTAAATGCTTCTTGTCCGAGCCGGCAACGGCAATATGCAACATGGCGTGAATCGCCAGATTCGCAGGCTCAGAAATCCTGAGCATTCCTAGCGCCATCGACAGCCTTCCCGAGAGGTTCGTCGATGGGTCTGCACGGACCTTCTGCGCGAACCAGCCAACATCGCTTGTGCTGCAAGCGTATGTGACTTTGCAGCGCACGGCAAGTTCAATTTCCCTAGGGAAACGTAGCCTTCCACAGTCGCAACCAGGAGTTTCCAGCCGGTTAACACTTCGAACGGCAAGCTCAGGCACCTTGACACTGCGGCTCTTGCGACGAAGTATTTCTGCCGAGAAAGTGGTGCCATAGCCTCTAGACGACGGCGAAACACGCCCACCAAGCAAAAGGATAGGACCATGGAAATCAGCGCAAGAAACCAGCTCAAGGGCAAGATCAAGAACATCCTTCGCGGATCCGTCAATGGCGAGGTAATCGTGGATGTCGACGGCCAGACGGTAACTTCCTCCATCACCCTAGCGTCGATCGATCGGCTGGCGCTCAAGGTTGGTGACGCGGTCGTTGTCATCGTCAAGGCCACGGATGTGATGATTGGTAAGTAGAATTGGACGCAAAGCCCCCGCGGCTTGTGCGTCAAGCACCGCAAAGTGAATCCGATGAGGCCGGCGCGTAAACTCTAACCGCCTCACGTCCGGATAGGTTGACACCGCGGCCTGGTTTGGGAATGCTCCCGGTATGGACACGCGCGTTCGTACCGCCGTCAAGGCCACGCGGCAGCATCTCGGCATGCAACAGCAGGATCTGGCCGAAGCCATCGGCGTCAGCCGGCAGACGCTCAGTCTGATCGAGGGTGGCGAGACCGTTCCTTCCACGCAGATTGCGCTCGCCCTGGCGCGCGAGCTGCGCTGCCGGGTGGAAGATCTCTTCAGTCTGCGCAGCGACGGACAGATCATCGAGGCCGAGTTCGTGGGCGAGGCGGGCCCCAAGGACGCGCGCAAGAAGCGCGTATCGCTGGGATGGGTTGGGGATCGCTGGGTGGCCCGCGCGCTGGAAACCGACGAAGCCCTGGCACTGGGCACGCCGGCCGACGGAATCGCGACCCTGTCAGCCGACAAGGGCAAGACCAAGGCGAAGGTTCGTCCCCTGCGTGATGTGGAGTCGCTCCAGCGCAATCTTCTGGTCGCCGGTTGCGATCCGGCTCTTGGCGTGCTTGGGCGTCATCTGGAAGAGCGTTTCCACGGTCCCCGCCTGCACTGGATCGAGAAGGCCAGTCGGCCCGCTCTCGAAGAGCTGGCGCAAAGGCGCGTGCACATCGCTGGCATGCACCTCCTCGGGCAAGGCAGCGCCGGCGACAACGCCACGGCCGTCCGGGAGCGGTTCGGCTCGGATTCCATGGTGCTGGTCACGTTGGCTTCCTGGGAACAGGGGTTCGTGAGCAGACCCGAGCAGAAGTGCAAGAGCGTCGCCGATATGGAACGCAGAGGCACCCGCATCATCGCACGCGAAGCAGGCGCGGGCGCGCAAGAACTGCTGGAAGGCGTGTATCGCAAGGCAGGCCGCGTGTGGAGGCACGACACTCCGGTGGCGATCGCGCGCGGACACCGGGCCGTGGCGCAAATGGTGGCCATGGGCATGGGCGATGTCGGCGTGGCCACTCGCTCGGCCGCTGCGAGTTTCGGACTGCACTTCGAGCCGCTCGCCGAAGCGCGCTTCGATCTGGTTTTTCCAGCGGCACTGGCCTCGCAGACGCCGGTACAGGCGCTGCTCGATTGTCTGTCGAGTGCGCGCTTTCGCCAGGACATCGCCGGCATGACCGGCTACCAAACCGCCCGCACGGGAATGGCAATTTCGGAGGCACAGGCATGAATCGGCGCGCGTTCGTGCGAGTTTCCTTAATGGTCGCGAGCCTCGGTACGCAGGCTTTCGCAACCCAGGCGCGCGCGGCCGAGGCGCAAGAGCTGACCGTGTTCGCGGCGGCGTCGCTGCGCGAGGTTTTTCAAAGCATCGCGCTGACGTTTGAGAAGCAGCACCCGAACCTCAAGGTCCGCTTTAACTTCGCCGGCAGCCAGGATCTTCGCGTGCAGATCGAACAGGGCGCCAAGGTGGATGTGTTCGCCTCGGCGGACTGGAAACACATGAAGTCGCTGGCGACGCAGGGCCTGGTGGCCGAACCCAAGGTCTTCGCACGCAATCTTCCGGTCGTGGTCGTGCCCAAGAACAATCCGGCCAAGGTCGCCACCTTCGCCGATCTGGCCAAGGTCACGCACCTGGTGGTGGGCGCGCCCGAGGTGCCCGTCGGCGCCTACACCGAAATCATTTTCGCGGCGGCGGAGAAACTCAATGGCAAAGCCTTCGCAGACAGGGTTCGGGCGAATGTGCGCTCGCGCGAGCTGAATGTGCGCCAGGTCCTGACCAAGGTCGCCTTGGGCGAAGGCGACGCCGGCATCGTGTACAAGACCGATGCGCTGACCATGCCCGACAAGGTTCAGGTCATCGAGATCCCAAGCGCGATCAACGTGGTTGCCGAGTACCCAATCGCAGCGCTCAAGGCCGCGCCGCACGCCGAACTGGCGCGCGACTTCGTCAAGCTGGTGCTGTCCAAAGAAGGCGAAAAGGTATTGACCGCTGCGGGCTTCGACACCGCCCCTGCGCAGGCAAAGAAGTGAGCGGAAGACTCCTCACGCGCGCCACAAGTCGCCATCTCTACGGCGCCGCCATGGTTGGTCTGGGCGGAGTGCTGCTGCTCTTCCTCGTACTTCCCTTCGTGGCCCTGCTCCTTGACGGTGGGCCCGACTCGATTCTGCGCGGACTCGGCTGTGCGCTTACCTGGCCGGCGCTGCGCCTGAGCCTGGGCACCAGCCTCATCTCGGTTGCGCTGGTGGTTCTGGGCGGTACGCCGCTCGCCTGGTGGCTGGCGCGTTCGCGCTGGCGTTCGGCGCGTTGGCTGGAGATCCTGCTGCAACTTCCGGTGGTCATTCCGCCCGCGGTGGGCGGCATTGCCCTGCTGCTCGCCTTCGGTCGGCGCGGACTGTTCGGCGAAGCCCTCGAACGACTGGGCTGGACGCCCGCCTTCAGTTCGGTTGCGGTGGTCATGGCCCAGGTTTTCGTTTCGGCGCCGTTTTACATGCAGGCCGCGGTGCAAGCCTTCGGTCGGCTCGATCGCAACCTGCTGGCCGTGGGGCGCAGCCTGGGCGCTTCGCCGCCGCGCCTATTTTTTCAGATCGCCTTGCCGCTGGCGCGTCCCTGGCTGATCGGCGGCGCCGCGATGACGTGGGCTCGCGCGCTGGGCGAATTCGGCGCCACCTTGATGTTCGCCGGCAACATGACGGGCAAGACGCAGACTCTGCCGCTTGCCATCTACACCGCCCTGGAGCTCGACATCCACACTGCGCAGGCGCTGTCGCTCTTGCTGGTTGCCTTCGCCTTCGCGCTGCTGCTCTTTCTCCGCCGCTTCAATCGCAACCCCGAAGTTGCGCGCAGGACGGCGCTGCCATGAGCGAGGATGTCGTCTTTCGCCTTTCGGCGACAGTGGAAGCCGAGCTTGGTCCGTTTCTGTTGCGTGTGTCGCTGGAGGTTGGCGCCGAGCCCCTGGCCTTGGTCGGTCCCAACGGATCGGGCAAAACCAGCCTACTATTGGCTATCCTTGGGCTGCTCAAGCCCGAGCGCGGTCGCATCGCGCTTGGGAATGACGTCCTTTTCGACCGGGAACTCGACATCGATCGTCCGACGGAAGAGCGCCACCTGGCCTACTTGCCACAGGACTTTGGACTCTTTCCACATTTGACCGCCGTCGAGAACGTGGCCTTCGCGCTCGCGTGCGGGCCGGGACGCATGAACAAGCGACAGCGGCGCGACCAAGCCATGGCCTGGCTCGATCGCTTCGGTCTCGGCGCCCTGGCCAAGCGCAACCCAACCCAACTGTCCGGGGGCGAACGCCAGCGCATCGCCCTTGCCCGCGCGCTGGCCTCGTCGCCGAGAGCACTCCTTCTCGACGAACCCACGGCCTCGCTCGACGCCGAGGCCCGCTCCAGCGTGCGCGCGTTTCTGGCCGAATCGATTCGCTCGCTCCGCTTGCCCACCATCGTCGTCACCCACGACATCATGGATGTGGAAGCGCTCGCCGGACGCGTGGCGGTTCTCGACAAGGGGCAAGTGGCGGCGTGGGGCCTGCTGGCCGACCTGCGCAAGACCCCGCCAACGCCCTTCGCCAGCAAACTCTTTTCTTCGCCCACGAGCGTGGGCAAGGACGCAATTGCGGACTCTGCAACCGACGGACAGTTCCGTCACAACTGAAATAGGAGGCTTCTGCCATGTCATCGTGTCCCGCTCGCAACATTCGACTTACTCGTGCCGCTTTAGGTCTGCTGACCGCTTGGTTCACGCTGCCAGGATGTGGCAGCGATTCGGGGACCCCAGCGATCGACGCCGGGAAGGATGCGCAGATCGCCGTCGACTCGGCAAACCCCGTTCCGGACGCCGCGACGCCTGACGTATTCAAGAACCAGGACACGCCGGCCGTGCCGCCGGCTGACACTGGGCCGGCCGACGCCGCGCAGATCGACACGGCCCAGATCGACGCGGCCCAAGTCGACGTTGCCCAGATCGATGCGCCCGCCGTCGATGCTGCCGCCGACACCCGCGCCGTGGTGGATGTCGGATCGGGCGTGGATAGTGGAGCCATCGATGGTGCGCCTCTGGCCGCCTGTTCGTCGCTGGTGAATCCTTTGTACGTGATGACCGGCGACACGCAAGTGCCCGTGCTGAAGACGCTTGGAAAGGCCTTGCGACAGGGCCCGAATCCCGTGACGCTGGTGTGGTACGCGACGGGCTCCTGCACGATTATCGATGCTCTTTACAACGGCACGCCACTCAAGCAGGTGCCGTCCTACATTCCCGCCGACGCGACCTGGGATCCGAGCACGGGCGCGGTTCCGAGCTGCGCCCTGGAAAGCGCCGGCCACAGCGTGGACGTCGGCGTTCCCATCGTCTTCCCAGCAGCCTGCGCGCCGAGCACGACACCGCCGGCCGATCTGGTCGCTTTCAAGGGCCCGGTACAGTCTATGCTCTTCGTGGTTCCGCACAGCGCTTCGCCCGAAGCCATCAGCTCGGCGCAGGCGAAACTGGTATTCGGCCAAGGCGCCGCAGGCAACGTTGCCCCCTGGCTCGACACAAACTTCTATTTCATCCGCCCGCCCACCAAGGGCGTCGAGGTCAGCCTGGGCGCACTGATCGGCCTGCCGGCGGCACAGTGGCTCGGACAACAGATCAACGCCTCGAACGATGTGGCGACCGACGTGGCCACGTCGACCTCGCCCGAAAAGACGATTGGAATCCTGGGCAGCGAAACCTACGACAGCACGACCAACCGGGCCAACCTGAAGTCGCTGGCTTTCCAGGCAGTCGGGCAAACCAATGGGTTCCTTCCCGATTCCACCGCCACTGCGTTCGACAAGCGCAGCCTTCGCGAAGGACACTACGTGGCCTGGGCACATGTGTTCTACTTGACCAAGGCCGCGTCCGTCGATGGCGGCGCCGCCCAGCCGGTCAATGCCAACGCCAAGCTCCTCATCGACATTCTGACCAACACGGCAGATCCTGGAATTCCCGCTGGGCTCGATCCGGTCGCACTGGTGGCGAACAAGGGACTCGTTCCCCTGTGCGCGATGACGGTGACTCGCACGCAAGAGGGCGGGCCGCTCTCGCTCTTTGCTCCACCCGATCCCTGCGGTTGCTACTACGAAAGCAAGGTCGGCACGGTGCCCGCGTCCTGCGTGGCCTGCACGTCGGCGACTTCCTGCGCGGCGGCCGGAACGACATGCCGTCACGGTTTCTGCGAGGCCGACGACGGACGCACTTCGCTCAGCGACTGCAGCGCGCTTTCCGCGAACGCCACACACGCGCAGATCATCAACAACACCTGCACGGCAGGAGCGCGCTTCGAGAGCGATCCCATTCTGTGATCATGCGGCTCTGGGCTGTCACCCTGAGCGGACTCTTCCTGACCGGGGCGGTGCCGACCGCCCTGGCCGAGGCGGTGCCCACCGCCCTGACCAAGGAGGCCCCGGCCGCGGCGCAGCCAGCGCAGACCACCCCGTCGGCTGAGGCGCCGCAAGGCAAGGAATGGCATCTCGCCGCCGGTGGGTTCCTCCAAGCCGACGCTGTCGTCCTGGACCAGTCCGCGCAGGATCAGCTCACTCCCGCTGGCGGCGAGCCACTCAATACCGAGCGTTTTCTGGTTCGCCGCGCGCATGTTTTCGTCGAGGCCCACCGCAATGCCCTCGCCAGCGTCATCGAAATGGACGCGAACACGATCAAAGGCATGTCGGTGGGTTTGGCGCGGGCGGAACTCGCGCTTGGCAGAGTGCGTCCCGCATGGGACGCCGAAGCTGCCCTCGGGCTGCTGCGCATTCCGTTCGGATTGGAAGTTCAGGAGTGGGATCCGGATCGATTCTTCCTGGAACGCAGCAATGTCAGTCGGGCACTCTTTCCCGGCACCTTCGACCTGGGCGGACGCGCGAAGGGGTCGTGGCGCTTCCTGCGCGCGCAATTCGCGGTGATGAATGGCAACCCGCTCGGCGATG
>Ga0182027_10011653_pt1 | contig 12407 bp, 7 predicted proteins | sample 712E1DmetaG_FD_121300 | JGI IMG/M metagenome (GOLD analysis project Ga0182027, IMG submission 121300) | Permafrost microbial communities from Stordalen Mire, Sweden - 712E1D metaG (Illumina Assembly) | ecosystem: Environmental > Terrestrial > Soil > Wetlands > Permafrost | place: Sweden...
TCGAGCCCGCCCAAAAATCTGTCGCCTTGTCCCCTTCGAAGGATAGGTGTGCGCTCCGCGCTGTACCGTGGTCGCCAGGCCGGGGTGTGGTTGGCCGCCGTCCCTCAGAGGCGGAGCCCCTGTCGACAAGGATTACGCGTTCCCAGGTGGGGCACCCCATGATAGCAAAGGCGCGCAGTTTTTCCGGAGGAGCTCCATGACTTTAGATGATTCTGTGACCGTTGCTGGCCAGCCCGCCGACGCCGAGACCGAAGCCTGGCGCGAGCTGCGCGCCCTGGCGTGGAAAAAGACCGGCTCCATTCCCGCCGAAATGGTTGTTCGCCATGTCCAGGAGATCACGGGAACGGCCGAATGGCCGGTCAAAAAGGCGGCGCTCGTGGTGGTCTTGCGGCGCATCGGCGATTTGGTCGGCAACAAGAAGGCCCTTTTTACCGGACTTTTCGACGGCAGCAGCGATGAGGTGACCTTCGAGCGCTCGGGCACCTTCTTGTCGCGCATCGAACGGGTCATCGAGAAGCCCGTGGTTGCCGATCTCGGCGTGGCCGAGGAGCCCCTCTCGGAAGAATCGACGTTGGCCGATGAGGCGGTCGCCGACTTTTCCGACGCCGAGGCCAAGTCGCTTTCTACAGACCTCGCGGCAACTTCTCCGGCCGTGTTCGGTGGCGTGCTCGAGGGCACTGCAGCAGCAATCCCCTCGGCCGCGGTCGTTGCCCACGCCGCAACTCCTGCCACCGCTTTGCCGCCTTCGGCGGAGCTGGCACAGCTATTTGCAAAGCTCGTGGTACAGAGAGAGCACGACGGTTCTTTGAATATCAAGGCGCCCCCCGAGGCGGCGACAGCTTTGGCCACGGTGTTCGGGGGCCTTGCGCAAATGCTCAGTCAGGCGGCCGGCATGCAACGCGACTGATTTGTTCGCTCAGGTCCTGACGTGCGGTCATGACTGTCCCAACTCTGTATTGATACCAGTGGCGCATGCATGGCTCGGTCGTGGCTCTGCCTCATGCGCCCAGTAGGAAATCCTCGATGGTGCCCTTGTGGCGTGGTGGGGTGAAACGAAAGGTGGTAAGATCCACAGAGCTGTCCACGCCACGGTCGTGGACTGGCGAAAAGGAGGCCTGTTGATGAATGGAGTTGCTCCGAACCGTGGGGGGATGAAGTCTGCCGGCGCCTGTTGGATCGTCATCGGCTTCATCGTCTCGACCGGCTGCATGTACACGGTCGGCGTCGACTGCAAAAAGAACTGTTGCACGGACGCAGACTGTCGCGGGGGCAAGGCATGTAGCTACGGCAATTGCGTGTGTGCAGCCGGCCTTGCGGACTGCGGAACGGGCGTATGCGTGTCGCCGCCGTGCCCGATCGGCGCAAGTGGCTGCGATATCGATTCGACCGGCTACCCGAGCGGCGCCGCCAACTCGGCGAACGCCTGCCAGAGCTGCCAGCCGTCGGTCACTACTTCGAGCTGGACCGTTCTGGCGGACGGGAGCAATTGCGGGCCGGGAAAAGTGTGCTTTGCCGGAAGCTGCTCGACCGGCTGCTGGATCGCCTCGGCGTCTGTCGCCACCGACGTGAAAAACTCCGACGGATGCCAGAGCTGCCAACCGAATGCAAACACATTGGATTGGACGAGCTTCGCCGATGGCACCCCGTGTGGCACCAACCAATTGTGCAATGGCGGAGTCTGCAGCAGCGGTTGTTGGATCAACTCTACTTACTATGCCAGCGGTAAAACCGACCCCTTGAACACCTGTGAGAGCTGCCAGCCGGGAAAGTCGGCGATTGCGTGGACGCCAATCACTCCATGCCCAATATCTGTCGTGCAAGCCTCCCCCACCAAGGGGGATCTATACGACTATGGCCTCAATCTCACCTTGAGCCAGCCGGCCGCGGGAAATAACATCATCGTCGGCGTGGCCGGTGAAGGGTGCGGCGTCCCCGCCGGCATGAGCGTCAGCGACAGTCAGGGCATCGCATACCAGATCGTTCCCACGTGTGCGGCGCCGACAGCCGAAAGTCAAACGACCAACTTGTGCATATTCTATCGGTCGAGCGTTTCCGCGCACGCAGGACCGCTCACCGTCAACGTCGCCGCAAATTGTGATTGCATAGCAGCCCAGGCGCTGGAGGTTTCGGGCCTGGTCTCGACCTCGCCGGTGGACGTGCAAAAGACCTATCTGGCCGCAGAGGGAGCAGTATCTCTAGCATTTGCTACCGGCGCCCCTATGGCGCAAGCCAACGAGCTCGCAGTGTCGCTCATGAGCATGGGCAACGACAGTCTCAGTTATTATACCGTAGCGAGGTCGCCAGTCGATTGGGTCGTTGATGGGATAGACGAGACGGAGGTGCTGTTCGTGTTTGCCCACAATGTGGCCAACGCCGCCACGGTGCCCGCCCTGACCTGGACCTTCAATTCCAGCGGCTATGATGTGGCTGGAGAGCTGGTTGTGACGTTTAAAGGGCAGTAGCAACTGCTGCGGGACAAAAAAACCGCTTGCCTGCCGATGAGTGCTATTTCGGATTGCGGCCGTGGCGCGCGGCGCTATACTCCTAGCATGCGCCGCATCACACCTGCTCTCCTCGCGTTTGGTGCCGTATCCTCCTTTTCTATGCCCGGCTTGGCCACGACCTACCAGGTTGGCCCCACCCGCACGTACAAAACGCTGCAAGCGGTTGTAGATCTGCTGGGGCCGGGGGACCGCGTCGAGGTGGATGGGAATGCCACATACTCAGGCGGCGCGACTTTCAATAACGCCGGGGCTGTGGTCAACCCAATCACGATCATCGGCATCCCGATCAGCGGCAAACGTCCGGTGCTCTCCGGTGGCGCCAATACGGTCGCATTCGTCTCCGGCGACCCATATACCTCCGGCGCCGACCACTACGTGCTCCAAGGGTTCGAAATCACGGGCGGCTCGTCACGTTGTATCTTCCACCAGGCCGGCGATCTCACGGTTCGGGATGTGGCCATCCATGATTGTCCGGCCCAGGGCCTACTGGGCGCCGACCAGGGGTCAGGGTCGCTCGTGCTCGAATACAGCGAAGTCTACAATTGCGGCTCGGGGACACAAAGCCACCAAATCTACATGTCGAGCGACGAGACCAATCGGCCGGGCAGCGTGTTCCGCATGCAGTTCAACTACGTGCACGACGGCAAGGGCGGCAACAATGTGAAGTCGCGCGCCGAGCGCAACGAGATCTACTACAACTGGATCGAAGGCGGCTACTACCGCGAGATCGAGCTGATCGGCTGTGACCCCGGCGGTGGCTGCTCCGAAGGCGATGCGCGCGAAGACAGCGATGTGGTCGGCAACGTCTTTGTCAAGCGCAACAACAACGCAGGCGTCGTGCGTTTTGGCGGGGACGGCACGGGCCAGAGCTGGGGGCGCTATCGGTTTGTCAACAACACCGTGGTGAGCGGGAGCGACCAAGTATTTTGGCTGTATGACGGGCTGGAGTCCCTGGAGCTCGACAACAACGTGTTCTATCAAGTGAGCGGCTCCCCCTCTATTGCGCCGCTCACCGACGCGACCTGGCTCACCGGCAGCGCGACGTTCGCGGGCACTCACAACTGGATCAAGACCGGCGCCAGCAGCGTGCCGGCCGGCTTGACCGGAACCCTGAGCGGCTCTGATCCCGGTTTGCAGGGCGTCTCCGCGAACAATATGCTGCCCACCGCCGCCAGCCCGCTCGTCAATGCCGGCGCTAACGTCACCGTCGGCCCGAGCGGACACGTGATTCCCAATCCTTTGCCGCTGCCGTTGTTCGAGCCGCCTGCGCACGCGGCTTTGGCGGTGGGCACTGCCCAGGCTCGGCCGGTTGACACCATCATCGATATCGGCGCGTTCGAGTATGTGGTTGCGTGCACCCTCGGCACGGACTGCACCACCCCCCCGGGATGTCATACTGCGTCGAGCGCCACGTGCACCGCCGGAGTCTGCGGGTACCCGGTGACCAACGGCGCTGCTTGCGATGACGGCGACGGCTGTACGACACTCGACGGCACCTGCAATAGCTCGGGGGTTTGTGTGGCCGGGCCCAACACGTGTAGCAGTACCTCTTGCGGGGACGGCGTATGCAACGGCGTTGAGACCTGCGCAACCTGTCCGGAGGATTGCACGCCGGCGGGTCAGGTGTGCTGTTCCGGGGCGCTGGTCACCGGCACGTGCTGCAGTGGCAGTCAATGCACGTCCCCGAGCGTGTGTACGAGCCATCAATGCCAGGCGCCGCCGGCCACCTGCGGCAACCACACCTGCGATACCGGGGAGACGTGCGGCAACTGCCCGCAGGACTGCGGCGCGTCCGCGGGACAGGTATGTTGTGGAGACGCCTTGCAGACCGGCAATTGCTGCGCAAACACGGATTGTGCCAGCGATGAAGCCTGCCAGGCCTACGCCTGCCAGGCAGTTGCCGGCAGCGGGTCCACGCCGAAATCCACCGAGTTGGTCGGGAGCTGCGCGTGCGACAGCCGTTTGCCGGTGGCCGCTGACACCTGGCTATGGACCGTGGGCATGGCGTTTGTCGTGCTGGTGCGCAAAGCGCGAAATCACCTGGCGGCTGCAAGCGGATGTTGCGCCAGTGAGTCGAGCAGATCGGCAAAGTAGTTGTTGAACTCGTAGTAGGTACCGTTCACTGAAAGGCCCGCAAAGTCGAAACTGTGCTCGTCCTCGGAGGTCTTTACCATCAAGAAATGCCGCGCCTGCATCCGCGCGTCTGGGACCCAGAGGACTTCGCCGCTCCGAACGGTGATATCGTGGTCGACATGAAAGCCGCGCTCCGGGGCCGGACGAAAGCTCAGCTCCATGAGCTCGCCGCCGGTCTCGGCGGGAGCATCGGCGACGTGATGAATCTCGGGAGTCATCGCATCGGGCCAGGTGAGATACAAGAAGGCCTTGCCATGCTTGTCCCAGGCGGCCCGAACGCGCCGGGTCCACTCATCGACGGTGACCGGCCGGCCGATTGACCACCGGCCGAGAAATGGATCGATCGCGTACCAGCCGTCTTCGCCCCGGACGACCGTGGTCACATGAAAGCGCCAGTCGGTCTTGTCGCCGGCTTTCAGGTCGCCGATGATGAACAGCTTGCGGATGCTCTCGGGCGCCAGGCCCATCTCGAGCGCGCCCAGGTGCACGGCCATAGCCCGGCCGAAACAGAAGCCGATATCGCCGGTCGGGTCGTAGTGAGCCAGGCGATCCACCGACAGCACAGGATGGCTCTGCACCTGGCGGTACAGAGATTTGATCTGTACGGACGTGAGTGTCTGGCTAGCCCTAGTCGCCTGGGCCGTCAGGCGCAGGTACTCGGCCTTGGCCTGCTGATGAACTATTTCGCCGGATTTGTGACACGCGCCGGCAAGGACCGTGGCCAGCACGGCGACGCTCAAACTACCAGCGTGCCTCACGCCCTCTGGTCTACTCTACCTTTGCCGCCGCCGGCAAGCTTGTCGATCGCGCTTGGGTGCAGATCCCGGCACTCGGGGTTGACTCGGCTTTACTGCTGGAAGCTCTCTCACAGCTCCTGGGAAATCTTGAGAAACAAGGATCTGCCGAGGCCGGGAATGTCGACGCCCAGAGCGCCCCCGTTGGCGTAGCTCTGATTTATGACATTGGCCGCATGCAAAGAAACACTAGTCTCGGTATCGCCCAAAAGGTGCAACCCGACGCTGCGAATATTGAATCCGAAAGTCTCGTAGGTGTCGAGGAGATAAGATTGTCCCGCCGCACGAATGTTGTCGATCGAGGACTTGCGTGAGCCATACACCCCGAGGGACACCGTCGACTCGACGAAATAGTCCCGCAAGGTGACTCCCGCACTGACATGAGCGATCCACGACGGATAGTTGGGGAGAGCCGAGCCGCCCGCGGCGCCCGACCCATAAGTGATTTGGTACCAGTACTGCTCGTAGCGCGGCGCGGTCAAAGAAACCCTTTGCGACGACGCGTCGAGCATCACAAAGAAAGGTGCCTGCCGGACAGTGGCCTGCGCCTCGACGCCGTAGCAGAAGATATTGGTAAAGTTGGTCGCCTCATTCTGCGATGAGCGCTCGATGAACTGCACCATGTCATTCACCCACATGCCAAAAACCGAGACTTGCAGGGTCGCTTTGGTGAGGTATTTGTAGGTTACCGCCGCCTCGACGTTCCGACCTCGCTGCGGCTTCAAATTAGCATTGCCTACGATGCCGCCCTGATCGCGCAAGGGCGCCGCGTACAGCTCGGAGGGGGACGGTGGTACGAAGGAGTCGCCATAGAGAAGCTTGAGGTGGAGCGACGGGACAGGCTGATAAACGAAACCACCGCGCGAGCTCACGGTAGTGCCAAAACGGCTGTTGATGTCCGCGCGGACCCCTGCCATTGCCGACAAATCTGCGAACAGCGGCACCAAAGCTTGGGCGTAGCCTGCGGAGTTGTTGGTGACAAACTGCTGCCCGCGGTCGCGAAGCACCCGGTCGCCAGCGCCCTCGAAGCCTTGGGCTGCGCTCGTAACCTGATAAATCGTGTCACCCGAATCCGTGTCGCGCAAGAAATCGAAGCCCGCCAGCACCGAGGCCTTGCCATGAGTCCAGGAAAGCTCGGTTCCCGCGGCCCACGCGGTGTTAACGTGATCGCGATGAATCAGAAAAAGCGGATCATTCGTATCCAACGTCTCTTGCGGCAGCGTACGGCCGGCCGTGTAGGACGCAAAAGTGTGAAGCTCGATTTCGTTCGTAAAACTAAGTCGATGATCGAGCCCGAAAACATTGTTTTCCCGGGCAATCCGCGTCTGCGGGCTGAGCACGCTGACCGTGGACCAATCGGCGTTGGCGTCGACGCGCTGGTAGATGATATGCCCTTCAAATACGCCGAGCTTACCTTTGTCAACAAGCGCCTTGCCGAAGACGCTCATCGGCCGAGATTCATCACCCGTGCTCTTGAGACCAGCGTACGTATTGTAGCTCGGCGAGGACTGTGGCGCCGCGATCCCGGACCGATCGATTTGCTCGGCGGAAAACGCTAACAGAAAGCTCGCCTTTTTATCGTCACTACTCACCGAAGCCATGGCCTGACCGGACCCGCCTAGGTTATTGTTGGTTGTGGCGAGCTCCGCTGCAGCCCACAGCGAGCCACCAGGCTGTGGCTTTTTGGTGACGATATTTACGACGCCTAAGAAAGCGTTGGCGCCATAAAGAGCCGACGCCGGACCACGAACAACTTCGATAGAATCGACGGCCTGAATGGGAATCGTTTCCGGCCCCAGCAAGGTTCCACCGGTGGCGTAGTCAGTTACCGGAATGCCGTCCACCAAAACCTTGATCACACGACTCCAGGAATCAGGTCCGCCGAAGATCCCGCGCACGCCGACGTTGCTGGTAACCCCGTCATCGTACACATAGAGCCCGGCGACCGACGCCAGGGCTTCTGGAACTGTTCTAAACCCAAACGCCAGCAGTGTGGTTTGGGGAATGATGGTAGTGATAGACGGGACTTCGTCTGCAACCACGGCGGTCTTGGTAGCGGTGGTGCTCACCAGGTCGAGAGAGAGAAGCTCCTCGAGCGACATTTTACCAAATTGGTCTTTGTCCTTGAGCTTGCCACCGGCTTCGACTGCGGGCGCTACGACAGTCGCGTCCTGTTTCGCGCCAGGAGGAGCTTGCACGCTAGGCGACTCGGCTGCGGCAACGGGAACCACAGCCGCAACCGCGATCACTGCCCCTACCGTTCGCCATGCCCGCGCCAGCCACGCGGCGCAAAGTCCGCTGCGGTGACCATGCGTCATCATGGCGCACTCACGTCAACTTGCTCGAGTTGTTGGATATTGCCGTCACTATCGAATGTCCACAACTGCACAGGTGCCTGCACATCGCCAAGCGCGTTGAAATCCTGCGGCCCGGCCGCGCCCACGTAATCGACGTCGGTGCCTTGCTGCACCAACGCGCGCGCCGTTGCCCAATCGCCGGCAAACACCTGCTCGCCCGGCGGGTTGGCGACCAGCGGAAGCGCCTGCCGCACTGCCTCGCTGTCGGTCGAGCCGGCCTGCTCCATGGCCAAGGCCAAGAGAAACACGCAGTCATAACCTTCAGGAGATGCCTGCGCTGCGGGCTCGCCAAAAGCTGCTTTGTAGTGTTGCTGAAAATATGTCCACGAGCTGGTGTCGGGCCGGGCCGGAGTTGCGCCGATAATTCCCGTGACAAAAGTCTTGCCCACATTGAGCGCCACGGATGGAAACATCATGGAGTCCAATACCAGCCAGGCTCCGTTCCAGGCCAGCGAGGCACCTAGCTGAACCCAGGCACGCAAAAACGCCGTGCCGTCGGGCTCTGTTGATGCGAGCAGGATTGCGTCCGGAGAAAAGCTAAACGCGCGGCGCAATGTGTCTTTGATCGGAAAATCCTCACCAAGCGGAGACGGATACGAAGTGAGATAAACAACCTGACCGCCGCGCACTTTCACGAGATCCTGGAAAACGGTCTGGAAATAAAGCGCTGCCGTGTTGTTGGCAAAGCTCGAGATCACGGCGACCTTGAGCAACCCCGCCGTAGAGGCGTGCTTGGCGAGCGCCGTCACCAGGCCGCTTTGCGTGGCGATGGTGCGAAAAAAGTACCCGGCGCTAGAATCTTTTCTGTCCGCCAGGCTCTGGTTGTAGTTCGTCAAGTCCGTACTGACACTGGCCGGAGCCATCAACACCACGTGCGCGGGACCAGTGACCTGGAGCATGTTGAGCGTGCCGCTGCTCGACACCGGCGCGATGATTACCGACTGTCCGCTTTTGACAAAATCTCGCGCCAGATTCGCGGCGACATCGTTGAACCCGCGACTATCGCGAGTATCAAACGACAAAGAATGGCCGAGCACGCCGCCTTGGGCGTTGATATCGTCGGCGGCCAACAACAGGCCGTTCTGCACATTTTGCGCTACTTGGGAGTATGCGCCGGTGAAATCATTGACAAAGGGAATGGTCGTCGTTGGCGTGTGCCGGCCGCTACCGCACCCCGAACCGGCCGCGGCAAAAACAATGCACACGGCCGGTCCAGTCAATAGCAGCCTGCAGAGTGCCCGCCAGCTCATGGCGCCTTTCCCGGCGACGTCAAGAAGGCACAAACCTTTTCTTCACCCTAGAAATTGTAACTGTCAATGTTGGAGCTATCGAACGCGAACGGAACCCCAAGAATGACTTGGTTGCCGTCCACCTGAACGTTGTTCAAGCGCCCGGCCGGATAGCTCTGGTCCCCGACCTGCAAGGTACCATCGACCGCAGCCTTCGCGACCTGAACCACGAGGTAGCCGAGATCCACGGGGTTCCAGAACAGGATCGTGGTCACCGTGCCATTCTTAATATACGGTCTCATGTCGTTCGGCAGCCCGAGCCCGGTGATGAACACGTCGAGCACCTTGGTAGGTGTGTTTCTCTCTTGCAAGATCTCGGCAGCCGCCTGCACGCCACCCGTCGTCGGGGCAATGATTCCGATTGGGTGTCCTGCAGTGCAGTTGGGCGCGAGAGCAGCGGCACAGTACGTATCGAGCGCCAGCCCCGCAATGGTGAGCCCGGTGGGATAGTCATCGTTCATGGGCATGGCGTGGGCCGTACTGTAGTTCTCGGTGAGGTTCGTCATGAGAGGATACTTTGCTTTTTGGTAGGCCAACATTGCGTCTATCCACGCATTTTGGTTGGGAGAATCGACCTTGGCGGTGATAATAACATACTGGCCGGTAGGGCCAATCGCCGCCTCCGTAGTATCCATCAATCCCTCAGCCACACCCTCGACGGGGGCCTGATTGACAAAGAAATCCCGCGCATCAGCGTCTGCGTCCCAGGTGATAACTTTTACGCCCGCGATTCTGGCAGCGCGCAGCGACGGCGCAATTGCGGTCCCGTCAGCGGACGAAACAGCGATGGCATCGTATTTCGCTTTCACCCATTTTTCGACGACGGGTATTTGTCCAGTGACATCGGCGGTGTCAGGCCCGTCCCAGGAGACGGTAACCCCGAGCTCCCGGCCGGCTTCATCCACGCCGGTCTCGACGGCGTTAAAAAAGTTGTTGCCAAGGATCTGCTTGGGCATGACGCCCACCTTGAGAGGACCCTTCGTATCCGAGCCCCCGCAGGAGAAAGCAGCAACGCAACTGAACGCAAGCGAACAAACCAACATGAAACGTGTCATCATCGTCCTTTTCCCTCTCGGCGTGCGGCAGATCGCCTGCATCACGCTATCAACGACCCTAATTCTCTCGCGCGCACCATCATGGCACGAGCGCACCAGAAAAAGCTCGAAGCTAGTTGCTAGTATTTGCCAGCGGAAGTCAAGAACTATCGATAACTCCGCTCTAAGGAACGGCCCGCCGCGGGCAAGGCCTGCCATTTTGAAGTGCGCCTCAAGGCCAATACGATTTTCCAAAACTCCAAGACCCCCATGCTGTTCTGGCTGAAGGCCATTTGTTTCGTTACGCAGGGAAAACGTGGGATTTCTGCTCTTGAGTTGCAGTCGGAATTGGAAATGAAAGCTTATGGCACGGTCTGGACCATGCTCCTAAAAATACGAGAGGCCCTGAGACAGCGCGATGAACAGTATAAGCTCCACAATTGCGTCGTCGTCGCTACTGGACCACAAGTGACGAAACGGCGCCAGCTAAGGGGTTGGAGAGAGCCACCCAATTCCCGTTGTCCCAATAGCCGGCAAAACTCGTCGTGCCGCTATGGACGATGCCACCTGCGTAAACGCCGGATCCGACGACTACTAACGCCGCAACGTCGGCCGCGTACGAACCGTACGGGTTGGTGAGGACGTTCCATGTGCCATTTTTCCAGTAGCCGGCATTTGACATATAACTCGCACCTGAGCCGCTAGGGGCGGAGCCACCAGCATAAACGTCGGAGCCGGAAACCGCCAACGAGTCGATGCTGACGGTCCCCGAGCCATATGGGTTCACCAGAGCGTTCCATGTCCCGTTCTCCGAGTACCCGGAGTTGAAACCGAGAACGTTGCTGGAGATGTCCACGCCAGCGTAAACGCCTGAAGAGGAGACTACCAATGAAACGACGTAGCAGCCGACCGATCCGCACGGGAAGGAAGGAGCGAACCATATGCCATTCACCCAGTAGCCGGCAACCATGGAGGTATTGTTCATGCTGTTCCCACCGGCATAAACCGCTGAACCAGAAACGACCAAGGACGCAACGGCGGCCCCATACGACCCATAGGTGTTGGGAAGGGCGTTCCACGCGCCGTTTTTCCAGTACCCGGCAACACTCCAGCCCCAAAGGCTATCGGTGTTTTCGCTGTGGCCGCCAGCGTAGACGTCTGCGCCGGAGACCGCTAGCGAGCTGACGTATGCCGGGTAAGAGCCATAGGGGTTAGCGAGGGCGTTCCACGTGCCGTTTTTCCAGTACCCGGCAATAACCGTGGAGCTGCTTAAGCAAAAGCCGCCAGCATAGACGTCCGAGCCGGAGACCACTAGCGAGTTGACTTGTGCCGAGTACGAGCCAGCGGGGTTAGCGAGGGCGTTCCACGTGCCGTTTTTCCAATACCCGGCCTTGAACAGGTTACTGCCGATGCTCCAGCCACCAGCATACACTGAGGCCGTTGTTCCCGTTGCTGGAGCCGAGAGGCCACTGTTGCCTCCGGCGTCGGTCGTTTGCACTTCGTAGTAATAAGTACTGCCGAGGGCGGCGGTAGCGTCGACGTACGTGGTCGAAGAACCGCTGTAGACCACACTCGTAAATGGCCCGCTCGCGCTCGTCGCGCGATAAAGCTGATAGCTGGTCGCGCCGAAGGATGCGTTCCACGTGATGGAAAGACTCGTGGGCGTGGGATTGGTCACCGTCAGCCCGGTCGGGGTCGCCGGCAGAGTAGTGCCCGCAACCGGCAGCGAGCGATACAAGAGAGTTGGCCCACCCGCGTAGTTTGCCTGCACCTTGTAATAGTAGGTCGTCCCGATCGACAGGCCGCTGTCTGTGTAGCTCGTGGCCGTTGAATCGAGGCTCACCGCGACCTCGGTCGTAAAAGACCCCGACGCGCTTGTGTCGCGCAATACGTTGTAGCCCGTTGCGCTGGTCACAGTGCCCCAGGAGACAGTCAAGTCCGTGGCCGTTGCGGTTGGCACGGCACTAATGGTTGGGACTGCGAGGTTTACCGAATATACCGCCGACGTTGCGGTTTGGGAGTTGCCCATTCCGCTCATGGTCGCCACGGCCGTGATCACCCACTGCGTCTGGTCGCCGCCGATCTGGATCGGGCCGGTGTAAGCGATCCAAGGCGAGGCTGGGGGCGGATTGGGAGTAGCTGGTGCCGCGCCCATAGTTGAAGTTGCGTAATAGATGGTTGCGCCAGTCGTGCCGTCTGAGATTGTGACGGTCTCAGGCTGCGTAATGATTCCGCCACCGGGCGAGAACGTCGGCGTCGCCGCCGGATTTAGACAGCCGCTCGCCGTCCCGCTGCA
>Ga0182027_10011654_pt1 | contig 12407 bp, 11 predicted proteins | sample 712E1DmetaG_FD_121300 | JGI IMG/M metagenome (GOLD analysis project Ga0182027, IMG submission 121300) | Permafrost microbial communities from Stordalen Mire, Sweden - 712E1D metaG (Illumina Assembly) | ecosystem: Environmental > Terrestrial > Soil > Wetlands > Permafrost | place: Sweden...
AGTCGCGACAGTGGCCATGACGTTGCTGCTCGCCGCCAGCCCGAGCGTTGCCTCGTCGACACCGCGTACTTTGACCACAGCGGCACAAGCACAAGACGTGGGCGCGGTGTACTTCCTCAATCCGAGGGTCGGATGGGCCAGCGAGGACAACCCCACCCCGCTGCTCATGACGACCGACGGGGGAACGCATTGGCGCGATGTCTCGCCTCCAATGTTGCGGCGGAAGGGCTTCGGCTTGGCGAGCGGGCTGGCGGGAGCCGACTTCCTCAGCCCGACCGACTTCTTTGTGAGCGTATGGACCTCACGGCCTGTGTACCTCTTACACACCATCGACGCTGGACGGAAGTGGACCGAGGTCGGGACCTTCCCGAACGGAGACGGCGAGGCTTGGGTCAGCTTCGTGACCGACCGACAAGGTTGGGTTGCCATCGGCAACGGTGAAGCTGGTGGAACCTTCACCGTGACCATCTACGAGACCACAAGCGGGGGAGCGCACTGGGTTATGGTGTCGCGCAGCATGTCGCTTGGCGGGAAGCCTGGAACACCAGACAATCCAGGGGGTTGCGGCGACACCGGCCTCGTTGCCCTGGGGACCTTGCGTGCGCCCGTTCTCTGGCTGACCGGGTACGGTGCTATTGCGCCTTGCGTCATGGAATCGACTGACGGGGGTAGGCGTTGGGGCCAGGCTCGTCTTCCTGGCACTTCCGCAGCTACGGGCGGTGAAGCGTGGCCCCCGGTCTTTTCGTCAGAGTCGAAGGGCGCTCTTGCTGCCTGGTACGGAACAGATCACGGTGGGGTCACGGCTATCTATTCGACGACTAACGGGGGCAAGACCTGGGCTGAGCACCGGTCGCCCGCAGCCAACCCCGCGCTGGTAGCTGTCGTCGCGGCGACCACCTGGTTCGCAGCTATCGACAAGACCCTCTATCGAACCACCGATGGCGGGATCGGTTGGTCCACTATTCGCGCTTCACTCGACTTCGGTGGAGTTCAGGCGTCAAACACACTGGATTTCGTCAACTTGGTCGACGGATGGGCCGTGCGGGCTGGCACCCTCTGGCACACGACCGACGGAGGCCGTTTGTGGGCATCCGAAGACTTGCCGACATGATGACGGGCACGGTGCGCAGGATCGGCGTAGTCGCGGCAGTGGCCGTGACGCTGACGCTCGCTGGGTGGAGCAGTTCGAGCGCATCCGCAGTCGCTCGGCCGGGCGGCTCCCTTCCTATTGCGACCACGAGCAGCACCGCTGAGACCGGCTGCTCGGCTGCAAAGCCAGCGTCATTTGCGCCACAATCGGTAGCCGGTCTGTTCGAGACCGACCTCACGACTCACCAGAGATTCAAGGCGGTCCGCGCTCTCGCGGTCGACAACCCGGACCTTGCAGTCATAGCGGGAGGTGACCTCTTCCTTACCTACGGCGGGGGAGGCAACTACCCCTGCACTCGAATCGCGAGGGTTCCCCTCTCCGGTCGGCCCGTTGTGCAGTCACCATGGCTCGATCTGTCAGCCCCTCTCACCGTCGCTTATGGCTCGGTCTGGGTCTTGGGCTCTCCGAGCCCGAAGAGCGATGGTCAGATCCTTTACCAACTGGTCGCCAGCACCCTCTCGATCGAGCGTCAGATCCAAGTAGGAACGCGGTTCAGTGGCCAGGCACCGGCTGCGAGCGCCGGGGCTCTGTGGCTGAGTCCATCGAACGGCGCGGAGCTGGAGCGGGTTGATGCCCGCACCGGTCGCCGGACGATTGTCCAACTTCGAGGGTTCAGGAGGGGCCAGTCAGTCTGGAACATCGTCTCGGGACCCGGGGCCGATACCCTCTACATCTCGGCCGTCGACCAGATGGCGGCCACGTGGTCACAGACGACAGAGCGGTTCCACCCAGAAACAGGCCAGTTCGAGGTTGCCGCCAGCAACGAGCGGTTCCCCATCGTTCGCTTGATCGGCGTCGCCGGGACAGTTCTGTGGGTGTGGACGATGGGCGGCATGATGAGCCACGCTGCCCCGGCTTCGGCTGCGACGATGACGCCTCTGCATTGCTCGATCGAAAACACGTGCACATTCAACGGCTTGAACGGAATCTTCGAGGTGACGACCGCGGGGAGTATTGCCTGGATGAGCCACGCTGGGGGCTGGCTCGAATGTGCGGGTGGCCCGACCGGCTCGGTCCGCGCCACCGTGCGCGTCCCGGGTTATGGCCCGATCACCTATGGCTATTCCGGGAACGACTCGGCCCTCCCCTCCCTTGCAGTGGGTGACGGCTACTTGGCAGTCAACACACAGTTCCGCGGCCCAGGCGGGACCGACCTGTCACGCGAGGTCGCGATCTTCCCCATCGACCCTCGGTGTGCGCCATGAACGTCGCTGGCGCCAAGCTCGCCCAAGCGTGGTGATGGCCAGCTCGATGATGCTGGCCATCAGGGCCTTCGCCGCAGTGGTCGCTCTGGGCCTTGGCGCATATCCGTACCCGGTCGGGAACTAAATGGGGTGCGAGAGACAATAGGTATCTGATGACACAAGGTGTCGGTTCGGACGAGGATGCCCTGGCAGCGTCGCTCGCCGAACCGGCGAGGTTTGCCGTGCTGTTCGAGCGCTACGTCGATGCGATCTACCGGTATCTGCTGTTTCGCGTCGGAGCCGACCTCGCCGAGGACCTGACAGCCGAGACCTTTGCCCGCGCCTTTGCCGGGAGGCGCCGCTACCAGGGGGACCGTGGCTCGGTGAAGGCGTGGCTCTACGGCATCGCCACGAACCTTGTTCGGGAGAACCGTCGGAACGAGCAACGACGGATCAGAGCACTCGCACGAACAGACGGAGCGGTGCTTTTCTCCACCGACAGCGCCACGGGGTTGGCCGAACACCTCCGCCTCGCCAGTGCCCTCGCGTCTCTCAAGCCGGAGTGGCGAAACGTCGTGCTCGTCATCGGAGTCGGTGGCCTCAGCTACGAGGAGACTGCCGCCGCCTTGCATATCCCGATAGGCACCGTCCGGTCGCGCTACTCACGCGCCAGGACTCAACTCATTGCCAGCTTGGCTGAGATTGGCGAGCACACCGTTAGAGGAGACGCAGCGTCATGAGAGATTCCCCATTGGACCTTTCCCGCTTCGTCGACGCGACGCCTGGGCCGACTCCTGAGGTTCGCGAGCGACTCGCGGCCAGGCTCCAAATGCTTATCGAGTCCGAGCAGGTGGGCGACAAACAGCCCCACGGTAGATGGCAACGAGCGTCGTGGACCCATCGCGCCGTCGTCATCGCGGTCGCCGCCGCCATCGTGGTCGTGTTCTTTGTCCCTCTGCCGCACGTCAGCCTGTTTCACAATCTTGTGACCCCGGCGAAGGTGGCCGTACCGACCAAACTTCCTGTCGTTGACCTCTCGGCCACACCGTCGGGGTGGGTGCCGGTGGCCGACGGGGATGTGCAGATATCCGTTCCCGCGACTTGGCGGGTTCTCTACAACTCGGGGTGCCCAACTGGTTCGCCGCCGGGGGAGGTTCTCGTCGATCCAGTTGCCGAGTTCTGCGCTCCGTATCGAGAGCCGAGGAACCTGGTTTGGCTGACTCTGCTTGCCGGGTTAGGCAGTGACTACAAGCATCGGAGCGTCATCAACGGGTTCTCGGTTTACGACGACACCCCCATAACGTACTTCGTCCCATCGCTTCGCCTTCGAGTCAGCTTAAGCGGGCCGCTTGCTCAACGGGTTCTACACACTCTGACCCGCTCGCCCCGTACCGTCGCTCTCGCTACAGGCCCCGCACCGACAGTCCCGTCGTCGTGGCGCTCGGTGACCTTCGCCGGGCTGCGCTTCTCAGTTCCAGCAGTCTGGCCGATCACCAGGACCTCGGGAGCTGCATTTGGCCTTGGGTCGTCTTGCGCTACGCCAGGTGTGGCCTTTCCTGACTACGTTGCGCCCTCTCTCCTTACCTACGGAGTAACCCTCGATACCGATACGCATTTTCTGGCGCCCCCGGCCTGTCCTACCGAAGCGCCTCTTAACCAGCCGCCAATGAACGGTATACAGGTCGATTCTGGCAGCCGCATGAACTTCCAGGTTGCCTTGTCGTTTTCGACCCGTTGTCTCCATCTCCTCGGCCTGAGCGCCTGTCCGGCAACATCGCCTGCGTACTCCATCCTCGTCCTCAAGGTCACGGTTCCAGTGCGCTCCAAGCCTGTGTACGTGTCCATCGGGTTGGCCGGTAACGGCATGGTGGCCAGGACGATCCTGTACTCGTTGCGAGCCACACCTCGAAGTACCAGCCTCGCGCGAGCCACTACTTGCGCCCACAACGACAAGACGTTTCCGGCCAGGGTTTGGACCCAACTGGTCGCCAACGGCTACATGGTGTGCCCAATAACGGTGAAGCGGGTAACGCCGTTTGGCGCCTCGGAGGCCGTCGCTCGCGACGTAAAGAACGGTGCTATCCCTTCCACGCTGCACCCACTGCTGGCAAGAGTCGGCTCGAAAAGCGGTGGCCTAGTCGGACAACCCCGTCATAGCGTGTACTGGGTCCTTATCGACATGCCGCAGTTGGCGTCGGGGGGACCCGCAGGCTCTTGTGGAACGGTGTCATCACTCAGAGGCTTTAGCCTCGATTTGGTCAACGCCAACACCGGGAAGTGGGTCACGTCAGCGGAATGGTGGCCCCAGGAGTTGAGCCTCACGCCTGCCCCTCAGTACCGGGCAGCCTGGCAGCACCGCGAAAAGGCGCAAGAACAAATGGCCAAAGGCGTGGCGGCTTGTCGTAGAAAGCACCGGTAGGCATACACTCTGCTCATAACCCGACTGCCATCAGAGGGGGGTTCCTGGCAGCCCTGTTGAGTGGTAGGAGGACGAGCATGGTTCGCAAGCTCGGAATCGTGGTGATGGTTGTCATGGCCCTGGTCCTCGCGGCCTGCACTAGCTCCCCGATGGTATCCCCGACCACGACGACACTTCCGAAGCCCCTCCCGGCCATCGACCTCTCGGCGACACCAGCGGGATGGGTGCCGGTCGCGTACGGCGACGCGCAGGTTTCGGTCCCTGCGTATTTCGGTGTCTACTACCCCGGTTCCTGCCGTGTGTGGGCGACTCCGGGGGCGCTCTTTTTGGGACCCCTGGCAGCAGATACCGCGCCACGGTCTTGCACCGCGCCGGGATACCTTCCGACCACGACGGTTGACATCGTGTCGGCGTCGGTGTTCAAGGTGCCCTCGGGCTACGTCCGTCTCCCGACTGTCCTCAACGGCGTGCCTGTTTACAAGGTCATGTTTTCTGGTCCGATGCCGCTCCACAAGCCGACAGGCGTCGAGTACTACGCCCCCTCTCTAGGGGTAGTGGTCAAAGCAAGTGGCCCCATGACCCAAAAGGTCATTGCCACTTTGACCCGGTCACCGCGTGCAGTTGCTCTAGCTCCGGGCACCGCAGCAGGGGTCCCTTCGTCATGGCGCTCTGTAACCTTCGAGGACATCCGGTTTTCAGTTCCTCGAAACTGGGTCATTACGGGGCCGTACACCTGGACGCTCTGTGGTCCTGGTCCGGTCGCTCTGTACGGCGGAGTGCTGCTCGATACAGACCACAACTCTTGGCCGCACGCATGTCCCCCGCGACAGTACCCCGCCGAACCCCGCAACGGCCTGATCGTTGAGGGCAGCAACCAGCTAGGCAGCAACCCGCTAGTTCCCGACGGGTCATTCTCGACCCACTGTCTCACCCTCCACGTTCTGACCGCTTGTCCGGCCACGTCGCTTCCCTACTCGATCCTCATCCTCAAGGTCACCGTGCCTGGACGCTCGAAGCCCGTGTACGTGTCCATCGGCCTCGCCGGTAACGGCATGGTGGCAAGGACGATTCTGTACAGTCTGCGACCTGCCACGTCGTCCACCTCTAAGGTCGTTACGAGTCCAACCGCTTCACACTGGTGGGTGACGCTTGCGTTTGCCGACCGCGATCTCGGTGCCTTAGCAGAAGAGACGGGCGCGGGTTGGACTACATCCACAAACTGCAAACTGTCGGTGTTCACAACATCAGACGGCCGCGATAGCTGGACGGTCCCCCTGCTATTGAGTCACGACGCATCATGCATCGACGGCGGAGAGTCAGGCGGCGCCACCGACGAGATGGCAATGACCGGAGACGGCGCCTGGTTCCTGGCGACGCCTCAGGGCCTATACAGCGGAAGGGTCGGTCACCCAGATTTCAAGCTGTTTCGTGCATCTCGTCTAGCGCCCAGAATGCCCACTGACTCCGTGTGCCAGGTGGCTTCTTCCGGCAAAGCCGTGTGGGTCGTGCTCGCATGGAAGTGCGGACAGCTCGTGTCGACAACGGTCCTTCTCTACTCAGATAACGATGGCAGCACTTGGGCTCGTCGATCGGTGCCTCTCGCTTCGGTCGTGGAGGGGACGATGGTAACGAGCGCACCTGACAGCCTTGCCGTCCAAGGCGAACAGAGCGCCTGGATCCTGGGGTGGTCCAACGACGCCCGTACCCGCCTTGCAGTGGCCCGCACCAACGACGGTGGGCTCACCTGGCATACGAGCGTGCTGCCCTGCAGAAGCCCGGAGACCCTCAGTGGGCTGTTAACGGTGTCAGGGAACAGTCTCTTGGCACTTTGCCAAGGTGAGGTATACACGGGCTATGGCGAGATGGCCGTCGTCGCGTCGGGCAACGGCGGGGGTACCTGGACACAGCGTTGCAACAACGGCCCGTCCGGCATATTGGCTGAAGTTGGCTCCTGTCCAGATGCCGGTTACCCCGTCAAAGTAGTCGCAATGCCGAACGGGGTGTTCTTGATGGCACTCGACTACATCGGTGGTGTCTATGTGTCGCTCGACGGCGGCCGCGCCTGGAAGCCAGGGATCACCTCATCATCGCCGAATCTCACATTGTCCCAGGGCACGGGCGCAGTCTGGATGCTAGGTATCGAGACATTCCTCGCGGGAGAAAGACCCGCCGTGTCCACCAATGGCAGGACATGGCGACGGGCCGCTTTTCCATAGGGGGTAGTCACCGCCAAGAGTCAGGAGGTCGGACATGAAGCGCAAGATCCTCACAATCACGATAGTGGCAGGCGTCGTGCTGGCCCTGGCATCTTCTGCTAACGCACAAGGTGGTGCTGCAAAGCCGTCAACCCCGAGAGCGCTCTTAGACGTCGCGTGCCACGCACCCTCAACGTGCATGGCTGTCGGGCCCGACACCACAGAAGGCCAAGCCGGTGCGTACTCGGTGGCTGTCGCAGTCGACGGTGGCAAGCGCTGGGCACTCCGGTTCCAGACTCCAAGGATGGAGCCAGGGCCCGTTATTTCGTGCGGCAGTGCGACTAGCTGCACCATGGCCGGGAACTTGGCGCCGAGTGATCGGCCCATCACCTACTGGACGACTGATGGAGGAACATCCTGGCATCTAACACAGGTGCCCAATGCCACGGACATTCTCACCGGCATCTCATGCGCCACCGCGAACATCTGCGCGATCACGGGCATTACCGGCGCGCCTACCGCCGAGCAGACCGAGCGAGTTGCGATCACCTTCGATCACGGAGCCACATGGGTCGTCCACTACCTTCCAATGGGCTTGCAAGTGATCGTCGAGTGTGCCTCACCATCGCAGTGCTACTTGGCTGGCCAGCATGTGACAAAGGGCAACGCCTTCAACAACTCAACTGCGGTCGTCCTGCGCTACCGGGTGTACGCGTCCGGTTGGCAGCTTCTACAGCGCTCGGTACTCCACGGCCTCGACAACCTCTACGGTTTCGGGTGCAACTCGGCCACGCGCTGTGCTGGCGTCGCTGCCCGCGTGACCGAGACGAGCCCAGGGAGCGGGACTGATCACTTTGTCTCGATCGCCACGACAGATGGTGGGACTGTCTGGCGCCAAGGGAGGGGACCGGAGCTGTTCGGCGGCTGGATCGTCTCATGCCCCTCGCGCACCATTTGCGTGGCAGGTAGCGCTGGCGATTCCTCTTTCCCTGGTGCTCTGATGATCCGGAGTACCGACGGCGGACTTACTTGGTCGGAGGTCAATCTTGCCTCTGCGCAACCGACCGCTTCAATCACGAGTGCAGCCTGCGCTTCTGAGCAGCTGTGCTTTGCGGTCGGTGGCCAACGGACCCAACCGCCGGGCGAGTATGCAGTGTCGATCCTGATGTCGACCGACGGCGGGGAAGACTGGAGCGTAGTTCACTCGCTCTAAAACCCGCGGAGCTTGAAGACTGGTAGGTAGCTGAACACGGCGAGCTGACGGCAGACTTCGCGTCAGGCGGAAAGCTCCCCCTGTTGGCGGTCGGGCCGAAGTCCTCTTGTTCTTCCGCCGTCCGTATGTTCCGTGCGTTCGCCTCTTGCCGGAGCGCCGCCCGGCCACCTCTCCCGTCCCCGGACAGTCCGCCTGCTGCCACATCGAACTATGAGGGTTAACGAGGGAGTGGGTCGTCCGCTCGTGATCCTTGTCCTGACCCGGTTGCGGTATCAGTTCAGGGATAGGTGAAGTCCACCAGCCAGTGGCCGTGCCTGTCGATCAGGAAGACCTGTCCGGCTAGGGCAGGGTCGCGAAGGCAAGTCTCAGAAGCTGGTTTCGAGCTGGGACCTGGGCAGGTCTTGGCAACCCAGGTGTCGCGTACTGTTGCGGGACTGCAGCGACCAAGCAGAGACACATAGCCGGATTGCGCTGCTGAAGTGATCAGGAGGCGTCCAGGCGACACGTCGTGGAACCTGGCCCAGTTCCCTTCAAGGATGATCGGCCAGTAGCTCGGATCACTCGCCTTGAGAGCCGAGAGCTTGTCGCGGCCGAGCTGGTCCAACAGTCGAGCAACGAGTTGGGGCTGTGGTCTTACCGTAGCGACGACTCCTGGGAGCGCTGGGCACCCGGACCAGTCGCCACTCGCGCCCACTAGGACCGGCGGAGGGTATATGGGAGCGTCTGGGTAGATGCTCACCGGGAAAGTCTTCGCTGAGAGAGTGACAGAGATCCTGTAGGGGGGTCCAAGCTTGAACAGGCGCGACGGCGACGGGGATGGCTGAAGCAGCAAGACCAGGGCGAGGACGACGGCAAGGGAACAAGCGACGGCGGAGACTCCGCGTGTGAACGTGCGCTGGCGCCTAAGTCGCCCTGCCCGATTGACAACTGCGCACCGAGTTTCGTCTGTTGGTCGGGGCGGATCTGGGTCGAGCAGATGCTGGAACTTCATCGAAACCCCTTTTCGGTTTCTCGAACGGGTGTGAGCAGTCGCCGAAGGGTCGCAAGTCCTCGGCTGGCATGTGACTTCACGGTGCCGACCGAACAACCGAGGGCAGCGGCGACTTCGGACTCGGGGAGATCACAGACATAGCGGAGCACGACCACGCGGCGTTGGCGGCGTGGCAGTTTGAGGAGGGCGCGTTGGAGATCGACTCTTTCGGGATTCTCCTCGGTGCCTTCCCGCCTTGAGAGAAGGCGCCTTGCCAACTTCTCCCTACGCAAGCTGTCGATTGCGAGGTTGGTCACGACACGAAGCGCGAACGGGGTGGCATAGTCAGCCACTTTGTCCCAGCGCAGGTAGGTGCGGGCGAGTGCTTCCAGCGCAAGGTCCTCGGCCTCAGTCCGTTGTCCAAGGATCACGAACGCGGTGTCGTACACGCGCCGATGGAGTTCGGGGAACTCTGTCTCGAAGTCCGGCCGAATCTGTCCCATCTATGAGTAAACGAAGTACAGCACAAGAAGGTTGACACGAGCTTTGATGCGAGCGTCGAGTTCGCCATGGCTGGCCGAAGGCCGCTCCGCGTAGCCCCGTCCGATCACCCGGTCCCTACGCGGCCACTTGGGCGCCCCGTGCCTGCCGTGTGGCCCCTCTGCGCGGCCCACCCAATCCGTCAGGCACTGCTCGTAAGACTCAGTTAGCGAGATGTGCGGGCGGGTGAGCACGGCAGCGGTCTGTCCAGAACCAGCCCCACGCCGCGAGAATGACCGCTCCGATCAAGATGTCCGGGACCCAAGGAGCACTTGACATTGGCAGAAAAACGTCCACCGAACGCGGTACCCGTGTTAGCAGGGGCAGGTAGATCAACACGACGGCGCTAGCAACGAGGCTGATGCGCCCGTCGACCGGAGCCAGCGCCGATGCCGCGACGACGCCCAGGATCAGAGCCAATCCCGGGTTCCGCCCGAGCCAGGGGATCAAGACCGACCCGAGCACGAGAGCGACCAGCGCGACGCAGGCGGTGACGAGGCCGCGGCGTCGAGATACCACTGCGTTCCGACTTGCGGGCAACACTATGAGCAAAACCGCCGGTGCTAGAAGCGTGGTCGCCAATGAAAAGTCGACTGCATGGAAGAGCAACCCCCCGCTATCGAAGGCGGCCGTAAACGGCACGCCTCCCCAAGCTTGCAGCATCGTGTTGTTGTGAACCCCCAGTCTCGTCAGCCAGTCGGCTGCGCCCGCGACACACGCGCCGCTCGCCAGCAGGGCGAACCCGGACCACCGACGAAACCCGACTCCAAGAAGGGCGACCGCAAACACAGAGAGGATCACTCCGGCCCACATGAGCGCACCAATGCCGTCGCCGTTCGGGGTTCCCAAGTAGATGGCAACCCACAGGCTTGGAATCTCCACCTTCGGAGCGGTCCAGTGGTGCAAGATTCCGGTGATCTCGACCGCGGCGTTGTACAACAGCAGGATCATGGCGGTGCCTCGCAATGCCGAGAACAGTGCTTTCACTGGTCCGTCCGCGGCTGCCTCAGCGGCTCGACGCCGAACTCCACCCACGATGAGTGCCGCGCACTCACGCAAGGAAGCCCGGCTCTGGCCCCCACGAGCGTCCTTGATGGTCGCGAGGATGTCGTCACCGTGCTCGGACCGGTACTTGGGCGGATACGAAGTGAGACACCAGCGATAGACCGAGGTGTCGGCAGGGCCGTCAATGACTTCCGTCTGGTCGTTCATACGAACGCCAGCGTTTCAGGTGCCAGTCTGCCCTTGGATCTCTTTCTGGTGCCCGCCCTGACAGGACGCGACATGCTTGCTCTTCGTACGGCTTCAGCGCCTAAGGCCATGCGCTGCGCTTGTGCTTGCACCGCGCCAGTACCTTCCTCGGTGATCTCGAAGTATTGCCGCGCCCGCCCGCGAACGATCTCAGTGGTCGTTCGCTGGATCAGCCCTTCGTCCACGAGTCGATCAAGCACCGCATACAAGGTCCCGGTCGCCAAACTTACGTGTCCGCTGCTGAGTTGCTTGACTCGTTCCAGGATTGCATACCCGTGCGCCGGACCTTCCAGCAGGGCGGCCAGGCTGTAGAAGGTGGCTTCCCGCATGGTCTTCATGCTCTCATGATACTCTTGTAGACAGAATATTCAAAAGGGCACCCGCTAGTAACAGGCGGGTGCGCGCTGTATCGGCACCACCCGATAACCGCAGAAGGATCGGAAGTTTCGGTGCAGAGGCCGGTCCTCCAGTCACGCGTTACGAGTAGAGCCGACCGAAGCCGCTCGTTCCCCCCTCAGCGTCTCGCCCACTCCCCGGAGGCCGGATTCCCTTCGCGGGCGGACATCGGCGCACCTTCGAGACCCCAGGGTCCCTAGATTGGCAGCCAACTTACGCACTGGCCCCGGCTGATCGACTGACTGAGAAGCCAAAGCCGCGCAGGCCCGAAGATTTAGCGGGCAGTTCGTTCGACAGACAAACTGGCCACGGGCTACGAGGAGCCGTCGTCCCCCTCGCCCTCCAACCAACTCGGGTCGAACTGAACTGGGCGCTTGAAGTCGTACTCGGCCTTTTCCTGAACCGTGATCTCGACGACGCCGTTCGAGTCAGCCTCGGCCTTCACCGACGGCCCGATCTGTTCGCCTTTCTCATTCCGTGGCTCCACGTAGGTGGCGCGGACTCTCTTGGCCCCGCGGTCGATCCTCTCCTGCACTCGCTCCTTCGCCCACTTCTTCGCAACGTCAGTGATCCGGGCAAAAAAGGCATCGAGAGCCTTATCTGTGAGGTTGTCAATCGCCTTCATGACTATGTAAATCACGACTACTTCGCCGAAAATGACTCCGTATCCTTCGGGTTCTTGGGAAGCGACCCTCACCTCGGTGTCCCCGTCGGTGAGTCGCGATGCGAGGTCCTGGAGTGGTTCCTCAGACTCGGGCGTTACTCGCACGCCGCCTCCTAAGGTGATAACCATCCGAGTCATGATTGGCCTCCCATCAGGAGCGTCTCGGGTGCAACGTGCGCACGTGCCATTCAAGCGCCGAACGGTCCCCGAATCCTGAACGGGCTGCGCGTACCTCCTCAGGATCGACTTCGTCTCGGTGGTCGCTGAGGATGTGACCGAGGATCGTGCGCAGGGCGCTCAAAACGAGACGGCCCCGAGCGCGGCGCGAGGATCGCTTGTCGAGACGATCTCTTTGCCGAGTGGTGCGATGGCGACGGCCGCCAGCTTGAAGTTCCCCAGCCCGAGCGGGATTCCGACGATGGTCA
>Ga0182027_10011655_pt1 | contig 12405 bp, 8 predicted proteins | sample 712E1DmetaG_FD_121300 | JGI IMG/M metagenome (GOLD analysis project Ga0182027, IMG submission 121300) | Permafrost microbial communities from Stordalen Mire, Sweden - 712E1D metaG (Illumina Assembly) | ecosystem: Environmental > Terrestrial > Soil > Wetlands > Permafrost | place: Sweden...
GCTTTGGGTCGTCCCATCGCCATAGGCACCTCCATTGTGCACCAGGAATGCCTATTTTGGGAGCAATACTAATGCCAATTACTTATGGGACAGCACACTAGAACCTTAGCGACGAATCTACACTAAGTCTCCCATTTTAGAATCCGGGCTAATTCCCACGACTCCTTGGAGGTAAAGATTATGCAGAAGAAAACCTTAGGGTGGTTGGTGGCGGCATCCGGCACTGTGCTGGTGGTTATCTTAGTGATTCTCTGGCGCGCAGGCAGCCATGCGCCGGTCTACCTTAATCCGAAGCGGCCGGTCGAGGAGCGGATCGATGACTTAATGAGGCGGATGACGCTCAAGGAAAAAGTGGGGCAGCTCAATTTGCCTTGTGTTTATGTCCGTGAACTAGGGACGGACATTCCCGCCAAGACGGAGGCGTGCAAGAAATTCGCGGCCGGAACGTATACCCAGGAAATTGGTCCGGCCTGCGGTTTCTTCACCCTCGCCAATGAGATTCTGCGCGAAGGTGCACGCCAACAAGCGGAATACTTTAACGAGCTGCAAAAAATCGCACTCACCCAGACGCGCCTGAAAATACCGGTCATGGAGGACGAGGAAGGGACGCATGGCGCCATGTTTCCGGGCGGCACGGTTTTCCCGGAGGGCCTGGCCGTGGGCAGTTCCTTCGACATGGATCTGGTGAAGGCGATCTATGCGGCAGCAGCGGTGGAGGCGCGAGCGGTCGGGATCCACATGCTTTCCACGCTGGTGATGGAAGTGGACCGCGATCCGCGCATGGGCCGAAACGAGGAAGCCTACACCGAAGATCCTTACCTTTATATGCGCATCGGTGAGACCATGGTGCGGGCGACGCAGGGTTCCGACATCTCTGCCCCCGACAAGGTCATCGCGGTGCTGACGGATTTTCCCACCCAAAGCGAACCCGCGAGCGGCCTCGAGCGGGGAGCGATTGAAGTGTCGGACCGTTCCTTGCGCGAGAACTTTATGGCGCCCTGGATCGGAGCCATCACCAAAGCCGGGGGTTTGGGTGTGATGGCGGGTTACCCGGAAGTCGAGGATGTGCCGGCGCACGCCTCGGTGAAGTGGATGAACGACGTCTTGCGGCAGGAAATTGGTTTCAAAGGAGTGGTCGAGAGCGAAGGCGGCGGCTTCTCCACCCTGATCTACGAGCACATTGTTCCCACCCAAAAGGAAGCTGCACTGCCGGCCTTGAGGGCCGGAGTCGATTTGGATATCACCTACGAGCCTGCCTACATGGGGCCATTGGTCGAGAGCGTGCAACAGGGTCGAGTCCCCATAGCGCTGGTGGATCGCGCCCTGCGTAGAGTTTTGGAGCTGAAGTTCCGCCTGGGCCTCTTCGAGAATCCGTACGTCGATGTGGACCACGCCGTCCAGATGGTGCACTCGCAAGCGAATCAGGACCTGGCTCTGCGCGCCGGCCGCGAAGGAATTGTGCTGCTGAAGAATGATAAGAATCTGTTGCCGCTAAAGAAAGATTTGAAATCGGTAGCGGTGATCGGCCCCAACGCGGACGATGTGTCGAACCAACTGGGCGACTATTCGCCCAAGAAAATTCTCCAGCACGTAACCACCGTGATAGAGGGAATCAAAGCCGTGGTCTCGCCCCAGACCAAAGTCACGCAAGTGCGCGGCTGCGAAGTAACCGGCACGGACAAGAGCGGGATCGCCGCAGCCGTGCGGGCTGCGAAAGGGGCGGAGGTCGCCATTGTGGTGGTGGGCGAGAGGCAGTATATGGAGAACGCGACCGACACTCATGCCAGCCCCACTGATGGTGAAGGGCACGATGTGGCGAGCCTGGATCTGTCGGGAGCGCAGGAGGACCTGATCCAGGCGGTCTTCGAGACGGGAACTCCCACCGTGGTGGTGCTCATCAACGGCCGGCCCCTTTCCACGCGGTGGACTTCCGAACACGTGCCCGCCCTGGTGGAGGCGTGGGAACCCGGCGAGCGGGGCGGCGAGGCGGTGGCCGACGTGCTCTTCGGGAATTATAACCCCACCGGGCGGTTGGCCATCTCGGTGCCGCGGCACTCCGGCCAATTGCCGGTCTACTACAATTACAAGCCTTCCAAGGCTGTCATGATGCAGCGAGGTTACGTTGACATGCCGGCGACGCCGCTTTACCCCTTTGGTTATGGGCTGAGCTATACCGATTTTGAGTATAGCAATCTGCACGTTGAGCCGGCGGAGATCCATCCGGGCGGCGAGGCGCGCGTGACCCTGGACGTGAAAAACATAGGTGCGCGCGCGGGTGTGGAAACCGTGCAGCTCTACATTCATGAGGAGTACGCTCCGGTTTCAACCCCGGTCAAGCAACTGCGGGGGTTTGAGCGAGTGGCGCTTGAACCGGGTGAAACCAAGACCGTTACCTTGAAGCTTACCCCGGAAGATCTCCAGTTGCTCGATGTCGACATGCACTGGCGGGTCGTGCCGGGCGATTTTGAGATCATGGCAGGAAAGTCGTCAGCGGATATACCTCTGCGCGGAATACTGAAGGTGAGGCCGTAGCGAACAAGACAATCCGACGCCTTGGCATCATTAGATTCCCTGGTTGCCCGCGCTCCCTCTGCTCTGGCCGGTGAAACGCCATTTTGCTTCCGAAATCGGGGGGGCTTATAATTAGAGGTTTGGGTTGAGGGCTGAAGTGCTTGCTGTGGGGCCGGCGGCTGGTGGGAGAGTTGAACTCTTGGCCTTTGACCTGGCAGAGCGCAGGGAAATAGATGGCTACAAGCCGAGATCGAATAGGCGATATTCTCTCGCCGTCCGCGACGCCTGCCGGCGGGAGAGGCGCATCTGGCGTGCATCACTCCGGCTCCGGGAGCTCTGCGGCGGCGGGGGAGCCAGCGAACTCCGTTTTGCCGGTCCCCAAAATCAGCGGAGCGACAGATTCTTCCGCCAAGAACGGGGATGCAGATTCCATTATCGTGCGCGGGGCGCGCGTACACAATCTGAAGAATATCGATTGCTCCATACCTCACAACCGATTGACGGTAGTGACCGGCCTTTCAGGCTCGGGCAAGTCCAGCCTGGCTTTTGACACGCTCTATGCCGAGGGGCAGCGTCGTTACATCGAATCGCTCTCCGCTTATGCCCGGCAGTTTCTGGAACGCATGCAAAAGCCGGACGTTGACGAAGTGCTGGGGATTGCTCCTCCCGTGGCGATCCGCCAGAAGAACACCACTCGTAATCCCCGCTCGACCGTGGCCACGGCCACCGAAATCTACGATTATCTTAGACTTTTATTTGCACGCGTCGGCGTCACTACCTGCTATCAATGCGGCCAGGTGGTAGTCAGAGATCATGTGGATGAAGTCGCTGACCAGGTCATCGCCATGGAGGCTGGCCGGCGCTTTTACGTTCTCTTTCAGGTGAATTCGGGCGCATCTCCCGCCGTGGCAGAACGACAGGGGAATACGTCCGGGACAGACTCGCCAAGTTCCCTCGAGGCAAAAGCGAGCGGGCGAGCGGCGCGGGCTCGAGGAGCCGGTCACGCTCATGGGGGTTCCTTGGAGGAAAGGGGAGGGACTCCTTCGGTACGCTTGCCGGCCCCCCCGGACGAATCACTCAAACCACGGCTATTCGAGCTTCGCCAGCATGGGTTCAACCGGCTGTACCAGGAAGGGCGCGTCTTCGAATTTTCAACCCCAGAGTCGCTGCTCGAGGTCGATTTCGCCCAGCCCGTTTATATCCTTGTGGACCGTTTGGCAGTAGGGCCTGAGATTCGCCAGCGGCTGATTGATTCCATTGAACTCTGCTTCCGAGAGGCGGGGGAGGCGGCGCTGGAGTTTGTTTCACCGGAGCCCATTTCCGTAGGGGCACGGCATGGCGAGGCAGGGGCACGCCATGGCGTGCCCCTACAGCAGCCGGAACGCCTGGTCTTCAGCGAACGGTTTGAGTGCAAGCGGTGCAAGATCGTATTCCAACCGCCCGAGCCAGGTTTCTTTTCCTTCAATAATCCTTACGGCGCCTGCCCCCGCTGCCAGGGATTTGGCAACACCATTGATTTCGACCTGGACTTGGTTATTCCGGACAAGAACAAAAGTCTTGCTCAAGGGGCAGTGGAGCCCTGGACCAAGCCGCGGCACCGAATGCTTTACAACGAGATGAAGCGGGCGGCACGGGCCAAGGGTATTCCTCTGGATATTCCTTACTATCGGCTGGCTGCGGAGGCGCGGCGATGGTTGGTCGAGGGCGACCAGGATTTTCAGGGAATTCGTGGCTTTTTCGAATATCTGGAGAGGAAGAAGTACAAGCTGCACGTGCGCGTTTTCCTCAGCCGATACCGAGGGTACACGCTTTGTCCGGAGTGCCAGGGTGGCCGGCTGCGTCGCGAAGCCCTGCACGTTCTCCTGGACGGAAAGAACATCACGGAAGTCTGCCGCATGTCCATCCAGGATGCCTACCCTTTCTTCAATGAGCTCCGGCTATCCCCGGAACAGCAGGCGGTGGCGGACAAGGTGCTCGACGAAATCCGCTCGCGACTGAAATTCCTTTACAAGGTCGGCTTGGAATACCTGACGCTCGACCGGTTGGCGTCTACACTTTCCGGAGGTGAGTCGCAGCGAATTCAGTTGGCGACGGCGCTCGGCTCGAACCTGGTGGGTGCGCTCTATGTGCTGGACGAACCCTCCATTGGGCTGCATCCCCGCGACACCGGCAGGCTCATTGAAATCCTGAAGACGCTGCGCGACCTGGGCAACACGGTCCTGGTCGTCGAGCATGACCCGGAGATGATGCGAGAGGCGGACAAGATCCTGGACTTAGGCCCGGGAGCGGGGGAGCATGGTGGCCGGCTGGTGTACGAGGGCGATCTGGCAGGTCTCTGCGCCCATCCGCAGTCGCTCACCGGCCGTTACCTGTCCGGCGGGCTGGAGATTGCAGTGCCCTCGGAACGACGGAAGCCCGGGAAGGCTTGGCTGCGCATTCGTGGTGCGCGTCAACACAATCTGAAATCGATCGATGTGGAAATTCCGCTGGGGCTCATGGTGTGCGTGAGCGGGGTTTCCGGTTCGGGAAAATCCACCCTGGTCCATGACGTACTTTATAACGCCCTGATTTCCCGTCGCGGCCTGCGGGCTCCACGTGCCGAATACGAGGGGATCGAAGGTGATCAGCAGCTTGCGGATGTGGTGCTCGTGGACCAGTCACCACTCGGGCGGACGCCTCGTTCCAATCCCATCACTTACATCAAGGCCTTCGACGCCATACGAGATGTTTTTGCTTCCACGCCGGAAGCCCGCAAGCGTGGGTATTCACCCGGCTACTTTTCCTTCAATATCCCTGGTGGCCGTTGTGAGACCTGCCAGGGGGACGGCACGGTCACGCTGGAGATGCAGTTTCTGGCCGATGTCGAGCTGGTGTGCGAGGAATGCGGCGGCCGCCGTTTCAAACCCAGTGTCCTGGAAGTGTGTTACAAGGGCAAGAACATTTACGAAGTGCTGCAAATGACAGTGAAAGAGGCCCTGGTCTTCTTTTCAGGCTTGACGGTGGTGACCCGTAAGATACGCGTCCTGGATGAAGTTGGGCTCGGCTATTTGCGCCTGGGGCAATCCGCCACGACTCTCTCAGGCGGCGAGGCCCAGCGGGTACGGTTGGCGGCGCATCTTGCCCATCAGGCGGGCGAAAACACACTGTTTATTTTCGATGAACCCACCACGGGGCTGCATTTCGACGACATCAGCAAATTACTGACAGCGTTTTGCAGGCTCATCGACGCCGGCGCGAGCGTTCTGATTATCGAGCACAACATGGACGTCCTGAAGACCGCTGACTGGATCATCGACCTGGGGCCGGAGGGTGGTGACTCAGGTGGTTACGTGGTGGTCGCCGGCCCTCCGGAAACCATCGTCAAGCACCCTCTCTCCTTTACAGGAAAGTTCCTCGCCAAGTACCTGCGAAAATCCAAGGGGGCGGGTGGAGTGGCTCGCGTTGAGCCCTAACGGGATGCTGAAGGACCCGAATTCATGCGCCTTTCGTACGAGCCGAGTTTGCCGGATCGAGATTTCTACGGATTTTCAGGGACTTGGTTCGGAAAACGTCGCTGCCGCGAAGCGCTTTGGAGTGCGGCAGCTTGCTGCCGCTTTTGCGGCTCGAGCTTGCTCGAGCCGCTGCCGGAAGCAAGCTGCCGGCGAGGGAAAGCGGCAGCAAGCTGCCGCGCTCCAAAGCCCGCCCAAGCGGGCAGCGCCCCAGGCGCCTGGCAGGCTTGCGGCAGCCGGCCGCCGGATTTTCGGCCCCTTGCTTGTCGGGTTTGTTCTTTTCCTCTTCTGCGGCGCCCAAGCGCGGGTGCTGGCCTCCTGCGGGCAAGGACGAGAGAATCACCCCCGAACCCATGACGCGGACGTGCCCACGCTCCTCCGCACTGCGCAAGACGCGCTGGGCCGGAACGACTTTGCCACCGCCGCTGCTGCCCTGAAACAGGTGGTGGATGCGCAACCGACCCTGACCGTAGCCTGGTTTAACCTGGCCTATGCATATACCGGACTGCATAAGCGCGAGGAAGCCGTTGCCTCATACCGAAAAACCCTGGAGCTTGATCCAAACCTGTTTGAAGCCCGCCTGAACCTGGGGATTCTGCTCATCCAAATGAACAATCCCCAGGCTGCTTTGGAACACTTGGAAAAAGCCGCGACGCTTAAACCGGACCATCTCCGTGCCCAGTTGTACTATGGGCGGGCGCTCGCTCTTACGGGCCAAACGGAGCGCGCGGAAAAGCAGTACCAGACGGTGCTGCGGCTTGATCCAAGCCTGGCCAGCGCGCAGTACGACTTGGGTCAACTTTACCTGCAACAGAAGAGCTACCAGGAGGCGCTCGGCTCTTTTCAAAAAGCCTCCGAACGGGACCCTGCGCTATCCCAGGCGCAACTGGGCATGGCCCTCGCTATGGAAGGACTGAAAGACGAGGTCAATGCCGTTGTTCATTTCGAGCAATACCTGGCCGCTCATCCCGACGACCAGGAAACTCGTTTTCATTTGGCGCGCTTGTACCTCGAGTTGGGGAAGAACCAGCAGGCTTACGACGGTCTCCAGAGCGTCCACCGCCTCAAACCGGAGACCCCCGGCTTGGCTGCGGCGCTGGGGGACGTCTGCTCGCTCCTGAAGAAATACCCTGAGGCCGAGAAGTTTTACCGTGAGGCTCTCCTTGCCATGCCGGCTGACCCCGACTTGCGCCGGGCTTTAGGACGCACCTTGCTGGAGCAAGAGAAGTTATCAGAGGCTGAAGCCGAGTATCGAACCGCGCTGAAGGGCGATCCCAGGAATCGCGAGGCTGCGCAGGGACTGGCCACCAGTCTCTATCGTCAAAAGCGCTACCCGGAGACCATCCCCTTGCTCGAAGCACTGGTGAGCGCTGCCAATTCTCCTGCCATACTCGTCTTTGCCCTCGCCACCTGTTACGACAACCTCCATGTCCTTAAGAAGGCCCTCGCCAACTACGAGCGTTTTCTCCAGCTCTCCAATGGCCAGAGTCCGGACCAAGAATGGCAGGCTACCCAGCGCGCCAAGCTACTCCGACACCAATTGGGAAAATAGCTATAATACAATTGTCGGATATGATCTGGCTGGTGCTTCTCTCGATCGCATTCTCGCTCATCGGCGTGCCGGCGTTCCTCGCCGGCGCTTCATCGGCACCGCCTTCCGAAACCGAAGCGCAACTGCTGGCGCGTGTGGCGAAGGAACACGACCCCGTAAGAAAATCCAAAGAGGAAACTCGTCTGGCGCGGATTAAGCTGCGGCAAGCACTCCAAACCTACGTGCAAGGGGATACGGAACAGGGCGCCCAGCTTGTCGGCGCTTACCTGGGCAGGATCAACGACTCGTGGCAAATCCTCAAGGGTTCCGGGCGCAACGCCGCGCGCTCCGCCCAGGGTTTTAAGGAGCTGGACATTGAGTTGCGCGAGGACGACCGGCTGCTTGATGACGTGAAGCGGCGAGTCTCCTATCTAGAGCGTGACCCCATCGAGAAAGCCGAGAAGGAAATCGAGCAGGTGCGGGCAGAAGTCATTCAGGCGCTGTTTCCTTCAGGTGGGGCGCCTTAGGCTGCAGAGCCTTTGCGCAAGACTGATTGAAAGCTTCGCCGGAGGCCTCGACGGTGAAATCACAAGCCACTCTGATTTTGGCGCTCCTTATGCCCTTGGCTGCGCCGGCCATGGCGGCGCCGGATCAAAAACCGGATTACGTTTCAGGCGAAGAAGAGGACAAGATTATCGAGGCACAAGACCCCTCCGAGCGCATCGAGGTTTACCTCACTCTGGCTCAAAGCCGCCTGGATCGAATCGAGGAGTTTCGCGGCAAGCCCATGGACCCCCAATACGATAACGGCGCATATATCGACCACTTGCTGGACGAATACATCTCAATCACGGACGATTTGAAGAACTGGATCCAGGATCGGTATGATCGCCGGGTCGACATGCGCAAGGGACTCCGGAAGGTTCTTGAGGTGGGCCCAAAACAACTCCATGACTTGGGGCGAATCCAAGAGTCGCCGGATGCTTATGCCACCGATTACGCCAAGTCCCTGCGAGACGCCAAGGACGACTTCACTGATACCCTGGACGGCGCCACCCAGGCCCTCGGTGATCAGTTGAAAATATTTGGAGAACTGAAGAGCGAGAAGGCGCAGGCCCAATCAGAAAAGGAGCGGACGAAAGAAGAGAAGAAGCGTACAAAAGAAGAGGAGAAACTTCAGAAGAAGGAGCGTAAACAGGCCCCGCCTGCTGATGACGAAAACTAATCAGGATACTGAAAAAATCGTCTGGCAGGTCATTCCGATCACGCGACTGCGGGATCGGAATGACAACGTTTACAAACGTATTTCAGCATCTTGTTAAGAGAGTCCGCGACGTCAACTGTCCTTTCCATGCCATTTGTACAGATGCTGCTCCCCCTGGCCATTTCATTAGAGCCGGGCGAGGTCTTCCTTAGGGTTCTTCGGCGGCTCCGCATCGCCGGGGCCATCCCGAGCCTGCGCGTTGAATTCCGTCCCTTTGCAGGTTTGCGCAGCACCATTTGTCTGCGCAAAGACCATTTGGAAGTTTGCATCTCCGACGTATTACAGGACGCGCCACTCCTGGTTTTGGAAGCGCTGGCGGAGATCTTGCTCTGTAAGATTTATCGCCGGCGCCCTTCTCGTGAATCGCGCGAATGCTATCTGGCTTACGTTTTAACCCCCAGCGTTCGCCACCGCATCGACAAAGCGCGGCGCGAACGCGGCACAAAACGCCTACGCCCTGCCCGTGGCCGCTGGCACGATCTGGGGGAAATTTTTCAGCGTCTGAACCGGCAGTTCTTCAACGGCGAGCTTTCCTTGACCGGCCTGGGCTGGAGCCTTAGGAAATCTCGCACCATCCTTGGCCATTACGACGCCGGCCATGGAATGATCGTCATCAACCGGGCGCTGGACTCTTCGACAGCGCCGGCCCACTTGGTTGAATACCTGATGTTCCACGAGATGCTCCACATAAGATTCCCGGTGGAGCGCAACGGGCACCGCCGCGTGGTGCATTCCCGCGCCTTTCGTGAGGCGGAGCGAGAGTATCCAAAATACGAAGAGGCTCGGAAGAGTTTGAAGCACTTCCATCCGCCGTAGCGCGGGCGTCTCGCCTCCCGCGCCTGCGGGACGGGCATCCTGCCCGCGCCCTCCTGGCCTTCACTTTCAGTTTCGACCGGCCTTTTTCCCCATGACGTTGCTGCGGGAGCGAGACGCTCCCGCCACAGCGGGCGCGACGCCCGCGCTACGGCGGCCGTCGCGACCCCGCTCTACTCGCTTGCTTGCAAGTTCTCGCCAGCCGGTAGAAAATAGCAGCCCTTACTTGAACCTCAAGGAGGTCTTCGGTGCGAACAAAAATAGCGGCCGTTATGGTGGCTTTTCTGGCGTCGGGTCTTTCAATGATTACTCCCCGCGTAAGCTTTGGCTCCGAGCCGCTCGCCGTAACGTCGCCGGATGGCAACATCAAGGTTGAGGTTGAACTGAAGTCCAATCCGCAGCCCTATCTGCCCGGCGAGCGCGCCTATTATCGGGTCGCTTACCAAGGGAATCAGGTTCTTAAAGATTCTCCCCTGGGACTGGACTTTGTAGGATCACGGCCCATGGATCGCGATTTCGAGATTTCCGGGTCGGATCGACAGTCACACCACGACACTTGGGAAAATACCTTAGGAGTGAAACGCCGGATTCCCGACAACTACAACCAGCTCACGATTTCACTCGAGGAGCGCCAGACGCCGAATCGCCGATTTGACCTGATCTTCAGGGTTTTCAACGAAGGCGTGGCTTTCCGTTACTTCCTTCCGCAGCAGGCGGCCCTCAGCAAGTTCGTTCTGGCGGCGGAGGACACCGGTTTCTATTTCGCCCAAGACTCCTCCGCGTTCGCGCTCAATATGGGGAAATTCAATACCCCCAATGAGGGCGAGTTCGGGAAGATCAGCTTGAGCGATATCAAGCCCTCCTCCATCATCAACTTACCTTTGTTGGTGGAGGTTCCCGGGGGCCCTTGGGTTGGCCTGCTGGAAGCGGACTTGACGGACTATTCAGGAATGTATGTGGGCGGCGTGCCGGGTGTGGAGAACGCGCTGCTCAGCAAACTTTCGCCCACGCGCGATCGCATGGATCAGGTGGTGGTTGGTTCCACGCCCAAGAGCACACCGTGGCGGGTCCTTTTGATCAATTCGCGGCCCGGCGCACTGATTGAGAGCAACTATATCGTTCTCGACTTGAGCGCACCTTGCGCACTCACGGACACTTTCTGGATTCAGCCCGGTAAGTCCGCGTGGGATTGGTGGTCAGGAAGCTTTGCCAGGAACGTGGATTTCAAGCCCGGCATGAACACGGCCACCATGAAGCATTACATTGACTTCGCGGCAGAGCACCACCTGGAATATATGCTGGTCGATGCCGGATGGTACCCGGCGCAGGATTATACGCACGCGTTGGACATCCTGCATTACGTCCCGGAAGTGGATGTTCCCGACATCATTGCCTACGGCAAACAGAAGGGTGTGAAGGTTTTGCTCTGGCTGTACTGGAGCGCCCTGGATAAACAGATGGACGAGGCAATGTCGCTTTATGAGAAATGGGGCGTGGCTGGAATCAAAATTGATTTCATGGACCACGACGATCAGGAGATGGTGAACTTCTACGACCGCTGCATCCGCAAAGCTGCCGAACATCACTTGGTGGTGGATTTTCATGGCGCCTACAAGCCCACCGGCTTGCGCCGAACTTATCCCAATCTTCTCACCCGCGAAGGCGTGATGGGCATGGAGTACAACAAGTGGAGCGAGCGCGTTACCCCGGAGCATGACGTCACCCTCCCCTTTACGCGCATGCTTGCCGGTCCGATGGACTTCACTCCCGGCGCCTTCAACAACGCGGCGCGCGGCCATTTCGTGGCGCGCAACCTCGAGCCCATGTCGCAAGGAACCCGTGCCCATCAGTTGGCCATGTACGTCGTGTTTGAGAGCCCGCTGGTCATGCTCGCCGATTATCCCGAGGCCTATGATCACAACCCCGGCATGGAGTTTCTGGATAAGGTCCCGACCGTTTGGGACGATACCAAGGTCTTGAACGGCAAACCGGCCAAGTACATCACCATGGCCCGCCAGCATGGCGACACGTGGTATCTGGGCAGCATGACTAACTGGGAGGCACGAGACCTGGAGTTGCCCCTGGATTTCCTTGCCAAAGGTCAATATGAAGCTCAGATTTTCGCCGATGGCCCGGATGCAGATACCGTGGGCACCAGCTTGGCCATCAGCAAAAAGCGGGTGGGGCCGAACGACAAACTCAATGTCCACTTGGCGCCTGGTGGAGGAGCGGCGGTGATCTTCACTCCTATGCCGTAGCCGCAAGACTTTGTGTGAGGCTATGGAGGGCCGAGGAGGAGATCGAAAGGTAGGCTTTTTTCGCCCTGAAAGGGCACAAGAGAGTAGCCGGGGGCAACGCCCCCGGAAAAGTGGCAGGCTCCTGCCCGACCCTGAAGGGGTCGTATGACCTTAGCATCGGCGGCTACGCCGGTATGACGCCACCCGGATTCGATCCCGCGCCTGCGGGATCGGACCTGTGCGGTGCCCGTTTTCCGGGGGCGTTGCCCCCGGCTACTTTATTGATCCCCTCCGGGGATCATCGATTGAACGGGGATTTGATGCGCTCGCTGGCTGCGATTCTGCGGGCGTAACCAAGCAGGCTTTTCTCTTTCCAGCCACGGGCAGGATCGCAGAATGTCATCGGTCGTATCTCCGACGGCCGCCACCCATCCATCAAGCAGGTAGATTCTCTCTTAAATTTCAAGAGTTGTTTCTTTCTAGAAGGGTGCGGGAAACCTCTTTCTTTTTGAAGGTCAGCAAGCAACGAGAACATGGGTCACCTCCTGGGCAGGGGCCGGA
>Ga0182027_10011657_pt1 | contig 12404 bp, 10 predicted proteins | sample 712E1DmetaG_FD_121300 | JGI IMG/M metagenome (GOLD analysis project Ga0182027, IMG submission 121300) | Permafrost microbial communities from Stordalen Mire, Sweden - 712E1D metaG (Illumina Assembly) | ecosystem: Environmental > Terrestrial > Soil > Wetlands > Permafrost | place: Sweden...
AAAAAATTATACAAGAGCGAGATATAGAAAAAATCAAAAAGTTCTGAAGAAATTCTAAAATATTTATGAAGAAAAAATAATCATAAATATGGCTAATTTACATACTGAATTGGTGTATGTAGAAAGCGGAGGTCTGCGATGCTCTGCGCAACGAGGACCTGTTTGAGCGAGTCTGCGAGCGAGTGACCGTAGCAAGCAGGCGCGCAGGCCGACCGATTTCGTCCTAAATTATGAGTGCCCCGAAAGCAACGCTCTTAGGAGCAAATACTTTGCACAAATACTTCACATCTTGCCAATTTTCCCCTCCTCTGGTAAGCTCTAGGGAATGCAAGCTCTGACAGGGATATTACCCAATATATTGCCGTATATACAGCTCGGATTATCGGCGCTTCTTATCATCGTGATTTTGCTTCAGCAATCTGATGCTTCACTTGGTGGTGCTTTTGGTGGCGCAGATGATGCGGGCGGTATTCAACACACTCGCCGTGGCGCCGAGAAATTCCTCTTCAATGCAACTATTATTATTGGCATTCTGTTCGCTGTTTCAGCTTTTATCGCATTAATTATCCGACCGTAGTTTCGGACCTATTTATAAAATTTAATTTTCTAAACCTCAAGTCTTATTTGGCGTCAGACCAAGTGTCTTGTGTACTCACATAATTCCGTGGACAATTCTCAATCATTTTTAAAGAAAGATTATAAAATAAAACCAGTCCAGCATTTAGAAAAAACGTTGCGCTCTTTTTCATTGGCCGAAAAAATAATTTTTGCGATTTTTGCCGCGATTTTTGTAGCAAGCGCGCTTTATGTATTGTCTGTAATCAACAAACATTTTTCGGTACAAGTGCCGGTGCAAGGCGGTACTTTGACTGAAGGAGTGGTTGGCTATGTCGGCTATATCAATCCGGTGCTGGCAGTTACTGACTCTGGACGAGATCTCACCGCTCTCATGTTTGCCGGTCTTATGAAAAATACGCCGGACGGCAACCTCGTTCCAGAGCTTGCGGATAGCTACACCATTTCCCCTGACGGCCTGACTTACACTTTTACGCTCAAAAATAATATCTATTTCCATGATGGACAACCGATCACGGCAGATGACGTGCTTTTTACGGTTCAAAAAGTGCAAGATCCGGCAATTAAAAGTCCACTTCAACCAAACTGGGACGGTGTCGTGGCCAAAGAAATAAACAGCACGCAAATTTCTTTTACTTTACCTAAACCATACGCGCCGTTCCTGCAAAACACCACGCTCGGCATCATCCCAAAACACATTTGGAAAAGTGCCAGCGATGATGATTTTATATACAGTCAATACAACTTTGAACCAATCGGCTCCGGACCATACCGTCTATATAGCGTAGATCACAACTCGTCGGGCATTCCACAAAATTATGATCTTGTACCGTTTGATGGCTATGTGCTCGGCAGTCCATTTATTTCACATTTAATCGTGAAAACATTTACCGACGAAAAAAATATGATTGAAGCTTACCAGCGCGGCGAAATCCAGAGCACGTACGATATTGCGCCACAAGTTGCGCAATCTCTAAGCAAAAGCAGCAATCATATTTACACCACCGCTTTACCAAGAGTCATTGGTATCTTTTTTAACCAAAATCAAGCGCCGGTCTTGGCCAACAAAGAAGTCCGACAAGCGCTAGAGCTCGCTACCGATCGTCAAGCTGTGGTTGATAATGTCCTTGGCGGATACGGCCTCACTATCACCGATCCGATCCCACCAGCCGCCTTGCCTGTCGGTACCAAACTCAATTTACCGGTCGCTTCAACCACAACTGATATTGCTGGCGCCAGAAAAATTTTGACTGATAACGGCTGGACGCCGGACGCAAACGGCATTATGCAAAAGACGGTTAAAAAAGTGACGACAGTTTTGCGTTTTTCAATTTCTACTTCCGATACACCGGAGTTAGTGCAAGCAGCCAATATGGTCAAAACGATGTGGCAAAAGATTGGCGCTGATGTCAGTGTTAAGATCTTTGAAACCGGCGAGCTCAATCAAAGTGTCATTCGTCCACGCAGATACGACGCGCTTTTGTTTGGCGAAATCATTGGACGAGATTTAGATTTGTATGCTTTTTGGGATTCTTCGCAAAGAAATGATCCGGGACTCAACATTGCGCAATACATCAACCTCAAGGCCGACAAGATTTTGGAAACAGCGCGCACAATTACGGATGTCCAAACTCGCTTAAATCAATATGCGGCATTTGAGAGTGAAGTGCGAAGTGACATTCCGGCTATTTTCCTTTATGCTCCGGATTTTATTTACATTTTGCCAAAAAATGTCCAAGGTGTTGATATCGGATCAATCACGGTGCCGGCGGATAGATTTGCCGGTATCTCAAAGTGGTTTATTGATACTGAAAACGTTTGGAAAGTTTTTGTAAAAAATAATTAGAAATTTTTAAAAGATAAATTAATTAAAAACAAAGTAATAAAAAATATGGAATCATCACACAGCAGAGCAGCAGGAACACCTCCGCACAAAGCGCAAGGTACGCCGGCAATATTGGTAAGCAAGACGCAGGGAGCGCCGACGCCTGCGGCGTCGGCGCGAGTAGCCACGCCAACATTCCAGCCGCGTGCAACAAGCCCAATAACAATACCGCGACAAGCAACGGAAATAACTCACCCTACCCCAAAACCAATCAGCGCACCAACACATTCTATATCGCATCCTGCAAACACCGGATCAAAACACCGTTTGCATAATTCAAAAAACCATCGCCGCACCGCGCCTCGCCACGAACACCGCACCCCAAACATCATGCAAAATAACAAAGACGAAAACAGCGTGATTATTCCGCCAATCGGCGACGCTATTCGTATCATTCCGCTCGGCGGCGTTGAGGAAATCGGCAAAAACATGACGGCTATCCAATACAAAGACGATATTATTGTCGTGGACGTCGGCATCAAATTTAGTAGCGAGGATACCCCTGGCATTGATTATATTTTGCCAAACACCAAATATTTGGAAGACAATAAAAGCAAAGTCCGCGCCATCGTCATTACCCACGGCCACTTGGATCACATCGGTGGTCTACCTTACATCATGGATCGCATCGGCAATCCACCAATTTACACTCGTGAATTTGCGGCGCTACTTATAAAGAAACGCTTTACCGAATTCCCCAACCTACCGGAGCTCAATATTAAAATAGTTGAAAAAGACGACAGTGCTATCGCGCTCGGCAAAAATCTAAAAGTTCTTTTCTTTGGCCTCACTCACTCTATCCCAGATTCAAGTGGCGTCATTATAGAGACACCTCACGGCGACGTCGTGATGACCGGTGACGTACGAGTAGATAACACCGACGGCGTGCCAAACGAAAAAGAAGTTGGGCAATACAAAATTTTTAAAGGCCGAAAAATCCTACTTCTCGCCATGGACTCAACCGGCATAGACAAACCAGGCTGGGCTATGTCCGAAAAACATATTTTGGAAAACATTGATAAAATCGTCTCGCAAGTGCCAGGTCGCATTATCATCGCCACTTTTGCTTCACAAGTTGAACGTATTATAGAGTTCCTAAACATCGCCAAAAAATACGGCAAAAAAGTTGTGATTGAAGGTCGCAGCATGAAGGTCAACGTGGAGATTATTAAGCACCTCAAACTCGCCGACGTCAAACACATTGTGCCTTTAGAGGAAGTTGAAAAGCATCCGCCACACAAAATCATGATGCTCGCGACCGGTGCGCAAGGCGAAGAATTTGCGGCGCTGATGAGGATGTCCAACAAATCTCACAAATTTATCCGCCTCAACAAAACCGATACGATTATTTTGTCTTCGTCCGTTATCCCCGGCAACGAGCGATCGGTCACTATGCTCAAAGATAATTTGTTCCGACATGATTGCCGTATAATCACTTATCTTGATTCAGATGTACACACCTCCGGTCACGGCAAGCGTGGCGAGTTGGAATGGATTCATCGCCAAATCCCTTACAAGTTTTTTATGCCTGTCCACGGTCATCACTTTATGCTCAAGATGCACGCCGAGCTCGCCGCAGGACTTGGCACACCGCGTGAAAACATTGTCGTGCCGGACAACGGCACGGTTGTAGAGTTGCGCGACGAAGGCAAATCAATTCACGTCCTCAAAGAAAAAGCGCCGGCAAGCCCAATGATGGTTGATGGTTTCTCAGTCGGCAACATCCAGGAAGTTGTCATCCGCGATCGCCAAATGCTCGCGCAAGACGGCATGTTTGTGATTATTGCCAGCGTCAACAGTTCAACCGGCAAGCTCCGCAAATCACCGGATATTATTTCTCGTGGTTTCGTCTACCTACGCGAGTCGCAAGACTTACTCCGCGAAGCGCGCTTCCTCATCAAAAAAACCATTGAAGACTCAACTCAAGGCATGAACCCAATCAACTTTGATTTCGTCAAAACCAACGTCACCGATGAACTCGCCCGTTTTCTATTTCAGGAAACAGCAAAACGCCCGATTGTTATACCGGTTATTTTGGGTGTGTAAAAAGTTTATTTTATTTTTTCGCCGTTGCCGTAACCCGGGAAAATTCTGTCGTTGCGGCCGCTCTTTTTTGCTCTGCTGCCGTTTTCTTTGTTGCAAGTTCAGCTAGATTTCTATCTAAAGTCGCTGTTGCTGATTGTTCTGCTCTTTCCAACTCTGCTTTTTTTGTTTCAAAACCTTTCTTTGCTGTCTCTATTTCTGCTTCTTTCCTCACAATTTGTTGTTCTAAAGACTTTATTTCCGAATTTAAACGCTCAATATCAGCTGTGGATACGCTCATATATTTTATCTTAATTATTAATACATATATTATACACCAAAAAATCTGATATAATCATTGGATGACCGTGATAGCCGAAGCTCATCGAAAAAAGACCTTGCGCATCTTGTATGGCGCAATGTTCTTTTTTTCTTTTCATTGCTACATTTTCCTGTACATCCAATCTGATTTTATCAGCCGTTTCATCCCCGAAAGTGCCCTTGTCCTTATCTACGGCGTCGGCGCAATTATTTCTCTCGCTACACTTTTTGCGGTGCCAAAAATATTTGGCCACATCTCTGACCGGAGATTTACCGTCTGGCTCATTATTATAGAAGCTTTGCTTTGTTTCGTACTGGCTTTTAGCAATTTCGCGCCTCTTATCATAATCGCCTTTATCCTCCAACAAGCACTCATCCCAGTCCTTTCGTTTGCCCTTGATGTTTTGATCGAAAATTCTTCAGAGCGCAGCGACACTGGGCTCATCAGAGGTCTTGCTTTTACTGCTTCCAACATTGCACTTGTCGCCTCACCGCTTCTAGCTGCTTATATCGGCTCAAAATTTGGCTTCGGTTCTATCTTTTATATTTCAAACATCTTCCTAATTCCATTCCTCATCGCCACACTGTCTCTGCGCCGAAAAATGCACGAGCCAACATATCACACCCAGTCTATCGTTGTAACTATAAAAAATCTTTTTAAAAATCCAAGCGTTCGCCACCGTGACATCCAACTTATTTTTATGGTTAACTTGACGTTACAGATTTTTTATACTTGGATGGTTATCTATAGTCCACTCTATCTCCTACACCAAGGTTTTAATTGGGATCAAATTGGCCTCATCTTTAGCATAATGCTCCTACCATTTCTTATCTTTGAACTGCCGCTTGGCGCTTTTGCTGATAAATATTTTGGCGAAAAAGAATTTATGATCGTCGGCTTTATCGTTTTAGCCATAAGCACAATTTCACTTTCTTTTATTCATTCGCCAAGCATTGCAATCTGGGCTTTTGCTCTTTTCGCCACTCGTATCGGCGCCAGCTTTATTGAAATAATGTCCGAAACTTATTTCTTCAAACAAGTCGGGCATATGGACGCGCCGGTCATTAGTCTCTTTAGATTTACCCGTCCAATTTCGCTCTTAATCGCGCCAATTATGGCCGCATTTACGATTATGCTAACCGGCGAAACTTTCGCCTTTATCATCCTCGGCCTTTTGATGCTTTTTGGTTTGCGTTTTGTCTATCCGCTCGTTGATACGCTATAGTTTTTGAGTTGTTGTAGCAAGGTCAGCGCAAGTGTTAAAAATGACCACTTGTTTGTTATAGTCGGAAATTTTGGCCTTTAGAGTAACAACTAAAGCGTTGTATTTATGCACCAATGTGTTGTAAGCCGTAATTTTTTGATTGTAATCTGAACCGGATTTTATTGTCATAGCGTCAATTGCGGTTTTTTGAGTTGTGATGGAAACCTCAGTTGCATCTACAGATTTTTTTATACTATCAATAGAAACCTTTTCACTACTGGAAGGTACAGGACAAGCCGTGATAGGCAAACCAAATTCTTGCACCGCGATCCACGTGCTTTTACCTTCAAAAGTGCCTTGACCAACAGCGATACCTATTTCTTTATAACGCACATTTAAAATATTGGCACGATGCCCCGGACTTGCCATCCAAGCGTCAAGCAAGGCTTTGTCGCCATCAAAATTTCCGAGGGCCAAATTTTCACCGATTACAATGTAATCATAACCAACATTTTGGGCGAGGCCACTTGGCCCAACACCAGTCGGTGACACGTGCTCAAAGTATTGTTTAGCAAACAAATCTTGAAGTTTTGTCTCGGCCATACCTGAAAGAGTAGGATTTAAAGCAAGTGGCAACAAATCTGCATCAGCACGATTTTTATTGGTCCAAGTTAAAACGCCGCTTTCGGTCAAAGGACTGTTTGATCCGCCAAACACGCCGCGAAGCGGTGGTGGCGTCAGAGTGTTGGTATGTAAAGTTTGAACAAGGAAATTATTAGTTGCCGTTTCAAAACCTTTAACATTTGAGGAGAGGTCTGTTTGATTAAAACTAACCAAAAAAATCAAAGCGAGTGAGGCAAGAGCTACCACCGACCAACTTATGATCTTTATTTTTTTTGATTGAGTCTTCGGTTGTATTGGTAAATTATCAGACGGATTCATGGTATTTTTCTTAAAACTTACGTAATTCAATAAAAAGAAACAGCGGTATCTCGCTACGCATGCGGTCCTCTTCCTTTTGTCGAGGTCCAGCGCCACTTTGTTTGTGCGAAACCCATTCTTCAAGTCGAGCTATCGCAAAGCCGGCTGAAGCAAAAAGTTTGCTGTAGTACTGAAGTGGCCGATGAAATGAAAGGGTGGTTTCTGCCGCCGAAGCCTTTTTGTCCGCCACCCCTGGGTTCATCACGATTTCGGTTTTTGATTCGTGCAAATAACCATCAATTCTGCGATATTGCGTACTAGTCGTATCGTCAAACCCCCAGCTTGAGCGTTTTGGGATACGGAAAGCCGGATGGTTCATCACTATGTACACCGAAGCGGTTGGTTTTGTTACTCGGCCAAGTTCGGCCAACATTAAATTGATTTCGGCAATATTTTGAATGGCCAAAATCAAAGCAATCTTATCAAAAAATTGCGACTGCAAAGCAGACAGATTGTGCGCTGGCGCGACATGAAAAGTCGCTTGCGGATTATTTTTTTTAGCAATATCTATAAGTCGTTTGCCAACATCAACACCAGCTACGTTGCTTGCGCCAACCGCTTTGGCAAAGTGCGCCGTAAAAAAACCGCTGCCACAAGCCAAGTCCAATACTTTTTGGCCAGCCGAAAGTGCCATTAGACGAATAAGGTTTGGCAAAATCACTTTTTCTTGATAGCTGTCGTTGTCAGAAACCATACCATCGTACCAAGTTGCCACACTATCCCATGATGTGTCTTTTTTGGGCATGGTATTTTACTTTTTATGATTTTTACGTTTAGAAAAAATGTGTTTAAAATAATTGATTACGTTTTGCACCTGCACGCCGTTTTTATGTACCGACTCCCGCCACTCATTGAGATCATCGGCAAGATTTTCGCTTCCCTCTCTAATTTTGCGCGAAATGTGTTTTAAATCATTTAAAATAACCGCGATATACACCAGAATAGTTACAAGAATTGCCGTAACAAAAATAACCGCAATGCTGGTAATAAAAAAGAAAATGTCCGCGTGTATTAGTGTGTCCATAATCAATATTATAGCACATTTTTGAGTTAAAAATAGCCTGTGGATAACTCGGCTTGCACGCCAAAAAAGTTTTATATACTAACTGACATAATATTTTCATAAAAATATATGCGGATACTTATTATAGAAGACGACGAAATTGCACTTGAGGTACTCAAGAAAAATCTTGAGGCTCAAACTTTTGCGGTTGATACCGCGCCAAACGGCGAAAAAGGTTCGTTCATGGCGCGAGTTAATGATTACGACACCGTGTTGCTGGATGACACCTTGCCAAAAAAGACCAGCACTGAAGTCTGTCGCGAAATTAGAGATGCTAGAAAGTGTGTGCCGATTATAATTATTTCAAACGCTGCCACCATGCCGGAAAAAGTCGCATTTTTGCGCGAAGGTGCCGACGACCACATAACCAAACCATTTTGTTTTGAGGAACTTTTGGCGCGAATTGAGGCGTTGCTGCGGCGGCCGCCACTTCAAAACAAACCGGTTTTTGATATTGATAACATAAAACTAGATCCACAACGTAAACAAGTCACTCGTGGCGAAAGACGTGTCTATCTGACCAAAAAAGAATTTGCCTTATTGGAATACTTGATGCGCAACAAAGGCGCCGTCCTTTCCCGAAGCATGATCATGGAGCATGTTTGGGATAATGAAACCGACCCATTTTCCAACACCATAGAATCGCACATCCGAAATCTACGCAAAAAAATCGGCAGTAAACGACGACAACTCATTTATAACGTGCCAGGTCGCGGTTACAAAATAGATATGTTGAGGTAAAAACTACAAAACCATTTTTTTGAGAATTTCGGCAAAAGGCGCGGTCGCAACGCCCACCACCGAGTCTGCCCCGCCGTAATACACATAGAGCTTGCCTTTATCTATAACCGATCCACAAGGAAAGACAACTTGATTGACCTGACCATTTTTTTCATAATTCTTTTTTGGTTCAAAAATGTAATCTGCCGTGCGTCCTATAACTTCAAAAGGATTATCCAGATTGAGAAGTACTGCGCCGGTGCGATAGACACCGGCGTCATCGATACCGTGATAAAGCATAAACCAACCAGCCTTAGTTTTGATTGGTGGACAAGACAAACCGACTTTATGACTATCCCACATACCCTGTCTCGGACCTATGATTGGCGTCGCACCTAAGAGTGGCTGATCAGAGTCGAGTGAATTGAGCGAATCCAGACAAATCGCATGATACGTACGATGAATCACATAATATTGGCCGTTGATTTTTTCCGGAAAGAGCGCCGCGTCTTTGTCGTCTTGCCCCGGGGGGCTTATGAGTGTTGGCTTTGTCCAATTCCAAACACGCCGCACAAAATCTTTTTCCAAAATAGAAGTTACCGCCACGCCCGGCAAATCAACACCGTCATAAGCCGTGTAAAGCATATATATTTTATCGTCAATTTTGGTCAAACGCGGATCTTCACAACCTGAATTGCCTGGTTTTAATTTTTTCTCAAAATTTTCACGCGGCACATATGCCGGTTTTTTTTGCCGACCAGTGACAGTCAAACCGTTATCGGTTGAAGCATAACCAATCACAGAAGTATTATCATTATTCATCGCCCGATAAAGCAAATGCGTAGTCTTGCCAATGCGAATCGCAGCCGGATTAAAAACGGCTTTATTTTCCCAAACTGACTTTGGCAATGGCGAAAGGATTGGATTATTTTCGTAGCGCTCCAGTGCCTCCGGTCCATTTTGCATACTATCAAGTAAATCGGAAAAATTTACTCGTGCTACGCAGCCGGTCGTATCAGCCGCGCCATAGCAGATTCGCAATATACCCTCGTCCAAAAATGCGCCCGACGGAAAAATCGTGTTGGGTACATGACCAAATTCTTCGTAAGTTTCTTCCGGCACAAACATTGGGCCATGGGTGTGACCGACAACTTTGAGCGGATTTTTTAAATCCAGAAGCAAAGCTTCCACCCCAAAAACCTTGTCGCTATTGTTGTATCGCTGGATATGCGAATAAACCAAGAGCCAGCCGTGAGGCGTTTTGATTGGCACTGCGCCAACTTCTATGTGCTCATTATCGCCACGCTTCACGCCTTTTATTTCGTGCTTATCTATTTCTTTTAGCCACTTTTCCCAATAAATCGGCGACCAGATATCTTCAATCTTATCAAACAAGGCCACGCACATTTTGGCTGGCGGCATATCAGTCTTGGCGCTAAAAATCACGGCGTATTTGCCACCGATTTTCTCCGGAAAAAGCGCCATAGCTTTAGCGTTGAACGGCGTGACCAAATTTTTTTGTTCAATATGCTTAAAATCTTTGGTCGTCGCGACCGCCACGCGGATGCCTTCGGCCGAAAAAGGATAAATGCCGAGCGCAGTATAAAAAATATAGTACGTATCGCCAAATTTGGTGATGCGCGGATCCTCGCAACCATATTTTTCCCAACCATATTCCGGCACGATAAACTGCCGGCGACCAATGAGCCCTTCGCCATTATCGCGAGCGTAACCGATAGTAGAAAACGGTACACGTTTGCCTTCAATGAGCTCGCTCTCGGCCATCGCTCGATAAAGCACGTGAGCATGGTCGCCTTCATACCACGGACACATGTTAAAAGCAGCGAAAGATTCCCAAGTTTTTTCAAGATTTGGTTGCAAAATTGGATTGTGCTCCGAACGTCGTACGATAAACATAAATTATTCCAAACTAACTCGTTGAATTTCTAAATTGGCTTGCTTGTCTTGAAAAACCATATCAATAAATTTATCAAGGTCAGCTGAGGCCACGCAAACATAACTATCCGCTCCACCATAATAAACAAAAAGTTTGCCATCTTTTACCACTGCTCCACAAGCATAAACCACACCAGCTTTAAAACCATTGTTTTCATATTTTTCTTCCGGTTCAAGAATCGGGTGCTGAGAACGAGCCAAAATCTTGGTTGGGTCATTTGGGTCTAAAATCATTGCCCCAAGTTTATAACGATTTGGATCTCTAATATCCATCGCATGATAAAATACTAACCAGCCATATTTTGTCTTAATCGGAGATGGTCCAACACCTCGAAGCCAACTGTCCCAAGACGTCGCATATCCCCTACCATCAGGATGATCACTTTTAATAAATTTATGGCCATCCAATTCTTTTAAATCCTTAACATACTCAATCATGATTTTCGGAGAAATCCCATGCAAAATAGCGTACTTGCCGTTGATTTTTTCCGGAAACAAGACCCAGTTTTTGTTTATCTGATTTGGTGGTGAAATAAAAACCGGCTTTGTCCAATTCCACCGCTCGTGCGAAAAATCCTCAAAACTAATTGAGGTCATAGCAATCCGAATTGAATTCCAGCCGTCAAAAGCCGTAAAAAGCATGTAAACTCTATTGCCAATTTTGGTCAGACGCGGGTCCTCGCTACCACCGCTCCAGCTCCCGCCAGAAGTATAAGATACCGGCACCCCAGAAAGCTTTCTTGGAAACTTATCGCTCTGGAAAAACGCCGGATGAATGCTTCTGGATTTGATATTTAATCCATCCGTGCTTATGGCATAGCCAAACATTGATACATCATCGTCCCCGATTGCCCGATAAACCAGATATATTTTCCCGTCACCGTAAACCGCACTTGGATTAAAAGTTGCTCTTGACTCCCAATGATGTTTTGGATTTGGCACAATCACCGGATTGTTTGAATATTTTTGAAGTTTTGGCGCAGAAGACAAATCCGATACGGAAAAAAACGGTGGCAAAGTTATAGAAAAAACGTCACCACGCTTGGTATGCCAATAAAGAAAAATTTCGCCGGACTTACTAAAACAGCCAAGGGGTAAAAGTTCGTCCTTTGTCTTTACTGATTGTTGCCAGATAGGTTGCTGCGAAACCCAAACTACCTTGTACGGCTGAAGCACCGAACACAAAAACGCGCCGGTTTTTAAAATAAAGCCCTTGGCTATTGGATCTATATAATCATACAAAACCAAGATACCCTGCGGCACAGCAACCACGCCAAACATTCGTGTATGTTTAGGAATAAATTGTAAATACGCCGGATCGCCAAGGAGTGCTGACATTCGCCAATCTTGAAGATTTTTGGAAATGCCGATTCGGATGCCGGTTTTTTCTTTGGTATAAGCAATGCATTCACCCTTGTAAGAAATGTGCGGCACTAAGTGCAAAGCGTGATCGCCAACCGCGCTTTCTGCCACACCTTTCCAGCGACCATCCTTGTGGAAAGTTGCAAAAACCATTTCCTTTTTACGAGTCGTTGTACGCAAATACGAAAGTACATGCGCTCCGCGTTCAAAAACAATGCAAAAATTTGAGCAATAAACAATTTTCTCCGGTTTACCTTTTACGGTTAAAATTTTAATTTCGTCAACCGATCTTTTGAAAGAACCGTCAGCTTTT
>Ga0182027_10011658_pt1 | contig 12403 bp, 12 predicted proteins | sample 712E1DmetaG_FD_121300 | JGI IMG/M metagenome (GOLD analysis project Ga0182027, IMG submission 121300) | Permafrost microbial communities from Stordalen Mire, Sweden - 712E1D metaG (Illumina Assembly) | ecosystem: Environmental > Terrestrial > Soil > Wetlands > Permafrost | place: Sweden...
AGCCGACCATGACGACCGCCGCCACGAGCTGCCCGTAGCGGGCCACCAGGGCGATCAGCCCGGAACAGGCCATGCCGGGCGACCGGAACGATGTCTCGAGCGTCGTCACGACCTGGTTGAGCTCGTCGAGGAGCCGCTGGTCTTCGAGCGGGCCGATGCCGGCGCTGCTCAGCGAGGCGCCGATGATTCGCTGGTAGACGCGGCCGTCGACGCGCCGCGCCAGCAGTTCTCCCAGTGACAGCTGCATCGGGGCGAGGATCTGCTGAACCAGGAATGCTGCCGCGGCCAGGCCGAACGCCGCGACGAGGTCGCGCCACCCGGCCGAGCCTACTCCGCCGATCACGGCCGCCGGTACGCGGCCGATCATGATGCTCGTGGCCACGATGAACAGCGCCGGCAGCAGGCCGAGGACGACGTTCAGGGCTACGAGCAGGGCGACGAGGCCGCGCCCGCCCGACGGCGCGAGTCTGGCAATCCGGTAGTAGCCGCGGTAGATGTCGATGACGCCGCGGAGGTGTCTCTGCATGGGGATCTAAGGGTACCCGACCCGGCCGCCGGCCTTGACAAGACCTCGCTCGAAAACGCCTGAGCCGCGCGTGGCGCCGGCGGATGTGGCCTGCCACGCTGCGCGCGGCTCAAATCCGCCAACCTGAAGTCGCCCCGTGGCGGCCTCAGCCCTCGGCGCTAGGGGGCGCGTGGAAGCCGAAGCGGGCCGAGAACTTGTCGGCGAATTCCGCTCGGATCTTCGTGAGATCCTCGCGAGAGATGTCGAGCTCGCTCGCGATCTCGTCGAGGGTGGAGCTCTCCATGCCGCTGATGGCGTCATCGGCCGCGCAGACTCGGAAGCAGGCTCGCAGCACGGTCAACTTCTGCTCGGGAGTCGACAGCTCGCGGAACTCGCGCGTCACCAGATAGTCGCTCGTGCCGCCGCCGGTCTTCTCCTGGAGCTTGGCCATCTCCACCACCAGGACCGCCTGAGATTGATCCAGCCCGGAGCCGACCAGCTCTTCCTCCATCGCCGCCGTCTCGGCGTCGCTGATCTCCAGGTCGGCATAGGCTGCGCGGGCGAGGACGTAGGCCATGCCGGCCAGCACTCGGGCCCGCTCGGGCGGAAGCGCTTCTAGCCGAGCGACGATGTGCCGGACGGCCTCGGTTTCGGCCGCGAGTGCGGCAGGCTCCGCGCTCGCGAGTGTGTTGGGCTCGCCGGGACGACCCCCAAGAAAGCGCATGAAGGACACGGCTACTCCTTCGATCCTGGCGGCGACAATTCACCGTGCCGCCGATACGACTCAGGCGTGAGTGAAGAGCAGATGCAACTCCATGGTGCCGTGGTCGTCAACAGAGAGTACCGAGAAGCTGTTGGGCTTCTGGATCGAGTAGTCGGAGAAGACGATCGGCAGCGTGCCTGTCACGGCGATGATGCCGCCCTGGCGCACGGCCTGCAGCGTGATCGTGACCGTCTTCGTCACTCCGTGGAGGTTGAGGGCGCCCGTCGCGGTCGCGGTCACGGTCGTGCCGTCGGCCGGGAGTGTGCCGAGGTTGACGGGCTGGATCGTCTTGAAGGTGGCGGTGGGGAAGCTGCTCGTCTCGATGGCCTGGTGCGTCAGCTGCCCGTCGCGCTGGTCGTTGTCGCTGTGGAGCGCGGTCATGTCGGCAGTGATGATGACGTTGTCGACGACGGCGCCGGTGAGGGTCATCGATCCGGTGACCCCCGTCGTCCGGCCCGCGGCGGTGTGCCCGCCGACCCCGACGAGCTGCTCCTGGACGCGGTAGCCGACGAAGGAGGCGCTGCCGTCGTCGATCTTGCCGATGGTCGTGTTCACGTTCCAGGTGCCGTCGAGCGAGGCAGGAGCCGCGATGGCGGCGCCGGCGGGAATGGCCGGTGAGCCGGCGCTGACAGCGACCGGACTGCTCGGACCGATGAGGATGTACCACAAGCCGTATGCGCCGCCTGCAACACCGGCGACCGCGGCTATCGCAAGCAAAACCAGAAGCGGGTTTCGGTTGCGGTGGGGACGTTGGCTGGCGGGAACCTGGCTGGGTGAAACTGGCGCACTCATCGTGCCGACCTCGAGGGCGGGACATGCCCGAACGAGTCCGATGGGCAACGGACCCGAGCCGACGCTAGCCCGACTTCCTGCATTGCGGTTGAAGATAACCCGGTGCGTGCGTCAGGCGGAACCCGGCCCGCGAATTGCCAGGGCGGCGTGCGCTCGGAGAAGGCAGGGTAGGAGCGGGGTGCGACTTTTGGTGTGTTCCGTGGCGGTCCTGCGGTGGCTATCGTGCGGTCTCTCAGGCAAGTCCGACAGACCCCCGACTACCAAAACTGATCGGCCAGCCGGCCACCCCCCGTGAAGGCCGTACAGTCAACGGAGATACCAATGCCGACGATCAACTGGGACCCCTCGATGACGACGGGCGTCGAGAGTCTCGACAATCAGCACAAACAACTCATCACCTGGTTGAATGAGCTGCTGGCGGCCATGACCCTGGGTCAGGGTCGGGCCGAGGTGTCGAGCCTGCTCGACAAGCTCGGCGGCTATGCGGTCATGCACTTCGACAACGAGGAAGACTGCATGACCAAGTACAACTGCCCGGTCGCCGCCCAGAATGCTGCCGCCCACAAGGACTTCGTGACGACCTTCACGGGCTTCCGCGAGGAGTATGAGAAGACCGGAGCCACGGCCCATCTCGTCGTCCGCATCGAGAACGAGCTGATGCGCTGGCTGACCACCCACATCAGGAAGACCGATACGCAACTGGCGCCCTGCATCAGGAGCACGATCTCCTGACCTCACGTCTCCGCAGAACCGTGTCCAGGCGGCGATCTTCGCCTACGAAGTGGGACTTGTGGAGCAGGGAGCTAGATGAAGAAGTACCCCAGGACTGGTTCAGGTTTCTTCCACTAAGCCCTCCTAACCGCACCAGACCACTCTCAAAAGGCGCGTTCTACACCCAAGTACTGCCTGAATGGGTGGTTGTCCGCGGGACTAAGACTGTGACCGATGGCCCTTCATGAGAAGGGAGGGCCCGGGCGATCGTCACTTCGTCCCCAAGACGCAACGAGCCTCTGCCGTTAGGAGGAGCCCGCCGTGCGCTTCAGTCATCGATCGCGCCTTGCCCTGCCCGCTGCTGCTGCGCTCGGGCTGGCTCTGTTCGCTTCGTCCCTCACGTGGCAGGTTCCGACCGCACGCGCCGGGTCCGGTCCACTCGATGCCCAGGCCTCGGAGCTCGTGCGTCTGATCAACGGCGACCGCGCGGCCGAGGGCCTGGCGCAGTTGTCGGTCGATCCGTTCCTGGCCTCGAAGGCGCGCGATGGCGCGATCCCGTGTCCCGATGACCCGGCCCAGTCGATCGCCGGCCGAGCCCAGGACTTCGCGGCCTGGGGCGACATGTCCCACAGCCTTCGCCTCTGCGCCGCGCCGGCCTATACGCTCTCGGGCACGCTGTTCGTGTCGGTGCTGGGGAGTGCCTGGTCGTACTGGAACGTGGGCGAGATAGACCTGGTCAACGGCGGCTACGGCAACGGCGCGTTCCTGTACACGTTCGCCGGCGCGCAGACGTGGCAGACGTGGACTTACTCCACTACGGGCAATGCCATGATGGGTTGGAGGTCCTCCAGCTCCCACTGGAACATCATCGTCGGCAGCTACGACCGGGTCGGCTGCGGCGGCTGGGCCTCGGGGTCGAGCTTCTACTACGACTGTCTGTTCAGCGCCGGCGGCTCCTCGCCCGACGGCCTGCAGGCGCCGCCGACCTCCTCTCCGTTCAGCAGCCCGCTGCCGACCCCATCGCCCGCTCCCACGGCGGCCCCGACCGCGAACCCAACGGTAGCCCCGCCGGCCCCGACCGCGAACCCAACGGTAGCCCCGCCGGCCCCGACCGCGAACCCAACGGTAGCCCCGCCGGCCCCGCCGGCTCGCCCGACCGTGGCCCCGGTGGCTCCGGTGGGCCCGACCCATGCCGCCACGACCAACCCGACCGCCGCACCGCCCACCGCGACCACGACTGCCAGCGCATCGGCCGCTCCTGCGATCCCGACGCCCGCGCCCACTCCGGCGGCGGTCATCGAGGGAGTGATTGCGGCTGGGCCATCGTCGCCTGCGCCGGTGGCACAAGTGGCGGCGATGCAGGAAACCGGCGGTCGCATCGGCCCCACCGTGGGTGGGTCCGGACCGCCGGCCCTGATTGCGGGAATGGTTGCGATCCTGGCCGGATCCGGCGCCGTAGCGCTGACCTGCTGGTCGCTATACCTCTCGCTGCGCCGTCGCCGCCGCCGTCGCCAGACTGCGAGCTAGCCGCTAGCTCCACGAGCTAGCTATTGATCCTTGCCGCCCAATCGGACCGACGAGACGACGAGGATCACGCCGAGGGCGATGACCGCGACTGGCCAGGTGATGTTGAGGTCGAACGCGGGGTCGATCTGATGCCATGCCAGCATGCCGCCGACGAGGATCAGCAGTAGACCGAAGACCAGGCCGGCACCGCCTCGTTCGTGGCTTCGTCGCTCGGCCCGCATCTGCCAGCGTTCGGTCCGCTGTTGCCAGCGATCCTGACGCCACTGCGACCGCCAATCGTTGGCCCACCAGCCACCCGGGGCCGGAGCGACGCCGGGGGTCGGCGGCACGCCCTGGCCGGCCGTCTGCGGGTCGGCCGTCGAAGCGGTGCCTGGATCGGCAGAAGCCGTCGGGGCGCCGGGATCGGAGGCCGGGGCATAGCTGGCCGGCATCGCCCCGGGCACGCCGGGCTCGAAGCCTGCGCCGCCGACGGGCGCGCCACCCGGTGCCCACGGCGAGGGAGCCTGCCAATTGGCGGGCTCAGCCGGGACGACGATGGCCATGACCACGTAGGCCCAGAAGGTCAGCGATCCGCTGAAGAAGACCGACAGGAACCAGATGACTCGGACGATGACCGGGTCGATGTCGAAGTAGGCGGCCACACCACCGGCGACGCCGGCCAGGATGCGATCGTCAGCGGAGCGGTAGAGGCGTCGTGAGTTCATTTGCACCCTCCTGCGGAGTGGAGCTTCAGGCTTCCGAGACTGGTCTCGACACTGAAGGTGGCTTTGTGGGTCGCGGTGTCGAAGTTGGGCGTCTGCCAGGAACCGCCGACTCGGACCATGCCCGCTCCGCTGAAGTCGCTCGAGGACAGGCTGTCGCTGGAGGTCACGCGGACGCCCAGCCCGGCCGGGACACAAACGTCGAGAGAGCCCAGGTTCGTCTTCAGGTCACCGGCCATGTCCGATGACCCATCGAGGGTCACGAACGCGGCGCCGAGGTTTGTCTCGACTGACAGGTTGCCGACCTTCGCCCCCGACAGGTCGATGTGGATCGAGCCGAGGTTCAGGTTGAAGTCGGCTGAGGCCAGGTTGGCTGGGCCGAGGTTGAAGTGCGCGTCGCCCATGTCGATCGTTGAAGTGAGGTTGATCGGCGTGTTGGACGGGAGCTGGATCTGCCAGTTGTCAGTGTTGCGGTTGAACGACCAGCCGTGGTTGGTGGTCGAGTCGACGCTGAGTGATGTTGAACTCGAGCTCACGGACGGGTCGCCATCGCCGCTGGAGGCGATCACGTGCCACGACGAGTCGCCGGACGTAGTGACGGTGGCGGAACCGCACTGCAGGTTCAGCGCCACCGAGGCGCTGCCTTCGAACGCCCCGGAACGGGAAACATTGCTCGAGCCGGTGCCGTTGCCGTCGCCGCAGCCGAGGCCGATGCTCGGTCCGACGGCGAGCGCACTGCCGAACACCAGGCCGACGCAGATCGCAACGACCAGGCCGCCGATGAAGAAGGCGGGTGTGCGCGACAGCACGAAGCCGAGGCCGATGCCCACCAGAACCAGCGGCCACAGGCGCCACGCGTCGCTGAGGGCCGACGCGGAGACGGCGCCCTGGTGGTACGCAAATGGCACCGCGCCAAGGACGATGAAGAAGATTCCCCAGTTGAGTCGACCTCGGTCAACTCTCATAGACACCACCTCTCAAAGGGCTTGCCGCCGCTCGTAACCGAGGCCTGGGCGGGGCGGTCCGTCGACTGGGTTATGCCGCCCGACTTTGCGCCGAGGTGAGAATACGCGCCACTATTCCGGCATTACGTCCTTCCACAGGCGGGCGATGCCATCCTTCGAGAGATCGAATCGGTCTCGTCCCCGGGGCCAGAATCCGTCTCCAAATCTGCCCGAATGGCCCGACCGGGGTAGTTCGGGCGCGGCCGGCCCGTGATAGCCTGACCGCAGGACCACGTGATCAAATCCGGCGTCCCTGGAGAGGCGACTCGATGCGACTGAGCGACTGGCGAAAGACTGCCCCCCACAAAGAATCGATGACCAACAAGACCCTGGCGGTGATCAGGACCCTGGTCGTGGATATGGGGGCCGAGGCCGACCCTGAATGCTGGGTGGTCTGGGGCGAGGATTCCGAATCGCGCTACTCCGTCCTGGTGCCTGCGCTTGCGGGCGTCATCTCGGTGGCGGTCCGTCTGTCGGGCACGGATGAGGGCACGAGAGCGACGGCCAGGCTGATTCGCTGGCCCAAGCTGACGATCAGCGAGCTCAGCGTCGAGGCCGCCGGCGGGCATCGCATCGTGGCCGTGCAGGTCGAGAGCTACGTCCTGAAGGGCACGGACGATCATGCCGATCGGATCTGCGAGTTCGTGCGTGGGCTGATCGCGACCATCGACAACCGCAATCCACAGGCGATCCCGATCGCCGTCGTCCAGGGTGCGGCCGTGGGCGGCGCCGTCGTGGCTCTGGCCGGCGCGGGGACGAATGCGCCGCCACGGCCGTCACGGCCCGATGCGGCACCCAAGGGCGTCGCCGCCACGACCAGGGCGCCTGGCGCCGAGAAGCCGGGCTCGAAGGCCGCCGGCCCAACCGTTGCCCCGGCCGCCCCGAAGGTTGCGGCCAAGTCTGCCGCCAAGCCGGGCGAGAAGGCCGCGGCGGCGACCAAGCCCACCCCTGCGGCGCCCACGCCCGGAGCTCTTGTGCCGATCGCGCCGGTCGCACAGCCCACTCCGCTCAAGCCAATCGCCGAGCGGGCCGCGGCCGCTCACCACGGCGCGCAGCCCGGCGCACAACGCCCATCCACCGCCCACAAGACGCCCGAGCCCGCGGCCGATAGGCCGGAGTGGGTCAGTCCTCATCCCATCGAAGAGCCGCCGTCCCGCGAGCCGGCCCGGCCACGGCCCTGGACGCCCTGATCTCTCAGCCACGGCCCTGATTGCCCGAAGCATCGAAGAAGCCTCGCCATCGCTGGCGAGGCTTCTTCGTTTCCGATCCAAACGGTCCCCGGGGTCGATCACCCGGTGCGGCGCAAGCCGCCTGCTAGCGCCGGCCGGCCAGCGCCATCAAGCCGCCCAGTCCGGCGACGACCCCGGCCGCGATGCCGATGTACAGGCCGTAGCCGATGGTGATGCTCGCGTACGAGCCATAGAGGTTGATAGTGTCGTTGAGCCGGCTATAGGCCGTGACCTCGGCCGCGACTAGGAGAATGCCCCCGGCAAGGGCGCCCAGCGCCAGGAGCATCGGCAAACCAGGGTTCTTGGCGATCCGCAGGAGCAGGAGCAGCCCGCAAGCCGCGGCGATCGCGCCACCGATCACCAGGTAGTAGCCGCTGGCCAGATCCGACATGTCGGTCTGATCCATCCCCGTCATGTTGAAGCCGGAGGAAGTGGCCCACGGCAGCCATGCCGCCGCGATGCCGACGACACCACCGGCGAGCGCGAGGAGACCCGCGATCGGGTTCGCGGCCGCGGCGCCGGCACCGGCGGGGGCGTATGCCGGGGCGCCGTACTGCGGGGCGCCGTACTGCGGCGGGGCGCCGTACTGCGGGGCGCCGTACTGCGGCGGAGCGCCGTACTGCGGGGCGCCGTACTGCTGAGGCGGAGCGCCGTACGGCTGAGGCGGAGCGCCGTACGGCGGCGGGGGCGGCGGCGCGGCCTGCGACCACGCCTGCGCGGCAGGGGCCTGTGGGGGCTCGGGCTGAGCCCATGCGGGAGCGGCCGGAGGAGGCGCGATTACGTTCGGCTCCGGAGCGGCCGGCGTCTCGGGGATATGAGCGCCGCATACGGCACAGAACTTGCTCTGACCATCGATCTGGGCGCCGCAGCTCGGGCAGACCATTACGACCTCCGCTTCCGTATCCGGTGGGTGTGAGCGGTGAATCCAGCGAATCGTGACCGACACGATATTAGACCTCCGTCGCCACCCTGCAGGGCCGTTCGGCACTCGAGGTGCGACACCTGTGAATCGAAGCCGAGGCGTCGTACCATCGTTTTCGGCGCGGCCACCCGGGAACCCCAGCAGCGAGGTCGAACGTGACGAGTGCCGGTCAGCCGTCGGAAGTCGGCCCGCGGCCCTCCCGCCGCCACGAGGCCGGTGCGCCCCGGACCCTGAGCCTGCCGCGTCTGCCCGCGGTCGATTCGAGCCAGGTGAGCCTGACCCTCTCAGGTCTGGTCGTCGCGATCGGCGCAGTCGGGCTGGCGGGCTGGGCCTTGGGCCTGCCCCTGCTGACGAGCTGGCTGGCTGGCTCAGTTCAAACCAAGGTCAACGCTGCCCTATGTCTCGTGTTCCTGGGGTTGGCCGTGGGTCTGCCGGTCGCCTCCGCGCGGCGGCGCTACGCGCGACTGAGCGTGATCCTGACACTGGCCGTGATCGCCATCGCCGGAGCGACTCTCTTCGAGCACCTCTTCGGGGTCAGCCTGGGTATCGACCAGGCATTCGCCACCGACAAGGCTGGTGCTACGTCGCCCTACCCCGGACGCTTCGCCGTCCAGACGGCAATCGGTTTCATCAGCGCAGCGCTCGCGATCCTGAGTATCGGCCGGCGACTCCGCGACTTCTACTTCGCCGAAGCCCTGGCGGGCGTGTGCGGTGTGGTTGGCGGTATCTCTTTGCTCGGATACCTGTATGGCGCGGCCGCCCTGCTCTCGCTCGGATCGTCGATCCAGGTGTCGCTGCCGGCGTCGGTTGCCCTGGTGGCAATCGCCACCGCGATCGTCGCATCGCATCCGGACCACGGCCTCGTGGCGTTGTGGCGCGACACGAACATAGCCGGCCAGGTCTTCCGCCGGTTCCTGCCAGCTGCCGTCCTCGTGGTTCCGGCGGGTGCGTGGCTGCGCCTCGTGGGCGAGCGGGCCGGACTCTACGACGAGAGCATCGGCCTGTCGATCATGGTCGCGTTCGAGGCGCTGGTACTCGTTGTTGTGGGAGCGTGGACGACCGCTCGCGTGAGGCGGCTGGAAGTGGAACGTCTCGAAGCTGTCTCGGGGTTCATTCGCCTCGGGTCGGCGGCGGCCACGCCGCTGATCGAGACGGCGCCGGTCGGTCTGGCAGTGCTGGATCGCGACCTGCGCTGCCTGTACGTGAACCCCGCGCTGGCTTCCATCTGCGGCATCTCGTCCTTGGCGTGCCTGGGTCAGCATGTCGAGCGAGTCCTGCCGGCATTGGGTGGCGAGACCATGGTCCAGCTCGCCCGAGTCGCCGCCGAGGGCGTCGCGATCCGCGAGGTCGAAGTGACCGGGCGCCCGGCTGCCGAAGGCCCCACAGGGACCTGGCTTCTTGGCGCCGAGGCGCTACGCGACGCCGAAGGCGAGCCGTCTGGCATCACTGTCAGTATCGTTGACATCACCGAGCGCAAGCATCGCGAGGAGGCCCTTGCCGCCGTGGCCGAGCTGCGACGTCAGACCCAGGCGATCGGCGAGTCGCTGCCGTTTGGCATCTGGCTGGCGGAAGCGGACGGCCGCATGAAGTATCTGAGCGAGTCGCTCCTCGAGATGACCGGCCGGACCATGGACCAGGCCCGCGATTTCGGTTGGATGACGACCCTCGTGCCCGAGACCGCCGAGCAGACCAGGCGTGACCTGGCCGCCACCATCGCCACGCGGTCGCCCTGGAACCACGAACTGCTGGTGCAGGGCGCGGACAATCGACGCCGCACCATCTTGTCGCGCGGGTTCCCGATCAGCAACGGATCGGGCGAGGTGACGAGCTGGGCCGGCATCAACCTCGACATAACCGATCGCAAGGACGCCGAGGCATTTCGCGAGGCATTCATGGGCATCCTTTCGCATGAGATCGGCACGCCCATCACGTCCATCTATGCCGCGAGCACGCTCCTGTCGCGACCGGGCCTCGACGATGCCCGCCGGACCGATCTGATCGGCGACATCGGCCACGAGGCCGAGCGGCTGCGGCGACTGGTCGAGGATCTCGTGATCCTGGCCAGGGCCGAGCGGGGGACGATCCAGGTCCACACCGAGCCGGTCCTGCTACAGCACCTCCTGCCCAAGGTCTGCGAGCAGGAGCGCCGCCGTTGGCCCGATTGCCGCTTCGAGCTGAGCATGACGTCGCCGCTGCCGTTGGCCCGAGCGGAAGAAGCCTTCGTCGATCAGATCGTTCGGAACCTGCTCGACAATGCGGCCAAGTACGGACCCCACGACGGCCCGGTCGACGTAGTTGTCGATGCCGTCGACGGCTGGCCGCGCGTCCGGGTCCTCGATCGCGGGCCCGGCATCGATCCCGCGGAGTCGGACCGGCTCTTCGAAGTCTTCTACCGCTCCGAGCGAACCTCAAACGTCGCCGGATCGGGGATCGGGCTATTCGTGGTCCATCGGCTCGTGGAGTCGATCGGCGGCACGATCTGGGCACGCCCACGGGACGACGGCCCCGGCGCCGAGTTCGGCTTTCGGCTGCAGCCCTACAGCGAGGACGTGGCCTAGCCACGAACCAGCCGCAAATGCGAACGCGGCCCCCGCCCGAAGGCAGGAGCCGCGCCGTTGGGAGCGGGAAGGTCTACTTGAGCGCGTCGCGGCAGGCCTTGGCGTCGGCGATCGCCGACTTGAGATCGTCTCGGGCGGTGCCGAGGGCGGTCCTAGCCGAGGTCAGGATCGGGCCGGCGGTGCCCCCGTTGTACTGAGCCGGTGTGAGCGGCAGCAGCGCGGCCGGGAGCGGGCTGGCCAGCCCGGCGGCAGCTGTCACCGAGGCGTTCATCTTGTCGAGATCGGCCTGGGCGGCGGTGGTGTCCTTGCCATGGGCCTTGGCGTCGGCGATCCGGGCAGTGAGAGTGGTGTTGACCCCGGCGAACTTCGTCTGGGCGACCAGGACCGCGTCGGCGCCGTTGACCAGGTTGGCCTGCGGCACGACCAGCAGGTAGACGCGATAGTCGGTCGCGATCTTGGCGATGTCGGCCTTGAGTGCCGGGAGGGCCGTCTCGGAGTCGATGCTGGCCTTGAGGCTCGTCAGCCCGGACTGGGTCGAGCCGATCTCAGCCTGCAGTGCCGAGGCATCGGACGGGGTGATGACCTTGGAGCCCGTGATCTTGGAGGACACGTCGGTGAGGGTCGTGAAGCGGCGATTGATCTCGCAGTCGCCGAAGGCGCGTAGCGTGTCCACGGTCGCGCCGGCCTTCACTGCCGCGGCCTGCGTGGCGCAGACGTCCTTGCCGGAGGGTCCGCTCGCGGGTGCGACCGCGGCGACGATGCCGGCGGAGGCGAGGACCAGCGCGGCGCCGACCGCGAGGCTGGCGACGAGGGCGGTGATTCGGGACTTCATTGGGCTACTCCTTGTCATTGGGAAGCGGCTACTCGCCGCTCGCGGGGCCGGCGTCACTACCCGAGAGCGAGCCGTTGACACCGTTCAGCAGGTTGTCGAGGTTGGAGAGCTGGCCGTCGAGCGCGTCCGCGGTGGCAGCGGCAGCGTTGGTCGGTGTCGCAGCCTTCGTCGGGCTCGGTGCGGGCGAGTCTGTCGACGCAGGCGTGGGAGCTGGAGTTGGGGCGAGCGTCGGGGCCGATTGAGCGACCTCGCTCGGCTGTGCGGCGGCCGGCACGGTCGACTGGTCCGCCGGTTGCGCTGTCCCGCTGTCCCCGTGCCTGGCGCAGCCCACGACCGCGAGTCCGACCAGCAGCGCGGTGGCCGCGAGTCTGGTGACGGAGCTGACTGGACGATGCACCTGGCGATCTCCTTTGCCCACTCGATGGCAGTTGTCAATGAAGATACTCGGGCGGCCGCCTCCGAAGCGTTCGGGGTGGACGTAAGGCGACTGTAAGGTCGACAGGTCGAAACCAGCGCGCCATGTCGGTGAGGAGCGTCTCGCGCCCGAGGCCGGAATAGCCGTCAAGCCGGGGTCTCGGGCAAGCGCGACATCCGCGTGCTCTCGAATCCTGACAGTCGTCAACCCCGGACCGTCAGCGAGTCGCTTCGCCGGACGGGTCAACGTGATAGCAGTCCCAGGAGCAACCCCGCCGCGAGTACCGCGTACCCAACGATCGCAACGGGCGTCTTCCTGCCGAAGCGTCCCACCACGACGAGGACGGCGCCGACCAGGATGATGATCAGAGCCAGCGCCTTCATGTCTTGGGCGTGCTCCCGTGGTGGCCAATGCTGGGTGCCGCATCGGGCCGAAACGAGGTCG
>Ga0182027_10011659_pt1 | contig 12403 bp, 6 predicted proteins | sample 712E1DmetaG_FD_121300 | JGI IMG/M metagenome (GOLD analysis project Ga0182027, IMG submission 121300) | Permafrost microbial communities from Stordalen Mire, Sweden - 712E1D metaG (Illumina Assembly) | ecosystem: Environmental > Terrestrial > Soil > Wetlands > Permafrost | place: Sweden...
AGCTTTGAACAGGGCAGGGGATGGGATCACTGCTTTCGGATATTCCACCCCCAACTTGCGCGGCACGCCCGCCGGATTGCTCAAAACAACTGAGACTGTCAAAAGAAATTGTCAATTGTTTGGTCTGACCCCTTTATGACCCCTTTATGGTTTGTCAGCCATTATCCATTCCCGCCCGTCGTCAAACCCAAAATGTCACTTTTCTTTCACACCTGCCATTCGGCCACGAAGGCGCTGGTTTATGGGGCAACAACCGTCCGGTAATAGCGGGCGGGGTAATAATTGGCATTGGTGTCGATAAATTCAAACGAGGCGCAGTTGGTGTAGAGCGAAGTCCAAGTCATGAGGTCGGTTGAGGCTTGGACAATGTAATCGCTGCCCGACTGCCCGGCGATGTGGAGGTGGAAAGTGCCATCGGGGGCATAGTTTCCCGAGAGAAACAGGGGCAGGGGCGCCGCAGCGCGGCCGTCCGACACCAGGCTGAAACTCTCGGTGCTGGCGGACGAGTTAGTAATGGCGAGATAATAAGAATAACCGGGGAGCCACGGCCAGCCGGCGTGGTTGGTGAGCGATTCGGTAAGGCTGGCATTGGCCTGATTGCCATACGGGCTGTATTGGTCAATGTAGCTGTTCCATATCGCGTCATCGCCCGGCCCGGTAACGGTGCCTTGCTCCAGGAAAAGCACGAGGTCGGAGGAATTGGAGGCGCTGAGCCGGAGGCTCGTGGCTTCCGGCGGGACATACATGCGGTAGAGCAAAGTGCTGTTGCCCGCAATGACACTGCTGAGCGAGCCGCAATAGAAGTCGAGGACGCCGTCCACATTTATCGCACCGCCGTTGGTCGAACAAGTGATGGAGAAGATTGCGTCATCCGGCGACCAGATGCCGAAGTAATAACTCGTCCCGGTGCGCAAAGGCGGGGTGGTCAAGGTAAAGCTGCCGGGCGAAGGGAAGTCCGGGTAAGGCCCTCCGTTTTTGTAGTCGGAGGCCCAAGTGTAAGCGTAGTATGGGTAGCTGTTATAATTGTAAATATGGGCGCCATCTCCCGGTGGCACGGTGTCGCGAATGAAGAGATGGGGGGAGCCTTTGGTGTTTGTCCAGGTGACCAGCAGGTTATTGGGAGCGTTGGTGGGAATCTGCGCGCGGTAGTAACGCCAATCGCCGCCCGCCAATCCCTGGTTCGTCAAGGTCACGCTGCCGTTCAGGGGCAAATCCTGCACCAAGCTGTTGGTCGCGGAATTGCCGCTGGATAGGATCAGGCGGTAGCGCACATTGGCGTTGCCGGCGGCATAGACGGAGATGACCCAGATGCCGGGGGTGAGTTGGGTGTCGGTGCGTCCGTTCAAGGGCACCCAACTGCCGTATTGGGTGGTGCTGCCGGTCAACTGGCGGTCAATCAGTTGGCCATCCCACGAGTCGCACGATCCTTCAGCATAGTGGTTCGGGGTGGGCGCGGCGCCGACGCGTATGTAGAGTTGGGAATTGCCGCTGATGGCCAGCAATTCGGTATGCAGGAGGCCGGCGTTATTGGTGGGGACAATGACCGCATAAAAATCATACTGGCCTTGGGCGAGATCCACCCCTTGGTCTCCGGGCAGATTGGTGGAATCTACGCCGGTGTCGCCAAAGACCGGCTGGCGCAGATTGGTGGAGGTGTCCGCCTGCCCGAGTATGGGCATCGTCCAGGGAGCGCGTTGCATGGTGTTGGTGGTGATGACACTGCTGGCCAGCGAAAAGGCGGTATTGCCGCTCCCCTTGACCTCGACATACCAGGTGCCCGGCACGAGGAACGGCGGGGCAATGATAATGCTGCCGGAGGCGAATGCAGTGGTGTCGCAAGTGTTATCCGGAAGCAGATTCTGGCGCACGCGAACCGAAGGGGAACCGTTGGTTTGGGACAAATTCAATTCCCAACCCAGGATCGGCGCGCCATTAAGGTTGGTCGGCACAACGACCTGGAAGAACGCGCTCTCGGTATCCGCCAAAGTGCCGGAGACTATATTTGTGCCGCCGTTGGTGTTCAAATCGCTGGCGATGTTCAAGGGGGCCGGGACAATCTCGAGGACTCTGAGATCGTAGGCCGCATCCACGTAACCGCTGATCCCGAGGGCCTTGACCGCCAGGCTGTAACTCGTGGCGGTCGGGTTGGGAATGGTAATCAAGTTGAGACCATACCAATCCCATCCCTGTCCGCCCTCCACGCCATAACCATTCCCGTACGGCGCGCTACGACCATACTCGTACGGTGTCGCGATGCCTGTGTCGGGTTCCAGTAAAGTCATCCCCGGATTGCCCACGCGGTTCTGCAACCGCACTTCCATGCCCATGATGTTGGTGCTGGGCGGAAACACAAAGTGGTAGGCGGCGACATCCTCAGATTCCAGCACGACGTTGGTGACAAGGAGATCGGTTGCGCCCACCGTGCCGAGATCCGTCACGGGCAATGACCCGCTGGAGAGCGCATAGCTGGAGGTGTCGGTGCCAATCTCGCTGTTGCTGTCGTCGGGGTTGACGCCCTCGCTCACCACTCCCACGTAATAGGTTCCCGCCGGAATGCTTGACTGACCGGCTTGAGGGAGTAGGAGGTAATGCTCATTGCCCACCTTCTGCGCCTTGAAGCCGCCATTCGGAAAACCCACGTAATACCCGTTGTACGTCGTATAAACCGCGCTGCCGCCCGAAACGATGTTGGGCAGGTATTGCTGTTGCACGACCAGCAAGGCATCGCCCGCTGTCGGGGCGAGCCTTACACGCCAACTCGGACTGTTGCTTGGAACCACTACCTGGTAATAAGCCGCTTCGCGCGGCGGCAGGTTCGATCCATTGGTGCTGTCAACAAATCCCAAATTGTAAACCGGAATGCTATAGTTGGTAAAAGAGGTGGTATAAGAATTGGTAAAACCAATGCCCCGGCTCACCAGCGTGTAACTGCTGGTATAGTTGGGGTCATACACTCCGATATAGTAGGTGCCTGACTGAAGCGGATTGCCAACGCCCATGGCCAGCGTACTTATATCCGCAGATGTGCCATCGGGGTTGAGATAATCCCCCGTCCAGTCCATCCCCCCCTGCCATTGGTAGGCGCTGGGCCAATTGGTGGAATTTTCAGGATACCACCAATCCCACCACGGATACCCCGGCAAAGGAGTGCCAGTGGCCAAACCCACTGGTAATGTGTCCCGGCAAACCACCATCTGTGGATTGCCCGTCACATTGGTCAGGCGCACGTCCCAGCCCAAGAGGTTCGTGTCGGACGGCACTTCCACTTGGAAAAATTGCGCTGAACACAGCCATGGGCCGGGCGCTTGATTGATCACGCTTACGGTGTTGCCGGGACCGTCAAACGCTATCGTGTTCGTGATCGGATTACAAGGGATGATGATCTGAAGATGGACTTGCAGGATATAGGACGTGTGGCTGGGATAAGACTGGACTGACAGGGTGTAAACGCCGGGATTCGGATTAATAAGCACATTGCTGGTGCCTCTCCAACCGTAGTAGGGATCATACCCGCCATCAACCCCGTACGGATACGGAGGGACCGGAACATTAGTGACTTCCAGCATGGAATACTGCGCGTTGCCGATAAGATTGGTCAACACCACTGACAACTGCACCCGGTTGTTGCTGTTCTCCAAACCGGACGGCATGGTGAACTGATACGCGGCCACGTCGCCGCCTTCCAAGCAATTGGTGACGAGCAAGTCGTAATTCGTGTTCGCAATTCCCAGATTGACCACCGGCAAAGGTCCGAGGCTGGACAGCGCATAGCTGGTGGTGTTGCTGCCAATCTCCCTGTAGCCGTCGTCGGGGTTGACGCCCTCGCTCACCACTCCCACATAATAGGTTCCCGCCGGAATGGTTGACTGACCGGTTTGAGGGAGGAGGAGGTAATGCTCATTGCCCTCCTTCTGCGCCTTGAAGCCGCCAGTCGGATTGTAATAAGCCGCGCTGCCGCCCGAAACGATATTGGGCAGATATTGCTGCTGTACGACCAGCAAGGCATCGCCATTTGTCGGGGCGAGTCTCACACGCCAACTCGGACTGTTGGTGGGAACCACTACCTGGTAATAAGCCGCTTCGCGCGGCGGCAGGTTCGAGCCGGTGTTGGTGCCAACAAAGTCCAAGTTGTAAACCGGAATGCTGTAGTTAGTGCCAATGCCCCGGCTCACCAGCGTGTAACTGCTGGTGTAATAGGGGTCATACACTCCGATAAAGTAGGTGCCCGCCTCAAGCGGATTGCCAACACCCATGGCCAGAGTGCTTATATCAGCGTACGTGCCATCCGGGTTGTAATAATCCCCCGTCCAGTCCATTCCCCCCTGCCATTGGTAGGTGCTGGGCCAATTGGTGTAATATTCAGGTTCCCACCCATACCACCACGGAGGAGTGCCAGTGCCCAAATTCACTGGCACTATGTCCCGGCAAACCACCATCTGTGGGTAGCCCACCGTCACATTGGTCAGGCGCACGTCCCAGCCCAGCAGATTGGTATCTGCGGGTACTTGAGGGCAAACTTCAAAAAACTGCCATTGGCCCGGAGGTTGATTGGTCACGCTCACGCTGTTGTCGGGACTGTCGAACGCAAGGCACGTTGGCCAGATGATCTGAAGATGGACTTGCAGGATATAGGACGTGCCATTGGGATACGACTGGACTGACAGGGTGTAAACATCGGGGTTCGGCTTAATAAGCACATTGCTGTTGCCTTCCCAATCGCAGTTGGCATAGCAGCCAAGGTAGCCAGGGTAGTTGGTATAATACCCGCCATCAACGCCGTACTGATACGGAGGGACCGGAACATAAGTGGCTTCCACCATGGAATACAGCGCGTTGCCGGTATGATTGATCAACACCACTGACAACTGCACCCGGTTGGTGGCGCTCTCCCAACCGGGCGGCATGGTAAACTGATACGCGGCCACGTCGCCGCCTTCCAGGCAATTGGTGACGAGCAAGTCGTTCGTTGGGTTCGCAATTCCCAGATAGACCACCGGCAAAGGTCCGAGGCTGGAGAGCGCATAGCTGGTGGTGTTGCTGCCAATCTTCCCGCTGCCGTCGTCGGGGTTGACGCCCTCGCTCACCACTCCCACATAATAGGTTCCCGCCGGAATGTTCGTCTGGCCGGTTTGAGGGAGGAGGAGGTAATGCTCATTGCCCACCTTCTGCGCCTTGAAGCCGCCATTCGGGAAACCCCCGCCGCACGGCGAATTAACCGCGCTGCTGCCCGAAATGATATTGGGCAGGTATTGCTGCTGCACGACCAGCAAGGCATCGCCATTTGTCGGGGCGAGTCTCACACGCCAACTCGCAGTGTTGGTCGGAACCACCACCTGGTAATAAGCCGCTTCGCGCGGCGGCAGGTTCGTGCCGGTGTTGGTGCCAACAAAGCCCAGGTTGGTGTAAACCGGAATGCTGTAGTTGGTAAAAGCAATGCCCCGGCTCACCAACGTGTAACTGCTGGTATAGCTGGGGTCATACACTCCGATGAAGTAGGTGCCCGCCTGAAGCGGATTGCCAACGCCCATGGCCAGCGTGCTTATATCCGCAGTCGTGCCATCCGCGTTGTCATAATCCCCCGTCCAGTCCATTCCCCCCTGCCATTGGTAGGTGCTGGGCCAGTTGGTGGAATATTCAGGATACCAGATATACCACGGATACCAATACCAATGGCACTGCGGAAAAGTGCCACTGGCCACAGCCACTGGCACTATGTCCCGCCAAACCACCATGTATGGGTAGCCCGTCACATTGGTCAGGCGCACGTCCCAGCCCAGGAGGTTCGTGTCAGACGGCACTTCTACCTGGAAACACTGCGCTGAACACAGCCCGGGCGGTTGACTCGTCACGCTCACGTTGTTGCCGGGACTGTCAAACGCTATCCGGATCGGGATCGGTGTGCAATTCGTGCATGAAAGCGGCGGCACATATTGGCTGCCGCACAGCACGAAATTCACCAGCGGCTGCGTTGGCATGTAGATGCCGATGTACCAAACGTCGGCCTCATGTGGGATTTGCACAAGCTCCCCGGTCGTGCTGGAGAAATCAACATAACCTTCGCTAGAGGTGTAGTAGTCATCGTCCATATCGCGCAAGTCCCATTCTCCTGGCACGGCATTGCGCCGGATGGCGATCTCGGTTCCAGGGACTTGATTGGCGAGATCCAGCACCCAGCCCCAGAGCAGATTCGTCAATTGATCGTCGATGTCGAGCGTTCGATAATAACGCCAGCCGACACGGTTGGTCTCATCGTTGGTCACGCAGAATACACAAGCCACGTCCGTGATAACTGGATTGCCGTTGGTGAAGACGCAGGAGTAAGGGCCGCTGCTGTAAACCGTCACATACCAGGTGCCGTCGCTCAGGCCTGGAACACTGCTCCCGGAACCGGTCGGCGGCGGCACGAGGGTGACGCTGGCACCGACGTTGGTGCCGGGGGTTTCGGAAAACGCGTCGTTGCGGAATTCGTTGGGCACGGTGTCGCGGCGGACGGCGATGTCGGGGTCGCCGTTGGTCGGTGTCAGGTTCAATTGCCACGCGATCTGCTGAACGGGCACTTGCACCTGAAAGGTGACATAAGGGAAATCGGACGGCCCCACAGCCACGTTGGTCAGGCTGTTGAATGGGATTTCGGTGACGGGTTGTTGGCGTGAGTCAAGCGGGATGGCTGTGCCAGGGTTGCCGGGGATGCCGATGAAATATTCGCCGTTGAAAATGCCGGCGGCCAGATAGGGCGGCACAACGAGCATTTGACCCTCTTGAATGAGATCATAAGAAAGGGGATCGGGCGCGAAGGATTTCTTGACATAGATGGTGTTGGTCAGGCCGTTGATCCAGAGTTGCCAGGCGAGCGTGTTGGTGGGAATCGTGGTCTTGTAAAAAATCATCCCTTCCGCTCCGTTGGATGTGTTGGTGCTGCTGGAGGTGTCGGACGCGAGCGCGCCGAGGTCATAGGCGAAGGCATCGCCGGTGACGAGATTCCATTGCGCGTTGTTGGTGGCGTTGACCAGAATATACCAAGTCTGCCCGGCGCTGAACTGCGACGCATCCACCACGAAGCCATTGGATCCGGGGTTGGCGGAGGCAAAGGAAAAATCGGAAATATTTGGCGGCGATCCTGGACAAATATCGAGCGGCGATCCCAGATTCATGTAAACGCCAGCCTGCCCGGCAAGCACATTGAGGGCTGTGCGCCAGACGCCGATGGCGGGAGTTTGGGTGTGAATGCTGAACCAATAATTGCCGCCGTTGCTATTCGGATTTTGCACGATATTGGTACTTGTTCCTTGGGCGTTTGTGCCGGGGTCCCACGTCAGCACCGTAATGAAGTCGGTGACGGTGATTGCGGCCGAGGCGCTGTTGCTGCAGGTGTCTGTGGCCGTGGCCGTGAGTTGATAGCTCTGACCGGAGTTAAGGGCCGGCAACATGACGCCCGCAGCCGGGGACCAGTTTGTTCCCGATACGGATGCCAGGAGCGAAACTGAAGAGGCTTGAAAATTTGTGCCGTTCCACCAGCGGCCAGGGCAGCCGTTGAAACCCACCTCCTGGATGCTGAAGACCACCGACGCCACCAGATTAAAGTTATCCTTGACGCTTCCGCCTATGGTTGACAAGTTGGATACTGTTTGTCCGTTGGATAAGGGAGAAAAGGTGACAACCGGCGGAACGGAGTCCGCCTGAACGGTGATGTTTGTCGTGCCGGTGTTGGTGTGTGTGTCCGTCGCCGAAGCGGTGAGTTGGTAATACTGGCCGCAACAAGGGGTGGGCAGCGCGACGCCGGAGGCTGGAGCCCAGTTTGTTCCTGAGAGACCGGCTGGCAGGGAAACCCATTCTCCTTGATAATTCGTGCCATTCCACCATTGGCCGATGGATTGGTTGTAAATCGAAAAGGTGACTTGTTGAATTGTTCCCGTGCTGGTCTGGGCCGTTCCGGCCAGACCGGAAAAGGTGACGATCTGCTGGCCGTTGGTCGGTTGAGTGAACCTGACGACCGGCAGGGCGGTGGCTTGATGGACACCTGCGAGCAAGGCCAGCAGCCAGATTTGAATCAAGTTTCGTTTGGTCTTCATGATTTTTCTTACTGGGTTTTTGTTTCAAAGAGATATTCAAAAACCGGCACTTCCATGCAGTTATGGAACCTGAACCGCGCGGTAAAATCGTTTGCTGAAGGCGGACACGTTGGTGTCGGTAAAGGTGACCGTGCCATTGGTCGGGGAATCCCAGTGCAGTAAGTTCCGGTGTCCTCACTGCCGGGCGCGAAGCAGATCACTAGATGTATGTTTTTCATAGTCTTTCTCCTGTTGTGGGTTTCATTGTACATCTGTACGCTGGGGGCGCTTGCCGTCTTCATGCCCTGACCCCTCGTTAAAGGACTTTGCTGTGCGAAGCGAAGAGCGGTTCTGGAATAAGAGATTCCGTAGGTGCTTGTCGCCGGGAGGCGGCAAGATCGAAACATAAACCTTCTCCCTGAAGAAAGCTGAGGCGGAACAACTTTGTCTCCGCTTCGATTTGCCAACGACCTCAAATGTTGCTTCGGTCGCACCATTCTGAATTCGCCGAAAGCTGGGCGCTTCAGTCTGTTACCAGGGCATCTACTCCGATGGTAGCGATCGTAAAGCCGAGTTTTTTGGAATGCAAGCCCAAAACCAGGAAACTGCAAGGCATGCACCGGTGGAACTTGAGCCAGCGCGCTGACGGCCACTGTTTCCACCTGGAAATCACTCTTCATAAATCCTCTGAATTTCACCCAACCGTTTTTATTCACGGCCTTCCATGTGACACACCGTCACAACATCAGTTAGACAACGCACCTTCAGAACACTCACGCCGCCATGAGACACGCAGGCCCCATATTTTACGCTGCCAAGCCGCAAATGCCGCTCGCAGGCACCCTCACGTTGCCTTGAGTGCGAATCACCAGTCGCACTATTACGGAGTGCCGTCCTGTTATAGCTCGTAAGACACAGGCCACGTCTTTCAAAAATCTTTCAGGGGCTATTCACGGTGCATTGACGGGTTGAAAAACTGTGAGATGGTGTTTTCATAGATTGCTGTAATGTTCAGATGGTCAAATTCGTTTTCCGCAATGGGGTTCAACGCTGGCGCAGAGTGGCCGTAGCGCAGCGGCGGCAGCGGCGGACGAGGAGTGCAGTGGCGCCGACGGCCAGCAACCCCAAAGCCGACGGTTCAGGCACGGGCAGCGTTTCGCCTTGGAAGGCCAATCCATAAGGGTCACCGGACCCCAGCCCAGAAGCAAAGGTGCTTCGCGTTCCGTTCGGCGTATATTCATAAACGTTGCCGCTGCCGCCGGAATCGGCCTCAAACAAATCGCCTGCGCTGTTAAAGGCCAATTCAGTAGGATAATTCAACCCGGAGGCAAAGGTGCTTCGCGTTCCATTTGGTGTGAATTCATAAATGTGCCCACTGGACCAATCCGACTCAAACAGATCGCCCGCGCTATTAAAGGCTAATCCCACAGGATTAGACAACCCGGAGGCAAAGGTGCTTTGCGTTCCATTTGGTGTGTATTCATAGATTTTGAGGCTGTGGGAATCCCCCTCGAACAGATCGCCTGCGCTGTTAAAGGCCAGAGCCTGAGGATAATTCAACCCGGAGGCAAAAGTGCTTTGTGTTCCATTTGGTGTGAATTCATAAATGTGGCCGCTTAAGGAATCCCCCTCAAACAAATCGCCTGCGCTGTTAAAGGCCAGTGCATCAGGACCATTCAACCCGGAGGCAAAGGTGCTTCGCACTCCACCTGGCGTGAATTCATAAATGTTGCCGCTGTTGAAATCCGCCTCAAACAGATTGCCCGCAGTGTTAAAAGCTAGTATAGCAGGAAAATTCAAGCCGGAGGCAAAGGTGCTTTGCGCTCCGCCCGGCGTGTATTCATAGATGGTGCCGCCGCCAGTGCCCACAAACAGATTTTGTGCTTGGGCGCTGGAGGCAATCAGCATGACCGCTCCCGCGCAGACCGCGCCGCCGAATGAATGACACCCGGCACGAATGTTGAATTTGAATTTTGTTTTCATATAGTTTTAGGTTTTTGCTGTTGTTTTTGCTGTTGTTGAACTGGTTTGAAGTGATTGAAAACCTCTCTGCCCGGCTCCTTCGCGCTCTTGCTCTTGGTCACGGGTTGCGCTCCGCTGGTGACCGCTTGCAGCACCGCCGCAAACAGCAGCCAGATTTGAATCAGGTTTCGTTTGGTTTTCATAAACACTAGCATCTTTCACAAGACAACTCGCAAGGACGGGGGCGGTTCTTTCAAAAATCTTACGGGAAATTTCCATTCGGATTTGCCTCCCTGGCAATGTCTTGTACAAAACAAGCCAATCCGGCAGGTCAGTGATGGGTATGTTTCAGCAGCCAGATCAGGCGCCAGAGCATGCCGACAATGACACAAAAACCGATATACGGACCGGCGGTGCTGATGATCCAGATCAACCGTTGACGGGCATTTTCGAGGCGCGGATCGTAGTGGCTGAATTGGAACGCCAGCAAAACGGTCATCATCTCATCGGCGGATTTGTAGCGTCGGCGCGGGTCGGCGCGGCAGGCATCCAGGACGATTTTGTTGAAATGGACCAAGTCCCGGCCCTCGGCGTTGTCCTCCAGCGGCGTCGGCAACACCGGGTATTCATTCCGATCCTTGCCGGTGCTGATTTCGTAGAGGACCTTGCCGAGCGAGTAGATGTCCGCCTGCGGCGTGCCAGCGCCTTCCGGCGCGATGAAACCTTCCGTGCCCACCTGCGTACCGGGTTCGGACAGTTCCGAGACCAATCCCACGTCCGCCAGCTTGGGAAAACCATTCACAAAAATGATGTTGGAGGGCTTAACATCGCGATGGATCAAGCCGTTCCGGTGCAGGTAGCCCAGGGCCGAGGCAATGGCCGCACCCAGCCGGATGCATTCACCGATGGGCAGGCGCCGCCGCTGCCGGTAATCGTACGCCAGGGTGCGGGGATAGTATTGTTCCGGAATGATGACCTGGCCGGTATTGACATCATCGCAGAGTTCCATCACATAATAAAAATATCCGGCGGCATCGTTGCATCCCACCTGGAGGATATCCATCAAACCATCGTGCAACCGCGAGACCGGTTCGAATTTCAACACGCCGTCAAACTCGCGTTCAAAAGATCGGCGGTGCTCGAACACCCGTTCATGCACAATTTTCACCGCTCGGTAGGTCCCCAGAATGTTCCGGGCCAGCCATACTTCACCACTGCTGCCACCGCCAATGACGCGGATGAGTTCGTGGTCCGGCACGACCGGTGGGACGGCCAGCGGGTCAGCCGCGGCTGATACTTCACGAGCCGGATTGGCAGGTTCGGTCATGACGTTGGTTCCGGTTTCATCCGATTAGATTCCATTGTTCCTCCAGCCGGCGCACTTCCTTTTTGAGCAACGCCGAAATGCGATATTTGACCAGGTAAACCAGTCCCACGTTGACCCCCAATGCCCGGGCCACATTTCTCACCGGCCATTGCTTGATCACGTATAAATCAAAGATTTGATAGTGTTCTTCCTTGATGCGAGGTTTGATTGTTTCCATCGCTGTTTTCAGCAGATTTGCCTGCCATTCCTTTTCCCAGACGGACTCCGCGGCATCTCCGGCTGGGTCGGGAATTTCCGCCACATCCGGTCGCGGCAGGTCCGCTCCGGTTTTGGAATCGTCCCCCCGCCCGGCGCGGGTGCGTTTTCGCAACTGGTCGGCAATGCGCCAGCGGATGATGTTGCGCAGCCAGCCCTTGAACGAACCCAGCGTGCGGTCGCGCTTGAACTTTTGGATGTCCCTGGCCACCGAGATGATGGTCTCTTGGACCACGTCCTGGGCCTCGGCTTCCGTCAGCCCGGACTTGATGGCGACCGAATAGATCAGCCGCCAGTAGATGTCAAAAAAATCCTTCCAACTGTCCTGGTCGTCCCAGTCTTCCAACCGGCTCAGGAGGGTGTAACGCGTAGGAATCGGATCTTCCACCGTTAACGTCATGTTACAGCTCATACAACGATTACTCGCAAAAAGCGACGCGTTTCTTTCAAAAATGTCTGGTCGTCCGGCTCCTGCGATTGGCCCAATTTTTGGCTTCAAGACTTGGAAAGATTCGGGCAGGATGAGCCGAAATTTCGGAAGACCATGTATTTCGGAAAAAAAATTGTCGTGGTGATGCCGGCCTACAACGCGGCCAAAACCGTCACTCAAACCGTTGATGAGGTCCTCCAGCAGCGCATCGTGGATGAAATCATTCTTGTGGATGACCGCAGCCGCGACGACACCGTAGCAGTCGCGTCGTCACTGCTCGGTGTGCGCGTCCACGTCCATGAACGCAACGTGGGTTACGGCGGCAATCAAAAAACCTGCTACCGGCTGGCACTGGAGGCGGGCGCCGACATTGTTATCATG
>Ga0182027_10011661_pt1 | contig 12401 bp, 12 predicted proteins | sample 712E1DmetaG_FD_121300 | JGI IMG/M metagenome (GOLD analysis project Ga0182027, IMG submission 121300) | Permafrost microbial communities from Stordalen Mire, Sweden - 712E1D metaG (Illumina Assembly) | ecosystem: Environmental > Terrestrial > Soil > Wetlands > Permafrost | place: Sweden...
CACCCGTTCAAACCCGATTTTGAGGGACCTGCATGCTTCCTCCAGCGCCGCCCGGTGCCGCAGGATGCCGCTCGAAAAGAATTCGGAGGCGGTGAGCCCGTCAACGGCCACCCTGCCGCCGGATTCCAAATCACGCACGTCAAGCGTTCCTGCGTTTAGGAATTCGCTTTCGAGCGGATCGAGAACCCAGACAACCATCACGTCCTGGCGTTTGAACCGCAAATGCCGCAGGCCGCGGATAATGGCCCGCGGGTCGTCGAACAGGTCCGATATCACGATGCACAGGCCGCGTTTGGAAAGGGAGACGGCGAGCCGCTCCATGGCATTGCCGCAGTCGGTGGCGCCGCCCGGTTCAAGATTGGACAAACGCGACAACAGGGCGGTAAGCTGGCTGTTGGTGGATCGCGGCGGCACCAGAAGGGTCTGGCCGCTGTCGAAGGCGTAGAGTCCCACCGCATCCCGCTGACGGATAAGAATCCAGGCCAGCGATGCGGCCAGCGTGCGGCCGTATTCGTACTTGCTCATCGCCCCGCCCGACGAAAACGACATCGAGCCGCTCTTGTCGAGCAGCAGCCAGGCAAACAGGTTCGTTTCGTCTTCGTACACTCGCACCACCGATCGCCCGGTCTTGGCGTACTTGCGCCAATCGATCCGCCTTGCCGCTTCGCCCGGCAGGTACTGCCGGTATTCGAGAAACTGCGCGCTGAACCCGTGATACGGGCTCTTGTGCAGCCCGGCAATGGTCCCCTCGACAATCGCCTTTGTCCGGAGGGTGAGGTTGCGGATGGGAGCGAGGTGTTCGGGCTTGAGGAATGAGATTTGGTTATTCATGAGTGAATATTCCGGTCTTCTGGAAGGGAAACCGTTGCCGGTTTCCCCTGGCCCCCGGGTTGCACCTCACATCCTGTTCGGTGGCCTGTCGGCCCCTGCTTCGCAGGTCGCCTCTCGGCCGTCCTGGCCTTCGGCCCCGGTGCTATGCACCGGCGATCCGGGGGCACACCCCTTCCAGCAAAGGTGCGCGCCAATGTCGCTCGCTTGACGCTCGCGAGGCGTCGCACCTTAGTTCATGCTCCGCGTCCAGCTCCGCACCCTTCGGGCTGCCTTCGGCAGTGGTCTCCGCACGTCCTGTGCTGCGGCTCGCAACGCATCCGCTGCGGTATGCCGCTTCGCGGCCATAAAATACTTCAGGCATGCAGATCTTTTCCTGATGCTATGCTGGGCTGGAGAGTGCAATTGACTGATGCGCAGCGTTAGGGGCGACTGCAGGGAGCGCCAGAGCGCTGTACCGCCGGACCGCGGCGCTCTGCGCGATTGCGGCCGGCGATACCGAGGCCGCAGGCCGAGCCCGGAAGGAGAACCGACCCGCTTGACGGTTTCAAAGAAACCGTCAAGCGGGTAACGCCCGCATCTTGTCCTTGCATTGGCATTTATTCCTTGTTGTCCCACGGCAGCCCGGACTTCTCTTCTTCCCAACCGGTAAGCTCCTGCGTCTTTTTTGCGATGATATCGGCGATGGCGGCTTCCTTCCGGTAGCTCTGCATCACCTCAGCGATTCGGGATTTTACAAGCGCCATGTCGCTTTCGGAAAGCGCCGAAACGAGAAGGGCGTCGGGGTTGGCAACCAAAAGCGCCTTGCGCTCAACGGGATCCGTCACCAGGTCTATCTTGTTGAACAGAAGCATCCGTGGAATAGCGCCGGCCGACAGGTCTGCGAGCACATCGTTGACTGTTGCGAGCTGCTGCGCCGCCCACGGGCTTGCGGCGTCCATGACGATGAGCAGCAGATCGGCCTGCGAGACGACCTCGAGCGTTCCCTTGAACGAGGCTACCAGGTGGGGGGGCAGCTTGCGCAGGAACCCGACCGTGTCAGAAATCACGATCTCACCCGCTCCCGGAATAAACGTGCGCCTCGTGGCCGTGTCCAGCGTTGCAAAAAGCCTGTTCTGCACCAGCACGTCGGCGCCCGACAGCGCGTTGAGGAGCGACGACTTGCCCACGTTGGTGTAGCCGACCAGCGTCACCTTGAATTCACCCACGCGGGACTTGCGCTGAGTGGCTCGCGATTTCTCTATTGTTTTGAGCCGGTCGTTGAGGTCGGAAATCTTTTTCTGAATGATCCGCCGGTCCACTTCGAGCTGCTTCTCGCCCGGCCCCTTGGTGCCGATGCCGCCCACCTGCTGTGAAAAATGCGTCCACGCGTGCGTGAGGCGCGGGTACAGGGTCTTCATTTGGGCAAGCTCTACCTGGATGCGCGCCTCGTTGGTGCGCGCGTGCTTTGCAAAGATGTCCAGGATAAGCTGGGCCCGGTCGATAACCTTTCCTTCGACGATTTTCTCGATGTTGCGTACCTGGCCGGGCGACAATTGCGCATCGATAATAACGGTCTTGCATTTGTGCTGCTTCATGAGCTCGCAGATTTCGGCAAGCTTGCCCGGCCCGAGATACGTGGACGCCACCGGAGCATCGCGCCGCTGCACCACGGTTTGGGCAATGGTGGCGCCGGCGGTGGCGCACAGCATGCGCATTTCCTTCATGTCAATCTCGAACAGCTCCGGATCGGTGCCGGACGTAAGAAGGCCGGCAAGAATCACCCGCTCGGTGGGAGGAGGAACGTCGGTGTCGAACAGGCGGGTGGGCTTCATGAAATACTCATGCCCGGAACGGCAACCAGAACGTGAGCGGCTATTTGCGACGGCGTGAGCGTGAGCGGCTCGGGCCCGGATCCGGTCACGAGCACGGTGTGCTCGAACTGGGCCGAAAGCGACCCGTCTTTGGTGCGCACGGTCCACTTGTCCCGCGAATCGGTGACCACTTCCCATCCGCCAAGGTTGATCATGGGCTCCACCGTGAGCGTCATGCCCGGCTGGAGTACGACGTTGTCGGCCTCGTCGTCGATATGATGATACACGCTGAAGTTCTCGTGAAAGTTGGTGCCGATGCCGTGGCCGGTGTACTGGTGCACCACCGAACATCCCTGAGACACCGCATACGGTTCAATCGCCTCGGCAATTGCCTGCAGCCGGTTGCCTGCTTTACAAGCTGCAATCCCGAGCAGCATCGCCTTTGCGGTGACGGCCACCAGGTGCCTGGCCTGCTCGCTCACGTTCCCTATCAGGAACGTCTCCGACGAATCGCCGTAAAAACCATCAACAATCGTGGTAAGATCCAGGTTCATGATGTCGCCCTCGGCAAGAATCTCCTTTGCCGAAGGAATGCCGTGGCACACCACCTGATTGATGGAGGTGCAAATCGACTTGGGATAGCCTTTGTAGCCCAGACACGCCGGCGTGTGGCCGTGTTGTGTCGTGTACTCGTGCGCGAGCGTGTCCAGTTCCAGCGTCGACACCCCTGCTTTGACGAATTGCCGCATGTAATCCATGAGCTCGCCGTTAAACGCGCCGGCCCGGCGCATGCCCTCGATTTCCGCAGGCGTCTTTACAAGGCGCGGCGTTGGCGGAGCGACGCCTTGCTTCTGGTCAAGAAGCATGTGGCATTTCTTGTATTTCTTGCCGCTGCCGCAATAACAGGGATCGTTGCGGGATAGAGTATGGGTGGTGGCGTTGGTGTTCATGAGTAGAGTAAAAATAGTTGGGGGCAAAGGGAAGGACGCAATCATTGGGACGGACAGGGAACGACATTCACCCAGGGTCTTTTTGGGTTTCCACAGTCCTGCTTGACAGTGGCTGGCTGCTGGACGGTGCACGATCAGGAATGACGAGTCAAGCAATAGCTGGTCAATAGCCCTTTGAGGCTGGCACAATGGTCACCTTGTGCTTCCACAATTCATGCTTCTGTTGACCATAATGTGTACCCTTCCTATCGGTGTAATTACCATAGTACATGTATGGAGTGAAAATGTAGAACTGACTTCCTACCGAATCACAATCCGCTGATGCCATTGGATTTCCGGATTGGTCCGCATCAAGGGACACAAAGAAGGACATTGCCTTTTCGATATATGGTCCTGAAGTTGGACTGGTTGAATCGACAACCTGCGAACTCGTCCAGTTCACGGCATCCAACGAATTATAGAGCACAAGTGTTCCCGGCCTGTAAGGATTGGGGTTAGCAGAACTGTATGCGTCGCCGTTGCAAACGAGCAGCAAGTACCTATTGAGTGCCTTGCAGTATGCCGCATGCGAATGGAAATCAACCCACTCCATGTTCGGCAGCCGATTCTTAAGAATATCGACACCCACTTCGCCTTTTGTGATAGCCGACAAAGTGTCCCAGGTTGCGGTGCCATCCGAACCAAGTGCGGAGCACTTGTGAAACGGCTCCACCGCCGGGCTTTGGACGTTTGGTTTTGCTGAAGTAATGAGGCCCGTGTCGTTAACCGTTTGATTGACCCGAGCCTGATAGATGGCCTTCGCTTGCGCAAGGACGTTGCTAAGGTTGCCGCGTGCAACACAGGCCCTTCTACCAGATGACGGGCAGGTTCCGTTTATACACCAATTGGGGTCGGGAAAATCACAATAGTAAACATAAAAGTATCCGCCAACAACGAGGTAAGGTATTCCTGTGATATTATCGGTCCCCTCTGAAATGTGATTTCTTGTCTTGATAATATCCCCACAGTAAACCCATGTTTTACCATTTATGCTTCCGTTGGTATTCAATGAATATGCAATTCCTATTGTGTATTCTCCATCGTTCATGGAACTGTCTGATGTTTCGATATGGACAAATCCAAGCAAGTCGTTTGTTGCAGGGTCTCTGTATGCGCTCGCGATCCACGCCCTGTCGTAAAAGAAACGAAACGTTGGTGACCACCCTAAAGGCCAGGAATTCATATTTATTGCCTGACGAAGCGTGGTAACGCTGTTTGGCCTTACCTGGTCGGCTGGCGTCTTGGGCGGCGCTGCACCCAATATTGCAACACCACCAATCCATAAGACGTCTTTGGCGGTTTTGCCATCGGCGTTGACAGTTACAATAGGTGTGGACGAATATGTCGCTGAGGCGGAGTGGACCCCAAGGGGATCGATGAATGCATCATTGGGAGGTCCAGTATAATCCCACACGTCTATGCCGCCATTGCCTGACGAGTAGACAAATCGCATGGTTGCGCTTGTCGTCGAGAAAGCGGTTCGAATTGGGATAAACTCCCCATCAAAAAAGAAACCCTCTTGATATGGTGGCGAAGGCGTGTTGGGGTTTGGTGTTACGGTATGGTGCTGACTATCGGACAAGAACGCCAAGTCACTTGATGAATACACCTCCTGCGCCGGCCCAATCTGTATTCTCTGCGCATTCACGCCCGCCGCCCCTGCCAGAATGCCGGAAAAGGCTAACAAACCCATTTTCCCAACCCAATTCGGAACCAACTTTCGTTTGCGCACATTTCCTTTCTCCCTATCTGCAAGTAACTGATTGCAGACGATCTTGCAACATCCCTCAATCCTAAGAAACAATACACCAACCTGGCAACCCACTGCATAGGACATCAATATCAAATCATCTGTCAACTAAGCCTTCTTCGAGGTACTATGATTGAAAACCAACTTGGCAGGCCGCTCCTAGTCGCAGATGCTCTGCAGTATTTCCCTATTGCCTTCAAACACAATGGCAACGCACTCGTCAAGAAATTCCTTCTCTTTTCCGATTTCATCGACGTTCTTGATCGAATGTCGCATGAGGTACTTGCAGGCGTTGAACAGCGCTATGTACTGGCTCGGCGGGCATTTGAGCTATCTTGACACAATAGAAAATTTCGGCGACGACCGCTATTGACTTGCGGAATCCGCTCTTGGCCTCTGGATTATTGCCTGGAGCTCTTTGCCAAGCTTTTCCCACAAATTCGGGTGGCTTTCGACTAGTCTCGCGATATCGGCCAGATCCTTTATCTTCTTGCTTTGCCTGCCATGCGCATCCTTCCAGGCCTCAATCTTGCCGGCCAGGGTGTCTTCGAGCGACGCCACGCGCATGAGAATGCCGTGAATGTCGGCAGGGACCGATCGGCTTGGGAAATCGGTGTAGAAATCTTCCGTGCTTATCTGGATTGTCAGACTCGAACGGCCTTTGAGATTTGTGGACCACTCAAAGTGTAACGATTCAAAACCGGCCTGTTCAAGAAGTTTTACTGCGCGCGCCACCATGTCGGTGACTATCACGATATCCACATCTGCCGTGACCATGGGCTCACGAGCCCAGTGATTCACGGCAATACCTCCAATGGCGCACCATGCGATATCGGCCTTTTCGAGGCAGTCAACCAATTGCATGACGTCATCCGTGCCGCCTGCAGTCTGCCAGTCATAAAAATGCTTTGGTGTCACATCTTCTCCGAGGGGACTCGTGCCTTGAGGATAATATACACAGAGAGGAGAATAACAGCAAGGATCGCGGCTCTCCGCGTATTTTGTCGTGCCCTAAAACAGTCTCCCCACCGCCGCGGGCACGAACCATTCCGTTCGCAGAATCCTGCGCCCGAAATTGACTTCCTCGAACCCGTGCTGCCGGAGCAATTCCAGCTCGTAGGGCACGAAACCGCCCTCAGGACCGATCGCCAGCGTTACCGCTCCTTCGACGCCTCGCGGGCAGGGATTGTGTGCGTACGGATGCGCAACGAGCGGCTTGCTGCCCTGTATCAATTCCCCGACTTCATCTTCCACAAACGGCTTGAAGCGGCGTTTGAACCGTATCGAGGGCATCATCGTGTCGCACGCCTGCTCCAGTCCCAGAACGCAATGCCGCGCCAGTTCCGCTTCCGCAAGCAGCGGGCTTTCCCAGAAACTTTTTTCCACCCGCCACGCTTCCATGACGAAAAGGTTCTTTATCCCAAGTGCCGCGGCGCTCTCAACGATGCGCCTGAGCGCCTTGGGACGAGGCAGCGCAAGCAGGAGCGTAAGGGGCAGCGGCGGCGGCGGGTCCTTGTCGAGTACAACTTCCATCTCGCACGAAACGGAATCCAGTTTTCGCACCATGCCCTCGCCCATCTTGCCGTTGAGCATTCCCACGCGGAGCGTGTCACCGGGTTTCGCGCGGTGCACGGTGGTGACGTGTTCGAGCCTCCGGCCGGTGAGGACCGCGTGGGTTGCGTCGGTAAAGTCCTGTTCGAAAAGAAGGACAAGGTTCATGGGATTGAAAATAGTTTGAGGCCTGCGGAAACGAGAAGTTCACCGCAAAGACGCAAAGGGCGCAAAGAAATTTGAAAGAAGAAATGTTTACAATAGGTTCAGAATCGACTGGGAATGCAATCGGGCCTCACATACTCTTGATTTCAGCTTTGGCGTCCTGCGTGATTCCGCGGCGAGTCTTCTCCTAGACCAATATCCTCTTTGCGGACTTTGCGCCTTTGCGGTGAGTTCTTGGCTCGCACGCGGAATGCGGAACTAGAATCCCGCCCGGAGCGAAAGTCCGGATGCACGGCCGACAGGATTGTAACGGGGAATAAACTGCAGTGACGAAAGCGATTTTGTTTCCATTTGTTTTGACGCGAAGCGCACGTCGATAAAAGCCACCAGCCGGTTGAGCACCATTGCGCCGAGAAAAAACGACGAGGCCACCTGCCAGGACATCGACTGCTGGATCATGCCGTTATAGATGTTCTGGTGAACGGGTTCACCGGGAAGATCATCCCAGCGCCAATTGAGATTGGGTGAAAGATAGTCTTTTGCCTCACTTCTGTAAACCAGCTCCGCGGTCTGATTGTATCCGGCCATGTCGCTATACAAGCCCACGTTCTGCCAGTATTGACTGTTGGCGCCGGGGCCGCCTGCGGCCAGCGCATGATCCCACGCATATACCTTGGCGTTGTCGGATATTGTGCCGGAATAGTAGCTGCAGAACACCGCGCCGAAAATAAAGAGCGCCTCGGCGGAGTAGTACCCAAGCGCCTTGGCATCGTCGCCAAGGTACTGGTGCCCGAGCCCGGGCAGCAGAATGGAAGCGCACATCGCAAGCACGGTTGACTTCTGCGGCTTTGTCGATTTGGCGAACAGGTCCACCGTGTCGGTACTCGTGCCTTCCTGCACCACAACCTGGCACGATGCCGGAACGGCCAGCGCGGCAACAAGGCATACTGTGGCAATCGCGAGGGTTCCTCGTGCGTTCAAAACAATATCCTTAATGTCATCGCCGGTCCGGCCGTGACGCTGCTGGCAAGGCCCGGCTCAAGATCGATATGACGCCAGAAGCTCTGCTTGCCGAGGAGTGCGTCGTTGTACACCCGCGCCGAGATCAGCGCGTCCACTGCACTCACCACGTGGTTCAGCAGGACGACAAACAGGATGTTGGTGGCGATCTTGTAACTGCTGTTCGACTGGGACATCATGTTCCGGTACGTAAGAAGATTGTCGGAGTAGCCGTAGGCTGAGGAGTCGATGGCGGCTCCGGTCTTCTTGTCCAAAATGTTCACAAGATACGAATACTCGAGCGAGTCCGTTGTTCCCACTCGTACGTAGTTGTATTTGAAACCCGCTGTGTTATCGAGTGGCTGACCCGCATTGGCAGCCGCGATCTGGGCAAGCGTCGGCTGGCAATCGTTCCACCCCTGAATGTATTCGTTGGATTGGATCGTCGAGTAATACGACTGTGACCTGGACCTGGCCGATTTGGCGAAACTCGAATTCGGATTATTGAGCGTATCGAAGTAAATAGAATTGAGTTTGTCGTTGGTGACGGTATCGACACCGCCGTAGACATTGGTCTGGAGGAAGTTGAACAGGTCGGTGTAATAGGTTTGCATCTTTGACGACGAATAGTTGTTGTCGGCGAACGCCGTGGCCTGATTGTACTGGGTTTTCCCCTTGTTGTTGTACACGACGCTTGCAGTGATAATTGCCGCCTCGGCAAGCACGAACAGCCCGGCCTTTACGTAGCTCTTGACATATGCCTGTCCGAGGCCCGGAACGATAAGCGACATGAGCATGGCCAGCTTGGGCGATCGGTAGTCCTTGAGGTTCTTGGCGAAATTGATCTGGCGCGCTTCCTCAACCCTCGCCGGTGCCGCGGTCTTTGCCAAAACGGCCGCTTTCTTTGCGGTGTCGGCGGCAGGAGCGGCAGCAACCGGCTGCTGCATGGATTTTGCGGTATCGGACGCGCCGGTCACTATCTTGACAGGCGCGGCTGCGGATTTCGAGGTATCGGCCGGTTTTTGCGCTGCCGCGGCCGTATCGGCTTTTTTTACGGCAGGCTCGGAAGCCGCGGGCTGGGCCGCGCCCTTTTCGGGCACAAGCATTTCTTCGTACAGGTCTTCCTCAACGGGTTTCTTGTTTTGTAAATCCGTCTTCTTTGCCGATGCCGCCGGCGCGGGCGTTGCCGCTCGTGGCGCCTTGCCGGTTGTGTCTTTTTGCGAAGGAACCGCGGCGGCCTGCGAGACCTGGGGTTGCGGCTTCTGGAGAGTGTCTTTGGGCGCGGTAGCGCCGGCCGGCGAGACATCGCCTTTCCCCGGCAGCACTTGCGGCGCAGCGACCTTGCTCGAATCCTGCGCAGCGGGGGACACGGTAATAAGGGTAAAAACGGCAAGCAGAAAGGGAAAAACAACCGAGATTCGTTTTGCCATGCAGGCTCCCTGCGGAGAGATTCTCGTCGTGACGAAGCGTCTCCGGACAACCGGACACGCCGGAAAAGAAAGCAAATCACCAAGAATTCGTACCAAGACGCGAAAAATTGACTCCGCCCGCGCGGGCGCCGAACAATCTTAGAGGCCGAGAACGTCACGCATGCTGTAAAGGCCCGGGTTCTGCCCGGCAAGCCACTTTGCCGCAACAACGGCGCCGTGCGCGAAGGTAGCGCGGCTGTGCGCAACATGGCGCAGTTCGAGCCGCTCGCCCAATCCGGCGAAGAGCACGGTATGGTCGCCCACGATATCGCCGCCGCGAATCGCGTGCATGCCGATTTCCTTTTGGGGGCGCTCGCCCACCATGCCTGCCCTGCCGTTCTTTACCACCTCGTTATAGGAGCGGCCGATTGCGGAAGCCGCGATCTCGCCCAGTTTTCGTGCGGTGCCGCTCGGTGCGTCTTTCTTGAACCGGTGATGCGCCTCCACAATTTCGATGTCGAAGGAGTCGCACAGCTTTGCCGCGGCCAACTCGGTAAGGACAAACAGGAGGTTGACCCCGAGGCTCATGTTGGGACTTAACACAATGGGAATCGACTGCGCCGCGCGCCGCATGCGGGCGGTCTCGCTCTCCGAAAGGCCGGTTGTCCCGATTACCAGCCGCGTCGCCGTGCCTTCGACTGCATCGAGCAAGGCCAGTGTGGCCTGCGGCGAGGTAAAATCGACAATGACGCTCTTATCAACTACGAAACCGAGCGGCGACCCTTGTACCCTGATGCCGGGAGCCGCCAGGCCTGTGCACAGGGAGTACTCCGAGCCGATTGCGGCGTGAGAGGGATGTTCCACGCATCCGACAAGAGCGCACGCGGGGTCGGCAAGGACCGCGGAAGCGATTTCCCTGCCCATTCTTCCCAGCGCGCCGGTGACGATGATAGGTGTTGTCACGCCGAGTCCGATCTACGACAGCTGTTTGATGCCGCTCTGCTTGAGGACCGAAAGGAGCTTTTCCCGGGTGTCGCTTTCCATCTCGACAAGAGGGAGGCGCAACGGACCCGCGGCGAGTCCAAGATAGTTCATGGCGGTTTTGACCGGCCCGGGGCTCGTCTCAAAAAACATGGCATTGGAAACGGGCAGGAGCTCTTCGTGGATCGCGAGCGCGCCGGCCATGTCGCCCGCAAAGAACGCGTTGAACAGGGCGACCATTTTTTGCGGCCAGATGTTGGCGACAACGGAAATAACGCCTTTGCCGCCGCATGCCAGAATGGGCAGGGTAAGAGCGTCGTCTCCGGACAAAATGGTGAGCCTGTCGCCGCAGCGCCGGTGAATCTCGGAAATCTGCTGCACATTGCCGCTTGCTTCCTTGAGAGCGACAATGGACTTGAACTCACAAAGCCGCTCCACGGTTTTGGGTAGCATGTTGACCCCGGTGCGTCCCGGCACATTGTACAGCACCATCGGAATGTCCACGGTTGAGGCGATCTGCTTGTAGTGCTGGAACAGGCCTTCCTGCGTGGGCTTGTTGTAGTACGGCGTAATGCACAGAATCGCCTGTGCGCCTTTTTCCTTGGCGTGAACGGCGGCCTCTATCGATTCGTGCGTGTTGTTGGAACCCGCGCCCGCAATCACCTGGATCCGACCCTTTACCTGGTCCAGGGCAATATCGACCACCCTGTTGTGCTCTTCCCACGAAAGCGTGGCCGATTCCCCGGTTGTGCCGCATGGCACGATTCCCGCGACACCGTTTTCTATGAGGAACTCAATATTGCTTCTGAGCCCCGCCTCGTTGACAAGGCCATCGTTTGTGAAGGGCGTCGCGATGGCAACATAACAACCCTGCAATGTCATTGGAATGCCTCTCCCGGCTGCCTAGGCCTCTTCCTTGACGACCCAGACTTTTAGTTTTGCAAAAACGTCTTTGTACAGCGTGATTTTGACGGAATAGACGCCCAGCTGTTTGATCGGCTCTTCGAGCTCGATGTTGCGCTTGTCAACAGCAAACCCTTCCTTCGTGAGAAAATCGGCTATTTCCTGGGACGTTACCGAGCCGAACAGCTTGTCCTCTTCCCCGACATTCACCTTGATGGTGCACGGCACCTTTTCAATCTGTTTGGCCTGCACCCTGGCCTCTTTCTGCTTCTTTTCCTCGCGTTTCTCGGAAAGCTTCTTGGACTCGACCACGGCCTTCCTGTTCCCCTCGGTTGCGATCACCGCGATTCCCTGGGGAATGAGGAAATTCCTGGCATATCCGTCCGCCACGTTGACAACGTCCATGGCCTTGCCGAGCTTCTCGTGATCCTTTTTCAAAACGACTTCCATAGGACAAAACCCCTTGTGTTCCGTAGGTGAGTAGGCGTGCCGGAAAAGCGCGGGCGTTGTGCGCCCGCGCCGATCCTATTTCAAGTTCTCCGCGACAAACGGCACGAGCGCCAGGTAGCGAGCACGCTTCACGGCGACCGCAAGCTGCTTCTGGTGCTTGGCGCACACGCCCGACAATCTGCGCGGCACTATCTTCCCGCGCTCGGTGATGAAGCTTTCCATCATCCGCTGGTCTTTGTAGTCCGGCTCGATAGAATTCTGGTCGAACCAGCACACTTTTCTCACTCTGTTTCTTCTATACATTATGCTCGCTCCTTCTCTGCCGCAGCCGGCGCCGGTTCGGAAAGGGCCTTCACCGGCTTTGCCGCGTTCGGGGATCGCACAACGGAGAGGTGTCGAAGCACCGCTTCGTTAAGCTTGAGATGTTTTTCCACTTTGCCTGCCACGTCCCCTTCACCATTGTAAAGATACTGGCAGAAGATGCCGGTCTTCTTCTTCCGGATGGGGTATGCAAGGTACTTCTTTCCCATCACCACGGTTTGTTCGAACTCGGTATTCTTCTTGAGGAATTCTTCCAGCTTCC
>Ga0182027_10011662_pt1 | contig 12400 bp, 8 predicted proteins | sample 712E1DmetaG_FD_121300 | JGI IMG/M metagenome (GOLD analysis project Ga0182027, IMG submission 121300) | Permafrost microbial communities from Stordalen Mire, Sweden - 712E1D metaG (Illumina Assembly) | ecosystem: Environmental > Terrestrial > Soil > Wetlands > Permafrost | place: Sweden...
CCGACGGGGGCGGCGGCTGCGGACGGGGCGGCGGTATGCCGGGCCGACGCGGGTTGGCGGCCGAGGGGCGCCGCTGTGCCGGGCCGACGCGGGTTGGCGGCCGAGGGGCGCCGCTGTGCCGGGCCGGCGGGGGTTGGCGGTCGCGGGGTGCCGCTATGCCGGGCCGACGCGGGTTGACGATCGCGGGGCGCCACTATGACGGGCCGACGGGGGCTTCCGGCCGCGCTTCGACGGGTGCCTTGGCGCGCCGCGAGCGCAGGTACTCAAGAAAAACCGGGAGGAGCGAAAGCAACACGATCAGGAGAATCACCTTGTCGAAATGCCGGCGCACCAGCGGGACGGCGCCCAGCGTGTGGCCCAGCATCGTGATCGAGAACACCCAGGCCACCACGCCGCCCACGCTGTAAGCCAGGAAGCGGCCGTAGTTCATCTCCGCCACGCCGGCCAGAAAGGGGGCGAAGGTGCGGACGATGGGGACGAACTTGGCGTACACGATGGTCTTGCCGCCGTAGCGATCGTAGAAATGCTTCGAGCGGAGCAGGTGCTCGCGCCGGAACAGGCGCGAGTTGGGCCGGCTGAAGATGTGCGGCCCGGTGCGGCGCCCCAGCCAATACCCGGTGCTGTCGCCGGCGATGGCCGCGGCCATCAGAAGCGGGAGGACGATGCGCAGGTCGAGGCCGGCCGCGCCCACCACCACACCAATGGTGAACAGGAACGAATCGCCGGGCAGAAAGAACCCGGTCAGCAGGCCGGTCTCCGCAAACACGATGCCGAACAGCAGCCCGTATCCGAGCCAGCCGGTCAGCACGCTGGTCAGCAGATGGATCAGCCGCTCGGGCGTCGTGAGCGTCCGCAGGAAATCGAGGAGGCTACCCACGGTTGGCCGCAGTCACCCGATCGAAGACCTGCTGGTGGATCTTGATTTTGCCGTCGCGGATCAGCGCGGAGCGCACGGAATCGACGAACAGTTCCATCTGCTCGCGGCCCTTGCGCTGCTTGATCGATTCCTGGATATCGGCCTTCTGCGCTTCGAACGCGGCCATGTCGGCCGGCGCCTTCTCCACCAGCTTGCAGACGAAGTTCTTTCCGTCAATCAGGATCGGGCCGAACAAGGTGCCCACGGGCTGATCGAAGGCGGGCGTGAGCTGGCTGGCCGGACCGATGCCGTCGGCGGCGCCGTCCGGGCCGAAGGCCTGCGTGGTCTTGACCTCCAGGCCCATTTCCTTAGCGGCCTTCTGAAGATCGCCGCCCGCGGCTTTCGCCTTGGCCATCAGCTCGGCGGCGGCGTTGTGGCCGGCATCGCTGACCTTGAGCCGCGTGATCGCGGCGCGGACCGAGGGCTCCGCTTCGGCCAGTTCGGCCTGGCGGCCGGGCGTGAAGGCGGTGACCACAGCCACCACGAGTTTGTCGCCTGGAGCCTGCATGACCGGCGTCACTCCACCCATCGCAAGGCTGGCGATGGCTTCGCTGAAATCGGGATTCGGTCCGAAGATCGGGACCGGCTGGCGCGGGGTGACGTTTTCGACGGGCACGAGATCGACGCCCAGACGGCCGGCGATTTCGGCACCCTGCTGCGGGTGCTTCACCAGCTCGTCGTGAGCCTGGTCGGCAAGCTGCTGCATGGTGTCATAGGCCATCTGCTTCTTGCGTTCCTGCGAGATCTGGTCTTTAACCTCTTCGAAGGGACGGACGCGCGCATCCTGCCGTTCGAGCACCTGGATGATGTGGAACCCGTACTCGGTCTTGATCACGCCGCTGAGTTCGCCCGGCTTGAGGGAGAACGCGGCATTCTCGAAGGCCTTCACGGTCTGGTCGCGGACAATCCATCCCAGGTCCCCGCCCTTGACGGCCGAACCAGGATCCTCGGAGTTCTTCTGGGCCAGGTCCGCGAAGTTGGCGCCGGCCTTGATCTGCTTGAGCAGATCTCCGGCCTTGGTCTCGAGCGCGGTAACCTGCGCGGGCGGCTTGTCGGTGGTCTTCAACAGGATGTGGCGGACGTGGACGCGCTCCGGAATGCGGTATTGGTCCTTATTCTGATCGTAGAAGCGGCGCAACTGGTCATCGGAGAGGTTGATCCTCTGGGTGACGCGGGCGGCATCGACCACCAGCATCTGGAAGCTGCGGCGCTCCGGGATGCGATACCCCGCCCGGAACGTGTTGAAATAGGTCTGCTCTTCGGCCGGCGTGATGCTGACCTGGCTGGCGAGTTTGTCGGGAGCCAAGGCGGCGTACTCCAGCTTGACCCTCTGCTCTTTGTGCTGATACTCCTTGACCACTTCATCCGGCGTCACCACCACGTTCGAAGCGACCACGCCGCTGAGCCTGCTGATCAGCAGGTCCTGGCGCATTTGCGCTTCGAACTCGGGGATGGTCAAGTTCTGCTGCGCGAGCACGTTGGCATAGGCGTCCTTGCCGACGAACTGGCCGTTGGGAAACAGTTGCGGCAGGTCGGCGCGGAGCACGCGGACCAGATCCGCATCCGTGATGACGATCCCCAGCCGCTCGGCCTCATAGGCCAGAGCCTGCGTGCTGATCATCTGGTCGAGCATCTGCTGGGCGAAGATGGCCTGGGCGCCCGGAGGAATGGATTTGTTGCGCTGGGCCGCTTCCATGCGCTGCTGAAAATCGGTGACGGTAAGGGGCGTCTTGCCGATTTCGGCGATGACCACGTCCTGGCCGCTCTGGTTGCTGAAGCCGCCTGGAATGAGGTAGGTCACCATCGAGAGCGCGACCAGCGTCAATATCGCGCCGAGGAGAATTTTCACAGCTTTCGTGCGGCTGCGAAACAGATCAAACATACGGAGAGCTCCTTCGGGTAAAATCCGAGCTTCTAGTATAGCGAAGCGGGAACGTGAACCGCCGCAGGCGGGGCCAGTTCCGAACCGCGACCGTCAGGGAGCGGACCCGCTTGGTGACGCGCGCGGTTCGGTAAGACGATCATGTGCGAAGATGAAAGCCATGCTGACAGAGGACCTCGACCAACGAATTCGGGCGTTCCAGGAGAGCCGGGTGCTGCTGACCGCCATCGAACTGGACCTGTTCGAGGCGCTCGGCGGGGGCGCGGCAGCGGCCGACGTGGCCGGCCGTCTGGGGACCGACCCGCGAGCAACCGAAATGCTCCTGAACGCATTAGCCGGATTGGCGCTCGTCGAGAGCCGCGACGGAATCTTCCGCAATACGCCCGAGACGGCGCAGTATTTCACCCGGAGGTCGCCCGACGACGTCCGGCTGGCCATGATGCACACGGTGCACCTGTGGCAGACCTGGTCCACGCTGACCGAGTGCGTACGAACGGGGACCACGCAGGGCCGGCTCTCCGGCGGCGGCGGCGATTGGACCGGGGCGTTCATCGCGGCGATGCATGCCAACGCTTCCCGGCGCGCTGCTTCGGTGGTCGAGGCCGTGGATGGCACCGGGGTCCGGAAGATGCTCGACGTCGGCGGCGGCTCGGGAGCGTATTCGATCGCGTTCGCGCAGGCTAACCCCGCGCTCCATGCCGAAATCCTCGACGTGGGCGACGTGGTGCCGATCGCGCGGGGGCACATCGACGAGGCCGGACTGGCGGATCGGGTGGTGGCGCGCGAGGGCGACCTGCGCACCAGCGACTTCGGGACGGGTTTCGACCTGGTGCTGATTTCGGCCATCTGCCATATGCTCGACCCAGACGAGAACCGCGCGCTGTTGGCGAGGTCCTACTCCGCGTTGGGCGCCGGCGGCCGGATCGCGATTTCGGATTTCATTCTCGATCCCGACCGTTCCGGGCCGCGCCAGGCTACTCTGTTCGCGCTCAACATGCTCGTCGGCACGCGTCGCGGCAACACCTATACGGAAGAAGAGTACGCGTCCTGGCTGCGCGAGGCGGGCTTTGGCGCCATCCGCCGCGTGGCCTTGCCTGGACCGGCGCACCTGATGATCGGTTCACGGCCGATTCACTCTCGCGACACCTAGCCTCTATCGTCCGGCCATCGACGGAAAGCGCGAAGGCTGCGCTGGCTTTGGCCGAGTTGCCGGGGACCTGCGCGTCTTCGTTCCGGACCCCGCGGGGACTACGCGGATGTACCCCACTTGGTCGTAACTGCGAAAAGTATGCGGCATTGCGCTGAAGCGTGCGCCACAAAGGCCCACACTATGGGCGGGGGCGGTTGCGGGTGCGGCTGATCTTCTCACCCAGGCGGCGGCTGCTGCGCAGGAGCCACTCCTGGCTGTTGAGCTCCTTGCGACCGTCCTGAGCCGCTTTCACGCGCACGTAGGAGCCGTCGGGCATCATCCGGCGGGCCTTGACCGTATCGCTCAGGTAGACGGTCAGGATGCCGTCGTAGATGTGGTGGAGCATTTTCGGGTCCTCGACCGGGAACAGCACCTCGACGCGGTGGTCGATATTGCGCGGCATCAGATCGGCACTGCCCAGGTAGAGTTGCTCGTCGCCCCCGTTGCGAAAGTAGAAGACGCGGCTGTGTTCGAGAAACCTTCCGACGACGCTGAGGACCCGGATGTTCTCGCTCAGCCCGGGCACGCCCGGCCGAAGGCAGCAGATGCCTCGCACCAGAAGATCGATTTTCACGCCCGCCGCCGAGGCCCGGTACAACAACTGAATGAACCGGCGGTCCACCAGCGAGTTCACTTTGAAGATCAACTGCCCGCCCTGGCCGTTCCGGGCGTGCTTGATCTCGCGCTCGATGAATTCCTCCAGGCGCCTGCGCAGATTGACCGGAGCCACCAGCAGCTTGCGGTAGTCCGATTTAGCCGAGTATCCGGTCAGGTAGTTGAACAGGTCGGCGGCGTCGTCGGCGATCTCTTCGTCGGCCGTGAGCATTCCGATGTCGGTGTACAGGTGCGCGGTCACGGCGTTGTAGTTGCCGGTGGAGAGATGCACATAGCGGACCATACGGTCGCCTTCCTGACGCACAACCAGGGCCACCTTGGAGTGGATCTTCAAGCCCACCAGGCCGTAGACCACGTGCACACCGGCACGCTCCAGGGCGCGGGCCCATTCGATGTTGCTCTCTTCGTCGAAGCGGGCTTTGAGCTCGACCAGCGCGGCGACCTGCTTCTCTTCCTCGATCGCTTCGAGCAGGGATTCGACCACCGGAGAATTGCGGCCCACGCGATACAGGCAGATCTTCATGGCGACCACGGTGGGATCGCGCGCGGCCCGTTCGAGGAACTCGATCACAGGCTGGAAGGAATCGAACGGATGGTGGAGCAGGATATTCTGGCGACGGATGAGGGCGAAGATATCCTCCTCATACTCCGGTATGAGGTTTTGCAGCACGGCCGGGACGAAGGGCGGTTCTTTCAACTCCGGACGGTCCAGGGTATAGAGGCTCATCAGGCGCTTGAGCGACAGCGGACCTGAGGTACGGTAGACGGTTCTTGGTTCCACCTCGAGGTTGGTCATGAGAATTCCCAGGATGTGAGCAGGCATGTCCTGGGTGACCATGAGGCGAATCACGGTACCGAAACGGCGCTGGCGAACGCCCTCTTCGATGGTCTCGAGCAGATCCTCGGCCTCGAGTTCCTTGATGGCCATTTCCGCGTCGCGCGTGACGTGGAAGGGATACGATTCGAGCACCTCCATGCCCGGGAACAGCGCGTTGAGATTGGCGGCGACGATCTCTTCGAGCCAGACCATGTCGATGCGTTTGGCGCGGTTCTTGGTTTTCGAGTTGGGCGAGAGATTGATGGGGACGAGTTGAGGCAGGGAGTCCGGAACCTTGACCCGGGCGAAGTGCTCGTGGCCGAGCGGATCCCGGATCGAGACAGCCAGGTTCAGGCTCAGATTGGAAATGTGAGGAAAGGGCCGGCCGGGATCGAAGGCGAGCGGGGTAAGCACCGGGAACACGGTGTGGGAAAAATACTCCTGCGCAACGGCCACCTGGGACGGGCCCAGACTCAGGTAGTCGTGTATGCGCAGACCCTGTTCTTCGAGCGCGGGGAGGAGCTTCTCCAGGCACCTATGGGCCTCCTTGAGAAGCCTCTTCACCTCGCGGCGGATGGCGATCAGTTGGGCGCGCAGCGTCATGCCGTCGGGCCCCACGTCCAGAGTTCCGGCGTCGAGCTGCGCGGCCAGAGCCGCGACGCGAACCATGAAGAACTCGTCCAGGTTCGAGCCCAGGATCGAGAGAAACTTCACGCGCTCGAGCAGTGGGTTGGAGTCATCCTCGGCCTCCTCGAGGACTCTTCGCTGAAACGCGAGCAGACTCAGTTCGCGATTGAGGTAATACTGCGAATCGTTGAGGTCGGGAGCCGCCTCGGCGGCCTCCGGCTGTGCAGTCTTCTTCCGGGGGTCCGGCGCTTTCTTGGGCATGGCTCACTGCTGTATAGGTTAACGGACTATTCGCTTCGCAGCGCGGCCATGGGGTCGGCATTGGTGGCGCGACGGGCCGGCATGTAGCTGGCGAGTGCGGCCACCAGGCAGAGGAACGCAGCGGATGCCGAGAATGTCAGGGGGTCGGCGACGCTCACGTTCACCAGCATGCCGCCGAGCAGACGCCCGGCCGCGAGCGCGACCACGATGCCTGCCAGCAGGCCCGGCGCCATCATCATCAGGCCTTCGCGCACCACCAGCCCCATCACCTGGCGCGGCCGCGCGCCTAACGCCATACGGATTCCCATCTCTTGCGTGCGCTGGCTGACGGCATAGCTCATCACGCTGTACAGGCCGACGGCCGCGAGCAATAGCGACAACGCTCCCACGACGGTGAGCAGGCTGGCGGCGACGTTGAGGGCATAGAGCGAAGCGGCGTTGGCGTCCGCCAGCGACTGCGTGGTGAAGACCGCGTCCTGATTGAGCGCCAGAGCTTCCCGCCGCAATACAGGGGTCATCCTCATCGGGTCGCCCATGGTCTTCAGGAAAATCGAGAAGTTCAGCCCGGGATAGAACCACTGCCGGAAGGGCACGTAGAAGAACGGCAGGGGCCCTTCGATCGGGGTGTGGTATTTGCTGTCCTTGACCAGGCCGACCACGGTAGTCAGGTTGCCTTCGAGGCGCACCTTGCGACCGATGGGATCGGCGCCGTGGAAGAAGCGCCGGGCGAAGGTCTCGTTGACGACGATCACGATGGGCGCATCGACGGAATCGCGCTCGGTGAAATCGCGGCCTTCGAGCAACCGGATGCCCAGCAGTTGGAAATATCCGGGAGGAACCGTGGCGCGGTGGATCATCATCTGCTCGTTGGGAGCGGGAATGTAGCCGTCGACTTCCAGTTGGTGCCAGGGGATGGATCCCCCTCCGCTGGGAGTCGACATGGGGACGACGTCCGAGTAGCTCACGCCGATCACACCCGGCATGGCCTCCAGCCGGCTGCGCAAATCGCGACAGAACTTCCACTGCACGGGGCCCGAATAGCCGGCGTAGGAAAGATAGAATTGCGACACGGAGACGTTTGCGGTGTCGAAGCCGGGCTCAATACCGCTGGCGTTTTTGAAACTGCGCCAGAAGAGCCCCGCCCCGATCAGGGCGACGATGGCGAGCGCCATCTCCGCCGCCACCAACAAGCGGCGCAGCCGGTGCGAACCCGCCCCGGAGCCGCCGCTGCGCCCGCCTTCCTTCAGCGTCTCGTTCAAGTTGGAGCGGGCCGACATGATCGCAGGGGCGGTGCCGGAGACGAGCGTGGTCAGGATCGCGGCCACCACCGTGAACGCCAGGGTGGGTACGTTCAGCGTGCCACCCAGATCGAGCGCGATATCACTATGGATGAACAGCAGGGCCAGCGCCTGTCCCATCCACATCACCAGAATCACACCCAACAGCGCGCCACCAGTGGCCAGCAACATCGTTTCGATGAGCAGTTGGCGTGCCAGGCGGAAGCGCTGCGCGCCGAGCGCCAGGCGGATGCCGAACTCCCTCTGGCGCGACACGGCGCGGGCCAGCAGCAGGTTGGCGACGTTGGCGCACACGATCAGCAGCATCAGAATGCAGACTGCCATCAGGATGCCGAGCGGCTTGCCGAGGATGCCCTGTGTGCCGAGGTGGCCTTGCCAAAGGGGCGTCAAGGTGAGATCCACGCCACGATTGGTCTTGGGATACATGGCGGCCAGGCGGCGGCCTAGAGCGGCTACTTCCGCGCGCGCCTGTTCCAACCTCACGCCGGGCTTCAGGCGCACGATGGTAGTGGTTTCATCCCGAGTGCCGCGGTAGTGGAGGGTTCCGTTACCGGTACCCATGGCGGTGGCCATGGTGATCGGCATCCAGACGTCGAAGACCACGCCGCCCAACGAGCCGCGGAAATCGGGCGGGGCTACTCCGATGATGGTCAGCCGGTTCCGGTTCAGCAGGATGCTGTGGCCCAGAACCTTCGGGTCGCTGTGGAACTGGGTTTGCCACATGCGGTGGCTGATGACCGCGATGGGGTAGGCTCCCTCCTGTTCGCGCCCTTCTTCGGGAACGAAGGTGCGGCCGAGCACCGGCTTCACCCGCAGGAGGTCGAAGTAGTTGGCGGAAACCAGTTCGGCCCAGGCGCGCTGGGTCTTGCCTTCCGCCCCGACACTGAGCGGCGTGAAGCGGCCCTGGGCCACGCCCGAGACGAGCTTCAGATGGTCGCGGTAGTCGTGGTAGTCGAGGTAGGACGTGTTGACCAGGTATTCGCCGCCCGGGGTCACGGTTTCGATGAGCGCCAGTTCGCGCGGATTCGCGACGCCGGGGAGTGGATGCAGGAGCACGGTATCGATCCAACTGAAGACCGTCGTGTTGACCGCTATGCCCAGACCGAGGGTGAGGATCGCGACAGCGGTGAACCATTTGTTCCGGCGCAGGATTCTCAGCCCGAACAGGACGTCCTTCATAAAGGCTGACATGGCGACCTCACACTGGCAACTCGGATTCCAATTGTAAGCTGCTCTGGTGATTGGGGAATGGTGTGACGGCGTGTCCGCCTATGGGACGGCGCGCGACCGATTTTGGGATGGGTTGGTCCGAATCATGACGCGCGCTGCGCAGGGAGCCCCGCTTTCCTTGAGCGCTCCCGCACAAAGAAGATGACGACGCCGAGGCCTATCAGAAGCGCTCCGAACTCGAGCGCGCTGATGGGGCCCAGCGCTTCGGTATGGTTACGAACCACGGTAAGCACGAGGAGTGCGGCGGGGGGAATCCCCAGCAGGACCGCTCCTGCCGTTCCTCCCGGAACGCGGAACGGCCTGTGGAGGTTCGGTTCGCGCAACCGCAGTGCCACCAGGGCGGCGAACTCCAGCAGAATGCTCAGACCGGTGAGCAGCACGTCGAGCACAATCAACTTGGTGAAGCTGAATCCCAGACAAAGCGCCCAAGCTGCGGCGCAACAGAGAATGGACACCCACGGCGCGCCGGTCCGGGGATTCCGCCGAGCGAGAATCGCGGGAAGAAATCCATCCTTCGCGAGCACCGCCGGGACGCGCGACAGGGCCATGGTGAGGGCGTTGAGCGTGCCCATGGCGCCGAGCATACCTCCCAGGGTGATCCCCAGCGCCACCACGCCGCCGGCGGCCCGATCGCCCATGACACCGCGCGCCACGTCGGCCCATCCGCCGGTGGACCAGCGGTTGGCGTCGAAGCCGGTCCTGGCCACCGCCGCGATGGGCAGGACGTAGCTCACCGCTACGAGCGCCACCGCTCCGGCCATGGCCAACGGATAAGTCCGCTGCGGACGGTCCACTTCGCCCGCCACGGTGGAGGGGTTGTCCCAACCCATGTAGTTCCACATTGCGACCAGGATGCCGCCCAGGATGTCGACGTTGCGCAAGGGGAGGGGAGCGGCTACCGGCCGGCTCGCGTGGAAAACCGCATAGAGGGTTAGCGCAAAGAACGGAGCCAGCACAAGCGCGGCGCCGGCCACGGAGCTGCTGCCAATGCTCTTGGCTCCCGCCAGATTCCATAGCGCCGCAGCGGCCACCAGCGCCACTCCGATCCAGATCCCGCGGCCATTCGCGGTGACCGCTGGAGCGAAGTGTCCGAGGTAGCTGACGAACAGCGTGGGATAAATCGCCATATCGAAAACGCTGCCCACCAGCGAGAGCCAAGCCTCCTCAAAGCCCCAGAAGCGGCCCAGCGCGCGAGTGACCCAAACGTAGTAACCGCCATCCTCGGGCATTGCGCTGGCCAGTTCGCTCACCATGAGCGCGGTGGGGAAGGCCCATAGCGCGGGGGTGATCAGCAGAATGACGATGGCGCCGGTGTAGCCCGCCTTGGAGACGATATCTTCCAATCCAAACGGGCCGCCCGCGACAATGAAGTAAGTGGCTGCGATCAGCGGCAGGAGGGTCAGCCTACGCGCGGTTGGCACAGCCTCATTTTGGCATGATCGGGATTGACGAGATGTCGACGGGCATCTGAGATTCGCGGCACTTACTGTAGCTAAGTTCCTGTTCCAGGCGCAGCACTTTCATCAACCCCAGACGAACCGAGAGAAATGCGCGCAATTGACTGGGCAGCCAGACCTCATCATTCACTCGCGCCTGCTCAAAGGCGGCGCGAGAGCCCTTGGCGACGCGGACCAGGAACAGCCCCACCGAGATGGTGTCGATCACTTCCGCCTCTGCTTTCACGAGGTGGTAGTCCTGCTTGTCCACCCAAAACCTGCAGCGGAGATGGGCAAACATCCTGGCCGTGCGCGACAGGGGCTGGTAACCCTGGTGCGGCGTGGCCTCGATCACGTACGGAGTGTGGCCTTCCGGCACCTGTTCCGCGGCCAGCCGGAAGTCGAAAGCATTTGGCAGCTCGCGCCAGGCTTCGCGCTGCCACTCCGGGCGCAAGACATACGCGGAGAGGCGTTGCGCCCGCTGGGCCGCGGTCTGGTCCCGGCGCTCGGCGAGGCTCCGTGCGAGCTTCTCCTGCTCCTTCCTCTCCTCGGCGGCCGGCAGCGGGAGGTCGTTGCGTGCCACCAACCGCCGATAGGGGGAGCCGTCCAACAGCACGACATCGTCGACACTGATCTCTTGGGATTTCACGCGGCCCTGGGAGTCCAGGTAGCGCAACCGCTCGCGTTCCGAGAAGGCGTAGTTTCGGGCGACCTTCCAGTTGCTTTCGTCGGCTGCGGCGGCGCGACGGATGATCTCGCGCGCGTCCGTCTGGGCCGGTAACGCGGTCGCCGAAGCCAGGATCAGCAGCAGCGCGCGCGTCTGGAAGGGGATCTTCTCCATGTCGGGATCCTGGCCTCCATGACATGGAGCACTCTTGTGGCCACAGTGCCCTCAAGGCTGCCGGTGGCTGTGGGATCCCAAGGTCCGCGCGTACACCTTACTGAACTCAGCGCCCCAAAAGAACACCTCGGCCGAGGAGTATACCCATAGCAGCACGACAATCGGCGAGCCGGCGGCACTATAGGTCGACCCGAAAGTGGTGTGCGCGAAGTACTGCCCCATGAGCTGCTTGCCAATCATAAACAGCAATGAGGCGAGCACGGCGCCGAGAGCAACGTCGCTCCACTTCACGCTGACATCCGGAACAATCCTGTAGAGGGAGGCGAACAGCACGGCGATCACCGTGCATAGAATCGTGAACGTGGCAGTGTGTGGCACGGCAATTTTCATGGCCGCGATCCAGGCGTTCAACGCCAGAGCAATCAGCAGCAGCAGACCTATGCCCGTCACCGCCGCAAACGAATAGAAGCGATCGCGGATCAGACGAAGGATGGTAGCAGCATTGGTTCGGTCGGGGGGAAGCGAAACATGCCAGATTGTGTTCAGCGCGTCATGCAACTCCACGAAGATGGACGAGGCGCCAAAGGCCAAGGTTGCAATGCCAAGCAGGGTCGCAATCACGCCTGAGCGGGGCTTGTAGGCCCCCCTGATGATCTCCTGAACGGTCCGTGCGACTTCCGAACCGGCGAAGCCTCGGATTTCCGACGCCAGCCGGCCCTGCGCGGTATCCTGCCCAAAAACAACAGCGGCCACAGCGACGGCGATGACAATGACGGGAGCCAGCGACAGCAGGGTGTAAAACGCGACGGAAGCTCCGAGGCGCGGCCCATTATCGTTGATCCATTCGATGGAAGCCTGACTGAGAACCCGCGGCAGGGCCTTGAGAAGACGCATGAGCGGCTCAGGAACCGGGAGTTGTCGTCTTCGCCTCTTCGCGCAGCGCGGCGATCCGGTTCTGCAGCGTCCGCAGGCTGATTCCCAACATCTCGGCGGCGCGCTTCCGATTCCCGTCGACGTGCTCGAGGGTAAGTTTGATGTAAGCCGCCTCGAGCTTCATGAGTGGCTGGCCAGGCGGGAGCATGATAGGCCCCTCATAGCTGGGTGCCAGCCGGGTATACGAACCCGCGCTTACCCCAAACGCCGGGGAAGGAAGGTCTGTCAGCCGGATCAAACCCTCGCCCGTCATGATGGTGGCGCGCTCCAGAACATTGCGCAACTCCCGCACATTACCGGGCCAATCGTACCGTTGAAAGAGCTCCAGTACTTCGGCATCGACCCCCGTCACGCG
>Ga0182027_10011664_pt1 | contig 12399 bp, 8 predicted proteins | sample 712E1DmetaG_FD_121300 | JGI IMG/M metagenome (GOLD analysis project Ga0182027, IMG submission 121300) | Permafrost microbial communities from Stordalen Mire, Sweden - 712E1D metaG (Illumina Assembly) | ecosystem: Environmental > Terrestrial > Soil > Wetlands > Permafrost | place: Sweden...
CAAGCTCGGCGAAATACTTGGTGTGCCGGTGTTGCCGATTGTGGCGAGCGCGGGAAACGGAATCGCTGATCTGAAGCAAAAGATAATTTCAATGTTGGCCGACGCAACGCGGCTCTCCGAGCGGGTTGAATCCGGCACTGTAGGACAGGCGTCGCGCCGGTCTCCATCTCATTCTGAAAATGAATTGAGAGACAGGCGCGACGCCTGTCCGACACTCAGGCCGAAATTGTTTTGCCAGTTGCCCGGATTGTTTCGGATTGAAGCGACCGGTCTGGCCGACCTGCTGGCGGCGACTTTTCAGGAACGGCGGATGCAGGCCACGGCGGAGGCGCTGCTGCTCCTGAGCAACGAAAAGGCGCTGGCATCGTCCAAGGAGCATTATCCGCAACAAATTCAGGATGCCGTGGCCGCCGCCCGCAAACGGCTGGAAACGCACGGCATAGACTGGCGCGGCGCACCCATCGAGTGGCGATACGCGCGCATCGCAGAAATTCAGCAGGCGGTCACCTCCGAACTCGCGCCGCCGGGCGAGACGTTCAGCGACAAGCTGGATCGCGTCCTCACTCACAAAATCTGGGGCACGCTGATTTTCATCGGCATCATGACGCTGATGTTCCAGAGCATTTTCACCTTCGCGCACCTGCCCATGGACGCATTGCAGGCGATGGTGGACTGGCTGGGCGGCGCGATTGGCAAACTGATTCCACCCGGCGATTTGAATTCATTGCTGGTAAACGGTGTGATTGCGGGTGTTGGCGCGGTGATTGTTTTTCTGCCGCAAATCCTGCTGCTGTTTTTGTTCATCGGTTTCCTCGAAGACACCGGTTACATGTCACGCGCGGCGTTTTTGATGGACCGGCTGATGAGCAAGGTCGGGTTGCACGGCAAGAGTTTCATTCCCATGCTGAGTTCGTATGCGTGCGCGATTCCCGGCATCATGGCCACGCGCACGATTGAAACACCCAAGGACCGGCTGGTGACAATCCTGGTCGCGCCGCTGATGAGTTGCTCGGCACGGCTGCCGGTCTATACGCTGCTCATAGCCGCGTGCATTCCCGACATCAAAGTTCTCGGATTTCTCAAGCTACAGGGTTTGACGATGCTGGCGATGTATCTGCTCGGCACGGTGGTGGCGCTGCTGATGGCCTGGCTGTTCAAAAAAACGCTGCTCAAGGGCGAAACGCCGATGCTCATCATGGAATTGCCGCCGTATAAACGGCCATTGCTGCGCGTGGTGGCGCGGCACATGTGGGACCGCTCGCGGCTGTTCCTGCGGCGCGCCGGCACGGTAATTTTGGGCATCAATATCCTCCTCTGGTTTCTGGCCACGTATCCGAGAACCGAAAACGGGGTGATGGAGAAAGGGAGTGATGGAGTGATGGAAAAACAAATTGCGCGTGACGCCAACCCTCCGTCTTCGGCTGAACTCGCGGGCGAAAAACTCCGCCACAGTTTCGCTGGCCGGATGGGGCATTTCATTGAACCGGCCATCGCCCCGCTGGGATTTGATTGGAAGATGGGCATCGGCATCATTTCGTCGTTTGCGGCGCGCGAAGTGTTCGTAAGCACGATGGCCACGGTTTATAACGTCGGCAGCGCCGACGAATCCGACTCCGGCAAACGGGCGCTGGCGCAGACCTTGCGGGAACAGAAACGGCCGGATGGTTCGCCGCTTTATACGCCGCTGCTGGCCGTCACATTGATGGTGTTTTACGTCTTTGCGTTGCAATGCGCGAGCACGGTGGCCGTGGTTCGGCGGGAGACCAATTCCTGGAAATGGCCGGTGTTTCAATGGCTTTACATGGGCGCCCTGGCCTGGATTCTGGCGTTCATCACCTGGCACGGCGGACATTGGCTGGGCTGGGGCTGAGTCGAAAAAGAAAACATTAAACCCCGGATTTCCCGGATTCACCTCACAAGTCAATGTTATTGACATACAATAAAGCCGCATGAACAAAGGCTGTGGTTAACGTTGGAGCGGCAAAAAAAGTTTGATGGCACTGGCAGAGCTGATATGATGCTGGTCATGAGACTGAATCGTTCGGATGGGCGCGGGGCGCAAGGCCATATGGGAATGTCGGCTGAATAGAAGGCCGCTGAAAGGGAATGCCGAAAGGAATACAACCAACCGACGACGCCGGCGGATGGCCAAACAACATAATGATGAAGGAATTACTCAAGCCCGTTCGTGCAATTGACCGCAAGACGTTCAAAGTTCTGTTGATTTATCCATATCACACGAGCCATGAGAGCGACATACGATGGTATCCTGCCGAACCATTGGGACTTCTTTATATTGCCAGTTATCTTTCAGAACAAGCGCAGCGGCAGGGCATGCCGGTGCAAATTAAGATTATTGATGCCCAATTGGAAGGCCCGTCTCAATGCACTGCCACGGTTCGTGGATTTCGCAACGGAATGACGGATGAGCAAATTAAAGCATGTGTGGCCGCATTTGAGCCTGATGTGGTTGGCATTTCCATGAACTATACATTTGGCGTTCAGGACGTGTTCGATATAGCCACCACCGTCAAACAAGTGGTTCCTTCAACAACGCGATTGATTATTGGCGGTGCTCACGCCACTTTAGACCACCGCAAAGTAGCAGAGCACCCGGCTGTGGACTTTGTGGTGCGTGGAGAAGGAGAAGTGACGTTCCAAGAACTCTGTTGCGCTTTTTATAACAATGGGGATATCGGCAAAATTGCCGGTGTTACTTACCGTGCAAATGATTCGATCAAAATAAACCCCAACCGCGATCCAATCGCAGACCTGGATGCTTTGCCCATCCCGGACAGGTCTTTCTTGCCTTATGAGAGTTACCTGTCCAAGCATCACTATTTTCACACCATACAGTCGCCAATAGGAACCATATTTACTGCCAGGGGCTGTCCGTTTCACTGTATCTTTTGCAGCACCCATAAAACCTGGGGGAATACGTGGCGTGGACGTAGTGCAGGGAACATCCTCAAGGAAGTGGAATATCTGCGAAACCGTTATGGGGTAAAGGAAATTGCATTTCAAGATGACCAATTTTTAGGCGATCGAAAGCGCATCATCGACTTTTGCAAGTTGGTTGTGGAAAAGAAGCTTGGCATGACCTTTATTGTGCCTCCGGGGAATTCTCCCTGCTTTATGAATGATGAGCTGTTGGATTGGATGGCCAAGGCGGGCTTTTACCGTGTGTGTTTTAGCGTTGATGTCGGCACGGAAGCGGGAGTTCGTTACGTGCGCAAGCCTGTTCATCTTGCCAACGTCCGCTCATTGGTGAAAGCAGCCAATCACCGGGGCCTTTGGACATATGGCACCTTTGTTATTGGTTTCCCCTATGAAGACAAGGCGGACATTCAAGCCACCGTGGAATTTGCTTACGGATTGAAACTTGATTTCGTGCGTTTCTACATCGCCCAACCGTACTTCGGTTCTGAACTTTATGATTATTATGAGAAGGAAGGGCGGTTAACCGGGCTGAAAGTCAATGAACAACATTCAAACAACGACGCCTTCTTTGGCACGGACCACATGTCGGCAAAAGAATTGTTTGACTTGCGTAATAAGGCGGAACTCAATTACATTAAACATCATTTGGCTGATTTCCTTAGTCCGATGTATGTGGCAGTGGAGTTTTTGCCTAAAATTGCCTCGCCTCGCCGGTTGAGATATTTCCTCGGCTTGATATTCCGATTCGTTGCGATTCGCCTCAAATTTAAATGGGGATTCTTGCGCGGATTTTAATCCGGTTTGTGTGGCGACAGAATTTTTGCCCAACCCGGAAATTTCCCGTAACTGGTTCAGCCTTCGCCTGCCCCTGCGCGTGAACTGATGGAGTTTCCATTGGCGTTTCTCGGTGAACATCGCACATCGAACGTCCAAACTCGAATCTGTCGCCGCTGCTTAATCCATTGGGAACTCGAGGTTTGGCGTTGAGCGTTTGATGCAACCCCGAAAATTTATACAAATTTTATACAAATTGCCTGCCGATGGTGTCTATTGAATGAAATTGTGAGCGATTGGCGCGAAAATCTATATACGAAAAAGGCCGCGGAGCTGGTTCTTTATGGCCGCGCGCTGGGCCTCAGCCACGCCGAAGCCGAGGATGTTTTGCAGGAAACCTTCCTCGCGCTGCTGCAAAAACCGGAACCGCCGGTCACGCTCGAACATTATTGCGTGCGCTGCTATCGGAATCACGCGCGAAATCACCGGCGTTCCCTGTGGCGCCGGCTGACGCGCGAACTGGAGGCCCGGCGGTGGTTTGAGAAAGGCCCGGCGGAAAGCCCGGCGGAACGCGCCGCGATGCATTGCCTCGCCCGGCTGCCGGTGGAACAGCGCGAGGTGATTGCGCTGAAAATCTGGCATCACTGCACCTTCGAGGAAATCGGCGCGTTACTGGACATTTCGCCCAACACCGCCGCGGGCCGGTACCGTTACGGTTTGCAAAAAATCAAACTCTGTTTGGAAAGGACAACGTATGAAGGAGATGAACTCGCTGGAGACCCAATTAGGTTCCTGGAAACCGCGCCATCCATCGGCGAGAATTAAACGGCGGCTTTTCCCCACACCGCACGCCCGGTCCGAACTGGTCAGGATGCTCAACTGGCTGGCCCCCGCAACCGTTTGCCTGTTGCTCGCCCTGGCGGCCTTCCGGCAGGAAAGCGGCATTTCCGCCGCCCCGCCCCGTCACGACCCGGCCATAGCCATGATGTTGAGCAATCAAAACACCGTCCCTTACCTGGCCGGAGGCCCGTCGCAGATCGAGCACAATGTTCTGCCCACCATTTTTGAATGGACAAACCGCAGTGGTTCCACCTTTAATAATGGTTTTACGCCTTTCATAAAACCAAACCAATAACACCAAAAAATGGCAAAGCAAAAACTGAAGGATGTCCGGAGCCAGACCGCCAAACCGTCGTCCGCCGCCAGGATGCCGGCATTGGAACCTGCGCAAGTGACCCCGCTCTTCCGTACCATTGACTGGCTGGCACTGGTCATCGCCTTCGCGGCGGTCTGGACCGTATATTTTCTGACCCTGGCGCCGGAGCAGACCCTGGAAGATTCCGGCGAACTTTGCACCGGCTCTTTCTACGCCGGCATTCCCCATCCGCCGGGTTATCCGTTCTGGGCCATTTATTCCTGGTTGTGGACGAAACTGCTGCCGATGGGCAACGTCGCCTGGCGCGTGGAAGTGGGTGAAGCCACCGCCGCCGCCATGGCTTGCGGGCTGGTGGCCTTCATGGTTTCACGGGGCAGCAGCCTGCTCATGGAGGGAATCGAGGAGCTGCGTGACATCACCGGCAAATGGGAGGGCGTCATTTGTGTGGTTTCCGGAACGGTTGCGGGCCTGCTGCTGGGCTTTGGCGGCGTCATGTGGAGTGAGTCGGTCGCCATCAACCGCATCTCCTTGTTCGGCGTGCCCTGGGTGATGATTGTCCTGCTTTGTCTTTTTCGCTGGATTTATGCCCCGCACCAGCGGCGGTACCTCTACATTGCCATGTTCTTTTTTGGCATCTGCACCACCGTCCATCAGACTCTGCTTGTCGCGGCGATGGGAGGAGAAATTGCCATCATTGCCACCCAACGCCGGCTGGGACGCGATGTTCTCTTCTGCAACAGTCTCTTTTATCTGTTTCTCTTGTATGCCTTTTCCCATCAAATGGTGCCTTCGCTTCTGGAGGCTCTCGGCAATCCCATCGTCGGCGGCTTGTTCCATATCATCGGCGTCGGTTCCATCATCGGCTGTATTATTCTGACGATTCTAACCAAAAAGTTTCTGACTGAATGGTGGCCGTGCATTGTGATGATCGTGTTGTTTGCCTTGGGTGTTTCGTTTTATTTTTACGAACCGATCGCGGGCATGACGGACCCGCCCATGCAATGGGGTTATCCGCGCACGGTTGAGGGATTCTTTCATGCGTTAAGCCGCGGCCAGTATGAAAAAGCCAACCCGTCGAACCCCTTCCAGGATCCCGGACGCTTCATCATGCAAATGGGCATTCTGATCGGGGATGTGGCTGGCGAATTCAACTGGGTCCTGGTGTTTGTCGCACTGGTGCCGTTGTTGTTCTTCTTCAAAATGCAAAAACGCGAGCGCTCCTGGATCATCGGCCTGGTCTCGATTTATCTTTGCGTTGGCGTCCTGTTGATGGTGCTCATGAATGTAACACCCGACCGTCAGACGGCGGATTTGAACAAGGTGTTCTTCATCTCCTCCCACGGAATTGTCGCCATCATGGTCGGCTATGGCATGGCGCTGATTGCCGCGTTTATGGCGACTCATTACACGGAATTCCGCCGCTGGGGATTGCTGGGCGGCTTAATTGCCGCCCTGCTTGGGATGTTTTGTCTTAAGGATGCCACGGGAAAACATTATTTCGGCCTCGCTGGTCATGTCGGTCTCCTGGAGCTTCCGCACTGGATCGGGCAGGCTTTCGCCAAGGAACAGGGCGGCCTGCCCATCTACGGCAACCTCATCCTGGTGACGGTGCCATTTATTTTCATTCTCGCGCTGTTGCTTTACCGCCGGCGCGGCCCGGTGCTGATCACGCTGGCCCTCTTCACCACCATGCCCATGTATTCCGCCCTGTGCCATTGGGCCCACAGCGAACAGCGGGACCACTGGTTCGGTTACTGGTTCGGACACGACATGTTCACCCCGCCGTTCCCCGGACCGGATGGCAAATTGACCTACGACGCCAAACTGCGCGAGCAGGCCCTGAAAGGCCCCAATGGCCGCCTGATCTATCCGGAAATGGACAAGGACACGATCCTGTTTGGCGGCACCGACCCCGGCCGTTTTTGTCCCACCTACATGATTTTTTGCGAGAGTTTCATTCCGCATGATTGCCAGCCGCTTCAGGACCAGAATTTTGACCGGCGGGACGTCTATCTGATCACGCAAAACGCCCTGGCCGACGGCACCTATCTCAATTACCTGCGCGCCCAGTATTTTCGCAGCCAGCAGATTGACCCGCCGTTTTTCAGCGAACTCGCCCGCACACTGCTCAAGGACGACCCCTACCAGACCAATCTTCTGGGTCGCATGGTGTCGCCGTTGGACACGTATTTCGAAGCCCGCGGCGCGCGGATAGAAAAACGCTGGCGCATCTCCACCTCGTGGTTCACCGGCCAGGACTTCATCAACCTGACCGCCCTGGTGTCCCAGTTGCATTCCAGCCAGAACCCGTTCTCCCGCTGGCTTTTTCAAAACCTCAGCAAGCCGACCCGGGACCTCATCACCAGCAAGGGCGGCGAACAAAATCTGCGCACCGCGCTGACGGACGACTTGAACCGCCTGCTTGCGGCCGGGCCGATTTATAATACGAACCGGTTCGCCCAGGTGAAAGTTTCGGATTATCTTCAGCAATTTATCGCCCAAAATCCCCAAGGCGACACCCGCATCCGCCTGAACCGGCTGCTGTTGGAAGCCGCCTATCCGGATGACATTGCCAGGAGCACCGGCGGAGTCTATCCGGACCGGGAGATTTACATCCCCAGCCCCGAGGATTCGCAACGCTGTTTCGCGGATTACATGGAAGATGTGCAACACCGGATGCAGACCGGCCAGATGATGCCCGGAGAGGATGTGCATGTGGATCCCTCGGGAAAAATGCAGGTCAGCGGGCAGGTCGCCGTGATGATGATCAACGGCCTGTTATGCCGGGTTATTTTTGATCGCAACCCCAAAAACGAATTTTACATTGAGGAAAGTTTCCCCCTGCCGTGGATGTATCCGTACGAAACGCCCTACAGCATCATCATGAAAATCAACCGCCAGCCCCTGCCGGAACTGCCCAACGAGGTCTTTCAGCGGGACCACGCATTTTGGAGCAAATATTCCGACCGGCTCATTGGCAACTGGATCACTTACGACACCTCGGTCAGGGAAGTCGTGGATTTCATTGAAAAGGTCTATCTGCGCCACGATTACAGCGGCTTCAAGGGCGACCTAAGATTTGTCCGCGACGACCAGGCGCAAAAGGCTTTTTCCAAGCTGCGCAGCTCCCAAGCCGGTGTTTATGCCTGGCGTTTGAGTTCGCAATGCCCGGAAGAATACCGCCAAAAAAACGCCGCTTCCACCCAGGCGCTCGTCCGTGAAGCCGATTTCTCGTTAAAACAGGCTTTTGCCTTCTGCCCTTACAGCCCGGAGGCCGTCATTCGTTACATGAATTTCCTTGCGCAATATGGACGCATAGACGACGCGCTTCTCGTTGTCGAAACCTGTTCCAAGCTCGATCCGTACAATGATCAGTGGAAGGGAATCGTGAAGCAGTTGGGAGATATCAAAAACACATCCGCGGCCCGGACCCAGATCGAAACCCAGGTGCAGCGCATGGAAAACGAAGTGCGCACCAATCCGACCAATCTCCAAAACCTCCTGTCCCTCGCAAATATTTATCTCCAGATGCAGCAAACCAACCGGGCGATTGAGCTGTTCGACCGCGCCCTGACCCAGCCGCATCTGAAACCCAGTGAAGCCGGCTTCATCGCCCAGACTTACGCCCAAATTGGCAATCTGGTCAAACTCGAGGGGGTCATCGAAAAACTTGTCACCCTCGTTCCCGACCAGCCCGAACCCTGGTATGACCTCGCCGCCCTCGACACGGTGTTGGGCAAACCAGACCAGGCCCTGCAAAACCTGCGCCAGTCACTTGACCTCGATGCCCGGCGGCACAAGACCAATTCCACCATGCGCGACCTGCTGGCCGAGGCGAGGAAAGACCACCGGTTCGATTCCTTGCGAACCCTGCCCGCCTTTCAGAAAATTGTCCCGGCCAATTGACCAATTGACCGGCCCGCTTCATCCCAGTTGCTGGTTTCCCAATAATCGTCTACCTTGACGGCTTGAAATTATTTCGCGCCGAAACAACCGCATGAAGAAAACGGTCATACCAACGCCAAAAACCGGAATGGCGGAAGCTGCCACCCCGCCCGCCACCGCCATTCCCGCCCCGGAACTCACGCCGGAACAACTGGCCGGACTTCAGGAACGCGCGGCCAAGGCCGACGAACATTGGGACCGCCTGCTGCGCACCGCCGCCGATCTTGAAAATTTCAAGAAGCGCGCCGCCCGCGAGCGCATCGAAGCCGCCCAATCCGCCAGCGCCGCGCTGCTGCAAAAATTACTGCCCGTGCTCGACCATTTTGAGATGGCGCAAACCGCGGCGCGGGCGGCGGAAGTACCGTCCGGCGGGATTGAGTCCCTGCAAGCCGGCATCGCCATGATTCAGCAGCAGCTCAAGGGCATTCTCGCCGAAACCGGGCTGGAGGAAATTGACGCCACCGGCAAACCGTTCGACCCGGCGCTGCACGAAGCCGTTTCGCAGATGGAAACCACCGACGCGCCCGAAGGCCAGGTTGTCCAGCAAATCCGCAAAGGCTACAAGCTGCGCGACCGCCTGTTGCGTCCGGCCACGGTCATCGTCGCCAAAAAACCTTTTGCGCCGCCCGCAACCTGAGTCATGCCCAAGCGCGATTATTACGAGGTGCTCGGCGTCAATCGCGGCGCCAGCGACGAGGATATCAAGAAGGCCTACCGCCGGCTGGCCGTTAAATTTCATCCGGACAAAAATTCGGGCGACAAAAACGCCGAGGACAAATTCAAGGAAATCGGCGAGGCCTACGAGGCCTTGAGCGACCCGCAAAGGCGCGCGGCCTACGACCAATACGGCCACGCCGCGTTCGATCCGCGCGCGCGCGCCGGCCGGGCCGGCGGCTTCGGCGGCGGCGGCTTTCATGACCCGTTCGAAATCTTCCGCGAAGTTTTCGGCGGTGGAAGCATCTTTGAAAGCTTCTTTGGCGGCGGATCGGACCCGTCACAGCCCCGGCGCGGCGATGATTTGCGTTACGATCTGCAAATCACGCTGGAAGAGGCGGCCCTCGGCTGCGAAAAGGAAATTTCCGTGTCGAAACTCGACCGCTGCGACACCTGCAACGGGTCCGGCATGGAACACGGCTCGAAAAACCGGACGTGCGCGACCTGCGGCGGACGTGGACAGGTGCTCACGTCCCGCGGCATTTTCAGCATCGCCCAGACGTGTCCGCATTGCCAGGGCGCGGGGCGCATCGTGGAAAAACCGTGCAAAACCTGCCACGGCGAAGGCAAGCACCAGCGCAATTCCAAAATCAAACTCCGCATCCCCGCGGGGGTGGACGCCGGTTCGCGCCTGCGTTCATCCGGCAACGGCGAAGCCGGGTTTTGTGGCGGGCCGCCCGGCGATCTCTACGTGGTGCTGCACATCCAGGCGCACGAAATCTTTCAGCGCGACAGCGACGATTTGCTTTGTGAAGTGCCGGTCAGCTTTGTCCAGGCGGCCCTCGGCGCGGAAATCGAAGTGCCGACACTTGACGGCCGGGCAACGATTAAAATCTCCGCCGGCACGCAACCAGGCACGACCTTTCGGGTCAAAGGCAAGGGTGTGAAAAATCTCCAGGGCTACGGCCACGGCGATTTGCACGTGCGGATCCAGATTGAAGTCCCGACGCGCCTGACCCCGGAACAAAAAGCCCGATTGCAGGAATTCTCCGAAGCCTGCGGCGATGACGCCAACCCCATCAGCAAAAGCTTTTTTGAGAAGGCCAGAAAACTGTTCCAATGAAATTTATCGCCCTCGTCCTCCGTCCTCGTGACTCGATGGCGGCTGATCGAGGACGATGGACGAGAACGAGGACGAAGGAAAATTAGTGCCATGCACCGCTTTTATCTGCCGCCCGAACATTGCGCCGGCGCCGCCCTCCGCCTCGACGGACGCGAGGCGCATCACGCGCTGCATGTTTTGCGTTTGAAACGCGGCGAGCTCGTCACCGTTTTGGACGGTGTCGGAAATGAATTCCTTTGTGCGGTCGAAACCAGTTCGCGCCACGCTGTCACGCTTTCCATGTCGCTGAAAAACTTCACGCCCCCCCTGCCCTGCTCCATTACGCTGCTACAGGCCGTGCCCAAGGGGAAAATCATCGAGTCCATCATCCAGAAGGCCGTTGAACTTGGCGCCCGCCGGATTGTGCCGCTGCTGACCGAACGCGTGGTGACGCATCTCGACGACGAGGATGCCGGGAACAAACGCGACAAGTGGCAGCAAGTGGCCATCGAAGCCATCAAACAATGCGGCGCGGCGTGGCTGCCAAAAATCGAGGCGCCGATGACGATTGATCAATTTCTGGCACCCCACTGTAGCGGCGGTCGGCAGACCGCCGGATTTGTTCGGGAAAATGAAAAGTGCGGCTCTCTTCCGAAAGCCGCTACGGCGACGCATTTTGAACTGGCACTGGTAGGTTCCCTCCAAAAGGAACGCCGCCATCCACGCAAATGTTTTCAGGAATTTCAGACGAAGCACGGACGTTTGCCGCAAAGCGTCGGCGTCTGGATCGGGCCGGAAGGCGATTTTACACCGGAGGAATTGAAGGCGATTGAAGCCGGCGGCGCGTTGCCGGTTTCATTGGGCCGCCTCGTTCTACGGGTCGAGACAGCGGCCATCTATTGCCTTTCGATTTTGAATTACGAGTTGAATTCCAGGTTGGAGTTCAAGCTTTAGCTTGCCATCACAAACAAGCTAAAGACTCATATCATTTCATCTTCGCGCTTGGCGCGGGTGGTTTTTGGCTGCTTCACTTTGGCAGCTTTTGCTTCTTCGGCAACGCGGGCAAGATTCAGGGCGCAACTTTTCCAAAATTTGTTCGTCTGTCAAATCGGTGGGGAAGCCGTAGGCGGCGGCGACGGTGGCATCCAGTTTTTTGTGAGCGAGATCGAGCCACGCGGGACGCTCGTTGTAAAGTTTCGTGAGCGTGCGCTCTTTGAGTTTCGCGGCGCAATCGGCGTTTTTGGGTTCAAGGCGTGGGTAACGCACAGTGCCGATGCCATTTTTATCCGGCTTCACGACATAGCGCGCCCACGGGCCATCTGCCGAGCCGGGGAATTCCAGAACTTTTTCCACCGTCCATTCGGGCGGATTAAGCCAGCGTTCGCGCAACTCGTTCAATTCTTGGGCGGCGGCGGCAACCGCGGCACGGTGCTCGGCAGGAGTTCGCGGCGGCGTTTCTTCACGAAGAACGATATGGGCGTAGTGTTTGGCCGCGTTCAGTTCAGCTTTCCAAACGTCGGCAAAGCCGCGTTCCGTTGGCTCGCTGGCGTCGGGTGTTTCGTGAATCTCGAAAAGCTCGGCGTCTTTGACTACGCGCTTTTGGAAGCAAAACGATTCGGTGCCGGACGGATCGGCCTCCACCGGCGTGGGCTGGCCGAGCAGGCGGCAGAGGTCGTTGAAATGTTCCTGGTAGGCAGAGGATTCCTTGCCGGTGTAGCGCGACCACTTCTTCTTGAATTCAGCGAAGGTCATGCCCTGGAAATTGATGGGGGAATGGTGTGGTTTTCGGCAGGAATGGAAAAGGAAAACCGGCATGCATTCGCCCAAA
>Ga0182027_10011665_pt1 | contig 12398 bp, 10 predicted proteins | sample 712E1DmetaG_FD_121300 | JGI IMG/M metagenome (GOLD analysis project Ga0182027, IMG submission 121300) | Permafrost microbial communities from Stordalen Mire, Sweden - 712E1D metaG (Illumina Assembly) | ecosystem: Environmental > Terrestrial > Soil > Wetlands > Permafrost | place: Sweden...
AAAAATCTGCAATCCAGATGGCTGGTTTCAAAGGAAAAAACTCCGGCTCTTAAAAGCCTGGTCTCCAGGCTGGCCCGGAAACTGAGCTCCTCACAACCAGTGATTAACCATAAAGGAATTTTGCAAACTGCCCTGGAAGGGGATAAAATCCAAATGGTCTGGTTTGCCACTCCCCAATATATACCGGTGGATGTCCCGTATATTGCCACCATGTGGGATATCCAGCATCGTCTCCAGCCCTGGTTCCCCGAGGTGAGTCAGGCAGGCGAATGGGACCAACGCGAAAAAACATATGCAAGGTTTTTACAGAGGGCAACCTATATCCTCACCCCCAACCAGAGCGGCCAGGACGAATTAGCCATGTTCTACCAGATTCCCTCGGCCCGCTTTCTCCGGTTGAGACATCCAGTACCTCATATTGAAAAAACGCCTACAAGCGAAGAAGTTACCGCAGTCCTGGAAAAATACCACCTTTCCAATCGATACATTTTTTACCCGGCCCAGTTCTGGGCCCATAAAAATCATTTCAATTTATTGAAAGCTTTTACCATCCTGCATGAAAATTACCACCTGGATCTCGACCTGGTCCTGACAGGTTCAGATCAAGGTAATTTAGGGTACATTAAAAATACGGCTCAAAATCTTCAGATGAGTGAGAAAGTTCATTTCCTGGGTTTCGTTCCACGGGATGACTTGATGGCATTGTATGCAGGCGCATTTGCGTTGACTTATGTGACCTATTTTGGCCCGGAGAATCTACCTCCGCTCGAAGCTTTTGCATGTGGGTGTCCGGTCATCGCATCTGCTTATGCAGGCGCGCAAGAACAATTCGGCGATGCCGCCCTTCTGGTGGACGGTTCCAAGCCGGAAGAAATTGCTCTTGCCGTAAAAAAAATCCATGAAAACCCGCATTTGCGTGAAAAACTGATCCGGAAAGGCTTTGCGCGCGCAAAAGAATATTCCAGTCTGGATTATGTACGGGATGTTTTTACCCTGCTGGATGAATTCGAAGCGGTTCGAAGCACCTGGTTATAGGGCATCTTTTCTTTAGTTCGTTTGCCGGGATCTTTCCTGGCTGATTCAAATACTAAATTCACAGCCTGGCTTGATGACAATAAAAAGATATATCAGATCCTTTTTTAGCAAAAAATGGTTTGAACAAATCCAGAAGAGGAACTTGTTCCACCTGAGCAATTTACTGAAATGGGCAATGCGAGCATACCAGCTCTTAAGAAGGATATAGATTGAATTCTCTTAGCGGATTTCCCCTGCCTCCAGCAGGAAAAAATAGATGGCCATTGGAAAGCCAGGAGCAGAATGGGCGCCGCGCGGCGGAGTTGGATTGCCCAAAAATCAGCATCATTACTCCAAGCTTTAACCAGGGGCGGTACATCGAAGAGACCATTCGTTCGGTCATCCTTCAGAACTATCCCAACCTGGAATATATCATTATCGATGGAGGGAGCACCGACGAAACCATTCCCATTATCCGCCGGTATGAAAAATGGATCAATTACTGGGTCAGCGAGCCGGATAAAGGACAGTCGAATGCAATCAACAAGGGTTTGGCTAAGGCAACAGGGGAATGGGTGGCCTGGTTGAATGCCGACGACGTTTATTTACCGGGGGCTTTTTTTAAAGTCGCAGAGGCCGCATCGAAAAAGGATGGACCCATCCCATGGATTGTCGGGACGACGATCTATACCGATTCGGATTTGATCGAGACCGGGCGATTCGCGCCACGCTGGTATAGCGCTTCCGGCCGTGACAGCCACTATAAGCAGTTGGGATGGGTGGATTTTGTCTGTACAAAACGATCAGGGATCGCCTTGCCGCAGCCTTCTTCTTTTTGGAAGCGCAGCAGCGTAATGAAAGCGGGTGGAATTGACGAAACGTTAAAATATGCGATGGACCATGAACTCTATGGGCGGCTGGCCTATCATGGGTACCGCCCTGTTTTACTGGCGGAAGCCCTGGCCTGTTTTCGAAAGCACGATAGCCAAAAATCCGCCAAATATCCCCTGGTTTTTTGGCAGGAAGAACTCAGCGTCGTTTACAATTGGGTAAAGTTGACCACCGGCACAGAAAAACGGGCTTTAGAGAAGTATGCAAGCTGGCTCGATCGGAAAATTAAAAATTATCCTTACGAGTCTTTTTACAAATCTCTCATATCCCGGTTCAAGAAGATTGTAAAAACTTTATTCCCTGCAGTTAAAAAAATGAAGGCGGCGATTGATCGCAAAGCAGGAAAGAATTCATGAAATCAATACCAACGCAACCGGAGAGTAGTTTTATGGAAAATAAGGAAAAGCTAATTATTACCGGCGCATCACAATCTTTTGGTCCATCCGTTTTGGCGTTATTGGGTTCCCTGACGCTAAATTGGCCCGAACACCCACCCGTTCTGGTCTATGACTTGGGGCTGAACGAAGAAACCCTTGCGATCCTGCTTGAAAATCATATTGCGGTTAGGAAAGTAGCGCCATTTGTGCCTCATTGGCGCAAACACCGTACCTGGAAGGTCTGGGCCTGGAACGACGCTCCGGCCCGGGATATTCTCTGGCTAGATGCCGGTGTCGTGATCCTGCAACCTATTAATGATGTATTTGATGCCATTGACCGGTTGGGATATTTTATTAATCCTACTTATTATCTATTAAGCGAAAATGCATCCGAGGCAGCTTGTATTGGCTGCGGCGTCGATCCCGGGTTTCGGAATGGCAAAATGACATTTAACGGAGGGGTGATAGGGTTTCGAAAAGAAGGAGTTGTAGGTGAGATCGTCCAAAAAGCATTGGAAGTCGCATCGGTTGAGGAATATATCAAAAATACAGCCCCATTAGGCCGTCATGACCAAGTTATTATTTCCTTGTTGATGCATAAATATATACCAAATCCTATTATGTTGGATGCCATGATATATGCGGGCTGGTTATCGCCTCGCCAGGTTCAAGGTCAAAAAGTCTGGCAACATCGCAGGGCGCTTTGCCAGGAAGATATGGAACACTTTAAGGAACATATTTCCATGCCTGGAATTCCCTACTTTCCCAGTCCCCCCATTCATAAAAAAGAAAATATTTTGAAAAAAGTACGCAGGAACATAAGCAAATCTCCAAGTGAACTTCTGCAAAGTATCCAACGACACATTTCAGGTAAAATAAATAAGAAACCTAAAGAAATAAATGAAGGTTTAAAGGATTAAGTAAGGAATTCGCCTGCCTTTGTAATAATAAGTTGAAATGTCCTCCTTTTTTGCAAAGCTAAGGTCAGAGCCACCAGAACCGAATGGATATGGATTTTATTCTCAGCAAGGAGTGTTTTTAAAAACCCCACCATAGGGCAGATTTGAACATTTCCATCTGACAAATGAGCTTTGGTAGGGCCGAAAAACCGGGCAAACTGGCGCCAGGCCATTGGGATTGGGTTGGGGTTCGGATGTCTCCTCCTCAACAAATGACGCGTTGGAGCGTTGGCCCGTTTATATCTGGGTAAAATAAATTGCACCGGTAATGACCGTGAATAAAATTCTGGAACAATACAACGTGGATCATTTGGATTTTGCATCCATCGATGTGGAAGGACAAGAAATGTCGGTACTGCTTGGTTTTGACCTTTTGAAGTATCTGCCGCAGCTCATTGTGGCGGAATATTCCTCCCCTGAGGAAAGGAAAGCATTAGTACACCATTTTCGCCAACAAGGGTATTTCATTTGGAGTGATAACCGCCAGGACCTTTTTGCAATGCACGGCTCAATGCTACAGCACCTGCGTGTTTTGCCGTTGGGATCTTGGCAGAGCTTCCGCTTCAGTAAACCCGTTCAATTTATCGTCCGGAAAATGAAGCGATTTGTAAAATGAAAATCTCAGCACTAGTAGTTGTCTATAACGAAGATAGACGATTGCGTGAATGTTTGTACTCCCTAATGAATTTTGATGAGCTGCTTGTTGTAGATCTGGGATCCAGAGATCATTCCGCAGAAATTGCGCGGGATATGGGAATTACTATAATTAAACACGAATGGGTCCCCATAGTGGAAATGATCCTCCCTACTTTATTTACAGCCATGCGCAACGATTGGATAATTCGCGTCGATCCTGATGAAATCCTCCCATTTGCATTGGTTAATGAGCTGAATAACCTTGAAGTCAGCGAAAAAATTGCAATTATTGGCATTCCCTACCAATATTATTTTATGAATAAGAAACTGGATACAACTGTTTGGGGCGGAATCATCATCGGTGGACGAGTAATAAATAGAAATCGAATGATAATAGGTACTGAAGTACACCAACATTTTTATTGCAAGGACGGTTACGAACCACTTCATTTGACTTACACTGGTAATAATGCAGTACAACATTATTGGATAGATAATTATTCGCAACTTTTTTCAAAGCACGAACGCTATCTCAAAATGGAAGGGAGAGCCAGGTTCGCTAGGGGTGAAAAGTTTTCCTTAAAAGGAATGATTCGGCATAGCCTTATTAGCTTTAAGAAAAGTTTTATTCTAAAGTCAGGTTGGCGCGGAGGCTGGACAGGTTGGTTTTTAAGTTTTTTCTATGCCCAATATGTAACCCGCACATGGCTTGCTTTGCGCCAATATGAACATTCTCAAAAGAAGTTAAATTAATTGGCATATTACTGACTACAGGGAATTTATTTTGTTGGTAAAAAACAAGGATTGATTGTTTGATGGCAATTACAGCTATTGTGGTGACCTACAACGAAGAACGCAGGCTGGAAGCATGTTTGAAAAGTCTGAAATTCTGTTCCCAGTTAATCGTTGTGGATATCGGTTCCACAGACCGGTGTCCGGAGATTGCCCGTGCATGTGGGGCCGAGGTGATCTCCCACCCTTGGGTACCCATAGGGGAATTTGTTTTGGCAGATACTATCGGATTATCAAAAAATGATTGGATTTTACGCCTTGATCCGGATGAAATTGTGCCGGATGCTTTGGCACAATCTATTTTGGATGCAATCATGAATATCAGGGAAGATGTCGGACAGATTATCCTGCCGCACCAATATTATTTTCTTGGAAAACCACTCACAACCAGTTTCTGGGGAGGCATACGCTTTATCCCGCGCATTTTTCACAGAGACCGGGTCATTTATACTGATATGGTTCATCGCGGGCCAGCATGCAAGGATGGATTTGTTCTGCACAAAATCGAATATACAGGAATGAATGCCCTTGAGCATTACTGGATAGATTCTTATCAGCAGTTGTGGGAAAAGCATTGGCGCTACATTAAGCTTGAGGGTAAATCACGTTATAATGATGGCAAGCGTTTCAGCCTGTACCAATTATTGAAAGAAACAGCAAAAGCTTTTTATGACAGCATGATCTTAAAACGAGGCTGGCGAGGCGGATTTACCGGCATTTTCCTCAGTTTTTTTTATACATGGTATATCTTTATGAGTATTTTGTCATTGGCACTATTTCAGAAAAAGCATTCCGAACCTGCCTCCAAATGAATCCTCCAAAAATATCCGTAATTACGGCTTGCATAAACCGCGCCGGGCTGGTTTCTACTGCCATCGAAAGTGTGTTGGCCCAGGATTATCCCGACTTTGAACATATCATTGTGGATGGCGGCTCGACTGATGGTACCCTGGATGTGCTTGGCCGTTATCCTCACCTGAAAGTGATCAGCGAGGCGGACCATGGCATGTATGATGCGCTCAATAAAGGGCTGAAACTGGCGCAGGGAGAGATCATCGGTTTTTTGAATTCGGATGACTTGTTTGCACCGGGAGTATTTAAGGAAGTTATTTCCATCTTCTCAAATGCAGAGGTTGAGGCGGTGGCCGGGCGGGCAGAAGTTTTTCGTGAAGACCAGGCAGGGAAATTTGAAACCCTTTCGCAGACTAACCCACCCAGTCCCGATAAATTGTTGGAACGAACAATTTTGAGTAATGCTGCTTTTAATGCATGGTTTTTCCAACACAATATTTTCGGGAGAATTGGCGCTTTTAACAGCGAGTATCGGATTGTCGGTGATCAAGAATTCATGATCCGCCTTGCGCTTGCAGGGATTCGCTTTGCCAGGACCGACCGTCTCCTATATCAATATCGACGCCATGCCGGGGCGCTAACTTTTAATTGGAATGGCGCCTTCTTTTCTGACATCGCGCAAGAGCACCTGAAAATGACAGATGGTTTCCTGGGAAAAGTTGGGTTGACAAACAATGCCAGAAAATATCTCCAAAAACTACGGACGCGCGACACCATCGTTATGGCAATTTTCCTCCTTCGCAGGTGGAAGTTAAGCAAGGCCTGGTTCTATGTGTTTGTGGGCATCCGGTCTGATTGGGAATGGCCTCTGAAATTTGTCTGTGAAGTTTTTTCCCGCCTGACTCATCCCAGACTAAGGCAGACCAACCAACCTTGAAACTACAGTGGCAAGACCATACCATGGTCGATTCGCATGGATCTTGCAAGCCATTTCTCAGGATTTGGATTGGATAATTGATTCGAGGAAGGCACATGGATAATGAATCACATCCACTGGTCAGTGTCATCATGCCTGTCTATAACAGCGAAAAATTCCTGCAGGCGGCTGTCGAAAGCGTTCTTGACCAGACTTTCACCGATTTTGAATTGATCGCAATCGATGATGGCTCCACGGATGATTCGGGGTCCATTTTGGCGGATTATCGCCAACGGGATGAGAGGATGGTGATCCTTAGCCATTCGAAGAATCAGGGCATTGTCTCCGCACTCAATTATGGGCTGATTGTGGGACGTGGCAAGTATATCGCTTGCATGCATGCGGATGATATCAGCCAGCCGGGTCGGTTTGAAAAACAGGTTGCATTCCTGGAAACACATCCGGAGGTTGGGATCCTTGGAAGTGCGGTCCAAGTGATTGACACGCGAGGGCAAGCCATTGGCATCTTGCTTAAAAGGTGCGATGATCTAGGCATCCGTTGGACAAGCTTGTTCTCCAACCCTTTCATGCACCCAACGGTCATGCTGCGACATTCCATTCTCGAAGCAAAGCATTTGCAATACCAGGAGGGCATGGCAGGAGTTGAAGATCTGGATTTATGGGTTCGCCTGCTTTTTTACACACAAGCAGCAAATTTGGCCGAAGCGCTGTTACGCTATCGTGTCCATCCAGCCAGTATTACAAGTGTATATAACCGAAAAGATCAATTAGCCATAAAGTCCAAAATTCTATTCACAAATGCTCAAAAGCAATTGGGCGATTTTTTGCTTACCCGGGAACAGATCGAGTTGGTTTCAGAAGCTGTGATGGGCAATCCAGATATCAGGCGGGAACGTGCCCATGCCTCCGATATTTATTTGCAAACCTGGCAGGCATTTGTGAAAGTACATCCATCAAACCCGGGATTAAATTCACTCCAAACCGATGTTGTAATTACTGCCGCTAAACTGGCACTATATCCGCCCTTCCAGCCGGGCTGGCGAAAAGCGATACGGAAGATTTCTGAAATTGAACCCAAATGGTTGCTGTCATTTATTCAAAAATTTCCGAAGATGGTTTCCACCAAATTCCATTCGTGGCTTATCTGGAAAAACCGTAAATGAGAATTTCTGGTCAAATCCCGGTTGATCGTCCGGCACAGGCCGCAAATAGCGGAGATTCGAGAGAGGCTAACCTGGCAAATGAGGATTGCCTGGCAGGAAAAAAGATTGCCATATTTATCCAGTCCCTTGCCATAGGCGGGGCGGAACGTGTGACGGTCAACCTGGTCAAGGAGTTAATTCAACGTGGCATGCAAATTGATCTCCTGCTGGCAGACTGCTCCGGAGGACTATTATCAGAAGTACCACCGCGAGTAACCATCATCGACTTAAAAGGAAAAAGAGTATTATTCTCGCTATTTCCGCTGGTACGCTACCTGCGCACACAACACCCTGATCTTCTTTACAGTATCCAGACCCACACCAGCCTGATTGCAGTTTGGGCCGTCAGGTTTGCGCGAATTCAAATGCCCCTGGTTATCTCCATACATAACATGCTTTTGCCCCACCTGGCTGCCGTACCGTCAATACGTAACAGGTTAATTATAAAACTGGCCAGCTTATCCTTTGGTTTGGCGGATGCGGCGATTTGTGTATCCCGGGGTGTCGCAGACGATTTGATTAAAACCACCGGGATGCCGCCTGAGAAAACGTACGTGGTTTACAATCCGGTAGTATCTCCAGGATTGGAACAAGCCGCGCTCCAACCCATCTCCCACCCCTGGTTTACACCCGGCAACCCACCGCTGATCTTGGCGGTTGGACGATTGGCTGTTGCAAAAGACTATCCAACCCTCTTGCGGGCTTTTTCTCTTTTGACCCGGAAAAGACCAGCGAACTTGCTCGTCCTGGGGGAAGGCCAAGAACGTCCTCACCTGGAAGCCCTGGTAAGACAACTTCACCTCACTGATATTGTTCAGATGCCTGGTTTTGTTCAAAACCCATTTGCTTATATTGCGCGTGCCCGGCTATTAGTTTTATCTTCAAGATGGGAAGGTTTGCCAAGTGTGATCGTGGAAGCCCTGGCGTGCGGAACGCCGGTGGTTTCCACTGATTGCAGAAGTGGTCCCGGGGAAATCCTCGCGGGTGGGCGTTTCGGCAGGCTGGTACCGGTCGGAGATGCGGAAGCCCTGGCTGAGGCGATGCTGGAATCGTTACAAACGCCTCCCGACCGCGCAATGCTTAGGCAGCGGGCCCAGGACTTTACGGTTGAAAAATCCGTAAAGGAAAATTTGCGGGTTTTCCAATCCTGTTTATTATCCCATGAGCAATAAACGCATAAAAATCCTGCATGTCATCACCAGTCTCGATGTCGGCGGCGCGGAGATGGTGCTTTTCCATTTACTGAAGAATATGGACGCGACCAGGTTCGAAAATCTGGTAGTCAGTCTTATCCATCCCGGGAAGGTGGGAGAAAAAATTCAGGGTTTGGGGTTACCGGTCTTTTCTCTTGAAATGCGCCCGGGGCATCCTACCATTGGCAGCTATTTTCGGTTGGTGGAATTGCTGCGCCGTGAATCTCCGGATTTGGTCCAAACCTGGCTTTATCATGCTGACCTGTTGGGTCTGCTGGCTGCCAGAAAAGTGGGTGTGCCGGCGCTCTGGAATATTCGTGCTTCAAATATGGATATGTCCCGTTATCACCGGTTGTCCAGTTTGGTATTGAAAGCATGCGTCCGGCTCTCAGGTTGGCCGCAAGCGGTCATCGTCAACTCCAAGTCTGGGCAGGTATTCCACGAGCGCCTCGGCTACCATCCACGACGCTGGGTTTATATCCCCAATGGCATCGATACCGACCAGTTCCGGCCCAATCCAGCTGCATGGGTGGCCCTCCGTAACGAGCTTGGGCTGGCGTCAGACGCCCTGCTGATCGGTTTGATCGCCCGCTTTGATCCTATGAAAGATCATGAGAATTTCTTATTGGCTTCCGGCCTTATTGCTGCAAAGACGCCTGATATTCATTTTGTATTGGCAGGGAATGAAGTGGATCCGTCGAATCCATTTTTTGGAAAATACCTTGAAATAGATGAACTTCGTGGAAGGCTTCACTTACTTGGACAACGCGATGATATGCCTGACCTGATGGCTGCCCTGGATATTGCTTCCTTGTCATCATATGGAGAGGGATTTCCCAACACAATTGCTGAAGCAATGTCCTGCGGAACCCCCTGTGTCGTTACAGATACTGGAGACTCGGCCTATCTTGTGGAAAAAACGGGAATAGTTGTAGCGCCTAAGGATCCGCAAGCGCTGGCCGAAGGCTTGCAGAAAATGATCTCGCTGGGTGTTGAGGGTCGGAAGTCGTTGGGCGCGGCGGCGCGCCAGCGTATCCAGCTAAATTTTCAGCAGAATGAGGTTACCCGGCAATACGAACAATTGTATGAAGGCCTCATGCTTATGACAAGCTAGTTCCATAATTAGGTGGTTCAACGGGAGATGCTTTGATATGGGGTTAAATAATAAGGTGTTGGGAGGGTTATGTCCTCCCAACACCTTATTATTCCTTCCTGGCTGCGGCCATTTCCGGAGGGCTATTAGCCTGATAAGTAAAAGAAAGTGGTAAGATTCTCAGAATATTATATGTGCGGAATAACCGGTTTCTTAGACTTATCCAAAGATAAGAATAATTCATCCTTCCAGGCAATCATCACCCATATGATGGATACCCTGATTCATCGCGGCCCGGATGATAGCGGTGAGTGGATGGAAGCTCAAAACGGAATTGCTTTAGGATTCCGGCGTTTGTCGATCATAGACCTTTCGCCGGCCGGTCACCAGCCCATGTCTTCCGCCGATGGTCGTTATGTCATGGTTTTTAATGGTGAAGTGTATAATTTTAATCAACTCCGCAATGAATTGGTCGATTTAGGGCATGCCTTCAGAGGGCATTCCGACACCGAGATCATGCTGGCTTCCATATGCCAGTGGGGTATTCGGCAAGCAGTGCAGCGTTTCAACGGAATGTTCGCCTTTGCCTTGTGGGATCGCCGGGAGCATTGCCTCACCCTTGTGCGCGACCGGCTAGGTATCAAGCCACTGTATTATGGTTGGAGCGGCAACGTTTTCCTTTTCGGGTCAGAACTCAAGGCCTTAAAGGCGCATCCGGCGTTTCATGCGGGGATCGACAGGGATGCACTGGCGCTCTACTTGCGCCATAATTGTATTCCCGCTCCTTATACGATCTATACCGGCATTCGTAAACTCCTGCCTGGCACGATCCTTTCACTGGCTGGAAATAACCGGCCGGATGAATACCCCGAACCTGTGCAGTATTGGTCGGCCCGGCAGGTGGTTGAATCCGGGGTTGCAGACCCATTTGAAGGATCCGACCAGGATGCGATTGGGGAACTGGATAAGTTGTTGCGCGAATCAATCCGCGAGCGAATGGTTGCAGATGTCCCCTTGGGCGCGTTTCTCTCCGGCGGTATTGACTCGTCAGCCGTAGTGGCCATGATGCAGGCCCAGAGCGACCGACCCATCCAAACTTTTACCATCGGCTTTCACGAAAGCGGTTATGACGAAGCCAAACAGGCCAAAGAGGTGGCCCGTCATTTGGGGACCGATCACACAGAACTTTATGTTACTCCGAAGGAGGCGCAGGCGGTTATTCCTCGCCTGCCAACCCTGTTCGATGAACCGTTCTCCGACTCATCGCAGATCCCCACTTTTTTGGTTTCAGAGCTCGCACGGCATCACGTTACCGTCAGTCTCTCCGGAGATGGCGGCGATGAACTTTTTGGTGGCTATAACCGCTATGCCTGGGTGCAAAAGATTGTGAAAGCCACCGGTTGGATGCCCGGCGTTTTGAGGGATATGGGCTCAGCTGCGTTGAGGCAGATTCCTCCAGTTGTCTGGGAAAGCATTCTTTCGAACCAACTCATTCCTCCTCGCTGGCGTGTTTCGGAGCCTGCCGAGAAAATACGTAAAATATCAGAGATGCTCTCAGCCAGGAGCCCTGAAGCCATCTATCTGTATTTGGTTTCTCACTGGAAAAATCCCTCCGAGATCGTGATTGGCGCGGCCGAACCGCCCACCCTGATAACCCGTCGGGAGGCCTGGGCGCACCTGCCGGATTTCACCTCGTGGATGATGTTTATGGACCTGGTCACCTATTTGCCGGATGACATTCTTGTCAAGCTGGACCGTGCCAGTATGGGCGTCAGCCTGGAAAGCCGTGTCCCTTACCTGGATGATCACCGCCTGGTGGAGTTTGCCTGGCGGCTGCCCTTGCACATGAAGATACGTGGTGGACAGGGGAAATGGCTTTTGAGGCAGGTCCTTTACCGCTATGTGCCAGAATGGATGGTTGAGCGACCGAAAAAGGGGTTCGGCGTACCCATTGATGCCTGGTTAACAGGTCCGTTGCGTGCATGGGCAGAAGCGTTGCTGGATAGTCAGAAGGTAAAGGATGAGGGTTTGCTTAATCCCCTACCCATACACCAAAAATGGCAGGAACACCTGGCTGGGAAGCACAACTGGCAAAATCATTTATGGGATATTCTCATGTTCCAATCCTGGCTTGAAGCTAACAAATAAGCCTTCATGAAGATCATACTGTTTGCAAATACGGACTGGTATCTTTACAATTTTCGTCTGGCGCTTGCCCTGGCGCTGCATGATCGAGGCGATGACGTGGTCCTGGTTTCTCCGGATGGTCCGTATGGCCCTCGCATGCAGGATTTGGGAATTCGTTGGCTGCCATTTCCACTGGCAAGGCGCAGCCTGAATCCGTTTGAGGGGGTTAGGACGATTCTCCGTCTGGTTAAGTTATACCGGCAGGAAAAGCCCGATCTGGTTCACCAGTTCACGGTTAAATGTGTCTTGTTTGGTTCGTTGGCGTGCCGCCTCCTGGGCATCCATTATGTTGTCAACTCGGTGACCGGTCTGGGCTATGTTTTTA
>Ga0182027_10011668_pt1 | contig 12395 bp, 12 predicted proteins | sample 712E1DmetaG_FD_121300 | JGI IMG/M metagenome (GOLD analysis project Ga0182027, IMG submission 121300) | Permafrost microbial communities from Stordalen Mire, Sweden - 712E1D metaG (Illumina Assembly) | ecosystem: Environmental > Terrestrial > Soil > Wetlands > Permafrost | place: Sweden...
TACAAGATCATCTGCTGCTCGGTGACGTACTTGCGCAACACCGGCACCAACAGCGAGCCGAGCAGCGAGCCGATGGCGCTCGTGAGGAGCACGAAGCCGAACCACCACGTTGCCGCGTGCAGATGGCGGAGCGCGAAAGCCAGGAAAAATGTGAGAAAACCGACGGCACCCCGGATGACTGACATTGCCGCAAGGCCGAGGACGACCTCGGGCGAGTAGAGAGGGAGCCCGAGCCGCTGGCGCTCGCGGGCGGCGTCGATGCGCACCTGGCGCTCGCGGCCGGGACGGGTGCCCGCCTCGCTCGGAGCCGCCGGGCCGGTGCCGGAGGGTCCGGGCCCGGGCTCCTCGCCGGCTGACGGCACCGCTGGCTTCGCGGCGAGCGCGTCCACGCTCTTTGGAAGCCGCAACGCAGCCACTCCCCCGAGGAGGAAGACCACAAAACCAAGGCGCAGAACCCAGGCTGCGCCGAGCTGGAGGATCCCCACCGCCAGCGGCGAGGCGACGAAGCCGGCCAGCGAGGCGAGGACGGCGAGCTTGGCGTTGGCGCTCGCGAGGTCGTCGGTCGTCTCGGTCATCGACGGCACCAGAGCCGCCTTAGCGACGAGGTAAAGCTTCGAGAGCACGAGAACTCCGAAGGCCTCTGGGAAGAGGATGAACCCCTTTATGTCGCTGGCCATGGTGAGCACCAGCACCGCGCTTCCCACCGAAGCAACCGCCATGCTGGTTCGCCTGGCGTAGCGGCCCCTGTCGAGCAGCGGGCTGAGAGCGGGTGCGACCACGGCGAAGGGCGTGATCGTGAGAAGGAGATACAGCACGACCTTGCCTTTGGCGGCCTCTGGCGAGATCGTGAAGAACAACGTCCCAGCGAGCGAAATTGTCACCAGCGTCGTTCCGACCGAGAAGACGGTGTGGACCAGAGCGAGCCGTCCGAAAGGTTGGGACTGGTCGAACAGATCGTGGAGCGCGCTTCGCACGAGCCGGGTGAAGCGAGCCCAACGTGCGGAGCTGTTCACGCCTGCCATGGTACGTGTCGGCCCATCGCTGCCGGACCCCCGGCTACGATGCGCCAACACCGAACGAGGAGGGTCACCAGTGGGAGTTCGGGCCTACGTGCTGATTCAGACAGAAGTTGGCAAGGCGGCCTCGGTCGCGACGAAGGTGGCGGAAATCCCTGGGGTGGTGCGCGCGGCGGACGTCACCGGCCCCTACGACGTCGTCATGGAGGCCGAGGCCGAGACCGTGGACGAGCTAGGCAAGATAGTCGTCAGCCGCGTGCAGCTCATTGAGGGCATAACGCGCACGTTGACCTGTCCTGTGGTCAACCTCTAGCCAACCCGGCCGAGCGCGGTCCTCGAGACCGTCTTTCGCCGGGCGACCGACCCAGCTCGGGCCGGCGACCGGGACTTACAAGCCGCCGAGAAACGTCTCGCCGAGTCCGGGCGTCGCGCGGCCGACATCTCCGCGATCGCGTTCGGCGGGCACGTCTGGCTCCTCCCTGTACGCGACGTATCCGGTGCGCTCGAGCTCCTCGGCGAGCTCAGGTCCTCCGCTCGCGACGATCCTGCCCTCCGAAAGCACGTGAACGTACTGTGCAGGCAGTTCGGCCAGCAGGCGACGGTAGTGGGTGATCGCGATCACCCCGAGGGGGGGATCGCCTTCGCGTGTCGCTCGTTCTATTCGCCTCGCGACCTGACCGAGCGCATCGACGTCAAGGCCGGAGTCGAGCTCGTCCAGGACGGCTATCCGAGGTCGCAGGATCGCCAGCTGGAGGGTCTCGTTGCGCTTGGCCTCGCCGCCGGACAGATCCACGTTCATCGGCCTCGAGAGGATCTCCGGCGAGATCCCGAGCTCGGCTGCTTCTTCTGCGAGTCGTACCCGGAGGGGGCCCTTCTCGGACTCCGAGACTCGCCCAGCTGCGGACAACGACTCGGCCAGCGCCGACGCGACCGGCACTCCGGGCACTTCGATCGGGTACTGGAACGTCAGGAAGAGCCCCAGTTGTGCTCGCTCGTAGGGCGACAGACCGAGCAGCTCGACGCCGTCGAGTGTCACGCTCCCGCTTATGACCTCGTATCCGGGACGACCCATCAAGACGTGTGCGAGGGTGCTCTTCCCAGATCCGTTCGGTCCCATGACGGCATGGATCTCGCCGCTTCGCACCTCCAGGTCGATGCCTCGCAGGATCTGACGCGAATCCACGCCCGCACAAAGATCGGTGATCTTGAGCACGCTGCTGGTCACGTGATCACCGCGAAGACCTCGCCGGCCTCGACCTCGATCGGCACGACCCTGACCGACTGGGTGGCAGGAAAGCTCTGCGGCGAGCCGTCCAGAAGCGAGAAGGTGCTTCCGTGGCGGAGGCACTCGATCTCACACTCGTCGGCGAAAACCTCGCCTTCTGAGAGCGGGTAGTCCTCATGGCTGCAGACGTCGAGGAGTGCACGGAACCCCGAATGGCAGTGGACTAGCGCGATTGGCCCACCCTCGATCTCGAAGCGTCGAACCTTCCCCACCTCGAGCTCGCCGGTCGCGCACAGTCGAACCCGCACCGGATCAGCGGCCATCGGTCACTCCGTCCAGGCGGGCCGCAACTGCGGCGGCAAGATAGTTCCTGATGCCCGGTGCTGTGACCCGGGCCCAGAGGTCGTCGAAAAAGCCGAGAAGTATGAGCCGCTCGGCCACAGCCGGAGGGACTCCCCGCGACTCAAGGTAGAACAGCTGCTCGCGGTCGATCTGACCGACGGCCGACGCGTGAGAGCACCGGACGTCGTTCTCCTCGATATCGAGATTGGGGACCGAGTCCGCATGGGCGCCGTCACTGAGCACGAGGTTCCGGTTCGTCTGGAAAGCATCGGCGCCTTTGGCTCCGTGACGCATCCGGATCAGGCCCGAGTAGACCGAACGCGCCGTGCCTCCGACCGCGCCCTTGAACACGAGGTCGCTTGTAGTGCGCGGCGCTCCGTGCTCTTGCAGCGTGCGGAAGTCGTGCATCTGGGTCCCGCCGCCCAGGTAGGCGGCCAACAGCTCGGCGCTGCCGCCCTGGCCGGCCAGCACCGACTCGGTGCGAAACCGCGTGTACTCGCCTCCGAGCGAGGCCGTGAAAGTACGGATCGTGGAGTCACGACCCGCGCGAATTCGTTGATGTCCGAGTTGCCAGGCCCCAGCACCGAGCTGCTGAACCGCGTTGTAGGACGCGATCGCCGCGTCCCCGACGGTGACGTCTGAGATCGGCACCACCAAAAGCGGGCCGTCGCGGGACACGAACAGCTCGATCACGGTCGCTTGTGATGCCTCGCCGAGCTCGATCACCGTGCGTGGAAAGACCGCCTGGGCGCCCTCGGCCGGCTCCGCGCCAGCAAGCAGGTGCACGACGACGATCGGGTGATCGATGCGCGCCCGGGGAGCCACCGAGACGACAACCGCGTCTTGAACGAACGCGTCGGCCAGATGGTCGAACGCATCGGGTTCGTGCTCTTGTTTGCCGGTGGACGAGTTCAGGTTCGTGACCTGGTCGAGGACTTCGGAGCCTCGAGGATCGCCGAGCAGGCTGCCGAGGACCGTGCCCGTCGAGCGCGCCTTGCCGGAAAGCTCGAAGGAGACCGGAACACCGTCGACGACAACTGCGAGGCCGGAACGCTCGCCCACATTCTCGAGCAGGGCAGCAGCCTGCGGCCACGCGTCTGGCTCGGGCACGGACCGCAGCCCGGCCCCCGCACCGGTCCCGCTCACGACGTACTGCTCGAGATCGAGCTCGGCGATGCGGCTGTAACGCCAGAGATCCTCTTCGACTGCCGGGGGCGGGCTTGAAGCCAAGTTGTCCAAGGCCGAGAGCCGGCGGTCGACTAGCCACCGCGGGCCGCCGAGATTCCGCGCGACTTCAGCGGTGAAAGTGGCGGGTAGCTGCATCGTGATCAGGGCAGGAGGTTATCGGATACGTCACCGGGTCGGCGGAGGGCCCTTGCGCTTGAACCAGCGGGCGCTCGATCGCCTCTCTTGCTTGCGCGCCTGCTTTCGCGCCTCGGCGAGCGCGTCGGGAGCCACTGCAGAGATGATCTCCGCGGCATTCTCGAGCAGGTCGGCAGCATCGGCAGCCGGCACGTCGGTCGGTTCCTCCTCGAGGGCCGGCTCGGTCCGCTTGGCCTGAGTCCAGCCGGCGTCGGCAAGACGCCGTTCGTAGACCGGGCAGGCGTCCGGACAACGCCATGGCGCGTCCGGTGCCATGTCGAGCACGCAGAATCTGGCCACCTCGCCGCTCGCGTACGTGCGGCTCTGGTAGTGACGGCAGTCCTCCCGCATTGGCATGGGGATGGACGCTACTTCGGGAACTGGCCGTTGGCAGCAGCAGGGCGAGAAGGCACGCCGCAGCTGTAGCTGGCCGAGAACGGTTTCAGCCGACCGACCCGTCCATCTGGAGCTCGATCAGACGGCTCCACTCGACTGCGTACTCCATCGGCAAGGTGCGGGTGATCGGCTCGATGAAGCCGTTTACGATCATGCCCATCGCCTGGCTCTCGCTGAGACCGCGGCTCATCAAGTAGAAGAGCTGGTCGTCGCCTATCTTGGAGACCGTCGCCTCGTGACCGATCTCGGCGACCCGCTCGCAGACCTCCATATACGGCTTGGTCTCCGAGACAGATGCCTCGTCCAAGATGAGCGCGTCGCAGCGGACGAAGGACTTTGAGCGCCGAGCGCCTTCGTCGACGTGCACCTTGCCTCGGTAGGTTGCGTGGCCGCCATCCTTCGAAATCGATTTCGAGACGATGGTCGAGCTGGTCTCGGGCGCGCAGTGGAACATCTTGGCGCCGGTGTCGAGGATCTGGCCTGCTCCCGCGTAGGCCACAGAGAGGACCTCCCCGGATGCCTTCGGCCCCATCAGGTACACCGACGGGTACTTCATCGTGAGGCGCGAGCCGATGTTCCCGTCTATCCACTCGACATGTGCCTCGGCCTCCGCACGCGCCCGCTTGGTGACGAGGTTGTAGACGTTCGTCGACCAGTTCTGGATCGTGGTGTAGGTAATCCGGCTACCAGGAAGAGCTACGAGCTCTACGACAGCGGAGTGGAGCGAGTCCGACGAGTAGACCGGAGCCGAGCAGCCTTCGACGTAGTGCACCTGGGCGCCCTCATCAGCGATGATCAGCGTCCGCTCGAACTGACCCATGTTCTCGGCGTTGATCCGGAAGTAGGCCTGAAGAGGCATGTCAACTGTCACACCTGGCGGGACGTAGATGAAGGACCCTCCCGACCACACTGCCGAGTTGAGGGCCGCGAACTTGTTGTCACCTGGTGGGATGATCTTGCCGAACCACTTGCGGACGATCTCGGGGTGCTCGCGAACTGCTGTGTCCATGTCGGTGAACAGAACGCCGAGCCGCGCCAGATCCTCACGGTTGCGGTGGTACACGACCTCCGACTCGTACTGGGCGGTCACTCCGGCGAGGTACTTACGCTCGGCTTGAGGGATGCCGAGCTTGTCCCAGGTGTTCTTTACCGACTCGGGCAGCTTGTCCCAGTCGTTGACCTGGGCGTCGGTAGGCTTTATGTAATAAAAGATGTCATCAAAGTCCAGGTCAGGCATCTTTTCGGCGAACCAGCGCACCATCGGCTTGCGCTCGAAACGGCGCAGCGAGGACAGCCGGAAATCGAGCATCCAGCTCGGCTCGCCCTTCATGGCGGACATCTCCCGGACGATCTCTTCCGACAATCCCTTGCGCGGCTTGAAGACGTAGTCCTCGACGTCACTCCAGCCGAGCTGGTACTTGCCGAGATCGAGCTCCGTGATGGCCATTAGGCATTCCTCTCGAGGGAGTTTCTCCTACGCACATAGTAACAACTACAAACCGACCGCCTGCAGCCGACTTCCCCGACCGACCACTCTAAGCGGTCCACCGAGATGCCCGGACCCGCTGTCACGGGAGTGGCGCTCGCGGCGTGGCATGCTCCGAGTCGTGCAAAGAAAGCTCACTGCCCCTATTGCAGAACGCCGCCCGATCATCTTGACCGCACACGGCGATGAGCGCGTCGACGACTGGTACTGGCTGGCCGACCGGGACGATCCGGCCCTCGGCGAGCTGGTTGCCGCCGAGTCGCAGTACCTCAAGACGGCGACCGAGGGACTGCAACCACTGGCAGACAGGCTCTACAAGGAGATCGTCTCGCGCGTCCAGCTCACGGATGTGACCTTGCCGACACCGAAGGGCCGCTGGGCGTACTACACCCGGACCGTCGAAGGACTCGAATACGAGATTCACTGCCGCCGGCCGGCAGAGTCTGCCCTGCCTATCATCGACCCTCCGGCCGGCGTCACCCCCGCCACACCGGTCGACGACCTCGAACAGATCGTGCTCGACTTGAACATCCTGGCCGAGGGGACCGACCATCTCGAGGTCGGCGATCTCGAGCTCAGCGCCGACCAACGGCTGCTCGCATACTCGATTGACCTGACCGGCAATGAGCTCTTCACGCTGCGGATCCGTGATCTGACGACGGGCGAGGAGCTCAGCGACACGCTCGAGAACGTGTCCTACAGCCTGGCGTTTTCTGCCGACAGTCGGACGCTTTTCTACACGCGTCCCGACGAGTCGATGCGTCCCCATCAGATCTGGCGGCATCTGCTCGGGACTGCGAGCGACAGGGACACTTGCATCTGGGAGGAGGAAGACGAGCGATACTTCCTCGGGATCGGGACCACAAAAGACCTTGCGCTCATCGTGCTTCAGGCCGAGAGCAACCTCACCTCGGAGGTCCGCCTGCTCGACTCCGGCGAGCCCGAGGGCGAGCCCCGCGTCGTCGAGGAGCGCAGGCAGGGCATCGAGTACTCGATCGAGCACCACGGGGACGAGATCCTCGTGTTGACCAACGACAATGCCGAGAACTTCGCGGTCTTCCGCGCTCCGGTGGCAAGCCCGGGCAGGGACCATTGGCGCCCGCTCGTGGCCCACCGCGACGATGTCCGCCTCGAGGCTCTGGACGTGGTCGAAGGTTTCGCTCTGCTGCACGAGCGTGGGCACGCCTCGACTGCGGTACGCATCGTCGATCTCGACACCGGCGCCGAGAGGGTGATCACTCCCCCCGAACAGGCCGGCTCGGTGTTCCTCGCCGAGAACCTCGAGTTCTCCACCCGACATGTCCGCTACGCCTCTACCTCGCTCACGAGCCCTCTCGCGATCCACGACCACGACCTCGACAGCGGGAGCTCGAAGATCATCTGGCGCCGGCGCGTCCCCAACTACGACGCAGGCGCCTACAAGACTGAGAGACGTTGGGCGGTGTCCGACGATGGCACGCTCGTGCCGATCAGTCTCGCCTACCGCGCCGATCGGCCCGCCGGACCCGGGCCGCTGATCTTGCACGGCTACGGCGCGTACGAGATCAGCATGGACCCGGTGTTCGCAGTCAACAGGTCGGTGCTGCCTCTGCTCGACCGGGGCGGCTGCTATGCGGTCGCACACGTACGCGGAGGCGGGGAGCTGGCCCGTGGCTGGTATCTGGATGGGAAGCTCGCGCAGAAGCGCCACAGCTTCGAGGACTTCATCGCCTGTGGCCGCTTCCTCGCCGAGGAGGGTCTGACCTCACCCGAACTTCTCGTGGCGATGGGCGCAAGCGCCGGAGGCCTGCTCGTAGGAGCGTCGGCGAACCTCGCACCGGAGCTGTTCGCTGCGATCGTCGCCGGGGTCCCATTCGTCGACTGCCTCACCACGATGCTCGACGTGGAGCTGCCCTTGACGATTACCGAGCGGGAGGAATGGGGCGATCCGAAAGACGACCGAGACGCTTACTGGTGGATCAAGTCCTACTCGCCTTACGACAACGTGCGCGCGGTCGCTTACCCGAGGATGCTCGTGACGGGCGGTATGAACGACCCCAGGGTCTCGTATTTCGAACCGCTCAAATGGGTACAGAAGCTCCGGTCCTCGCACGCGGAGAACGCAGAGCGGATCCTGCTCAAGATGGAGACGACCTCGGGGCACCACGGGCCGTCGGGCCGTTACCAGGCATGGCGCGACTGGGCCTTCGAGCTTTCTTTCGCGCTCGCAGCCGTCGGGACCACAGACACGCCCGTCGGCGCTGGGCCGACGACGCCTCAGCCCTGAGCCGGATTGAGCTCGACGTTGTAGGACTGTTTGACCCCGTTCGGGAGCTTTGCCACCAGCCCGTTCACAGTGAGACCCAGGTAAGCCGGCGCTCCGAGCCTCATGATTAGTGCGCCCGATCCCTTATAGGTCGCGGACTGGCCGGCGTTCAGCGTCTGGGAGAAGAGCCATGGCCCGGCGATGGTCTTCTCGATTCCCACCCAGCACGCGCCCCTCGTGGCCTGCATCGCCAGCGTGTAGTCGCCCGCAGGCACCGTGAACGCGACACCGCTCGAGGACTGCGACGTGGGCGTGAGTGCCGTCGCAAGCGTCGTGGTGGTGCTGGTCGTGGTAGTGGTCTGTTTCCCTCCTCCGCCACCACGAACCGTGGTCGTCGTGCTCGTCCCTGCATGATGGCCGGGGGACCCGCTCAAGGAGATCGCGGCGAAAACGACCGCAGCGACAGCCACAGCCGCCGCCGAGCCGGTCGCGGCCCGACGTGCCATCACTTGGCGATGCCGGTCGGCCGGTGACTTGTACGCGGCTCCGCGCGCGCGAGCCTCCAGTGGGCCGGGAACCCGCCCGCGAGCGTGTGCGCGCGCCTGTGCGTCGGCTGCAGCGGCGGTAGGCGGCCCTGAGCCCTGGTCGTAACGCTCGTCACGGCCCGGCTGCTGGCTCGATGGCGTGACGCGCGCCGGTATCCGCGCCGTTCCGGAGAGACGAAGCTTGGGCTCACCGGCCGGCGGCAAGCGGGAGGCAGCGAACGGACCCTGGCCTGGCGGCAGGAGCTCTTCGCGCCCCTGCGGTGCCTCGTCCCCCGCCTGGTCGATGCGCCTACCTACATGAGCGCGGCCGGTTTCCTCGTGCGGGACGATACGGAATCCGGTGGACTCGGTCCGCTTGGAGACCTCGCCTAGAACTCCCAGCGCGCGTTCGTAGGTTTCGACGGACTTGTTCGCGGAACGGGCCGCGCTCACGCGAGCCCAGACGATCGCGACAACAACAAGCACCGCGAGGGCGACAATGACGAGCGCGATCACGCTGTTCATCTCCACGACTGGCTACGCACGCTCCCATTCAAGCCCAACGCCGCAGCTAGCACACCGCGCGCGTCGCAGGATCGGCCCCGGTTTCAGGTTCTCAGGCCGTATCGCGGGCGCAGGTGATCGGGGATCTCACCTCGGCGCGGGTTCGCCTGGTCACGCGCCGACACGACGGGGTCGAGAGCGCCCCAATCGGCCTTGAGATCCGGGTCGTCCCAAGCGACTCCGAGCTCGTCAGCGGCGTTGTAATAGGAGTCCACGAGATAGGTGAGCGTCAGATCGGTGACGGCCGCGAACCCGTGCCCGACCCCCGGTGGAATGAACAACCCCCGGTCGTCGTGCTCGCCGATCTCCAGAATCTCGGTGGCTCCGTCGGTCGGTGAGCCGACCCTCAGGTCGTGCAGGACGACTCGCGCGCGACCCCGGGTGACGTACCAGTAATCGGCTTGGTGGAGGTGGTAGTGAAGACCGACGACGGCGCCCTTTTGACGGTCCGAGCGGTTTCCTTGAACCATTTCGCGGCCAAGCGGGAACCAATTCCTTCGGTACGTCTCGATGAACCGCCCGCGGTTGTCGCCGTAGATGTCCGGAGTCACGATCATCACGTCCGCGATCACCCTGGACGCTTCGACACTCGCCAATGGTCGCCCTCCTTCCGTCAGTCCTGAGGCTCTGCTAAGCGGACAGCGGCAGGCTAGTGCCGCGCGTGCATACGGCCAAAACCGCTCCTGATCTCACCCCAGGCTTCCACGGCGCCTGCGCGGGCTCAGCCCGGGCTTCCGCCGAAGGGCCGCCGCTTGGGGAGCCAGGCGCGCTTCCAAACCATCACCTTGCGCCTGAAGTAGCACACCTCAGTGCCGCTTTGGTTGAAGGCTCGCGTTTCGACGGTGACGACCCCTCGATCGGGCTTGGAGATGGACTCGACCGCCGCGAGCACCCGGGTCTGCGCATAGATGGTGTCGCCGTGAAATGTCGGGTACTTATGCTGGAGCGACTCGACCTCCAGGTTCGCGATCGCCGCTCCGGAAACGTCGGGCACGCTCATCCCCAGCGCCAGCGAGTAGACGAGGTTGCCGTTGACGACGTTGGCTCCCTGCACCGTGTCGTGCTCCGCGAACCACGCGTCCAGATGGAGCGGGTGATGGTTCATCGTCATCAGGCAGAACAAGTGGTCGTCGTACTCGGTGATCGTCTTGCCCGGCCAGTGCTGGTACACGTCGCCGACGACGAAGTCCTCAAGAGCACGACCGAAAGGCCTCTCGTAGGTGGTCATTGCTCAGGCGGCTCGCGCGTGGGCCTCGTCGAGAACGAGAGCTGCCAGTCGCTCTCGCTCTCCCCGTCGATGGTGAGATTCCATGTGAAGCGCATGTTGTTCTCTAGCGGTAGGGGGCTGAAGTTGACGGCGACGGCCACGTCGACCGGACTTCCCTCCGGCACCCCCTCGGGCCGTCCAACCTCGAAGTCACCTCGCACCTCGATCGGCTGGGGACCGTCGGCTCCTTCGACGATGACAGGCCGGCCGTCCTCGTCGACAAGGAAGAGCTCCCAATGGTGCGGACGTGTCGCCTCGTGCCACCCGACGTCCACCTTTATCGCGATCGCCGACGGCATCGGGTCCGGTCCGATGAGGCTCCAGCCTCCACCCAAGATGAAGAGCTTTCCGTCTGCCACCTGCGCCGCGTCACACAGCATCATCGTCACTCGCACGGAGCAACGGTAGCCCCGCGCGGACAACCGAGCTCAGTTAGGTATTGCTCGTTTAGACCGCCGAACACCAGCGCGGGGTGTGGCGGCGCGTTCCGCGCGCCAGACCTCAGTGAGAGGCCGTGGCCTTTGCGGTCGCGACCCGACGGGCGATGACAGTGACCAGAGGCGGTAGTACGACAGAGGCGTCGCCGGGGTCCACCTCGGTGAGCTCCTCGAGGTAGGTAGCCACCGCCCCCGGCCCGGCGCCCGCCGGAGCCTCGGCCCAGGCATCTACGAGCTCGAGGCCGAGTTCGCGAACCAGCTTGGGGAGAATGGCGCCGACATCGGGATGTCGACCCTCCGGCATCGACATGGCCGCGCCGTCGATCCTGCCCGCCGAGGTGATCGGCTCTTGGGCGAGGAGATAGCCGCCGGGGCTGAGCGCGGCGGCCATCCTCCGCAGAACTGCGCGAGGTTCGAGGACGTGCATCAACAAGAAGCGGCAGTAGGCGAGCTCGACGCTCTCGGGCAGTACAAGGTCCTCGCCGGCCTGGGTGATTGCGATGACCTGTGCCCCTCCGGCGGCTGCCGCGGCTGCCGCGACGACGTCGCGAGCACGTGGGTCGCTGTCGACGGCGTAGACGCGCCCCTCGCGCCCCACAAGCTCCGCGAAGGCGACAGAGACGTCTCCGGCACCGGCACCCACGTCCACGCAACGCCACCCGGTTTCGATGCCCAGGCGCTCGAGCGCCGTCGCGAGAGGTCTGCGATACAGATCGTTGCGCAACCCGAGCTCGACCACAGCGAAGACGGTACCTAAAGTTCACCGGTCCGCCTGCATCCCTAGCCGAGTGACCAAGTTGGGACGTGCTCGTCTAGATCCCTTTCCGGGTGCGAGCTGTCGGGTGTACGAGCAGCTCAGCCGGCTAAGGTCATTTCAACAGCCGCGACAAGCGCCGATCTGCGAGAACACGGCCCTTGGTCTGACAGCGCTTGCAGTACACGACCTCGTGCGACTCATAGGAGACTCGGAGCAAGGTTTCGCCGCAGACCGGGCACGGCTGCCCGACTTTGTTGTGCACCGCGAAGGCCGTACCGAGCTTGGGCTCTGAGAGCCCACCGGTTCGCTGGCGCTCCGACGCCGTCGCCTGGGCCAGAACCGATCTGATCTCGGCGACCAGACCTCCACGGTCCTCGCGGCTCAGCGAGCGCAGAGGCGAGAACGGCGACAGACAGGCGCGGTTGAGCGCGTCGTCCGCGTAGCCTCGCCCGACACCGGCAACAAACCTCTGATCCCGCAGCAGCGTGTGCAGGTGGCGCGTGTCCTGGCTCGTGAGCAGCAGATCCTCGAAGGCCTCGTCGAAAGGCTCTGGGCCAAGGCCGCTCAAGGGTCCCTCGTCGCCTTCGGCGAGCACCCACCAACCCGCCTTGCGCTCGTGACCGTGTTCGCGAACCAGAACTCCGGTGCCGTTGTCGAAAACGAAACGGACAACGGCGCCCCTCGGCCTTGTGTGCTTGGAGGGTACCTCGATGTCCAAACGGCCTGCCTGAGAAAGATGAACGAGCACGCGGCGACCCGACGCGAGTTTCGCCA
>Ga0182027_10011669_pt1 | contig 12394 bp, 11 predicted proteins | sample 712E1DmetaG_FD_121300 | JGI IMG/M metagenome (GOLD analysis project Ga0182027, IMG submission 121300) | Permafrost microbial communities from Stordalen Mire, Sweden - 712E1D metaG (Illumina Assembly) | ecosystem: Environmental > Terrestrial > Soil > Wetlands > Permafrost | place: Sweden...
GCGGAAGAGGCGGTTACGGCGGCGGCGGCGGACGCTGGTAAGCGAAACCATACCGAAAGGTTGTGGTTTTTGAAATAGAGGCCCGTTTCCCTCTGCGAAGGCAAGGGAAACGGGATTTTTTTTGTAAGAATTTGGAGTACCACTCATTTCGCACGGCTGCGCAGGCCGTGCCTCCCCTCAAGATCGGTGGGGTTCCCCCGCTCGAATCATCGCGTTCGTCGGGTTGTAATACCCGAGCTTAACACGAGGGAATTCTCTCCTCAGCTCGCGAACCCATTGCATAATTCCTCTTGACGGGCTCGGCAGTCTGTCAAGCCCCAGCGACCAGGCATACCACGCCGGATCAATATTCAAATTTCGCGTCTGGATCATGTCGATACCGGTTCTGCGAAGGAGTTTCTTGAGCGCCGTGACTTCGGCGGGGTGGTCGGTGAAGCCCGGAAACACAAGATAATTGATTGAGATCCACACGCCATGGCGCTTCGCAACGGTAATTGATGCGCACACATCATTAAAGGAATAGCCGCGCGGCCTGTAATAGGCGGAGTAGAATTCCGGTTGCGCAGAATTGAGGCTCACGCGCATGCTGTTGAGCCCCGCTGCGCAGAGCCGCTCCACGGCATGCGGCAGGCTTCCGTTCGAATTGATGTTGATGCTCCCGCGCCGCGTACGCGTCCGGATTTCGCGAATGGACTCTTCGACAAGGTCGGTTTCCAGCAGAGGCTCGCCTTCGCACCCCTGACCAAAGCTTGCGATGGGGTTTGAGGCCTGCTTAAGATGAGGCACCACATACTCAACGATCTCGTCGGCCGACGGCGTGAACGCGAGCCGGTGCTGGCTCGGCGGAACGCAGGAGGTTGCGGGCTGCCGGGAAATGCATCCGATGCACGCGGCGTTGCACGAACGGCTCACGGGCACCGGGCATTCCCATCTGCCAAGCACAAGATTGCAGGCGTTGGGACAGCGGTATCTGAGGACGCAATTGTTGACAAGATGCTGAGCAAGGCGATTGCAGGGATGCTGCTTGAGAAATGCGCGTGCTTTCGCGTCGACGCGGCCGAGCGCAGCGTCCGGGATGTCGTGGCGCAATTGCCGGTCTATCCTGTGTCCGGCCGCGAAGAATTTCCCGTTTCGCCACCCTACCGCCGCATAGCAGTACAGCGGCAGCCGGGGAGCCCCGTGCAACCGGCGGTATGCGCTGTGGTGCGTGCAAATGTACCCCGGCGGCAGAAACGCAGCAGCGGCAAACACGGGCTTCCCCCCGTGCTCACGCACCTCGACAAACCTTCCTCTCGCATGGTCGAATCCCACGGCGATTCGCGAAGGCAGCGCAAACAGTATGCTTTCGCGCGGCAGAGGAACGAGGCTCTGCAGGTCCGGCACTGCTGGCCCGCATGCCGATCCTGCGGTCATTGACAGCCCGGGAATGTCGACGACGTCGCCATGTTGGTCGGCAACAACGAGGCTGGGGATATTCATGAATTCCCATTCTCCGTCACAAAGTGGTTTTCCCCGGCGACACCCGAGCCTTGGCAAAATACATTTCCGGAGCCCCTATCCCCAATACCGGGTTGATGGTCCTTTCTCATCCGTTTAGCCTCGCGATTTTGCTGAATCGCGATCGGGCAAGAACGTATTTTGTTACCTTCTTTTGAAAGGAGTCTTCACATGAAAATGAGAACGATGCGGACAAATGTCTTTGCCGGCGGCGCCGTGGACTGGGACAGGCGCCTGTTCGACTCGCTGATTCCCCTGCCGGACGGTACCAGCTACAACGCATATCTGGTTCGCGGCAGCGAAAAGACCGCGCTCATCGACACCGTGGATCCCGCCAAGGCGGAGGTGCTGATGGAACAGCTTGCGGATGTGGAAAATCTGGACTATCTCGTCGCCCACCATGCCGAGCAGGATCACGCGGGCTGCATTCCCCTTGTTCTTGCGAAATATCCTTTGGCAAAGCTCATCACGTCGCCAAAGGGCAAGACTCTCATCGCGGATCATTTGCACGTAGACGAAAGAAGGATCACCGCCGTGGGCGACGGCGAAACAATTTCCCTTGGCGACAGGTCGCTCAGGTTTATTCACACGCCGTGGGTCCATTGGCCCGAGACCATGACCACCTATCTTGCGGAAGAGAAGATTCTTTTCACGTGCGACTTCTTCGGCTCGCACCTGGCAACCACCGACATGTATGCGCACGACGAAGAAAGAGTTTACGAGGCGGCAAAGCGCTACTACGCCGAAATCATGATGCCCTTCCGGCACGCCATACGCAACAATCTCGAAAAGCTCAACGGGCTTGCCATCGACATTATCGCGCCCAGTCACGGTCCGGCCTACGACAACCCTTCGTTTATTATCGACGCGTATAAAGACTGGATTTCAGACGATCCTAAAAACCAGGTGGTTATTCCCTATGTTTCGATGCACGGGAGCACCAGGCTCCTCGTGGAACGCCTGGTTGGGTCGCTTGCGCAAAAGGGAATCACCGTGTTCCAGTTCGACCTCGCCGCCACCGACCTGGGAAAGCTCGCGATAGCTATGGTTGACGCAGCCACCATTGTGCTGGGAACACCCACCGTTCACGTGGGGCCGCATCCGGCCGTGCTCTACGCCGCCATGCTCGCCAATGCGCTGCGTCCAAAGGCCGCCTTCGCATCGGTAGTCGGCTCATACGGCTGGGCAGGCAAGGCCGTGGAGCAAATCGTGGCCGCCCTGCCCAACCTCAAAGTGGAACTGCTGCCGCCGGTCATTTGTAAAGGACTGCCGCTTGCCAAGGACTTCGACTCGATAGAAGCGCTGAGCAGCGCCATCTTCGAGAAACACAAGGCGCGGGGGCTTGTGCAGTAGCCCGGCCAAGCGCAAACTTTGGGATTCACCGCTTTGGTTGTTCCCGCGGAAAATGTATTTTATCGGTTCGGAATCCGTCCGTACTATTCAACGTGTTACCAGACAAGAGGAATCCATGAGAAGAATTGCAGCCCTTTCCCTATTTGTCGTCGCCCTGGCCGCGGCGCTCTTCGCCGAAACCCATTTGTCGGGCGACATCAAGACCGCCGCCATCGACTCCACCGGCAACCCCTATATCGTGGACCAAGACATCGTTGTGCCGGCCGGAAAAAAGGTGACGATCAAGGAAGGCTGCATCTTCCTGTTCAAGGGATTTACCGGACTCAACGTTTCCGGCCAGATCAATGTGGCCGGATCGGCAAAACACCCCGTGGTTTTCACATCGGTAAACGACGGCGACTACAATCCGAAAAGCGATCAGCTTCCCAATCCGTTCGACTGGAACGGCATGTTGATCGCCAAGGAATCCGGCGGCGCGCTGCTGGAAGATTTCAGTCTCAGGTATTCGGTGTATGGTGTCAAGTCGCAAACCGCGAACGTGTCGATACGAGGCGGCGTATTCAGACAGAACGGCCAGTTCCATTTCACCATCAACGAAAAGATCCAGTATGTTCAAGACAACATCGCCTATTCTTATACCGCAACACCCGGAGAACCCGAAAGGGCCGGCACTACCGTTGCCGGTGAGGGAAGCGCCAAACCGTCCCAGCAGCAGTCGAAGAAGTCGGAAAAGGGCAGGGTAATTTTCAGGTATACTTCTCTGGGCGTCGGCGTCGTGGGAATCGCGGCCGGATCCCTGATGCTTCTGCCCTGGAGCGACGCAAAGAAGCAAATTGACATGCCGGACTCCGTTTTCGGCATGAAGCATCCCGCCAATGCAGACACCCTGTGGAGGCAGTATACCGCAAGTGTCAACGGTTGGGGCGCCGGAAGCATCATATCTTACTTCCTCGGCCTGCTCGGCCTTATCGGGTTCGGCGTGTCCTTCGCGTTTTAGCGCCATGGATCGCTTCTTCGGCTACATCGAGGGCTACTACGGGAAAATGCTCTCCTGGGACGAGCGGAGGTTCATGTGCGACCGGTTGGCTCAACAGTCCCTCAACACCTACGTCTACGCTCCCAAGGAAGACCCCTTTCACAGGGTCGCCTGGAGGACTCCATATCCGTCAAGCTGGATGGAGACCTTCCGTATTTTCGTCAGGAACGCCTCGCGCAAGAATGTCTGCGTTGTCCCGTGCATCGCGCCCGGACTCACCTTCGATTACACGAGCGTCGCCGACTATGCGGTCCTGATCGAGAAGATGTCGGTATTTGCGGACATCGGCAGCCGAACCGTGGCGCTCCTTATGGACGACATTCCCCAGACCCTGCCTGCGGGCAGCCGCGGAGCGTTTTCGTCGCTTGGACAGGCGCACGGAATGTTGCTCTCACGGCTCCTGGCCGACCTGCGCAAACGGTGTCCGCGATTGCGCCTCTGGTTCTGTCCTACGGTGTATGCCGACCAATATGCGCCGGAAGGAGTGTCGCGTTCCCCGTATCTTACCGACCTGTCTCTCAGTATTCCTTCCGATGTCCAGGTTCTCTGGACCGGGCCCGCGGTGATCGCCGCCAGACTCGACAATAAGGTTCTCGCACGCATTTCCCGTTTGTTGAGCGGCAACGTGGTTGTATGGGACAACCTGTACGCAAACGATTATTGTCCGCACCGGCTGTTCGCCGGTCCGTATGTCGGCCGGTCCCGCACCGCCTTGCAGGCCGTCAATGGCGTCTTGCTCAACCCCACGGGTATGCCGCACACCGATTCACTGCTGCTCGGCGTGCTCGCCGGGTTCAAAGACGGGTTGTCGCGGGAACAAGCCTGGCGCCGGGCCGCGCGCGAAGCGGAAATCGACAGCGCGTTTTTCGCGGTTGCCCGGTTTTTTGCCGCCCCGAATTCGGCTTCCCGCTGCGGGAATTTAACAAAAGCTACTGTTGCGCGAGCGCGGAAGGCGCTGCATCATCTCATTTGGGAATGGAAATCGCCGCTGCAGCGGGAGTGGTATCCCTATCTGTATATGCTCGATACCGACCTGGCCCTCCTGCACACGCCCGGCGATTCTCCCGACAACCGGCAATGGATAGCCCGCAAATACCCGCCGGTGCTGTCGGCAATCCTCACGGCATGCGCTGTGCACCGGAAGCGGGCGCAGGAATGATCGAAATGCCGGAACCGTGCGTGCAGACCGAGCTCGACCTCTTTGCCGCGCCGTCTTTCGAGGAGCTGCTGTCCGCAAGGCAGATCCCGGACATCACGGTGACCGTAACGAGGCGGCTGCGGCGCGGCTGGCACGCCACAATAAATCAGCGCACGGGCATGCGCAGTCTCCACGTTCCGGTGTTCCTGGCGACCGCTCCAGCGGAAGTGAAACAGGCGCTCATCGACTGGACGCTCCTCCTGTCTCACCGGAGGCCGCGCGTCCGCACAGCGCAGTGCAAGACGCTGGAGCATACTGTTTTTGCGTTTATCAAGTCACAGGGTCTCGAAACGCGCAATCGAACGCGCACCGATCCGCGCGCGTATGTTACCCGGGGCATCCTCTACGATCTCTCGGAAGTATTCGACGCCGTCAACAAGGCGTTCTTCGAGGGCGGGCTTTCTTCCTATGTGCGCTGGGGCAGGCACCCGCTTCGATCGTTCCAGTCCACCCGGAGCGACGCAAACGGCGCGACGTACAACCTGATCACCATTGCCTCCATGTACAACCGACCCGACACGCCGCGTTACGCGATAGAAGCCATCATGTACCACGAAATGCTGCACATCGCCTGCCCGCCACGAATCGCCGGCGGCAGGAACGTAATTCACGGTCCGGAGTTCAAGCGAAGCGAGCGACTCTTCCCCCGCCGCGAGGAATGGATCGCCTGGGAAAAGCGGTGCTCCAGACACATAGCACGAAGAGGTTGACTTATGCAAGTACCGGCCGGCCCAAAGGGAACCCGTGATTTCTACCCCGACGACATGGCGTTGCGCGAGGCCATTTTTTCCTCCTGGCGTTCGACGTGTGGGCGGTACGGGTTCGAGCAATTCGACGCACCGATGTTTGAGCATCTCGATCTATATACGCAGAAATCGGGCGACGAAATAGAGAAACAACTTTATGTTTTTCAGGACAAGGCGGGCCGATCCCTCGCCTTGCGCCCCGAACTCACGCCCTCGCTGGCGAGGATGGTTGCGGCCAAGGGGAACAACCTCAAGCGGCCCGTGCGCTGGTTTTCCATTCCGCGGCTTTTTAGGTACGAAAAAATGCAAAAGGGCCGATTGCGGGAATTTTTTCAGCTCAACATGGACATCCTGGGCGTCGCCGAAGCCACGGCCGACGCCGAGCTCATTGCCGCGTCAATTGACATGATGCGCGACCTCGGCTTTACCGCCCGCGATTTCGGGGTTCACGTGTCGAGCCGCGCGCTCCTGGAGCAGCTGTTCCTCGCCCTTGGCGTGCCGGCGGAGAAATTGCCTTCGCTGTACAGCGTGCTCGACAAACGGCACAAGATTTCGAAAGAGGAGTTCGACGCCGAGCTTGCCTCGGTGGTCTCCCCGGCAGCAAGCCCGAGCGCCGTGGCCGAGGCGCTCTCGGTAACGTCGCTCGCCGATCTCGAAAAAGTGTGCGGACCGCTCGGGGCAGCCGGGGAGCTGCAACAGCTGTTCTCCTATCTTGGCAGCTACGGCGTGGACGAATTCGTCTCGTTCGACATCGGCGTGGTTCGCGGACTCGCCTATTACACCGGCATCGTGTTCGAATTGTTCGATGCCGCGCGGTCGCTCCGCGCCATTGCGGGAGGCGGCCGGTACGACAAGCTGGTAAAACTCTACGGCGGCCCCGACACGCCCGCGGTGGGCTTTGCGGCCGGCGACGTCGTCCTCGGAGAGATGCTGCTCGAAAAGCAATTTACGGCAGGGAATCGCCGGTCAACTGTTTTTCTCATCTCGCTCGACGAGCACCACCCCGAAAATGCGATTCGAACCGCCACCCTCATCAGGCACGCCGGGATCTCCTGCGAATTTTCACTCAGGAAGACCGGGGTGGGAAAGCAGATGGAGCAGGCCAACGCGGCCCGGTCGTTATTTGCGGTGTTTGTCGGCGGCGAAGAGGAACAAAGCGGCAGCGTGCGGGTTCGCAACATGAAGTCCGGCGAGGAAGACCTCATTGACCGCCGCGAACTTGTTTCGCGGCTTGCGAAGCTGCTGTCGGCCTGAGGTTCCGCGCAGGCGGAGCGGCTACCCGGCGGGCCGGAACGCGCCGTGGATCGTGTAGGCGAATGCGGCTCGTGAGGCTCCGTAAATAAACGAGAGCTGTTTCTTGATTTCCGCCATTTTTGTTTCCATGAGTTTGGCGAGCCGCGCGTCGATTTCTCCCACCAGGCGAAGCATCGCGTTATTTTCTTCCAGCAGCATTTTCGCCACAGGGTCCGACGCGATCCGGTCGGCCCAGTGCGGAACCTCGGCGTCGAGCACGGCTACACTGCTTTTCATGCGGCAGACGATACCGTCGCGTTCCTTGAGGATCGCCTCGATTTCGTCGATTCCGGGATCGCTGCCCAGACTGCTGGTGAGCCTCGCTACGTCGGTGAGCGCGGAACGGGTGTGCTTGAGGTGTTCGTAGATGTCCATGGTTGTTACCTTTTTTCTTATCAGCACGTAAGCGCGAAATTCTGCATCGCGACCTCTGCCGTGGCGGTGTTTTCTTTCCTCACATTGATAATGGCCTGCGCCCATGCGCCGCGCAGCTCTTCCAGGTAGCCCAGGATTTCCCGTACAATGCGCGGATCGCTCTTGATATTGGCTTCAATGAGGCGCCTGATCATGTAGTCGTACAACCGGTAGAGGTTGTGGGCAATTTCCCCGACGTCAAGTCTGAGGGAGCTCATGAGCTCGGTCACCGCGTCCTGCGCCTTGCACAGGTGCCTCGTCCGCTCCTCGATAAGCTTTCTTTCGTCGAATTTTTCCAGGGCCAGTTTGCAGTGCTTGATGGCCACGTCGTAGGCGATGAGAATAAGCTTGCCCTGGTCGGCCGTCTCCACATTGGCTGATTGATACTTGGCATACCCGTCGTGCATACGTTTTTCCTTTCCCTTGTCGGCTGATCTGCGAACTCTACGACTACGAACTAGAAGATGATGAACTCGACGACGATGTCGTTGAAATCGACGTAAGGCCCAGGGCGGACGCCATCTGGTTGTACTGGCTTTTCATCGATTGCAACGCTTCTTCCATTGCCGCGAACTGATTCTGCAACTGTGTGCGGTAATCGTCGACATGCGTTTGCATTGTGGTGATACGGTCGTTTGCGTCCGACATCAGAGAGTTGAGCGAATCCACATGATTGGCGATTGTGCCGGTGGACCCGTCGGTGATGTTGGCGCAGATATTATTCAGTATATCGGAAAGGCCCGATTGAAACGTGAGGGTCGCATCCTGACCCACGAGGATTCCCGAGGGAGACGTGATCGAAAGTCCGCTTGCCGGTCCGCTTGAAAAGGTCACGACATCTCCGATCCGCGAATCGGAGGTATACCATGTGCTGTCGCCGGCCACCTGAATCTGCACGTGGTATGGATCCGACGCGTCCTCATGAAGCGTATAGGAGCCCGAGGATGTAGTATCGGTGCTTCTGCCGTAGGTGACATCCTTGTTGCTGCAAATTCCATTGGTAACAAAGAGCCGCTGAAATTCATCGAAACTTTTCGTGGCTACACTCTGGAACGTCGTGCTGTCGATGGACATTTCGCCGGTGTTCGGATCAGTCTGGACGCCAAGCGCGGCGAGGCTGTTCACCGTACCGCCGAAAAGATTCAGATCGTTTTCCAACGCGTCGTGGAGTTGATTGACAATGCTTGTAACCGTCATGTCACCCGCGAGGTCACCGCCTTTGGCGGCAGCGCTGCCCGCCGACGCAGTCGTATCGGGCATCGTCGTTTCGGTGTTTGCCCAAGTCATAAGGGTATTGTATGAATCGAGGACGTCCTGGACCTTCTTTTGCAGACCGGTAATGTCATAGGCAAGAGCTACCGTGGTTGTGTTGGTGGGCGATGCCTTGAGAAAGTTCAACGTTACTCCGGTGATGATATTGTCGGGGTTGTTCGACGAGTTGGTCATATACAGGCCGTCGAGGTTGAAATAGGCATCGCTGCCCGCCTGCAATACACCGGCGCCGTTCTCACCGCTTTGCGTGATGCCCACGGTCTCCGCGGTGGTTCCGACTTGCAAAGAATTCATCGCCAGCTGCGAATTGCCCGTTACGTTGTCCGTAATCACCAGGTTCCCGGTGGTGGCATCGACCGTGGCATTTGCCATGCCGTGATACGTGGTATTTACCTGGGTCAGGAAATCGTTGATCGTGGACGTCCCTTTTTTTACAAACGTGTTGCTCACCGCATTGCCGTCGTGATCGACGCCGGAGAACGTTATGCCGGCGCCCACGGCAAGATTGTTGAACATAGTGTTGAAATCGTCCTGCGACGTCAATGTCTGAGCCGTGCTTCCTTTGTCGCCGGCGGCGTCAGTCACTATTCCCAGATCCTGCAGCGTCGTACCCGAAACATCCTGGTAGGTAATACCCTTGGAACCCGTGTCGGTGGCCGAAAGCACGAGCCTGAAATCGTTGGACGATATCTGAAGCACCGACGCGGTAACCCCGAGTTTGTTGCCGCTTGAATCGGTAGCGCTGTTGATCTTGCTTCTGAGGTCCTGGATCGTATCGTTTGAGTCTATGGTAATCTGAGTTCCGTTGATGCTGATCACTCCGGCAGTCACGCCGAGACTTGACACCGAAGCGGTTTGGCTGGTGATAAGACCGTCTTTGCTTATCATCTTCTCGCTTTGCGCCATGTGATATACGGCCACGTTATAGCTGTCTGCGGCAGCGCCGCCCGTCCCGGAAATAGTGACGGAGGACGAATCGGAACTCGTTGCCGAAAAGAGGCCGAAATCATCCGTGGTGTTCAATGCCTGCGCCTTTGTCGCCAGGTCGGCCACATAGGATTTAATGGTCGAATAATCGGAGATTTGCGTCTGGTAGCTTGTGACCTGATTCTGTACGACCGTAACCTTGTCCTGTTCGAGTGCGACGAGCTGGTCGATGAGAGAGGCATCGTCTATGCCGGACGGACCGTTAATCGTGATACCCATGGCGTTCTTCCTTTGAGCTGGTAACGGAGCAGTTCTTGATCGCTTACTATTATGTATCGGCTTTATTGACTGTGTACTTGACGCTTTTCTTGGCCATCGTTGCATTGGTAACACGTTAATTTTGTGTGAATTGTGCTGGTGGCAAAGGTCTTTCGGCGTCGCGGCCGTTCTTCTTGGATTTGTCCGCAATGCCGGATAGGCGTGTTCCTGAAAATGCGGAAGCGGTGATCTCGCGACCCGCCGGGGCCGCGCCTGCAGCCGCAGTCTCTTTCGCACACGCGGGGCATAACGGCTTCGGAAGCCGGACCTAAGTTGACAAAGGCACATCGCATGTGTAAATGGACCAGACACAAGACATCCGACGCACGCTCGCGCCCGCTCCCCGATCTTGCATCCCGCAAAAGCGATGACATATCTTACAAGTATGGCGGATAGAAAACTCGGCTACATCATTATCGGTCTTTTTTCGCTTATTATCGCCGTCTTGGCCGCCTACTGTCTCCGGCCCATTCTTTCTCCGGGCGAAACCCGTATCGTGGCCTTCAACAGAATCGGCAGTCTCGGGTATCAGGATCCGGTTCGCGTGCGCGGCGTCTTTTACGGTACTGCAGGGCGCATCAACTGGGTGTCCGATTCGGTCCGGAAGGAACCGCGGGTATATGTTACCGTTCAAAGCGCCCGGCACATTCCCATTCATCGCGGATATCTCATTGTCGACGTTGACGAAGGGCTCATGGGAGACAGGGCAATCGTGATCGACCCCGGCGATTCCGCGGCGCCACTCATTCCTGTTCGGGACACCCTTGTCGGCACATTCTATCCCGGCATTTCCGAAGCGCTCGACCATGTCTGGGAACTCCGCGAAGTTATCGATACATTTCTCTCGGTGAGCGATCGCCTGGCGCACGGGGCGCGGGAAGCGAAATCGCTTGTTGTGCAGGTAAACGAAGCCGTCGCCGCCGTCGACTCTCTTTCCAAAACAATACTCACCGTCACCCGCGAAACACAGGCAAACCTCAGCACAAATGTCGACTCCCTCAATGCGCTCGTGAATTCGGCCTCGCTCGTGACGAAAACAGTTGCTGCCGCCGCGCCGGAATATGTCGACGGCGTGAGTGGGCGGCTTCGCGACATAGCCGGCTTCGTCGCCTCACTTGACAAAACCGTAGACACGCTCCGGTCCTTGTCGCAGGCACTTGAGAACCCCCGCAATATCCTGTGGAAAAGCGATGCCGACAACATCAGGAAAAAGATCGTCGACCTGCAGACCATAATCACGACGATCCAGCAACGTATGCTCCAATTCAAAATCTATATCAAACTTTGATAACCATGGCACGGCACATTCGTCTGTTTTTCACGATATTTGCGGCCATAGCCTTGCTCTCCTGTTCCGCAAGGGCGGCCAACGACAGCCTGTATTTCTTGTACCAGCGTACCACCTACCTGGAGAACCTTTTGACGCCCGGCGGATGGTGGGCCAATCCTGCCTTGACAGGAGAGATTACGGCGCCCACGGGGTATACCATCAACGTGACTCCGCTCGGGTATTCATATACGCTTGCATCCGTGAAATACCTGTTCCCCTTCCTCAAGTATTTCGGTGCAGGCATCGGGGTCATGGGCACGGGAATAGCTCCCGACCAGTCCACACAGATTACCTCGGCCGGGGCGAGCTACAACAGTCAATTCACCTTTTCCAACCCGAGTTTTCAACTGGGAGTCGGCGGACGAATGCCCGCAATCGGCAGCGCCGGTATTCTGGTCGATGTAGGAGCGGAAATGCTCCCTAACGGTCAGGGCGGTTCGTCGAATTTTCTTATCACGCGGGGCGGACTGGGCATTCTCACGCCCTATTTCTTCAAGTGCGTTTCCTTTTCCGCAACCGCGCTGGCCACGTTTCATTTCTGGCAGCAGATTTACATGGACGACAATGCGAAGCTCGGACTCCGGACGACCTTTCTTGACGACATGATACTTGGATCAGCGGAATATACCCTGTCGTTCAAGTCCCGCCTTGCCCCGTCTTTTTACACGACGTCCGGGTTCACCTATGAAGTCTTCAAAGCCATGATGTCGGTGAGGGTTTACAAAATCGCCGGTATTCTGGCAGGATACAGCACCGATTTCGGTCAATTCTCCAGAATATATAATACCGGAAACGGAAACTGCATTCACATGGGGCTGGAAATTCGTCAGATGAACGAATTTCCGTTTTTTGGCGGGTACGACCTCGGCATTAGTACCACATATCCAGGGCTTCTCATCCACCGGCTTTGGATCGGCTACCGCTTCAATTCCGCAAAGTAAAACAAAACCGTTTACGCGGCGGCAGCCTGGTCGGTTGTCGAAGAGCTGTCCGATCCCGTGTCGTCGGCA
>Ga0182027_10011670_pt1 | contig 12392 bp, 9 predicted proteins | sample 712E1DmetaG_FD_121300 | JGI IMG/M metagenome (GOLD analysis project Ga0182027, IMG submission 121300) | Permafrost microbial communities from Stordalen Mire, Sweden - 712E1D metaG (Illumina Assembly) | ecosystem: Environmental > Terrestrial > Soil > Wetlands > Permafrost | place: Sweden...
CATACTCAGGCGCATCTCCGGATTGCCGAGCAGGAGGCGGACCCGTGAAGTGAGGGCTTCGGCATCGCGTGGAGGCACAAGCCAACCGGTCCTTCCATCTTCAATCAACTCCGGAACGCCGCCAACCGAGGTGGCGACAATCGGCAGGCCCGCCGCCATCGCATCCAGCGCGGAAATCCCAAAGCCTTCCTCGAGAGAGGGCATCACGAAGACATTCCAGTGGGGCAGAAGGGAAGGGAGGTCATCAACCCAGCCCAGAAACTTAACCTGCTCCTGGAGCCCGACATGGGTGACGGCCTCCTCCAGTTTCGCACGATAAGGCCCCGAGCCCGCGATTTCCACCCGCAGGGCGGGGAACTCACGCCGGAGCGCCCCCGCTGCACGGATCAAGTATTCGATTCCCTTCAACTCTACCAGTCGTCCCGCGGTTCCGATGATGATTTCGGAAGCGGCGCGCCGCGGCGGTGGATCGCTGGGGGGGACGGACAAGCCCGCGTAAATCACCCGCGCGGGGCCATCAACAACTTGATTTGCCACTGCCTGAGAGACGGCCACCACCGCATCGGTGTCCCGGGCCGAGAAGTGGACCGGGGTCAGGCCGCGCGGCTCCAGGATTCGGCCGTGCAGGTGCCGGATGATCCATGCTTGGGTGGCGGCGCGCGCCAACCAGCACACAGACCTTCCCCCGAAATGGAGTTGGACGATGGCAAACTTCTGCTTGCGCAGGCTCCGCCAGAACTTCCATGCTCCCACGGGATCCCGCGCTCCGCGCCACCATTTGAGGGCGCTCGCCTGCACGCCAGCCTGCTGAAGCGCACCCACCAGAGGTCCCATTCCCTCCAGAAACAAAGCATGCATGCGGTATCGTTCAGGATCGAGGCCCTGAGCGAGGGCGCGGACAATGCGGGCCATGCTGGAGCCCTCGGGCTGCGCCGTGCCGAGAATATGCAAAACGTTTCGCGTCAACTCGAAAACTCTCCCGGAGGGTCAGGGGCTTTGCGGCCCAGCAGGGCGCAGGCCAGACGCTTGAGGCGTGACCGCAGGTGAAGTCGTTCCCGCATTTCGAGAATAGGGCTGTGACCCCACCTTAAGCGGCACTCCAGATCGGCCAACGAGTCTTTCGGGTGGATCATGGTCCGCTGCAAGTCGTGGGGGTCGGTACAAAGATAGTTGATGCCTGGGGCACTTTCATCGGCGCGGAAGGTCAGACTATACACTCCCTGCGCGCAGGTATTTACCGTCTGGTTATAGGCCCCGTAGGGATACGCGAACGAGGTCACCGGCGACCCCAGGAGGTTCGCCAATTCATCCCGACCACCAACAATTTCCTTTGCCAGTTCCTCCGCGGACAAGGTTGTCAAGTCGGCGTGCGTCCTGCTATGAGCGCCAAATTCGATTCCCTGCGTCGCCCAATAGCGGATTTGCTCAGCCGTAAGAAGCCGGTGAGTAGCGGAACCGCGCGCCTCATCCCAGGCGTTGGTTCCTCCCACCAATCCGGTTACGATGAAGACCACGGCACCGAAGCCGTAGCGCCGGAGCACGGGCAGGGCATGCTCGGCCAGATCCGCGTACCCATCGTCGAAGGTCAGCAGCACATGTTTGTCGGGAAGACCCTTGCCGCTGCGACGCCATTCAACCCAGTCTGAGGGGCGGATGCCAACATAGCCCCGGCGAGCGAGCCAGCGTATTTGCCGCTCAAATTGTTTGGGCAACACGGTCAGCTCCGCATAGGTGTGAGGTATCGAGGGGCCGACATGGTGATACATCAGCACCGGCAGCCGCATTCCAAATTCCCTTTGCAAGGCTCTCCATGAGCCGGTTTCCCGGAGCGCGGCGCGGTGTAGCGAGGTGTCTGTCGCGATCTCCAGCATACGAATGCCTGCCTTGCGGATGGGAACGAACCGATTGAGCCGCTCAGCCATCCAAATGGGCAGAGTTAAAAGTGGGACAAGTGACAAGGGCGAACGCGCGGCCATAATTCGTAGAACCCGCTTCCAGCCCCCGCCCAGGCCGACTTTGGCCAACCGCGAGTGTGGCCGGTACTCGGGATGCTCGCGGCAAACGTATAACTCCCCCCGCGCCGATACTGTCGTTGGTTGTTTGACGAAGGCGTGGGAAGACTTCACGAAAAATTCATGGGTCACAGCGGCAGGGAGCAAGCGAAATGTTGTGCCCGCCTTCCACAGGCGCAGACCCAACTCCAAATCTTCCGCACTCCTGATTTGCTCGTCGAAGCCGCCGCTGGCGAGCAGCATTTTACGAGGCATGGAACTGTTCACCAGGGAAGATGCCATCATCGGGAATGGCAGCCCCAGGGCGGGGTCCCGATGGCGATAACAATCCTCGTATTGAACTTCCGTCATATACCGGATAAGCGTCTTGGGGCTTTCAGGTGAGACGTACACGGGACCATGCACGACGACAGAATCCAGATTCTTGTGCGCGGCGGAATGATGCTGGAAGAGGCTGGGGGCGGAGATGAGGTCGTCATCCAGAAAAAGAATCAGGTCTCCCCGCGCCACCTGGATGCCCTTGTTGCGCGCGGCGCTGGGGCCCTGGTTCGGCTGTTCCAGCACTTGCAACGCGCACGCGGGCTTGAGTGCGCGCAGCATCTCAGCCGTGCCGTCGGTGGAACCATCAAGGATATAGATCAGCTCAAATTGCTCGGGAGGAAAATCCTGTTGGAGAAGCGCGGGCAGCGTGTGTTCCAACACATGCTTGCGGTTAAACGTAGGAATGACCACGGAAAGCCTGATGGTGTCCATAGAAGTCATTATCAAATGATGTTCGTAACGACGCCAATCTCTGAGTGCGATTTCGCCGTCGCCCGTGCCTTCTGCCTTCCTGATTCAACTGCCAGGGTTCTGAGACTTGGGCGGCATAAACAAGCAATCGGATTACCCGGCGTCAACCGCCCGCGATACGGCAGGCTTCGTAAACACATAGTAGCAATAGGGGGAGAAGTACCGGTCGATCCCCGCATGCCCGATCATTTTGAGCCAAACTGTTTCCACAAGGTCCAGGCCAACCTTGCCGGTTTGCGCGGCGACGAATCCGCGCGATGCGTAGAAGGTGTGGAGCCCGGCGTCCAACACATAGGCCCGGTTTCTAAATGCCCGCAAGCCGTTGCGGAGTTTCCAAAGGAAGCGACGGCAGTAGCGAGGGGAGAAGAAGTGGAGCGATTTGATGTTGTGCGAAGAAAAGATGAACGTGCCGCCCGGTTTGAGAACCCGCGCACACTCACGAAGGGCCAGTTCCCTTTGCGACTCGGGATAAGCATAGTCAATTCCGTTGATGGATATCATCACGTGGGAAAAGGAGGAATCGGGTTCTTCTATGCGGGCGTAGCTGCCGACGCGCAAATCAAGGTAGGGCAACCGCCTTTTGGCAGTATTGATAAAAACCTCTGACGTGTCGATTCCCCTTACCGAAAGACCCATTTCGTGCAAGAGCAGCGTGGTTCTGCCCAGCCCGCAGGCAAGGTCGAGAACGCTATCACCGGGTTTGTAGTATTTCGCGAACAAGCGCTTTTCCTCTGGATACAACAGGTAGGCGGAGTACTTATCAATGGCTTCGGAGGTTTTGAATCCCTGAAGGTTCTCGGCTAATTCCCTCGGAATCTTGTCTGACAAAGACGCGCTCCTCGTTGAAAACAGTATAGCAGATTGGAAACAGACCTTATTCGTTCAGGCCCATGGCTTAAGCGCCCGCGCTCTGGGTGGCGCGAACGCCATATTTTGATTTCCATCGGCTGATGCAGACCATCGCAAATCCACCTTACGATCTTCCCCTGTCGGTCATTCTCCTTTACCCATCAAGGAATAAACTGCCGGTTTGAGATCCAGATAGATGAACGCCCGTGCACGGGAGACCCAGCCCGGACTCCAAATCAGCAGCCGGTGAGATTGATGCATTTGGGTGGTCCACTGCATTTTGTAGGATTCTTCCCCGCGCATAAAATCAAACTCATCAAATCCATGCGAAAAGCCATAGTCGATGAGCGCTGAAACCAGCATCGTGCCAGGGGAAAGACGCGAAAAAGTGTGGTCGTACGCGGTGAGGAAGTCCCAGAGTTTCTTTCCACAACGGAAGACCAGGCGCGAGCCAATAGGGCGTTCGCCCAATTCCATAAGCCCGATGCAGAACCAGCCGCGCGGCCCCAGAGTGTCAAACAATGATTGAAATACTTCCGGGTAATTGGCGATAAACGGCGGCGACAGTTCGCCGCGCACGCGCTTCTGGGCCTCCAGCGCGATAAGTTTCTGCAACAGCCCGGACTCCCCGGAGGGATCCTCAATAATTCGAACGCGCAGGCCTTCGGCGCTCAACCGCTCCAGGCGGTGTTGTTTCTTGCGCAGTGTGTGCAGGCCGTCCGTCCTTCGGCCCTTGGACTGGGAGAGTCTTCTCACGATTATCGATGTAGGGGCATCGATGGGCACATACGGACATTTTTCTTTCTCCGGCAGAAGACGATAAATCAGCCCCGCACGCGAAAGTGCGCCCCCGATTATGGCCAGGGTATTTCCTGTATCGCGCAGGTCGCTTAGTTCAAGCAAGTCCCACTGGCGCCGGGTTTGGGCGAGATAATCCACAAGGGCATTGATCTGGCCCGCTGGGTCGTTTCCCAATACGAGATCATTGTAATCACCCTCCCTCCCCACAAATTCCAATTTGCGTACCGCCATGCCGAAGCGGGAGGCTGTCCGGTTGATGAGAGGCGACAATCCTGCAATGCCGCCGTCTTTCTTCAGGACTAGCACGTGGGGGCGCCGGTCACTCCGGTCTTTATGAGTGAAGAATTGATTCCAGGCACGGAACCAATCGAACGTCATGAAGACGTTGGGGTGTTCAACAGACTCACTCAGCCGATTCCAGTCGTCCTTGAGATATGAAAGTCCCTCTTCGGTTGAGATCTCCTCAATGGAATAACCTGGGGTCGCTCGGGTCGACGAGGAGTCGGCGGTCGAATCAGGCGGGGAGCTGGCAGATGGGTTTCCGGATAGTGGGGAATTGATATCCATGTCAGAATTGTAATCCGAGGGTGCTCGTTGTAGCCCGCCAGCAGATTGGGACCATATTCTTCAGGTCACGCGCGTTACCAAGCTACTATAGGGCACTGGCCAGTCAGATTTCAACAGGTTAGTAAGGGTCGTGGTGGCAATACTGACTTGGGGGAAGAACGCTTGCCCGCTCGCCGAGGTCATATGCCGGATCTAGCGGCTGGCAACTCTTGACACTCATTGCAAGGCAGTGTCAATGTAGCGGGACCCTGGGGTTTGGTCGGGGCGAAACATCACGCTCCCAGTCTGTCCGGAAAGGCGTGCAGGAAGGCGCAGCATGAATTTTCTCAGGCGAATGGCTGACTCGCGAATAGCCAGGGGTGTTGCCATGAGGCTCCATCTCGACGTTATTCTGCGGCCTGCGTACCGCTGGTGGACGAATTCCCTCCCGCGGGTTGTTAAAGTCCGCCCACTGGGCTTGAGCTGCAAGATGCGACTTGATCCGCGCGAGCTGCGGGACTACGAGTTGGATGTTGAGCATGAAGAGCGGGATTTTCTGGATGCGCTGAATGCACACCTCCATCCCGGAGAGACCGCGCTCGATGTCGGGGCGCACCTCGGTGAATTCACTCTTCCTCTTGCCAAAATGGTTGGGGACAGGGGGCACGTACTCGCGTTTGAACCGGAAGTGGGCGCCTGCCGAAGACTCGAGGACCACGTGAAATTGAACGGCCTTACCAACGTTCACGTGTTCAGGAAGGCGCTTGGCGAGGAGGACGGTGCAGGCAGAATCTTCTTGGAGGGCGGAGCCTGTCCTACCATCGTGCCGCTTGCGGATGACACGGTCGGCCGCAGCGTTTCAGAAAACATTGAAGTAGCCCGAGGCGACACTTTCTTCGCACGCGAGAGGCTTCCCGTCCCCCACGCGGCCAAAATCGATGTGGAGGGGTTTGAGTACGCGGTGCTGCGGGGGCTGTGCGGCACGCTGGCAAACCCCATCTGCCGGTTGATCTGCGTGGAAATCCATCCCGAACTGTTAGCGCCTGGTGTCAGCGCCGGGACCATCACGGACCTCCTCCAATCTTTGGGATTTTCGCAGTTCAGGACCGAGCCACGCGGCACAGAGGTCCACGTCGTGGCGGTGAAGCCGGCACACACTTCGTAGCGCGCCAGCGGCGGGACAGACAGCCCTATATTTTATGGGTTCCTTTCCCATATTTCTTCAAATTCATCCCCCGTAAGACTCTCAAATCGTTTCACGAGGTGATAGTTCCTCTGCACATATTCTCTCAGGGGTGCGAGGTGATCTTCCTCGGGACGATAGAAGCTGGGGTCGATACTGTCAGGAGGCCATTCAATGAATTGCACCCGGTATCTTTCCAACGCGGCAACTGCGCTCTCGACCCATTTGGGGAGGGTGGCGCGGCCGTTGTCGTACCCGGAAGCTTCGTCTACAGGCCGGAGGGCGAGCGGAAAGAGAGCGCCAAGCTGCCCGGCCGCCAGAAAAGGATCACCGGGCCGAGTCCGGCAAGCAAGCCACTGAAACATTTGGTAATCGGTGGCGGCTTGCGGGGGGAACGCCATTCGTCCCCTGGGAAGTTGAAGATAATTTACGGATGAAACCTGGACCCGCAAAGGATTAACCACGCCAAGGTAGAACACCGCGACCCATAGCGAGCCAGCAATGATGCGGTGGATTTTTCCATCTCCACGGAGCCAGTAGATCAGGGCGACAAAAGCAGTCGGCGATACCGTGCATAATCTGAAGTTCGAAGGTGCGAGGGCGACGCTCGCGAACAGAAATAATCCCATGATATTGACCAGCAACAAGCCCCGCCATTCCTCTCCGTGGGCGGCTTCTTGCCGGTGACGAACCGGGAACAATAAATAGACCAGCGGCAAAAGTGCATAGACGAATAAAAATCGTCCCAATCCCGGCAGGTTGTACCAGTGGGGAAGATGCGGCATCTCCGTCATGTAGACGTGCCAGGTGTTCGCGGGGTCCGCCGACAAATAGAGAACAGGGATACGGACGACACAATCGAGGAATCGGCCCAAGTCCGCCTTCCAAATGAAGTAAGCCTCCGTGGCGAGAACAGTGGCAACGAAAGCTGCCAGTAGGCAGGCTGTCTTCTTAAGAAGCTCCTGCCGGCTGGATTCTCCCTCGCGCCATTCCCAGACCATGAAGGCGATCATGCCCATGATTGCAAACATACCCTGAGTTTGCGTGAAGAACGATGCGAGGCCTGAAAGAATGCCGGCGGCGCCCAAACGCCAGGAGGTCCTTTTCTCCATTACCACAGCCAGGGCACCCAAGGTGGCGGCACAACTGTACCAACGGTGGGTATCCTCCATGTGGGGAAGAAATGCGAACGTGAGGAAAAGGAAGCCGGGCAGCAGAATCCAAAAAGGTCCCTCCCCGTATACTTTCCGGCTGATGATGACAACCAGCCAGGTCAAGCCGAGCCCCAGAAGAATTACATGCAGGTTGGGATTCCAGTTCTTCAGGCCGAACAACCGAAAAAAGAGAAGATCAACCACCGCCGTGCCTGGCGTCGTTTGTTCGTAGAAATCCCGGTAGACTCTGTCCCCTTCCCACATGCGGGCGGGGTCCTTCAGGACATCCCACTGGTCATTCGATACCCAGACCGGCGTGAAGGGCAGTCGAAATTGGCTGAAGAAAAGAGAGGCCAACACACAAAGAAGCACAAGGGCCAGAGGGTTGCCGAGGATTGCCGGGCGGGGTTTCCCTGCGCCGGGGGTATGCACGATGTGACGCCTCCTTATTTAGCAGTCGGGACTTCTCTGATGCACCAGCAACGAGGCCTTCCGGATACCATATAGGGGTTCCCTTCCGCGCATCGCAGCGTGGCTGAAGGGTAACCCATGGGTGCTGCGGGCCCGGAGATGCGCCATCTGTTCAGTCCGCCCCATCTCGAACCAGAATGGCCGTGTTATATCCCTCCTCGATGCTGCGTGTGATCGCTTCCTCGGGCATATCCCGGGTGTTCAGGATGGGCTCGGGGGGTTCCCTCAGGCCCGTATAGACCAGGTGTCTAAGGCGGTAGCCCGCGGCCTTGAACTTCTGCAGTGAATCCTGGCCCCAATATGGATCCTGAGGGCCGCTGATGGGGAGTCCCTCCACAATAAGATCGGGCTTCTTCGATAAGCTGTGGTCAATGTTGAACTTTACGTGCCCCGGGTCGAACTCTCTCGTGGCGGGAGGAGCATGCGCAATCACGGGATCAATCAGTCCCAGAATGTCGACGGTGTAGGTATCAGCAAGGAAAGGAACTTTGCCCACCGCATCGGTCATGACCGATTTCCCGGGATAATGCTCCCGCAGGAACTCCCCGGTAACGCGGCGGGAATCGTACCGGTGCATGGAATAATGAAATCGGTGATCAAGCCAATGTATGGGAAGAATTCCGAATAGCGCCACGAGTATCGCCAGCAAGGCCACGACCTTCTTATCGGAAGTGCCTTTCACCAGCTTGAGCAGACTGAAGATGCCGAGCGGGAACAAGATCAGTAGAAATCGCTCGCCAATGTAGTCCCCCCCCACGAAAAACCAGTACGCAATCCAGCCTGCAGCCAGAAAAAGCTCAAAGCCGAGCGGCTCCATGGCGGTCGGTCGTTTCCGCCACCAGTTGGCTGCAAGCTCTATCCCCAGAATCAGGAATGCCAGCAGGTAAGGCAGGAGCCCACCATGAGTGGCGAATCCATGAAATTGAGCCAGAGCGTAGGACGCGCGCCAAAGCAAAGGGCCTGTCACACGGGTGTAGTATGTGTTCGGGAGCAGATAACCGTAATAATGATATCTCCACAATTCATAGAAGAAAGCGCCAGTCACCAGCGTCGCGGAGCAGGCGAGTGCGGGGCGCATCCGGCGCTTCAGCATCAGGCAGGCAATGGCCGCGCCGGGCATCAGGAATCCATCCGCTCGCGAGAGCAGCGAGAGAATGGTCAGCGCGCACAATACCCTTGTCCAGCGCCGGTCCTCTTCCCGGGCCAGCCTTTCTGTCACCACCCAGATGGCAACGTAGATCAGCAGCATCAGACACGTCTCCATGCCTGACCCTACCGCTGCCCACACAGGAAGGCATAGGGCGAAGAGCAACGCCCCCACTATCCCCAAGCCGTCGCCCATCCTTTCCCGCAAGAAAGCAGCGAAGACGAGCAGCGTTGCACCGGCAAAGAGCAGATTCAGAAAAGCCGAAAAATAGTAAACGCCCATGTCATGCGTGAAGAAGAAGGCTACTGACATCAGCAGGGTATACGAAAGGTTTGAATACCCCTCGACTCGCTCGCCAGGATTGAAGACCAGTCCATTACCCCGATGAAGGTTGTGGGCGTAATGGTAGGTGATGAAAGCGTCGTCGACCCCCAGAGTATCGCTATCGGAGTTGCCGAAAAACATGTGCGAAGCGCCGCCCGCCAGCAGGATGAGCAGGCACGCCAAAATGAGAACTCGATAGGCGCGGGGATGCATCTGGGAAGGTTATACGAGTCGCCACACATTGTCCAACGCGATTGCCGCCCATGGCAAGCGGGTGGAACTCGGCGTAGGCCGATTTGAGCTGCTTGACTCGGATCGTGGATCCGATGGATGTTCGGGTATTCCAAATTTCAGACCGGGGGTTCACTTCCGGCAACCACCCCCGTGCATACGTCGATCGGCTCGGTGGTCCATGGGAGATTTGGACGTACTGCGCCGCGCCAGTCCCCGTGATATAGTTCCCGAAGGTCGCCGGCATCGAAAACCTCGAAGACCAGAAGATCCTACGTCTTTTTTTCAGTGGGCAGGCTTATCCTTATGAACGAGCCTCCATGCAGTCTTCAACGAGAAGATGCCCAAGGTGTTCTTGCCACTTTCCAGATTGAATATAAGGATGTCCGCTTGATGGGGGTTAGGAACCCGGAGTCATCGAGAAGGGCCCGCAGCTCGTGTTCCAAATACACGATGTAGATTTCCCTGGGCGCGGCAGCGAGCGAGGACCGAAGATTCTCCAAGACCCTTCGCATCACTTCCACAGGGAAGGGATTGGCAAAATAATAAATGGCAGGCGCCGGGGGAATCGGGTACTCGCAGACATCCATGCATACCAACTGGAATAAATCCCTTTGGAGTGTTCCCCCGCGATAGGTCTTCAGATTTTCTTCAGCAACACGAATCAGTTTTGAGGAAAGTTCAATGCCGATGATTTGCTTGAAGTGCAGTTCCGACGCAAGGAGAAGAGCTTTGCCTTTACCACACCCGAAGTCGATGAACAGCAACTCTCTGTAGTCCACCTTGAGCTGATGCAACATCCGAAAGAACACGGCACGAGGTGTTGCTCCATAAACAGTGAAGTGCTTGAACCGGGGATCCGATTGAAGTTCTGCCCACGCAAGGCCAGCCGCCGTATCGACCCCGAACCGCTTGTCAAATGATTCGTTCTGGTAAATACTCCAACGGTCCGAAAGGTTAAGATTTTCTTTGATGAGCTGGAGCATAACCTTGGCTGTTCCAAAGACTCCTCTTTTCCTCAGGGAGCGGACGGCCTTGTCTTTCCATCTCACCCAGATGTCGAAGAATGACATGTGCGTCCTGACCGCTCGTGAGATTATGGAAAAGTTCGGTCTCCCGTGGTGGCTAGACCCGTAGGCGCCTCGATCTGCTCGGTCGTCCACTGCAGGTTAGGGCGCACCGCACCAGGCCAGACGCCGTGATACATTCCCCGAAGGTCGTCCGCGTCGAGAACGTCGAAAACCAGAAGATCCTCCAGGCTGATTGGTTCAGCGGGCTCCGCCACATGGAGACCGAGATGGATCCGGTGTGTGCCCGTGTTCAGCAAGTCACCCGGCACTACAAACCAACTGCGCAGTAAGCCTGCTGGGACCGGTTGGTCAGTCGGCCACCATGTGCTAAAAAGGAGAGTTCCGTGCTCGTCGTACACGTTTACACCCAGCTCCAGAGTGGCATGCGCAACCAGCTTCCAGTATTCGAACTCCACCACGAAGGGCGTGCGGACGGTGATTTGGTCGCCAGCAGACCCGTTCAAGGGGCGGACGCAAGCCCGGCGCAGCCGAATCATCTCGTTTCCGGGCGCGCTCGCCATGTCCTTGTAAATCACCTCGGACGACGCGGGAATCCAGTTTTGCAAATAACGTGAGGTTACCTGGCGGGGTTGCCCTTCCAACACGATTTTTCCTTCGTGGAGGCACATCGCGCGTGAACAAAGGCTTTCCACCGCCAGCAGGTTGTGGCTTATGAACAGGACGGTGCGGCCCTGGTGCGCGGCATCGCTGATCTTTCCCAGGCACTTTTTCTGGAACGCCGCGTCTCCCACCGCCAGCACTTCATCAACAAACAGAATCTCCGTCTCCAGATGGGCCGCCACGGCAAATGCCAGCCGCATGTACATCCCGCTGGAGTAATGCTTGACCGGCATATCGAGAAAACGGCCGCATTCGGAGAATTCCACGATCGCATCGAATCTCCGTTCGATCTCGCGCTTGGCCATTCCCAAAATGGCGCCGTTAAGGTAAATATTCTCCCTTCCGGTCAATTCCGGGTGAAACCCCGTGCCCACCTCAAGCAGAGCGCCGGTGCGCCCGCGAATCTCTGCTCGACCCTCGGTGGGTTCCGTGATGCGGGAGAGGATTTTCAGCAGCGTCGACTTGCCCGCGCCGTTCCGTCCAATAATGCCCAACACCTCCCCTTGCCGAATCTCGCAAGAGAGGTCCTTCAGCGCCCAAAGGAATTCCGGATTCTGCGAGCCGTCAGCGGCTCCAGGGCCAAACGCCTTGCGCAGCCGCCGAAACGGGGCGCGCACGGCATGGGTAAGGCTGTCCCGCAGCGTGGTGTATTGTTGCCGCTGTTCCAGCCGGTATCGCTTGCTGATTCCTTGGCAATGGATGACGACGTCGTTCATAACTTTAGATCACGTCGGCGAAGGAAGCTTCCATTCGCCGGAAATAATACAGCCCGCTCCCCAGAACTACCACGATCACGATTATGGTTCCCACCAGGAGATGGCCTGGCGCCCTGCCGACCCCCAGAAGCGCCCAGCGAAAGCCTTCTACGACGCCCACCATGGGATTGAGCCCGTACCACGCCTGCCAGCGCTGCGGCACCACGCTGGCGGGGTATGCCACGGGGGTGGCCAGAAACCAGAGTTGAACCAGGAATCCCACCGTGTAACGCACGTCCCGGTACTTTACGTTTAGCGCGGCCAGCCAGATCCCGGCGCCGAGTGCCACCAGAGCGGCCAGCAGGGCGAATAACGGCAGCGCCAACACCCTCACCGTCGGGGCAATCCGGTAAAATGCCAGGAACGGAATAAGCACGATGAAGGCAATGACGAAATCCACCAAGCCCCCCAGTACCGCCGACAGAGGTATCACCAG
>Ga0182027_10011671_pt1 | contig 12390 bp, 12 predicted proteins | sample 712E1DmetaG_FD_121300 | JGI IMG/M metagenome (GOLD analysis project Ga0182027, IMG submission 121300) | Permafrost microbial communities from Stordalen Mire, Sweden - 712E1D metaG (Illumina Assembly) | ecosystem: Environmental > Terrestrial > Soil > Wetlands > Permafrost | place: Sweden...
CGGTTTTGGAGACAGAAGAAAAGAAATGCTTGAAGATATAGCGGTTTTAACCGGTGGAACAGTTATATCGGATGATACCGGTCGAAAATTTGATTCAGTCACTCTTGAGGATTGCGGAAGATCAGATAAGGTTTGGGCGGATAAGGACAACTCAAGAATTATCGGTGGAAAAGGAAACAAGATTAAAATTGCAACCAGAGTAAGTCAGATAAAAACAGCGATCAATGAATCGACTTCTGATTTTGACAAAGAAAAATTACAGGAAAGGCTCGCTAAACTTTCCGGTGGAGTTGCAGTTATTAATGTCGGGGCGGCAACTGAAGTTGAGATGAAAGACAAAAAAGAAAGGGTTAACGATGCCGTTGCAGCCACTAAGGCGGCACTGGAGGAAGGAATTGTCCCGGGCGGAGCAGTTGCTCTTTTGGATATTTCAGGAAGAATGACTGCAAAAGATTTAGGAAATGCTCAGGCTTCAAGAGATGAGATATTTGGGTTTGAAATTGTTAAAAAGGCGTTAGAGGCTCCATTTATAAAACTTATGGAGAATGCAGGAGTAGATGCAGGGCAATTGATTGCTAAAGCTCGCGAAGTTAGCGCCGCCGGTCAAGGATTTAATATCATGAATCTAGACTCCGTAGAGACAGCCAAGCCGGTTGATATGTTTAAAGAGGGAATAATTGATCCTCTTAAGGTCGTAAGAACAGCGGTCCAGAATGCCATTTCGGTGGCAATTATGATTCTCACAACCGAAGCTTTGGTCACAGATATTCCTGAGAAAAAAGAATCGATGCCGGGAATGCCTCCAGGCGGCATGGGTGGAATGGACTACTAACTTCAATTTCTAATTTATAATTCTTAATTTCTAAATCTCCGTGCTATAATACCCTTACATTTCATGAAGAAATTTCTTATATTCATCGCGCCGTTTTTAATTGCCGTTTTAATTTTTTTCATTGTTTTATTTTTTGTTAACAGGAAGACAGGTAAGGGTGCTCTTTTGATAACGTCTGTTCCTCAAAGTAATGTTTTTATGGATGGAATATTAGTGGGTAAAACCCCTTTCTGCATGGCGACAGAAACTTGTAAAAATCAAGAAGGAATTAACGCTGGAGATCATAATTTAAAGCTTGTGCCTATTGACGGTATATATCCCGACTATGATACGAAAATCACCGTGAACAATCTGACACTTATGGCGGTAGATGAAATATTTGGAAACAATGGAGAAAGTAATGGAACAATTATTGGATTGTCCCCCTTAGCTACTAAAAATGATGTACAAATTCAGGTGATTTCAATTCCCGATAAAGCCAATGTGTTTCTTGACGGTAATCCCGTTGGGATTACGCCATTGCTCTTGAGGCAGGTAAGTGAATCCGATCATGATTTAAGGCTCACATTGGATAGTTACCAAGATAAAATATTAAAAATAAAAACTGCTCTTGGTTTTCAGCTCAACGCCTTGGTTTTTCTCGGAATAAAATCAGACTTGTCTAATCTTTCCGTGGCATCTACTTCGGCAACTGAGCCGATAATTCCCGTAGTTTCTAAAGTTCTAATTTTGGACACTCCTACAGGCTTTCTAAGAGTAAGGGAAAGTAATTCTGTCTCCTCGGCGGAAATAGCAAAAATAAAGCCTGGGGAGCTATATGAATTAGTTAATGAAAAAGACAGTTGGTTTGAAATAAAACTCAGCTCATCTGAAGCAAAATTAGGATGGATTAGCTCTCAATATGCGGTTAAAAAATAAGCTTTAGGGTCCAACAACATAGAGTATTAAAATAACTAGAGATATCCAGAAAAGTACATCAATCAATAATGGCTTGTCAGACATAAGAACCCTTTCGGGACTCTCTCCTTCATGCTTTTCGTAAATATCCTGTAAGTAACGCATGAGGCCGTAAACAACGGGAATAATTGTTATCATTAACCATTTTCTTTGGAAAAATGCAGGCAGAAAATCCGGCATAAAAATACTGAGTCCTATATTGAATCCGCGTGGATTTTCCAAGAAAGTGAAAAAAGTATAAGATACGAATGTTGAAGTCGCGAAAATCGAGGCATAAATATTTAAAAGACCTTCCGAATAGTGGGATAAGGTTTTCCTGACGTCAGAAATATTAACAGCTTTATTTTGAGAAACTAAGGTCAACTCAGACCTTCTTTTTCCAACGGCCAAAAATAACGATAGGGATATAGTTGTCAGTAAAAGCCAAACTGAAATATGAAAACCGCCAGTTAATTCTCCTGCATAAACTCTCAAGATGTATCCCAAGGCTATTGCCAAAATATCAACAATAGCAATTGGTTTTAAAATAGTTGAGTAAAAAAATTGAATTAATAAATAAATAAATAATAATATTAAAAATGCGGGAGTTACTCTTGAAGCAAAAATGAAAGAAATTACAATCAAGATTGAAGCCAAAATTAAAGCGTAACTTACGCTCAAATCTTTATTAGCAAGTGGTCGAAATCTTTTAAAAGGGTGTAGCTTATCTTTTTTTATATCGAATATGTCGTTTATGATGTAACTCGCGGACGAAAGGCTGCAAAAAGCTATAAATCCAAGCAGTACTCTTTGAAAGCTTGTCCAGTCAAAAAGGCTTCCTGAAAAGGTTATTGCGGCAAAAATAGCGATATTTTTTATCCACTGTCTTGGTCGCAATAACCGTAAAGTATTATAAGCGATCTTTATCATAATTCTTTTTTAACAGATGATGAAGAAAGAGCAGTGTTCCACCAACTACAATTAAAAGCATTATGATTGCAAAGAGTTTTTCCTTACTCGACAAAACCAAAGCAATTGTCCCTAATATAGCAGAGATTATCCAATAAAACAACGCGATATATCTTTGACTAAATCCAAAACTCAAGAGAAGATGATGTAAATGTTTTTTGTCGTGCCAGAACGGAGATCGTCCTGACAGAAGTCGACGAAAAATCGTAAACAATCCGTCTATCATGGGAATTCCCATGACGAGAATTGCTGTTGCCAATTTTGCTCCAGAGAGCATAGATGCAGCAGCCAAAAGAAGATAAATTGCAGTCGCTCCATAACCTGGAAATATCTTTGCCGGATAAAAATTAAATATTAAAAATCCCAGAGATGCTCCTGCTATCATAAATGATAGTTCCAAGCTTATTTTGCTAAAATGGTCCGGTCCAACAAATCGAAGGCTGAGTAATCCAATTGTAATTGCAGATATTGCTACGATTCCGGGCATCTGACCGTCAACTCCTTTGCTCCAATTCAGCATGTTCATAACCCAAATAATCCAAAGTATTGCGATAATGTCTGAAAGTGCAATTGAAATCGGAATTCCCAAAAAACCAAAAGAGAGGGCGATTGAATTTAGGTAAAGTATTCCTCCAAAGGGATTTGTTATAAAGGGAATCGTAATGCCACCGATTAAAACAACAATTATTGCTGCTACAATATTTCCAATAAAACGTATATAGGGAGAAATATCATATTTATCATCAAGAATTCCTATTAGAAGAGCAATTAAGCTGGCCGTAAAAAGCCAGACGATGGACTTAGTTAAAGGGAAAAAAAATATTCCGGTTAAGGCAATACCGATGAAAAACGGAATTCCTCCTCCACGTGGAATTGTTTTCTTGTGAATTATTCCCGGATGCTTATGAGTTTTTGGATTATCCAGAAGTCCTAATCTTTTTATAAATATCAAAGACAGCGGAGTTGCGATAATAGTTATAAAAAATGCAATTATTAAAGGAAAAAATATTGTCATTTTAAGTTATTGAAAGTATCGTTTTTACGATAAAAATAAAAGTTAATGCCCCCGCGAGAAGACTAATAGTAGCAAACATGCGGGAAATAAGAGGAATTTTTTTGTAAATTATAGTACTTATAAAAACATTTATTATTAACAATAATAGTGAAACAAGAACTGGGACAAATATTGTTAATGTAGGTCCAAGTCTTTGTTCGCCCCAAGGCAACTGATTAAAAATAGGGACAAATGGAGGAAGTTTTCCATATGTAATTAAAATATAAAAAATGGTTATTGCGATAAGGAATATATCTGAAAAAAAAGCTGAAATTATGATTTTGTCTTGAACGACATCTTTAAAAAAATCTTTCATAAATTTTTGCATGTTTAATATCTATTTTTAAAGAGTAGTCAGTTAAATCAAAAACAAAAGGACTATTGTTTGGCATTATTACAATAAATTTAGGCTTCATTTTTTCGAGAGCCCTTTGTGTAGTTATTGGTCCATCAGCATAATCTGTTATGTGATAAGAAACAACGTATTTTGTTGGCGCTACTATACCGATAATTTGATATAGTTGGGGATTATTTCCCCAAATAAAAATAGTATCGTTTTTATTTAGTTTTGGTTTAATAAAGAGCGCTATTTCGTAATCAAGCGGAGTTCTTGTATCAAAAAAGTTCTGGTATGCCGTTGTTGTCTTTTTGCCCATTATGTAGGAAGTGAAATTTTTGTAATAATTTATGCTTTGATTAAGATGCGGGACACCAAAACCACTTACTATCACGAGTAGCGCCAACACAAATACGACAATTACGACTTTTCGATACTGTTTTTCAAATAAAATAAGTCCTGCCAATAAGCAAAAACTGGGAAGCAAAGTTAATAGATAATGTGTATACGGCCGTTGAGAGAAAAATGCGTTAAATAATGAGAAAGCGAACCAAATTAATATGAAAAGAGTTGAATGATTTATTTGCTTTCTCTTTTTCAAAACAAAAAGAAGAAACGTTCCCAAGAAAATTAATTTTACAAAAAGGAGAATGGGTAGGCTTCCAATTCTATTGCCGTAGCTTACATAAGAAACATTGGAGATAAAAGCCGCCCGTATGAAATCTGAGAATGTTCCATTGGAAAGGAAAAATAGACCCACTAGAACAATAGGTAGAATAAAACCGATGATAACATGGAATAGTTTCAGCTCTTTTTTTAAAGAATTCAGATTTAAGATAAAGTAAAAAACTACGAAGGCCGACAAGTCAAAAACGGCAACAATTTTGAAAAGAAAAGCAATTCCCAGGAGTAGTCCGGCAATAAAAAACTTCTTTTGGTTAACAATAAAAAGTGCGGAAACGATAATTGGTAGAAGCATGAAGTTCTCTGCGTTGGCTATATTCCCCTCCAATGCCGGTAATCCAAACAAAAGGGCAAAAATAATAGTTGTTAAATATGAGATCTTGTTGTTTTTGAAAATTTTTTTCGATAACAAATAAAAAGATATGACGGAAAGTGCTCCGAATACCAAGGATGCAAGTCTTATGGAAAATTGATCTGAATGAAGAAATGCATAAAGCCAATAAAGAAGGGGAGGTTTGTTGTCAAAGACTCCTTGATACAGAAATCTTCCATGGTTTAAGGCGGTTCCGATTGCCTGATATACCCCTTCGTCTCCGTACCACAATGGCTCAAAAAGCGAAGGGAGTCTTAGGATGAAAAAGAAGAATGTCGTAAATAGTACAAACCAAAACTGTTTGCTATCTTCAAGTTTTTTTAGAATCTTCATTTTTAGAAAAGCTATAATTTCTCCGTTACTTTATATTCTAATCTTTTTCCGATAATTAGTTGAGTATGAGAAATTAAAGCCGGAAGAGTTGAGAGAAAGAATCCGACAATCGGAATTAAAATAAACTGGAGTGGAAACAAAATTTCCTTGATTCTAGAAACATTTGGATTTTTGGGTCTATTTCTGTAATCAATTATCAGCATTGCAAACAAAGCAACGAGACAAGATGTTAATATTATTCCGGCCAAACTTGGAAGGCTATATCCGAGAGTTGTTCTTTGGAAAGTGGGATTGACAAAGGGAATGATATTAGCAGCAACCGTAATTATGAACCAGTTTACCGGCCATAAGAAATGATCCAGAAGTACGTTAAACAGCATAATCGTTTTTCTCAAGAAGGGGACATCGGGAACTGTCAGCCACCATTTTATATACAGCTGATCATCTGAGGCTCCCCATGACCAGCGTCTTTCCTGCTCATATTTATTCTTAAGACTATTAATATAGCCAACAGATAGTGGAGCGTCCATGGAAGTCTTAAGGAATATCGGCTCCATCCAAATTCTGCCTTGCATTTTATAGAAAGCCTTAAAAAATATTCTATAGTCTTCGGGAATAACATCCGTATCCCAAAAACCGATTTTTTTCAAAAGTAAAAAGGAAAGGGAATATGTAGAATTAGTGATTAGGCGATCTTTTTGAACAAGAAGAGCCGTTCTCCAAAGGCTTCCAAAAAAGGCAATAATTCGAATCGGAGCCGGAACAGTCCAGAAATTATTATGATTTACATTGGCTGATTGCCAAAATTTATGATATCGATTATTGTCGGTTAAGAATTTATAAGAAAGGTAGGCAAAATATTGCTTATCGAAAATAGAATCGGCATCAACAGATGAAACCGTCGCAAAATTGATATCTACGATGCCTGTTTTTATAAGATCACGATAAGCTTTTTTTGAGGCATATGATTCATTGGATGACTTTCCTTTAACTTCATTATTTATATCAGGGTGATAGGTCGCGAAGATACCACCAAAAGTACTTTTAAATTCTTTAATTATGGCGTTGGCTCTTTTTGCTCCGCCTTCCTCTCTTTTTTCAATTGCCAAAACAACAAAGATTTGTTTTGCAGGCAGTGTTTGATTGGCAATTGATTGAATTGTTAACTTTAACTTACTAAAGCTTTCTTTGTAATTGGGAATTATGACGACGTGTCTAATTTTTTTAAAGTCTGACAACTTTTGAAGTTTTTTAAGCCAATTTGTATTTTCCGCATTTTTAATTTTCTTGGAGGAAGTATAGGCATTGATTGCCAAAGTAAACGATTTATAAAACCAATAAACGTCAAAAAATAGGATGAAATATGCAACAATATAGGGTATCAAAATAGAGCCCCAAATTGGGAAAAGAATCAACATCCAAGACACTAAGCCCGGAAGAAATTCCAATCCTCGTCTGGTCTTAATCGGATAACGCGTAAATATTTTTTGAAAAAAAGCTGTCATAGAGAAAAGATTTTTAGCGTATTTTCGGTCGTTTTAGCCTCAAAATCAGCAAAAGAAATACCTTTTAATTCAGCTATAAATCTGGCTGTGATTATAACATATTCAGGCATGTTTCTGCTACCTCGCTTGGGCTCGGGAGTTAAGTATGGGCTGTCTGTTTCGACAATAATTCTGTCAAGAGGAGTATATCTTGCGAGGTCTTTAAGGCTCGTATCTTCTCCCGGAGCTAAACCATTATAGGTTATATTACCGTCAAACCCAATATAGAACCCCAAATCCAAAACTCTTTTCAATAAATCTAAATTTCCGGCAAAACAGTGGAACATGCCGGGGGGATTTAGGAGATAGGATTTATGATTTAAGAGTATATCAAGAATATCTTTACCGGCTTGGCGGTTGTGGATTTGCAAAGGCAATTTAAGTTTGTGAGCCAGTTCAATTTGTTTAATAAAAACTTCTTTTTGCAGCTTAGGATCTACAATGTCATTTGATTTATAGCTAAAATAGTCTATGCCAATTTCACCAATTCCAACCACTTTTGGCATTCTGGCAAGCCGTTCCAACTCTTCCAACCATCCATCGTCGGGTTTATCGGCATGGTGGGGATGTACTCCGATGATGGCATACAAATTTTCGTATTTTTGGGCTAACTCAACTGCCCATTGGCTTGAATCAATCTTGGTTCCGGTGTTTATAATCTTGGTCACACCGGCTTTGAAAGCGCTTTTGATAACTGCATCGTAATCTTTTTCAAAGGAGTGGAAGTTCAGATGGCAATGCGCATCGATCATGAGTTTATTATAGCAGTTAAAGCAAAAATATTGATTTTATCAATAGCCTAATGTAGACTGAAACTTAACCAAATGAGAAAAGAAACAGGGATATCAGATTTAAACGGAAAACTCATCAACGGAAACGTTACTGATATGGATTTTAAAGAACCAAAGGGATTTATTGCGCAAATACGTAAGTCTGTAACTGCAAAAAGAATGCAAGAACTTCGTAAAGTAAAACTCCCCTAATTAAATTCTTGGGAAAAGAGGTTTCCCTGAGATAATTTTCGGACCCTTGAATTGCTCTCCAATTTTCTCCGCGGTTTTGGGAAGAAAGAGTTTAAGATCAAACCCTACTTCAATAATTCCTTTTACAATATCTTTAAGAAATTGGCTAAGTTCTTTTATATCTTCAATTTTCCAGGGTTCGCGTATGTTTATAGCTTGATTTAGATGTTGAATGCGAGCCCATATATCGGCTAATGCAATATCGAAACTATAGTCATTCAGATAAGTGACAAGTGTTTTGGAAACACAATCTTGTGGTTGAATTTCATCTAAAGTTATTTTTTCGCACAACTTTGCGACGCGGGCGACGAGGTTTCCCAAGCCATTTGCTAAATCGGAATTGTAGGCCTGCAATAATTTTTCTTCAGAGATATCACTGTCTTCGGTAATGTTGGTGTATCTTAATAGGTAATACCTAACAGCATCGGCTCCATATTTTTGGACCCATTCACTTGGTCGGATAACGTTGCCGATTGATTTACTGATTTTTTGTCCGTTAATATTTAAGAATCCGTTGACCAAAATATGTTTTGGTAATTCTATTCCCGCGGATTTCAAGATTGCCGGCCAGAGAAGCGCGTGCCATCTCAGATTATCCTTGCCAAGAATGTGAAGATCCGCCGGCCAGAATTTTTCAAATAATTTTTTATCCTTCAGAAATCCAACTCCAGTTAAATAATTTATCAAAGCATCAAACCAAACATAAATTACTTGCTTTGAATCATTGGGCACCGGAATTCCCCAAGTAAAATTACTTCTTGAAATAGGAATATCTTTGATATTTTTGGCGAACTCCAACATTTCATTGGCACGATGTGGGGGGTAAATAAAATCAGGATTTTTGGTAATGTGATCAATTAGAAAATCTTTGTATTTGGACCATTTGAAAAAATAATTTTCTTCTTTGATAATTTTTATTTCCAAAGTTGGGTGAATAGAACATTTTCCTTCGACCAAATCTTCTTTTAGATAATAAGCTTCGCAGCCTTCACAGTATGATCCTTGATATTCGCCGGAATAAATATCTCCGTTTGCTTGAACCCTGTTCCAAATTTCTTTGACAACTTCGGCATGATCGGGGTCGGTAGTTCTGATAAATCTGTTGTAGGAAATATTTAAAGAATCCTGTTCTTTTTGATCGCTGTCAGAAATCTTTTTTACATATTCTTTCGGGGAAATATTTTGCAGGGAGGCGGCTTTTTCCGCTTTCTGTCCGTATTCATCGGTTCCGGTCAGGAAAAAAACATTATCATTTCCAAGCGTAATTCTGTAATACCGCGCCAAAACATCGGCCGCGATTTTTTGAAAAGCATGGCCTAAATGAATAGTGTCGTTGACGTAATCAATAGCGGTTGTGATATAAAATTTATTCATGCAATGATTTTAGCAGATCCGTCCTGTATTTTCCGAAAAATACAGGATCTATTGATCTTTTTTAAAGAATAATTCAAGACTGATATAAAGGGCTAGGATAAGGAGTAAAAGATATGGGCTGTCTATGCGGAAAATGCGTAAAACAAGATAGGCTATAGTTAATAGTCCAATAAGTACTGCTCTGCGAGGGTTGTGCAGAAAATAGGAAATAAAAGACAAAAGAAAAATAAAAAACAACAAAAAGAAAACGTAAAGAATTTCCAATTTCAAACCTCCAATTTCAAATGTCCAATTTGGAGGAAAGGTAAAAACCAGGTAGACAAGTCCGGCTAAAGATAAGAAGATGGGAATTAAAAGCCAAGCAAAACGTTTCTTTCTATCCATAGCTTAAGTTTAGCACAAGTTTGACATGTTCTTCCGCTTCTGAAATACTAAAAATATGGATCCGAATATTTCAACTCAGCCAACTCAACCCGTTCAGGCAGAAATGCCCGCACACCAGCCCGTACCGTCCAAAAAGAGTAACAATAAAGTAGTCTTTTGGGTCTTCGCAATATTATTATTTTTAATCGCTTTCGTCGCGGGAGGATTTTTCACAGGAGCAAAACAAAATAAATCTAACATACGAAGCCAACAAAAAATTGTAACTCCAACTCCCAACCCAACCGCAAATTGGAAAGTCTATTCTATTAGCAAAAATAGTTACATTGATTTTAATTGTTCTTTTAAGTATCCGGCCAATGTATCTATTGACAATGCTTTGGGCACAGTGCCAAATTACAAGAACCAATTAAATTGGGGATCAATTTCGTTAGTAACTACGGAATCAAGACACATATTTTATGTTTATTTTTATGACTCGATAGCTACTCTTAGAGATACTTATCCAGACCAAGCAGGAAACGGAAATGTTACGACTCTTGACGGAGTATTTATCAACGAGTCTTATAAAAATATTGGCACTGAAAATATTGGTGGCATATCATTCACTAAATATTTCCAACCCAAAACTAGTGGCAACATCATTTACGCTACCGAAAACAATGGTCATATAATTGCTATTATGACAAATCCTCTCCTAAAAAATTCAGACGGCACAATTGTCATCAACACGAGCTTAACATTAAGCGGTCAAGCGACAGACAAATTGGATGATATTAATCAGCAGATTATTTCAACTTTTAAATTTACAAATTAATAGTAATTCTACTACTATAACCCCTTGACAACTTTTAGCAGTCGTGGTATATTACTGCTAATCCTTCGACTTCGCTCAGGATAAAAATATGAACGATTTAACACAACGCCAGGTTGAAATTTTGAAAAGCCTCATTGAGGAATATATTAAGACTGCAGAACCGGTAGGTTCGGAAACTTTGGAAAAAAGATACAGCCTTAGTGCCAGTCCTGCAACCATCAGAAATGAAATGGTCAATCTTACAAAATTAGGATATTTAAAGAAAAATCATACCTCTGCGGGTCGTATGCCGACTCCCAATGGAATGAAGTTCTACGTCAAACAGCTCATGAAAGAAAAAGATTTGTCCGTAACGGAAGAGACAGCCGTTAAAGAAAGTCTTTGGGATTATCGTGAGAAAGAAGACAAATTTTTAAGAGAGATGACCAAGTCTTTGGCCAACAAAACTAAGGCCTTGGCAATCGCCACAACTGCCGATGGGAATATATATTGTTCAGGATATGCCAATATTTTGGATATGCCCGAATTTTTTGATATTGATGTGATGAAGAGTTTACTTTCAACCATGGATGAATTTGAAACATGCAGAAAGTTTTTCGCCGATATAGTTTCCGAAGATGTTCAAGTGCTTTTGGGCGATGAGTTGGGGCCGGATATGCAAGGACCTTACGGATTTGTTTTTACACATTTCAAAACTCCGATGCAGAATATGGGCGAAGTCGGAGTTTTGGGTCCGTCCAGACTTAATTATACGCAGATCGTTCCAACCGTCAGATATTTCGGGGACCTAATTGAAGAAATTGCAAAGGGATGGTAATATAGATTACTGTTTTAAAAAAGACAATAAATAATAATCAACGAATGAACGATAAAAATACAAAAAAACCGGAAGAAAGCAAAAAAGAAGAAGTTTTAGAAAAAAAAGATAAGAATCTAGAAGAAATAGCACTTTTAAAACAAAAAAACGGGGAACTCGAAGATCAGGTAAAGCGGATTTTCGCAGATTATCAAAATCTGGAGAAAAGAGCTTTGAGCGAAAGAAGAGAATGGTTGATAAAAGCCAACAAAGATTTAATTTTGAGGTTTTTACCAGCTCTGGATTTTCTTTTACTTTCGAGTAAACATATCAAAGATGAGGGATTGAAATTGAGTATTCAAAAATTCTTTGATATATTAAAAGAAGAGGGTGTTGAAAAAATAGAAGCCGTAGGCAAAGAGTTTGATCCGAATGTGATGGAAGGAATTTCAACAGTAGCCGGAGAAGAAAATAAAGTGATAGACGAAGTAAGATCAGGATTTAGAATGGGAGATCAAGTTTTGCGTCCGGTACAAGTAACAGTCGGAAAAAAGGAGGTAAATTAATATGGGAAAAATAATTGGAATTGATTTAGGTACAACAAATTCATGCGTCGCGGTGATGGAAGGAGGAGCTCCCAAAGTTATCTATTCGGTTGAAGGGCGCAATGTTATTCCGTCGGTCGTTGACCCGATTACTCATGTCGTGGGAGACGTGGCCAAACGCCAGATTGTTTTGAAGCCCAAAAAAACAATCTTCTCTATAAAAAGATTGATGGGCCGCAAATTCACCGACAAATCGGTGCAATTTGACATGAAATGGTTGCCGTACACGATTAAATCCGGCCGAGACGGAATGGCAGTAGTCGAAGTTGAAGGCAGAACATTCACTCCTCAGGAAATATCAGCGCAAATATTGCAGAAAATTAAAGCCGATGC
>Ga0182027_10011672_pt1 | contig 12390 bp, 7 predicted proteins | sample 712E1DmetaG_FD_121300 | JGI IMG/M metagenome (GOLD analysis project Ga0182027, IMG submission 121300) | Permafrost microbial communities from Stordalen Mire, Sweden - 712E1D metaG (Illumina Assembly) | ecosystem: Environmental > Terrestrial > Soil > Wetlands > Permafrost | place: Sweden...
ACACCGCGTCACCGCGATGCAGTTACTTTCAACTCGTGGCGGGAAGCACCGCCACAGAGGGACTTCCACCCTCCTATGCACGCTCATTCTCAAGCGCACGAGCGCCGATTTTCAAATCGGCTTTCAGCGTCTTCGCGACCGCAAAGCCGGCTAAAAGCCGGCGCTCCGGACTGTTGGCCTTTCGCGCGGAGGAGACGCAAGCCGGAGATGCGCGCGGGCCGCGCAGGACCGGGTTCAATCGCCGGCCGCGGGCCTGCCTGCCTCTGACTGCACGGCCAGGCGGATCAACTGGGCGCTGCTCTTGAGGTCGAGTTTTCGCCGGATGTTGGCGCTATGCACGGCGACGGTTTTGCTGGCAATGCGAAGCTGGGCGGCAATTTCCTTGGCGGACTTGCCCTTGCCGATGAAGTGAAAGATCTCAAATTCGCGGTCGGTGAGAATTTCCATGGGGGACTGGTTCGCATGCGGATTGCCGGAGAACCGGCGCAGAAGACTCTCGGACATCTCCTTGCTGACATAAACATGGTTGTCCAAGACCTGCCGGATGGCCTTGATTAATTCCCCGGGCGGCTGCTGCTTGGTGATGTAGCCGCTGGCCCCGGCGCGCAACATGCGTTCCGCGTAGAGCGATTCGTCGTGCATGGAAATGGCGAGGATGACGACCGGGGGATGGGCCGCCTTGATATCTTTGACTAATTCCAGCCCGCTTCTTCCTGGCAGGGTAATGTCCACCAGCGCCAGATCCGGGGCCAGTCTCTGCATGGCCTCCATGGCCTGCAGGGCGTTCTCCGCCTCGCCGCAGACCGTCATGTCCGGCTCGCGGTTGATCGTGCCGCGCAAACCCTCGCGCATCAAAGGATGGTCGTCCACGATGAGAATCTTCTTTCGCGCTGCCGCGCTTTTGGGCGGGATGGGTGCTGGTCTTGTCATATCAATTCACTTTCCGGGTGGCTTTCGGGGGCGCTTTTGCAGCCCTTTGCCCGAAAGATGGACCGTGCAGACGATGGCGGTGCCGCCGGGCGCTTTTTTCCGAATGGCCAGCGATCCGCCAATCATTCCGGCGCGGTAGCGCATGATGCGAAATCCCATGCCCGATGACTTGCGCTGCGGGGCGGGCACGCCCGCGCCATCGTCTTTGACCGCCAGAGTGAGGCGTTCCGGCGCGCTGGTCAGGCTGATTTGGATGCGTTTTGGCTTGCCGTGTTTGATGGCGTTGGTGACCGCTTCCTGGGCGATTCGGAACAGATGCGTCGCCACGGTGTTGTCCTTGATCAAGACCGCCTGGCGGCGGTTGAAATGGCAGGCGACATGGAACAGTTTCTCCGTCTGGGCGGCCAGCGCCTGGAGCGCCGCCATCAAACCGTTTGGCTCCGGTTCCACCGGATGGAGGCCCCGGGCCAGGTCGCGCGTATGCACGATGGACCTGGAGAGCACGTCCTGGATCCGGCCCAGTTGCCGGACTTCGGGGAGCGATTTGGCCGCAAGGTCCTTCCGCAGGGTGCTGGTCAGATGCATCGCCGCCGCAAGAAGCTGGCCCAGCCCGTCATGCAGATCCCGGGCAATGCGCTGGGATTCCTGCTCGCTCGCCTGCAAAACTTCCCCTTCCAATTTAACTCGGTCGGTGATGTCGCGCACAAACAGCGCGGAATAGTGGAACTGCTGATCGCTCCACACCGAGGCGGCGTCCGCCTGGAACGTGACCGCGTCCACCAGCACATGCCGGATGGCGCCGTCCTTGCATCGCCGCGCCATGCGGAAGTTGCGGACCATCTTCTGGGCCGCCAGCCGCTCCAATAACTCCCGCCCCTGCGACGGCTCCTCGCAGAACTCGGTGAAGGAATGCCCCACGTAATCTTCAGCCGCAAAACCAAGCAGGTCCAGTTGGGCCTGATTGGCGCGCAGGATGGCGCCGCTGGCCGACAGCCACACCAGGCCAATGGGCGACTGGTTGAAGAAACTCGCCAGATTATGCTCGCTACGGCGCAGCGCGGCTTCCGCCTGTTTGCGCGCCGCCAGATCGCTTATCGCCGTCAGGGCAAAGGATATGTCGTCGCGCACCTGGGTCAGAAGGCCCACTTCATTTTCGTCAAAGAAATGAGACCGCGGCGCGTAAACTTGAAAAGATCCCGCCACCTTGGCCGCAATCCGAATGGGAAACGCCGCGATATAGCGCATCCCGAATTTCCGCAAATGTTCGTGCCACGGAGCCATGAGCGGGTCCCGGTCGGCTTCCTCGACCACGACCGGCCGGTTCTCGCGGATGGCCCTGCCTGTCGGCCCGCGGCCTTCCGGCACGTCCTGCGTCACCACCCGGCCGCTGTTCAGATATTCAATCACCCCGGCCTTGGCCACCGGTTGCACGACGCCGTCCGGCGCGACCATCCCCACCCAGGCGAGTTTGAATCCGCCCGTTTCCACAGCGACCCGGCAAACCTCGTCCATCAGTTTCTGCGCGTCGGGGATGTGGACAATCGCGCGAGCAATCCCGGCCATCACGGCCTGCGCGCGGTTGAGCTGGGCAATTCGTTCCTCAGCCTGTTGGCGCGCGGCCAGGCCGGCAATCGCCGTCAGGGCAAAGGAAATGTCGTCGCTCACCTGGGTCAGAAGACCCACTTCGTCCGCGTCAAAAAAATGGGCCTGCGGCGCATACACTTGTAAAGACCCCGCCACTTTGCCCGCGATCTGAATGGGAAAAGCGGCCAGATAGCGCAAGCCGAATCGCCGCAACCGCTCGCGCCACGGAATCAAGCGCGGGTCACGATCAGCTTCCTCCGCCACGACCGGCCGGTTTTCGCGGATGGCCGTGCCGGACGGCCCGCGGCCTTCCGGCTCGTCGGCCGTCAGCACGCGGATGCCATCCAGGTAGCCGGTCGTGCCGGCCTGGGCCACCGGTTGCACCGAGCCGTCCGGCGCTACCATGCCAACCCAGGCGAGTTTGAATCCGCCCTTTTCCACCGCCACCCGGCAAACCTCGTCCAGCAGTTTCTGCCGGTCGGGGATGTGGACAATCGCGCGATCAATCCCCGCCAGGATGGCCTGCGCGCGGACGAGTTGGGCGATTCGTTCCTCCACCCGCTTGCGTTCGGTAATATCGTTGACGATGCTGGTGACGCTGGTGATCTCGCCCTGGCCGTCTCGGAGGGGCGAAGTGGTATAGGAAAGCCAGACAGAGCGGCCGGTTTGGGGCACATAGAATTGGAATTCCATTAACTGCCGCGTGCCTTCCGCCAGGACCCGTTTCAGATGCTCCACAATTCCGGCGCCTCGCAAGTACGGGAAAACTTCCAGAGGGTCTTTGCCAATGACTTCAGCGGCGGACACGCCCGTCAATTGCTCCATGAACGGATTCCAACTCAGAATCTTCAAACCACGGCTGCGAACGATGATGCCCTCTTTGGCGCCGCTGATGATCTGGTGGTTCAACTGGATTGCAGTGCGCAGGGCGTCTTCCGCCAGGCCGTGTTCGCCGCCGCCGTCCGGCGCAAGCCGAGTTCGCGCCTTTTGTGTCCCGGGGCTGCTGATGGCGTTGCCTTGAAGTTGCGCCCGGCGCAATCCGTCATGGAATGGTCTCTTCATGTCCGTCACTCCGGGTGGATCCTCAAAAGGACTGCCCCGTGGGACTTGACCGTCGCTGAGACGGTTCCGGCGGCCGTGCCGAGGTCTTTCTGCGCCCACAGATCGCGGACTTTGCACGAACCGGAGAGGCCCAGGTCCGCCAGGGCGACTGAAATCGCGGCAGGCTGGGTTGCCGCGGGATCCACCGCGGGCGCGGCGCCGGCCCCGGCGCGGCCCCGGCGGCCGCCGCCGGTTGGGGCGGGTGAGGCGTTGAACAGGGCGGCGTATTTGTCGTTCGACCCGGGAACATCGGCCACCCAGACGATGTGGTCGCCAGCGCTGGACACCAGCTTGTTGTTGGTTGAGTTTTGGTTGACGGCGATGACTTCATCGTTGGTCATCAGGGAAAGGGTGAAGTCGTCGTTCTTCGGCAGGTTGCCGCCCAGGATCAGCGGCGAGCGGGCGATGCACCAAAGCGACATGAGGGTGTACTGTTCGTCCGGGGTGAATTTGGTCCAGTTGTCGGCATCCTGCCAGGCCCGAATGTTGCCGAACGGTATCATGTCCGCGTCGGGCCAGTGGCCGGGCGCGCGGAACGGCGTCCAGGCATTGAGCCGGGCGAACTGGGCGTAGAGAAGAGGCCAGCTATCCCAGAAGTCATCGCTGATGCGCCACATATTGGCGTTGGTCTGGACATGGCCCCCCTGGTTGACGGGGGTGGCGCCGGGGGAAGTTGAAAAAATGATCGCCCGCCCCGACCGGTCTATCGCTTTGCGGATCGCTTCGATCTCCGCCGCATGATACGGCGAGGAAAGGTCATCCACCTTGACGAAATCCAAGTCCCACGACGCCAGCAGCGCGAAGACCGAATCGTAATATGCCTGCGCCCCGGGCTTGGACATGTCCACGCCATACATGTCGCCGTTCCAGCGGCACACGTTGAGCTTGTCGGCAATGTCGGCGGCGTGAAACTCCGTGCCCAGGATGGGCGCGTTGTCCCGATCCACCGCCTGCTTGGGGATGCCGCGCAGAAGATGCAGCCCGAACTTCAGACCCTGGCTGTGCAGATAATCCGCCATCGGTTTGAATGATCGCGAGTTCTGGGTCATCGGGAAACGGTTGGTCGCCGGCAACAACCGTCCGTTGGCATCCATCTCCACGACCGCCCCGCGGCGGTATGCGGCGGTATGCGCCAGCGGCTCGTACCACTGGATGTCAATGGTGATGAGGTTCCAGCCGTGCGGCTTGAGGTTTTTGGCCATGTACTCGGCATTGGCAAGGACATTCGTCTGCCAAACGCCGGCGCCGAAACAGTCCCACGAATTCCACCCCATCGGCGGGGTTGGCGCCCACGACTGATATGCAGGGCCTGCCGCCCGGGAGCCGGCAACGCCGGCGGCCAGTCCAAGAAGGACCAGGATTGATATGCAACTGTGTCTCGTTTTCATAGTATTGGTGATATGAGAGCAGGCGCTTGCATTCATTTGCAAGCACAAGTGTAGCCAGGCTGCGGAGAATTGCAATGCCGATGGCGGCAGCTTTCGCGCCGGCATAATTCTCGATTGACGCGCTCCTCCCCTTCTGCCAACATGCGGCCAAGATAAGCCCGACGCAACACCCGGACTCCATCACCCGCGGGAGCGGCCATGAAGGAGCGGCGCGGCGGAAGGCCATTTCCTGTCAGCAAGACTTATATCGCAAGGACAATCGCATGAAGAAACAACTTTGCCAGTTCGCCGGCATCAGCATCCTGATGCTCCTGGGCGCCGCCCGGTCCGGCGCCCAGAGCGCCACCCAATATCCGTTCCAGAACCCCAGCCTGCCTTTGGAAGAGCGGGTCAACAATATCGTTTCCCTGATGACGCTGGACGAAAAGCTGGCGGTGCTGGGAGGCCGGATGGGCGTGGCCCGGTTGGGGATTCGGTCGGTGGGCCAGTGCGAGGGCCTCCACGGCGTCAAGACTGGGAGCACCACCACCACCTACCCGCAGGCCATCGGCCTGGGCGAGACCTGGGATACCGGGATCTTGCATCAGGTCGGCGCCACCGAGGGATACGAAGCCCGCTATCTTTTCCAGAACACCAACAGACCCTCCGGTGGCAGGGGCGGAGGCGGAGGCGCCCTGGTCATCTGGGGGCCCAACTCCGACCTGGGCCGGGACATCCGCTGGGGCCGCACCGAGGAATGCTTCGGCGAGGACCCGTTCCTCAACGGCAGTTTGGTCACCGCGATCATCAAGGGTATGCAGGGCGACGACCCCAAATACTGGCAAGCCGCCTCCCTCCTCAAGCACTTCCTGGCCAACAGCAACGAGAAGGGCCGTTCCGGTTCCTCCTCTGATTTCGATGACCGCCTCTTCTATGAGTACTATTCCGTCCCCTTCCGCATGGGCTTTGAGGAGGGCGGCGCGCGCTGCTTCATGGCTTCGTACAACGCTTGGAACAAGATTCCCATGACCGCCAACCCCATCATCGAGCAGGTGGTCGTCCCGGTCTGGGGCGTGGACGGCATCATCTGCACGGACGCCGGTTCGCTGGGCAACATGGTCCGGGCACACCGCTACTACGCGGATTTGGCACACGGGTCGGCCGGGGCGATCAAGGTCGGTATCAACCATTTCCTGGACGGCACCTACGAAGCTTCCACCAGGGACGCCCTGACCAATAATCTGCTGACCATGGCCGACATTGAGAAATCCATTAAAGGCCCATTCCGGGTCCTTATCCGTCTGGGTGTGCTGGATCCGCCTGACGCCAACCCCTACGCCAAGATCGGCGCCGAACCCACCGCCCCGTGGGCCACGCAGAAAGCCAAGGATTCCGTCCGTCTTGCCACCGAGGAGTCGGTCGTCCTGCTCAAAAACACGGCCAATTTCCTGCCGCTTTCCAAGACCGACTTCAAATCCATCGCCGTCATCGGTCCGCGCGGCAACGAGGTCGTCAAGGACTGGTATGGCAGCACTCCCCCTTATACCGCCGTCACCCCGCTGGCGGGCATCAAGAACAAGGTCGGTGACGCCGTCAATGTCCAATTCGCCAACGGCAAGGATGTGCCCGCCGCCGTGGCGCTGGCCAAGTCCTCCGACATCGCCATCGTCTGCGTGGGCAACAGCCCGGACGCGGGTGGATGGATGAAAGTCAATGACAACAGCGAAGGGCGCGAAGCCATTGACCGGGTGAGCATCACCCTGGGCAGCGGGCAGGAGGAACTGGTCCAGCAGGTCTTCGCGGCCAACCCCAAGACCGTGGTCGTCCTGGTTTCCAGCTTCCCCTACGCCATCACCTGGGAACAGGACCATGTTCCCGCCATCGTCCACATGGCCAACAGCAGCCAGGAAATGGGCAACGGCCTCGCCGATGTCCTGTTCGGCGACTACAATCCCGCCGGGCGGACCAGCCAGACCTGGCCCAAGTCCCTGGATCAGATTCCGACCATGATGGATTACAACATCCGCAACGGCCGCACCTACATGTACTTCAAGGGCGAGCCGCTCTATCCGTTTGGATACGGGTTGAGCTACACGACCTTCGCCTACTCCAACCTGCGATGCGCCGCGTCGTTGAAAGCGGACGCCTTCGTTGACGTGAATGTGGATGTGAAAAACACCGGGACGCGCGCCGGCGACGAGGTAGTGCAATTGTATGTCAAGCATATCGGGTCTTCGGTGGACCGCCCCAACAAGGAACTGCGCGGCTTCAAGCGCGTGCGCATAGTGGCGGGCGAAACCAAGACCGTCACCATCACCCTTCCGGCCAGCCGGCTGGCTTACTGGAATACAACTACAAAGGCATGGACAGTCGAAAACGACAAGGTGCAAATCATGCTTGGCTCCTCGTCATCGGACACCAAGCTGGACCGCACAATAGATGTGACGCCGTAAGGAACCCCGGTCGTTGACCAGCTTCCCGACAATCGCTCCACCCGGCTTGCCGCCCCCAAGGCGGCAAGCCCGGGACTATATTCATAATCACGACGCGGCAGCGCTACGTTCTGCCTGATCTGGCAAGGATGAAAATGAAAATAGAGCAGGCGACCCTCAAAACTGCCGCCGTTTTGCATTCTAGATGACGCGATTCGTCGTCACTGGCGACGATGCAGTCGGCCTCTGTCTCGCCCAAGCGAGGAAAACCGCCTCAGAATCCGCAGTGCAAGACTCCAGTATAAAATCACCTGATTTTGCTGGCCGGTGACAAAAAGACGGATTGACAGGGTCTTTCAATTGTGAGCAAATAGATAATGCTGTGAAAGGTTCAAAGCCAACCGGTCGGAACGGCGGAATCTGGGCTTCAAACCAAAGAGGGTTCGGGCATCAGATTCTTATCCCAACAGCACTGGCTGCGTTTGTCCCTGGTCGTAAAAACCAAAAGGAAATTCCATGAAAACAGATCTCACAATCACCCGATGGCTGACGGGTCTGGCGTTTTCAATTATCAGCCTTTCAACATCGACCGCCTTCGCCCAAGGCACGGCCTTTACCTACCAAGGGCGGCTCAACAGCAGCGGCTCGCCCGCCAATGGCCTGTATGATTTCCGGTTCAAGCTGTATTCCGATCCACTGGGCAACACCCAGGTCGGCGCAAGCTATTTGACCAATGCCATTCCCGTCGCCACCGGCCTGTTCATCACGACGATTGATTTTGGCGCGGGCATTTTCAGTGGCAGCAATTACTGGTTGGAAGTGGACGTGAGAACCAACAACGCGGGCAGTTACACCGTTTTGTCGCCGCTGCAAGCCGTGACCCCGACGCCCTATGCCATCATGGCCAACAACGCCAGCAATCTACTCGGCACGCTGCCCGCAGCGCAATTGAGCGCCGGCACGGCGAACATCAACATCACCGGCAGTGCCGCCATGGCGGTCAACGGTGTTGTTACCACCGGTGCATACGCCGACCCGGGATGGATCACGTCGCTCGCCGGCGGCAAGATCACGGGCAACATCGGCGGCAATGCGGCGGGGTTCACTGGCAATCTCGCCGGTGACGTGACCGGGCCACAGAGCGCCACCGCCATTTCCAGTGGCGCGGTCACTGCCGACAAACTGGCCAATGACGCGGCTTCACTGGCCAAGGTCTCGGGCGGGGCAATGGCGAACTCGGGCGGGAACGTCGGCATCGGCAAGGCCAATCCCGCCACGGCGCTGGACGTGAACGGCACGGTGACGGCCACGGCGTTCAGTGGCGGCGGCACCATCACCTGGCAGACCGTGTCGGGCACATCGCAACAAGCACTGCCCAATACCGGCTACATCGTCAATAATTCCGCACAGGTAACAATCACCTTGCCGACCTCACCCAATGTCGGCGACATCGTCCGAGTCTCGGGCATGGGATCCGGCGGGTGGAAACTGGCACAGAACTCCGGACAATCCGTCCTTGTTGGCAATGTCGCGGCCGTATCCGTTGGTGCAACTTGGACGCCGCAAGGGCCTTCGGGAGTTTGGAACGGAGTGGCGTCGTCGGCAGACGGCAGCAAACTGGTAGCGGCGATGTGGGGCGGTCAAATCTATACTTCAGCCGATTCAGGCGCGACTTGGACTCCACACGACAGCAGCCGAAACTGGAGAAGCCCAGCCTCTTCAGCCGATGGCACGAAGCTTGTTGCGCTGGTGGCGAATGGCCAAGTTTATACGTCAGCCGATTCTGGCCTGACTTGGGCTCCGCATGGGCCTTCCACAAATTGGAGTTCCGTTGCTTCCTCTGGGGACGGAGTCAAACTGGTTGCGGCGGTTTACGGTGGCCAGATTTACACCTCAACCGATTCGGGGACAAACTGGACAGCCCGCGACAGCAGCAGGAATTGGGAACAGGTTGCGTCTTCGTCCGATGGCACCAAGCTGGTCGCAGTGGTCGCCTCGGCTAATAGCCAGATTTATACATCAGCCGACTCGGGGGTAACTTGGATGCCTCACGGGCCTTCTTCCGGATTCTTCGGGGTTGGAGTCGCATCATCCGCCGATGGTACACGGCTGGTTGCGCCCAATTATGTGGGCATTTACACAACGAACGGCATCTACACCTCGACGGATTCGGGGATTAATTGGACATCCCACGGAACATCTACGAATTGGGATGTCGTCGCGTCGTCAGCCGACGGCACGAAACTGCTCGCCGCGCGTTCTAACGCGAATCAGCCGTTTTACATTTCGACCGATTCGGGTGCGTCGTGGGCAACATGCGGCCCCTCGGCGTTTTGGGACGGTCTGGCATTGTCGGCCGATGGTACCAAACTGGTTGCAGTGGCTCAGAATGTTCCGATATACACCTGCAAACCTGCTCTGACATCCCCGAGCAGTATTACGACAGTCGGTGCAGGATTTTTATGTGGCGGGCAGTCAGCGTGAATCGAACTTCAATACATCGGCAACAACGAATTCATAATCTTAAGCTGCGCAGGAACAATCCTTGGATACTGAGGAACATTATGAGAACAGAAGTCAGGAGTCATTGCTCAGTAGTCAGCAGTCGGTGGTCAATGGTCAGTAGTCTGGAGTCAGGGCATGGCCTGGCTGCGCTGCTGGCGCGGCGGCGGACGGGCCGAAGGGTTGCCCCTGTCATCCTGGCCTTGCTGATGCCGTTGCTTGCTGCAAGGGCGCAATATTCCATTGACTGGTCCAGCATTGACGGCGGTGGCGGCACCAGCACCGGAGGCGTCTATTCCGTCAGCGGCACTGTCGGCCAACCGGACGCGGGCACGATGAACGGCGGTGCTTACTCTCTAACCGGCGGCTTCTGGGGCTTGATCGCCGCAGTTCAAACGCCAGGCGCTCCGGCGCTGACCATTACACGGACCAACGGCGCGGTCACCGTTTCCTGGCCCAATCCCTCCCCCGGTTGGGTGCTGGACATGAGCACCACCCTGGTTGGCAGTCCGCCGCCATGGAATCAGGTTTCCGCCGCGCAATACCACACGAATGCCACCGACATTTCCGTTACCGTCAGCCCGCCGGTCGGCAGCGCCTTTTATCGGCTCCGCAAGCCGCAGTGAGGAGGATCCGAAGCCGAGAACCCAGGAGAACAACCCTATGAAGCGCATCCTTTTCAAACTGCTCCTTTTCGCAGGTGTCAGCGTCCTTTTGCTGGCATTGCTTGCCAGCAGCGCCGTGGCCGACCCGCTGGGCACGGCGTTCACTTACCAAGGCCGCCTGAATGACGGCGGCAGCCCCGCCAACGGCAGCTATGACATCACTTTCACGCTGCATGACGCCGCCACTGGTAATGGTGTCATCGCGGGGCCCCTGACCAATAACGCCGTGAGCATGACCAACGGCCTGTTCACGGTGTCGCTGGATTTCGGCGGCGGCGTTTTCACCGGCAACGCGCTTTGGCTGGAGTTGGGCGTGCGCACCAACGGCAGTAACAGTTTCACTACGCTGTCTCCACGCCAGCCAATCCTGCCGACGCCGTATGCACTCTACGCGTCGAATTCCGCCACCGCGTTGACAGCAGGTTCGGCGGCTACGGTGGTCAACGGCGTTGTGACCACTGGCACCTACGCCAATCCGGCTTGGATTTCGTCGCTCGCTGGCACCAAGATTTCGGGCAACATCGGCGGCAACGCGGTGGGCTTCAGTGGCAGTCTCGTCGGCGATGTGACGGGAACGCAGGGTGCCACGGTCGTTTCCAGCGTTGGCGGCCAGAGCGCGGCGAATGTCGCGGCTGGTGCCAGCGCGGCCAATACCGCCACCAGCGCGAACACGGCGAACACGATTGTGAAGCGCGACGCCTCCGGAAACTTCTCCGCTGGCACCATCACTGCCAATCTTTCGGGCAACGCCGCCACGGCCACCACGGCATCTACGCTGGCCATCCCTCCGGGCATGGCGCTGATTCCCGCGGGTTCTTTCACGATGGGGGACACTCTGGACGGATTGACTGATGCCGTCCCCGTCAGCGTTACGGTGTCGGCATTTTATATGGACGTGAATCTGGAGAGTTATAGTCAATGGCAGTCGGTCTATTTTTGGGCGACAAACCAAGGATATGGCTTCCGCAATCTCGATGCTGGCAGAGCGGCGAATAATCCGGTGCAATCAGTGGATTGGTATGACTGTGTGAAGTGGTGCAATGCGCGTTCTCAGCAAGCGGGCAAGACCCCGGTATATTACACGGATGCGGGGTTGACGCAGGTTTATACGAATGGGGAGACGGATGCGGTTTATGTAAATTGGACGCCCAAAGGTTACCGGTTGCCGACGGAAGCAGAGTGGGAGAAGGCGGCGCGGGGCGGATTGAGCGGACTACGGTTTCCGTGGGGCAATATCATCAGTGAAAACTTGGCCAACTACTATGGACTGACCGCCAGCTATACCTTCGACTTGGGACCGAACGGCTACAACGTAGCCTTCACGAACGGGGTGCAACCCTATACGAGTCCGGCGGGCTATTTTGCGCCAAACGGTTACGGCCTTTATGACATGGTTGGGAATTTAGCAGAGTGGTGTTGGGACTGGTATGGAACTCCGTATGCAGGAGGAAGCGACCCGCGTGGTCCTACGTCGGGAACCGTGCGCGTGATTCGGGGCACCGGTTGGAACATTTCGGCAGGCTACGGTCGGACGGCTCATCGCGCCGACCTCGGTCCAGCCGGTATCAACTCTAATGTGGGCTTTCGGACTGTTTTAATCCCGTAATGAAAAGAGAAAACCAATTTTACAATTTCGCAGTTGTTGAGTGGTGGTCGTGAGAAAAAACAAACATATAATTTCTGAACACAAAGAAAGGAACATTACTGATCAGTCCTTAGCATAGACGACAGATTCGGCACAAAAAAAGGACCGAACCAAGGCGGGGTTCCCGTGGATCTTAAGCAAGTCTTCCTCTATCCTGTCTTTCA
>Ga0182027_10011674_pt1 | contig 12388 bp, 11 predicted proteins | sample 712E1DmetaG_FD_121300 | JGI IMG/M metagenome (GOLD analysis project Ga0182027, IMG submission 121300) | Permafrost microbial communities from Stordalen Mire, Sweden - 712E1D metaG (Illumina Assembly) | ecosystem: Environmental > Terrestrial > Soil > Wetlands > Permafrost | place: Sweden...
ACAAGCCAGTAAAGTAACTTTCTTCCCGACATTTACCGTAGGTTTAATTATTTCGGGCTTGGCAGGTTTGTTTTATATAAACCCTTCTGTATTGCCGTTAAATGAAATATTGGCACATATTATCCAAGCAATAGGGCTTATTTTTATATCCTTTGGGATTAATAAACTTGTTACTTATACCAAATATTTAAGATTTAAAGACGAATTAGTCGCTCACCTATGTCTGCTGCTTATTATTTTATATGTTGTGTTAATTTTAACTATTTCTATACTATTACATATAGAGTTTCCTCCGATTTCTGCCTATATTTTTATTGAATTTGTTTTACTTTTCCAATTCATTGTTTATTTGATTGCAAATAAAGTGACTTGGCCGCTTACAACTGTTATAGATGCGCTTGATAAATATTCTCCGGGGAAAGAATTCATTGAAATCCCGATTATCAGAAATGATGAAATCGGTATGTTGAGCGAAAAAATTAATATTGTATCAAAATTATCGTTCCAAAAAATATTAGAAGTTTCCAAAATGGCAGAAAGAAACCGTTCTGTGATAAGAATTTTTGAATCTCTACGAAGAATTTCAAATCAAGATATAATTAAAAATTCTATAGTAGATGAGATTAAAAATGCACTAAATCCGGATAGAATTGCCATTGCATTATATAATTCAACAGAAGATATTTTTTATTATGATAAATACATAGAAAATTTACCCTCTAAAACTCTTGAAGATTTTGAAGGCAAACATCAAGAAGAAAAAATGATTCAAAGACTAAATGAGTTTTTAAAAAACAGCTTAGAACTGTGTTTTTCAAATCTTGATGAATATATTGCAGACAATTCTTTAGAGGGAACAAAACGAGAAAAAATATTAAAAATATATCAAATAAAATCTTGTTGTAATATTCCTATTTATTATGCCGGCAATTTGCTTGGCTGTATGCTAATTCAATATACAAAAGAATCTGTCACATTTGATGAAACCGATTTAAATTATTTAAAAACAATGGCTACGCAATTAGGTGTTGTGATTAATACTCAACGCGGATAGTAATGAACTGCATAATTCCCTGTTATTTAGTGCTATAATTCGATTAGTAAAAGAGAGGGACATTGTGATGGGAATAAAAAAATATACACCAAGAGAGCAGTTTGTGAATTCTTTAACCCACTTACCGGGAGTCGTTTTGTCTGTGGTCGGAACTTTTGTACTGGTCGCGAATTCAAAAAACGCAGTTCAGGCAATCGCTACGGCAATTTTTGGCGTATCTTTGTTCTTGTTATTTTTGTCTTCGGTTTTTTATCATTCGGCTACAGATGATGATAGGGTAAAGTTTTTTCAAAAGATTGACCACTCGGCGATTTATATTTTAATCGCGGGGACTTACACGCCCGGGTTGTTGTTTACGGTAAAATTCCCATTTGATGTGGTTATGCTTTCAATGATTTGGATACTGGCGATTTTGGGAATTATATTTACTTGCGTGTCGCTTAAATCCAAAATTTTGTCAACGGGTTTATACTTGCTGATGGGGTGGGTTTCTTTAATTTTTTTCAAAGATATATGGGCGACAAGTCATTTAACTCTTTGGTTATTTCTTGCGGGCGGTGCGTTTTATTCACTCGGATGCGGTTTTTATTTAAGCAAATCACGCTATATGCATTCAGTTTGGCACTTGTTCGTTCTCGCCGGCGCAGCTACGCATTTTTTCGCAATACTTGAACTGTTAAGGGTGATAAATTTGGGTAATTAGGTTTAGTTGTAGGCAACCAATAACTCACGTCATCCTGAACTTGATTCAGGATCGCATAATTGTTCGCTTATGAATTCTGAAATAAGCTCCAGTTGATGTATTTTGATTGTAACTCTGCATAAATATAACACTTTCGGCGATGATTTTTTATTCAAAATTGTTTAATATGAATTTATGTATTTAACGCAAAGTTAAAAGAATGGAGTTTAATATGGAAAGTCGCGAAATTTTATATGAAAAAATACAAAATAAGAAAAAAGAATGGGAATCACAACTAAAACATCTGGAATCAAAAGTTGTCGGTTTTGATTTTGATACCCGTGTGAGAATTCAAGAACAGATTGAATATTTAAATAATAAATTCAAAGAGATAGAAAATAAAACAAACGAATTAAGACTTGAAGGCGGCGAAATCCAACAGGATTTGGGCGACAGGGTTGTACGCTCTTGGATGGAATTGTTGAAAAAAGTCGACGACGCCATGGCGAAGTTAAAAAAATGAGTTGTTAAACTTTTAAATCAATAGGGGACTTAAGTTGGTCTTGTGTGACAGTGCTTGGATCTTGTGGGTTTCCGCATTTGCCGCAATTGGTGCAAGGAGTACAATTCCCTATAGTTGAATCAGATTGAGAGCCACCTGCCTTTGATGCTCCCGAAGCTTTTTGCGCAGTAGCTTGTTCTACTTGAGGCATTTGACTGCTAATTCCTCTTACCATAATTTATTCCTCCCACTTAACTTTCAAATAATATATTTTGTACTAATTAAAGTATTATTGTCTATTAATAACAATAATTAGATAATAAAACATCATTTGTTTAAATTATAAATAGAAATACAGACTCTAAATAAAATATGAGTCGTTATTTGATGTTAAAATATTGGTGGGCTAGTAAACCCACCCTTCTTTGCACCAACCTACCGCACATGTCATTGCGAGCGAGCGAAGCAAGCGCGGCAATCCAAAAACGGTGGGTTAGGGAACCCACCCTACAAATCTAATTCCACTTTATCGCGGAAGCTTGAGATTGATTAAAGTTAGTTTTTTCTTTTACCGGGATATTTTGGAAGGAATTTGAATTATTACTGGAACACCCGACTAACGAAAAAACACCCAAAATCAATGCAACAACAGTTACAAGTAATACAACACTATTTTTCATAAAAGCCCCCTTAATTTCTTAGATACAAGTAAACGTAGAAGTATTATACCCGTTTTTCAATAAAAAGTCACGTTATTTTAATTTATTTCTATAAGAAATTAAATATTTACTAAAAAAACAAGAAAAATGAGTACAAAAAAGAGTATCGATTTCGTAATCAATACTCTTTTTTGTTTCTAAAAATGGGGCGGGTGATGGGGTTGTCTTGCTCGTTCGCGTTAAACGGCTCCGTTCGCCATTAAATCGAAAAGCGTCGTTTCCGCTTTAATGGCTCAACTCCACAAAATGCTTTGCATTTTGCTTGCCTTCGCTCACTCGCGCTTGAACCTGACAAGGCTCCGCTTTGTGGTTCTCACTCCAAGCATTCGCTCAATTCAGACAACAAAAAAGAACGCCCAGAAGGACATTCTTTTTTGTTTCTAAAAATGGGGCGGGTGATGGGGTTCGAACCCACGTATATCGGCACCACAAGCCGAGGTCTTAACCACTTGACGACACCCGCCATTAGCCGTAGCCCGAACGCAATCCTTGCGTTAAGCTACTATGTAAACTATCGAGTGAAGTGAGGATATTATACAGCGTTCACTTTTTAATTTAAGTATTCATCATAAAAAGTTCAATTTAGCCGTAGCCCGAGCGACATTTATAAAAATATCATCGAGGCTAACGTTTAACCAAGCGAGGATATAAAATCTTTCGCTGTTAAAATTATTCATAGTAAAAAAGTTCAATTTAGCCGTAGCCTTACCCCTCACCCGAATTTCTAGCACTCGTTCCTCGTGCTGAAATTTCCTCTCATAAAACCTGACATTTAGTCAGCTTTTATTCGGCAGAGTCCTCTCCACTAGTGGCGAGGCAATAAGCGGTAAAACTTACTTACTATTTAATTATATTATAAACAAACTTACTGTCAAAGCGATGTTTTGCAAGTGCATACGAGTCACTATTGGAGATTGAATTCTAAAGCTGGGACAATATTTTCAGTCCGTGACGCCTGCTTGGTTGCTCGCATTTAACAGGTCTTCGTGACGCCTTTAGATTTGCAAAGTCTAAAGGCGTCACATTCGCCCTCAGCTCGCAATCCGCATTTTCTGGGGATTCCACCCCGCTGAAAACGTGGCGGATGAATCCCTCAGAAAAGAAGGCAAAAAAATCCCGCATCGTGTGCGAGATTTTAATTATACTCTTTAGATTAATCTATTAGTTGATTCTTTGGAACATATATCCGATTCCGCGAGCTGTCAAAATCAACTCAGGGTTTGCAGGATCTGTTTCCAATTTAGAACGTAATCTTGAAATGTGTACGTCAACAACTCTTGTATCGATTCTGTGATCAGGCGGATATGCCCAAACGTGTTGCAGAATTTCGTTTCTTGAATATGCTTGACCTGAATTGTTCACCAACAATTCCAACAAGCTGAATTCCATACCTGTCAAGCGGATTCTTTCGTTTTTTCTGAACACTTGACGTCTTGCCGTGTCAATTTTAATGTTTCCTGTAGTAATCACATTTTTAGTGATTTTGCCTGTAGGAACAATTGTTTCACGGTTGTTTGTTCTTCTCAATACAGCTTTAACACGTGCTTCAAGTTCTTTCGGGCTGAAAGGTTTGATTACATAGTCATCAGCACCTAATTCAAGTCCTGTAATTCTTTCTGAAACATCGCCAAGCGCTGTTAATATGATAATCGGAACGTCAGACGTTCTTCTTATTTCTCTCGTTACACCATATCCATCCATTTTTGGCATCATTACATCCAATACTACCAAATCCGGATTAGTTTTATTGAACAGATTAACTGCTTCTTCGCCGTCTTCAGCAACTACAACATCGTAGCCAACCATTTTTAAACGTGTTTCTAAGATTCTTCTGATACTTGCTTCATCATCCGCTACTAAAATTTTCTGACGAACATCAATTTCATTTTGCATTTCCAGATTTTCTGTCATAGTTATTGTCCTTACGTTCTTGTGCCACTAATTCCAAATTTATCTTAACATAAATAAATTTTTATTACAAAATATTTATTTATTTGAATTTTCTTAAATAAATATAAACTTATCTTAATTTAATTAACAAAAAATTGCAAGTACTTTTTTTATTTTTTTGGATAATTTTTTGCTAAAAACGCTAGAAGCCTTATTTAGCCTGCATTTATCAAATCATAATTACTAATTGAATTTAGACCTGTAGAATTTTTTAACAACGCAAAATTGTCAAGGTTGTAACATTTCACGAATTCTATGGCTTCATTTCGGGCTAATTCCAAGATTTTAGCGTCTTTTACTATGTCTGAAATGATTAAATCCGGCAATCCGCTTTGTCTTACGCCTAAGAATTCGCCAGGACCGCGTATTTGTAAATCTTTTTCGGCAATTATAAATCCGTCGTTTGTTTCTTCCATAATTGCGAGGCGTGCGCGGGTTTCTTGTGATTTGGTTGAAGTCGAAATGATGCAATACGACTGCAAATCGCTTCTTCCGACCCGCCCTCTTAGTTGGTGAAGCTGCGAAAGCCCGAAGCGTTCAGCGTTTTCGATAAGCATTACTGTGGCATTCGGTACGTCCACGCCGACTTCTACAACGGTAGTAGAAACCAAAATGTCATATTTTTTGTTCTTAAAATCCGCCATAACTTGTTCTTTTTCTTCGTTTTTGAGCTTTCCGTGAAGCAATCCGATTTTGTATTGCGGAAAAATTTCTGTACGAAATTTTTCCGCCTCAATGGTTGCTGCTTTTGCCGAAAGCGTTTCGCTCTCATCAATCAACGGATAAACAACATAAGCCTGACGTCCTTGTTTGATTTCATCTTCGATTAATTGATAAGCATATTTATGCCCCGATTGGCTTATAATGGCTGTTTTAATAGGTTTTCTGCCTTTCGGGAGTTCATTAATTATTGTTAAATCTAAATCGCCGTGAACGGTCAGGGCTAGGGTTCTTGGAATCGGAGTTGCTGTCATTGTTAGCATTTGTGGGCTTTGAGCCTTATTTTTAAGTAAAGTTCTCTGTTTTACGCCAAATCGGTGTTGTTCGTCAATTACGATTGCGCCGAGGTTGTTAAAATCAACACCTTCTTGAATCAGGGCGTGGGTTCCGACCGCAATGTGCGTTTGTCCGTTTTTCAAATCTTTTTCAATTTTTCCTCTGAGTTTTTTGGAATTACTGCCCAGGAAAAGCCCGACAGAAAGCCCCATAGGGGTTAGCCAGTCAATTAAATTATTGTAATGCTGCTGTGCAAGGATTTCGGTAGGTGCCATAAGCGCCGCCTGATAATTGTTTTCAATCGCTGCAAGAAGCATAATCGTTGCAACAACTGTTTTTCCGCTTCCGACATCGCCTTGTAATAGCCTTTGCATTGGTTCTGTAGAGTTTAAATCGTTCAAAATATCGTTAACCGCATTTTTTTGAGCGGTCGTCAATTCAAAAGGAAGATTTTTAATAAACTTCATCACAAGCCCCCCTTGTTCAATTTCTTTGATTTCGAGTGGGATTGCGTTATTATTTTTTCGATTTTCTTCGCGTAAGTTTGCTAATTTTAGTTGAATTAGGAACAATTCTTCGAAAACAAGCGAAAACCTTGCCTGTTCAAGCATTTCCATTGATTGAGGGAAGTGAATTTGCTCAACCGCATCTTTTTTCTCAAGCAAATCATATTTTTTAATTAAATATTCAGGTAAAACCGTCGGAATCTGAGTTTTAAACATTTTAATTGTATTAAAAATCGCACGGCGTAGGGTTTTTACGTTCACGCCTTCGTTTAATGGATAAATCGGCACGATTCGACCGAGATTCAGGTTGGAATTTTCGGCACCCTCCAAGAAATCCCCCGACATAATTGAGTATTGCGGCTTGTCGATAGTCAATCTGCCGTCAAAGCTGTTTATCTTGGCTGTTCCTGACACCATAATCCCCGCACCTTTCGGGAATTGGGATTTGTAGCGTTCAAGCATTACACGATTAGATTTTCCATAGAAAAAGCTTAATTCCAAGTTGCCTGATTTATCTGCAATTTTAACCTTTACAACATTTAAATTATTTCTTGTGACAAAGCCTTGGATGGATTTAATATAGCCGAAAATGGTTGTATTTTCGTCAATTTGAAGGTTTTTAATCAGCGTTCGATTGGAGTAGTCAATATGTTTTCTGGGAAAATAAAACAACAAATCCAGTGCGGTGTAAATCCCCAATTTATTAAGCGCATAGCCGACTTTGGATCCGACACCTTTAACATAAATTACATCAACATCAGACGGGTTTTTAATTTCGCTTTGCGCCGTTTCATATTTGGGCGGATGAAGCTCGTTGTTAATTATCGTAATAAGTCTTTCAATAGCTTTTTTCCTTAATGGCATTGAATCGTGGGGGTAGCGTTCAAAAGTTTCCAAAAGAATTTTCCATTTGGGGTTTTTGTTTGATTTTTTGTAAGCAGTCAGAATTTCGCCCTTGATAAATTTAGCAAAGGTCGAATTTTTCCCCCTTATATTAATGTATTGATGCTTGCGCTCAATCTCGATTGCTTTCTTGATTTGTTCCAGATTCTCAAACATTTTTAATAACCCCATAACCCCAAATCTTAATTTAAAAATACATAACCACAAACGATTATCGACATAACCGCGGCAATTATATCTGCTAAAAGCCCCACCCAAAGCGCATATCTGAATTTTGTAATCCCAACTGCGCCAAAATAAACCGCTAAAACATAAAACGTTGTTTCAGAGCTTCCTACCATCACAGCGGCAAGTTTGGTTGAATAAGAAGCCGGACCCGCCGTTTTGGCAATTTCTGAAAATAAACCCAACGCAGCGGAGCCTGATAATGGACGGACAAATATTACAGGCAAAACATCCGCAGGAATATGAAGCCTCGTCAATATCCCCGAAAGGGCTTGTGCGAGCATCTCGATTGCACCTGATGCTCTTAACATTGATATTGCAACAACTATCGCTACCAGATAAGGAATTATATTGACCGCAACCTTAAAACCGTCTTTTGCGCCTTCTGTAAAAACTTCGTAAATCGGAATTTTTTTAACCAATCCTGTAGTCAAAATCGAAACAATTATAACAGGAAGTGTCCATAATGAAATTATATTAATAATGGAATGAAAATTCATGCTTCACTCCCTTCTTCTGCAACATCCGCTTTGCGCTGTTGGGGTGGAAACCCCAACCTACTTTCTTCGGTAGCTTGCGGCTTGGAAAATTTTTGAAAAATTTTGGCAAGAATAATTGCACACACAAACGTAAAAGAAGTTACGATGAGAGTCGGCGCGATAATTTCAGTCGGATTTTTGTAACCCACTCCCACAAGCACGGCAATTACCGTTGCGGGAATCAGTTGAAAACCGGCTGTATTCATCGCCAAAAGCATACACATAGCATTTGATGCTGTTTTTTTGTCAACATTATGCTCCTGTAAGTCTTGCATTGCTTTAATCCCGATTGGTGTTGCGGCGTTGGTTAAGCCCAAAGCATTTGCCGAGAAATTCATCGCTATATTCCCGATTGCAGGATCTTCAGGCGGAATCTCATTAAACAATTTTTTTGTAATAGGTTTAATAAGCTTTGCAATAAATTCAACAACTCCCGACTTTTCGGCAATTTTCATAATCCCAAGCCAAAAAGCCATTATACCTATCAATGAAAGTGCTATATCAACAGACTTTTGCGCCCCTGTTAAAATAGAATTAACAATATCGGGCAATCTGCCGTTAATTGCCCCGACTATAATTGAAATAACTATTAATCCGTAAAATATGTAATTCATGGTATTATTTAATCATAAATAAGGAAATTATTAAAATACATTTCCACCATTTTTATTTCAGATGGAATATAACTTTAAAGAGAGACAAAATGCAAGAATTTTTAACAAATAATACAGTGAGTTGTAATTTAATGTCACTTACAGGGTATCGTACCCTTGTAATTCTTAGTGCATTAATCGAATCCCCTATGTCAAATGAGGAAATCAACGAATGCTTGCTTAATGACCAATACATCCAGGAGAAATTCTCAAATGACACCTTAAGGCTTTACATAAACTCCCTCAGAGAAGTTGGCTGTGAAATCATTGGTGCAAACAAATCAAATAACAAAAAATATGAATTGATTTCGCATCCGTTTACCTACGAAATACCTAAATCACAACTTAAAGCCATTTCAAAATTATATAAAAGCATTTACGATAAAATCGATATTAAAGAAGTTATTCTTATTGAAAAATTTTTCGAAAAAGTTTTAAGTCTGGTTAAAAGCCAAGATGCAAAAGAAACACTTAAAAATATTTCCGCCTTAAAAGGGATTAATAAAAATATCTTAAATGATTTACTGCTTCATTGCAAAAATAAAAACCAAATTGTTTTCACTTATAATTCACCACGCTCCGGCGAAAAACAAATTGAAATTGTTGCCGATGAAATTTCTTTTAAATCAGGAAAGCTTTATTTGTGGGGAGATAATTTAACTCATAAGCAATACTCGTATTTTGCAGTTGACAGGATTTTAAAAATCTGCAATATAAAACTTTTAAAAACCAAAGAGGGTTTCCCGTCCATAAAAGTTACTTATGAGCTTTATAATAACAACGGCTATATACCTTTAGCTTCGGAAAAAATTATAGAAGAATCAGACAATAAATTAGTAGTAGAGGTTGATTGCGAAAATGAATTCAGCCTGATGCAAAGACTTTTATATCTTGCGGATGACTGCAAAATATTGCAACCGCAGGAGTTCAAAGACAAATTATTGGCAAAATTAATGACCATGAAAGAGAATTATGAAACCATCTAAAAAAATAGGTGAAGCCTGCATAAGGGTGTTAGAAACGCTTAAGGTCTTGTATAAAGGCGGCGCCAGTGTACAAGATATGATAAGTTATTTTGAAAAATTTGACCCGAACAGCAGAATCTACACAAATGAAGTAATTTTAAAATATATAAATACTCTCAAAGTCTTTGGCTTTAGATTCATCAAGGAAAAAGACAAATATGTTCTTTTGAATTTCCCGAATAAATTTGATTTTGACAACGAGGACTTAAAAGCAATTTATTTAATAGAAAATTATTCTAACTTGCTGCCGGAAGAAGGGATTAAGGATGAAATAAAAATATTTTTGCAAGAATTGGAAAAAAGATTCAGCGATAACACGAGATTGCTCTCTCATAGCATTACAAAGCCTAATTTTATCAATTTCAAAATTGATTACAGCAAATACTTAAATCAAATCAAAGAGTACGAAAGATACTGCATTGACGGTCAAAGAATAAAAATAATCTATAAAAACAAATATGGTATAGAAGCTTCTGTTATGGTAGAGCCAAATGAGATTAAATATGTAGAAAACGAAGTTTATTTAAGTGTATATAACCCCATTTCAGCCCAAATTCAGGATATAAATTTAAATTCTATTGTCAAAGTCGAGCAATTGCCGCTTAAATCCAAAGCGAAAAATATGTTTTCATCCGTTACTTTTAATATTAAGGACAATTTAGCCAAAGTATATAAACTCAGGGATGGCGAAAAACTTTTGCAAATAAACGAAGGCAGCATGGTAATTTTGAATCAGCAGGAAGACCAAATGCTTCTGTTAAAACGTTTGATGAGATACGGCGAAAACTGCGAAATAATTTCACCAAAAACCCTGCGCGAAGAAATGAAACAATTGATAAAATTGACTATAAATAATTATAAATAGAAGGCTAGAGGTATGACTTTTGGCTTAACAGGTGAATAGGTGAAAAGCTTAAAAGTTAAATATTGAGTTTAAAATTGAACAACTTTTTATAACTATTCACCCATTCATCTTTTCATCCTTTCAACTAAAATTGCCTATGCAATTTTTTATGTAAACAATTGTAACAGATTTGAGTATATACGCAATTTTATAATTCGTATATACTTTATATATATGTAAGACGAAACACAAAACCGAAAACAAACATTAAATAAACACAAACCCCGTTTAAATAATAAGAGACATACCTATTACCTTTCAACCCCCCCCTACCCTACACATTCCCTTCCTAAAACAGACTTTTACTCCCCTTTGGGGAGTTTTTTTTGACTTCTTTTCTGAGGGATTCATCCGCCCTGCTTATGCACGGGGCGGAATCCCCAGAAAATGTCGTCACGGCTGGTCAGGAATAACCCATTCTTTAGCTAAGATACACAATAGTGACTCGTACGCATTAACTATTTTATACCCCTCACCTGCTTTTCGAACACTCGTACCTCGTGTTGAAAAGCTTCCCTCTCAATCGACTTCGTCGATACCCTCCCTTCTACGGCTCGCATTCGCCTAGAAGACGATTTGCCGCAAGGGGCGAGGGAGCATGAGTGCGCTAACCCCTTGTTTTTCGTCACCTTTTGTAACAGTTTCTTAACATTCCCGCCGAAACTAGCAAAAGAATTTTTTCATGGTTTTTAAAGCATGTGTAGACAATTTATTTTTATAAAGAGGAAGGAATTTAAAATGAAAATTTTACCAGTAGCGAACAATCTGGTACAAAATCAAAACAGAAAGTCAAACCCGAATTTTGGTGCTTTTATAAAAGTAACTAATATGGACGGGTTTCATCATTCACAAGTAGCTTCAGGAATAATTGAAGAAAAGGCAGTACCATTTATGCTTTTTCGAGGTCTTGTTGGAGGGGCAATAGATAAAATAGTCATGTTCAAACATGAAAATATTAATGAAGTAATGGCATTAATGCCAGGAATCAAAGAAGAGGGACGTCTTATTGATTTGAGTAGTTATGTAGCTCGAGTTACTAAAATTACAGATAAAGAGCTAAAAGTATATTATAATATTTGGCAATAATATAAGTAGGTTGGGGTTTCTATCCCAACAAAGTAGGGCGGGATTGCTATCCCGCCAACATAAAGCGGTTACAGCACACTTAATCTTTCAACGGGCGTATCGACATTCAGTTCAATGTATTTGAACATGTTTTGGACGATTCCGACGGGGAAATAATAAATATTATTGCAAGGCGTGATTTTTAACATAGAATTCTTGGAATCCACTTTTATTACGCTTGCTAAAAACTGCTTTTGCCCAACTGAAAAAAGAATATAGCCGCTTTTACTTTGAATTTCTTTGATTTCAAAACGATTTGCGTTTACCCCTGCAAGGGTTAAGTAAAAAAGTTTGTGGCTGTCCAGTTTGAAAAACCTGCTACAAATACCGAAATCTATAGGCTGTGGCTGAACTGGGGGTAAATGTGTTTCGGTTGTTTGTTGGCTTGGCGCATTGGTTTTTGCATGGTAAGGGGTTGCAGTTTGAGAATTTACTGTATTTGGTTTTGTAATTGGAGGCTTTGCAATTATTTTTATTGGCGTAGGAGAAGTTAATGCAGAAATTGGTTTAATATTTTTAAAGTCATCATCAATTGCCTGGAAGGGCTGAGAAATCTGCGGCGATGGAGATGCTTGCGTGGTAGCGGATGCGCCGAAGGCGCATCC
>Ga0182027_10011675_pt1 | contig 12388 bp, 7 predicted proteins | sample 712E1DmetaG_FD_121300 | JGI IMG/M metagenome (GOLD analysis project Ga0182027, IMG submission 121300) | Permafrost microbial communities from Stordalen Mire, Sweden - 712E1D metaG (Illumina Assembly) | ecosystem: Environmental > Terrestrial > Soil > Wetlands > Permafrost | place: Sweden...
AAAGGGCTTAGAATATTAATTTTAAGATAAGGTAATACAATTAAGCAATTAACTTAGACTCCCAAGTGCGTTTAATATCTTGATTACAGACCCTTCTGGAGCATTGAAGGCCATGCTCGCCAGGAGGTTACTGACTATTTATATTTAATTGACTTGTTAAAATAAATTTGACTTCGCTTTACTTTCATAGTAATTTTACTAAATAGTTCAGGTATTTATTATTTACCATTCAACAATCTAAAGGCAATGAAAAAAAAATAGTTTTTAACAACTGTATTTTTCGTCTTCCTCCTGTTTATTTCTAATGGAATACAGGCACAGAATGCTGCTTCGAATCTTGACCAGCTAAAATTAGGGAAAAGATTTGTTAGTACCTGGCAACAGGATATACGTAAAGATTCTTTTGGAATCTTGGAAAATCAACAAAATGGAAATGCTTTTGTAGATAATGTGTATCTGATTATTTATGGAAATAAATTTTGATACTCCAACCAATTACGCTGTGACGCAATTTAATTCAGAAGATGTCAAAACATTAGAATATAAATATTCAAAAGTTAAATAATAATTTCTTACTCGAAGTTAATTATTCACTAAAACCTGTAATTATGAAAAAGATTATCTTTTTAAGTCTGATTATTTCGCTGATAATCGGGAGCTGGTCGAATAAAAAACCTCTTGAAAAGACAGTCCTTGGAATGTGGACGGATTACTATTTGATCCCTAACACATTGAAAGGCAAAGTCAAAGAGGTAAAAGAACTTAACTATTGGGCTATTGAAAAAGATGCTAAGATTACAAAAGGAGAACTCATGACCAAGAAAGATCTTGATAGTGTAGGATCAACGCAAAATTTAATAGCGTATTTTGACGACAAAGGTACTTTGACAAGATATAATCTTCTGGATAAGGAGAATGTAATTCAAAGTAATATTGCAACTATTGAAAATGGCAAATGTATAAGATGGGATTACAAATTGAAGGATAGCGCTTTTTATTACATTATTCCTGAATATGACAATATGGGATATCTTATTGGGGGTACTGGCTACAGGCCTAAAGTGGACACATTAGTAAACAAACTGATCCTTACACATGATAGCAAAGGTAATTACACCAAGTTTGAGTATTTCAATTATAAAAAACAAAAGACTGGCTATCATGTCTGTTCCCTGGACGAAAAAGGAAATTATATTGAAGCAAAGTACTTTAATAAATCTGACTCCTTAACGTTCACTTTAACAACCATATACGATATAAATGGCAATATAATTAAGCAGAAAAGCTTCAATGAAAGAACTAAAAGTACAGGAGTATGGGATTATAAGGATTTAAAGCTAGATGTCCATGGCAATTGGATTGAGACATATGCCAATATAGATAATGGGAAGTATAAAATATTTGCTGAAAGGTCTTATATTTATTATTAGGGTTCGATTATGTTAAATTGTTTGACCCTCTAATATTAGTTTTTTTTATTTTACTGCAGTGGCATTTCCTTCTTAACTAGACTTCACGGCACGAAAATAAGCGAGACCTTTCAATCAGGAGATTGGGAAAATCGATCAAACTGAGCACCTGATTCCGGAATAATTGTCTCTTGGCACAAATAGGTTAAGCCGTTTTTCTTGCTTTAAAACTAATATTATCGGACCTTTTTATTTGCATTGATGCAATAACCATTACGATCGAAGTTAATGTATCGCGTGGTATCCAGTTTTTTCTTGTGGGTTTAGCCGATTGCGCTGTGAGGGAGAGCCATCAGAGAATTGAATCGGCTATTCGTGCTCTCAATCTTCACTGGCCAGGGAACCCGGTGGTTATTAATATGGCATCGGCAGATATCAGAAAGGAGGGATCGGCTAATGATCTGCCTTTGGTTATTGGTTATCTTGCGACTGATGAGAAGGTTGCTATACAAACGTTGTTTTAAGACCTGGGGAAATCAACAGATTATTCTTATTTGATTCTTATCTTACACTTATGACTTTTCTTAAAGATACTGGTTTCCCATCACCATTAACTCCCTGTATATTAATTGTATAATCCGATTCCATATCAGAGCTATAAAATTCAATCCTGAATTTTCCATCATTGTCCTGTTTCAGTGAAGGATTCCAGTAAAGGGTATTCCTGAAATCCGGAACATGATTGTTTTTTATAGCTTCAGAAGAATAATCGGGTGAAGAAAATGAAAAGACAGGATCAGCTGTTCTGAAGCGAAGACGCACAGCATAATCGGGAAGTACTACAGTGCTTAAATCAGCTTTCTTGGTAATGACATTGACAATTCCTGACATCAGATAAACACCCACAATATATTTATCCATTACCACATCAATCTTTTCGACCTGTTCGGGATCAAGATTTGCAATTACTGAGGCATCTTGTACAACTACCCCGTCAACAAGGAGCATAGGAGGAGTATTATATGCGACGCGTTCGACGGGATCAGTGACAGTAATCTCCCAGATCGACGACCTTCTCTTCATGATGACTCCCGGTAATAGCTCGAAGAATACTTCCTGCATTACAGGGAGCTTAATATAATCCGCCAAAATTAGTTTGATATCAGGCTTGCCATAAAATCTTAAAGGTTCAACCAGATGTTTGTCCACTTTTATGGCATTGCCGGTAGAAGAAGTTCTGTAAATTTTACTTATCTGGTAATTGGTACTCCACTGTGAAACATACGGTGGTACTATCTTAGGAAGCGGATAGGCAATTTTACTGACAGGAAAATAAATACCAGGGAATGATGACTCTATCTTGATTATACAACCTCTTTCAGCATCAGCGGGCTGAACTATTATTTCTTTTTCGGACAGAGTAGAAGGGATGGTAAAAGTGAATCTTCCGGCATAGTCAGTTTTCGCATACTGAAAATATGCAGCTTTACCCGGACTTGAAAGAAAAACATACCGGCTGGAGTCAGGCTCTAAAGTGCCCGATCTTAATAATAACCCTGAAAGAGAATGATTATCTTTTTCAATTCTGTATTTAAGATCAGGGTACTTGCCTGAAAGAATTGCGTTCCAGTCAATCCAGTTGCTTTTTGCCGAAGCCAGAAAATCAATTATTACCTGGGGAGGGACCATGTTTAGTTTTTTGCCTCGTATAGCATCAGGTAAGGTTCCGAATTCTGTTCCAAAAACCATATAATCTGCTATGTCAGCCCACTGATCATTAACTTGTCCGGATGTTGCCGAAAGGCTCAGGTGCATATTCCCGGCCTTAGTGCCGGGAATATCGGCAGGATCAATTTCAACCTGAACTTTGCTTCTTTTTTTAAATATCTCCCGGGATGTGATTGAAAGCTGCCTATTTTCTCCTGACGCGGTATAAAAATATGCTTCTGTCAGGAATTTACCCTGTGAACTAAATGCGACGAGTTGGCTTATTCCGGGAATCAAGATACTTTTCGACAAACTCATCCTGGTCGTACTGCCATGTAATCTTAAAGGTTCATTAAAATTAATGACACCATGTGTCTGAATGAATATGTAAAGAAGACTACCATTCAATTGCCTGTAGCTTTCATTTGAAGTGATCAATACCTCGAGTGTATCAGATCTGATGTTGTTGATCTTTAGTATAAATCCCTGCCTCGAAAGTAAGTCTGAATCCTGAACAATGGTCTTTTTATCATTAATAGTTCCTGTACCTGCAATACCTGAAACTCTTTTGGAGTTCAATGAATTGTACACTTTAATTTCTTTCATAAAACAATTGGCAGGGAGAAAATTTTTCATCCAGGCTGTATATGCCCTGAGGACATAAACGCCTGTGCTTAAAGTGTCAGGCAATATAAAAAATCCGGGACCGGCACCTTTTTCAAAGCAGATCTTTTTCTGAACAACGGGCTGATTTTCAGAGTTCAGCAGTTCAGCATAAATTACATCACTGCCATCAGATAGTTTTGAGCACATCCTGTCAAAAAGGTATGCGTTAAGCCATACATTTTCCCCGGCAATATATTCATCTCTGTCAGTATGAAGGTAAACATCCTCCCTGGGTATGGTGTTGCAGAACCTTTTGAATTTTTCACTTACAACACTATTAAAACCATTACTCTGCTGGCCCTTCGATAAAGAATATGGAAGTAGTAGAAAAAGAAGTAGTAGTATTGATTTAATATATTTGTTCATCCCGGCTTCCTGCTTTATTTGTCATCTTTCCACCATGAAGGTTTGATTTTAGTGCCCCTTAGTGTGCAGTCGGCACAGTTTTTGTTTGTTGTCAGAACATAAAGCGGGAATCCTCCCAATTGAAGTGTATCGATGACCCATACCGTTTTATTAAGACCCTTGACTGAATTAGGATTAGCTACTGTATCAGAGGGACATTCCGAATAAAGATCAACAAGTCCGGTGAAATTATCAGCGATATAAAATCTTTTCGAAGATTTTGCTGATACGCTGAAATAACCCAGGACATTTTGAAAAGGATCTTCGATACATGTTATGTTACCAGTTATAAATGAAGGGGTAATATCGTATAGAGAACCCACTTCTTCATTGACATTCTTAAGTTTTTGCCAATAATCAAATTCGTCCTCATTGATGGAATACTGATTAAGAAGAATACTGTATTTTTTACTTAACCTGTCGGTTTGAGGCGAGATATAATAAAGCGGGTATTTGCTTACAATGTCTTCGGCCAGTAATGAAGTGTTTTTGACATTAATAATACTGGAGTTATCTGAAATCCAACATGTTCTGTTTGTAACCCTGTAAGGCAGTTGGAACATCCAGGTCTCTGCAAAATCCCATCTGTAAAATTTACATTTGTTATCGGGGTCGTGGCTGTCAATGAAAACCTGGCAGCCCTCTTTCAGAGGTCTTAGGGGTTCCTGAATTTCAACTTTTTCATAAAATAATGTGTCAATAGGGGGAGCCGGTAGCATTTCCACAAAGTTAGATTCGTATGTGTAATTACTGGTTTTAATATTATTTGTCCATATCCTTAGTTTGTATTTTCTTCCAACAACTCCAAGAAACCTTACGGAATCAGTTATATATGTGCCTGATGATTGTTCAATTAAAGAATATGCATTTCCCAGGTCATCAAGTATTTGAACAGTACACCCTTTATACGGGATGCCTTTTGCAGTACTGGTAAGTGACTGGGTTTTCGAAAGCTTAACGGTGTTTATATCATGCTGATCTGTAACAAGCCCTTCGACTATAAGCAATTCCTGGGGTTCACCGGTTTCCGGAACGAATTTCGTTATACAACTCCCTGCAAACAGGGAAATGACAATACAAATTAAATATCTCTTCGGTTTCATATTCTTTAAAAATCAAAGCTAAAGGTAAGTGATGGAATTGCCCTTCCAAATACTGACAACTTGTAACCAGCCACCTGGTTATTTGAACTAATGAAATATTCTGAATAGACGTTTTGCCTCCCAAGAAGATTATAAACTGAGAATGTCCAATTTGGATGAGTAATTCTGTGAGACTTTAAGTTTCCGCTGATCCTGAAGGACAGATCAAGTCTGGAATAGTCCGGTATCCGGTACTTGTTCCTGTCTGAGTAATTAATGAGATAATCATTGCTAAAATAGTAAGCGGAGATCGGGTAAGTTATCGGTCTTCCTGTTGTATAAATGTAGTTTGATGAAAAGCTGAAACGGCGCGAGAACAGGTAATTAAAAGTGACCACCAGGTCACTTGGCCTGTCATAGTTGGAAGGGAACCAGTTTCCCTTATTTATAATCTCATCGCTGAATTTTCCGGTACTTTTAAGGAATGTTTTTGAAAATGTATATCCTATGCTCCACCTTACTCTGCCTTCTGCTTTTTTGATCATAAGTTCCAGTCCATAGGCTTCACCTTTAACCCCGACAAGATCCTGTTCTATATTTTCGTTCATAAAAATGGAGGTTCCTCCTTTGTAGGTAACCATGTTTTTAATAGTCTTGTAATATATTTCAGCTGAAGCCTCAATGGTTTTCCTGTTGAGCATCTGGTAAAAACCGACAGCATACTGGTCGCCTATCTGTGGCTTCAGATAATAATCACAGAGCTTCCAGGTGTCTGATGGAGATATAGAAGCGGAATTTGAAAGAAGATGTATGTACTGCCTGGTCCTGTTATAATTCACTTTAATTGAATTTGAATTCGTCAGGTTGAAGTTCACAGAAACCCTGAATTCCGGACCTCCGTACAATTTGTAAACAGAACCCGACCTGTATGTAAGAGAATCAGTCACCGAAGAATTGCTTTTTGAGAAAGCCGGATTATAAATGAGTCTTGTTCCCGGACCAAAGACGCTAAAAGATGAGAGTCTTATTCCTGCATTGATTGAAATATAATCATTCAGGATGAACTTATCATCAAAGTACAGGGCATTTTCCATGGCTCTTTCTTTTTGAAGATCCCGGGGTTTGACAATAGATGAATCATTTGCAGGCTTATAGCTTCCCGGGAGTACGGAATGAAAAGTAAAATCAGAACCGAAATTAATCTCGTTTCTCCCAAGGAAATAATTAAAATCAACTCGCAGTCCTGTACTATTCACTCTGTGAGAGAGGATAAAACCATTTATTGTACCGTTATCGCCCGTGATATCATACCTGTAATTGCTGTTGTTAAGAGTGATGAGTGAAAAAAACCTGCTGTTGAAAAAATGGCGTAGTCTTGCAGTCACTATGCTGTTATAATAGGCATAAACAGTATCAGAACTAAACCTGAAGGAATCGTGGCTAAGGTAAGAAGAAATATCCAGCTTATTGTTCTTGTTGATATTGTACGAAAGCTTAGCATTCAAATCATAGAAAGATGCCCTGCTTTTTTTGAGAGCAGGATTATTAATCAGCGCAAATAACCAGTTTGAATATGTTGTTCTTCCTGTAACTAGAAATGTGCAGGTGTCCTTTTTGATGGGACCCTCAACAGTCAAATGTGCTGTAATTGGACTTATGCCTGCATCGCCTTTAAATTCTTTCCTGTCGCCATCTCTGGTTCCTATATCCAGAATTGAAGATATCCTCCCCCCGAAACGTGAGGGGATTCCGCCCTTGTATAATGTCACATCTTTAATGATATCGGAATTGATGGCAGAGAAGAAACCGAAGAAATGAGATGAATTATAAAGCGGAGCTCCATCCAACAATATCAGGTTCTGATCGGCCGAGCCTCCTCTTACATTAAATCCCGCCGAGCCTTCGCCAACAGTCTGGACACCCGGAAGAAGCAGGAAACTCTTTATGATATCCGATTCCCCCATTGAGGTTGGCAACAAACGGAAGGAGGTCAGGTTAATCTTTTCAACTCCCACTTCATAACTCCGGAGGATCATGTTTTTATTAGCTGAAATAACAGTTTCTTTCAGGGGGATAAGCATGCTGGTCATTTCAACATTCATTTCACCATCTCCGTTGAGGTTGATAGTAACTGATTTTCCCTTCATCCCAATAAATGAGAACTGAAGCAGATGCGTACCTTTCGGCATAGACAGCGAATAAAATCCGTATGCATTTGATAACGTTCCCAAAGATAGTTTCTGGTTATAAACAGTAACCCCCGCAACAGCTTCCTTTGTGTCCTTGTTTGTTATATACCCGGATAATATCACATTGCCAGGTTTATTTCTATTGACGGGATTGCCGATTTCAATTACATTTGTCGAAGATCCTTGAGAATTGTCCTGTTCATTATACACGCCTGAAGGAATAAAAAAATGGCTGGTATCAATTTCTGTTCCTGAAGTTTTAATTGTATAACCTTTTGTAATTATCACATCGCCTTTATTGTCAAAATAATAAAAGAGAGATTTTCCTTTAAACAGATTATCGAGTAATTCCGTCAATAAAACAGAACCCTGGTAATCTCCCAGTTTAAGATCGCTGACCCATTCATCCATGTAGAAAAACCTGATGCTATCGCGGTTTAGCGCTGTTGAGACAAATCGACCGAAATCAAGACCTGAATAATCCCATGATATTGTTAAATCCTTTTGTGCTTCCAGATTGGTGAAAGAAAACAAAACAAGAAATGATATTAATATTTTATAAATAGTCTTCATTTCTTATTGCTAAAGTTTATCACAGAATTCGGCCAGAGGAATGAAACTTTCGGGAACCTTTTTTGAAACTTTCAACTTATTGCTCCTGATGTAGTTTTTAATTTGTTGTTTATAATTACCGAACAGCAGAATTATATTATGCTTGTTTCTTATCTGGTGCATTTTACCATCTTTCATCATGAATATCCTGTATGTCTGTTCAAAAGCGTCATACTTGTGATCCACAGCCAGCAGAAGAATTTTCTTAGTGTACTTAATAAATAGTGAAACAGTCCCCTGATATAGTACATTAATGTAGCCTTCAATGTTATTCAGGGAATCTTTATCCAGCTTAATGAAACTATAAATATTATTGCCATAATTTATTGTAAAAGCGCTGACTAATTCCTTATTAATCTGTACTATTAAGCCTTTTTCTGCCGTAGTTTCCAATTCATCATTACATATATCGTACCTGACATCCCTGCTGTGCCAGATTCTGCCATTTACCATAATTGTGCCGGGCAGGAATGAATTGGAAAAAAGGAACTGGTCTCCCCTGATCCGGAGGTAAAGGTTTCTCCATACCTTTCCGTTAAGGAGCATCTGAATGTCAGTTGTATCCTGTCTCATGGATTCGGCCTGGCAGGGTTCAGAGTATAGAGTTGATCTTCCTGAAAAAACTGTTCCGGAGAAAAGTACAAATGACAAAACCAGTAATAATCCAAGTCTGTTCATAGGTTAAAATTCAGCAGGCAATTTACCGGATAAAACAAGGTCGGTACCAGGACAATCAGTTTTCTTATAAAAGCCTATAGAAGATAAAAATTATTCCAAATCTAATAAATAATTATCAAGATGAAAGGTAAAATCATATCAAGGTATATAGATATTTATAAAACCCTTATTGACTTGCTGTTGCTGTCCAATATTTTATTTTTGGTTTTCCGGTTTCTTTCTCCCAAAGCACACCTGATTCATCCCATTTACAGAGTAGAAAAGATTTATTTGACCCCCTTCCGTTCACCGATCAGTGAAATTATCATTTTTCCATCATTGTGAAAGTATTATTTTATGAAATAGAAGGTATATTAAATTTACAGAGAGACATAATCATTGGTTATTGAATGATCTTGTGAGTCAAATATATATTCATAGTGTTTAAAAATGTCAAAAGGGCTCTCGAAAAGGCTGCAGCCGGGGGGCATAATATAATAATGATAGGCCCTTCGGGAGCAGGGAAGACCATGCTCGCAAAGAGGTTACCAACAATTATTCCACCTCTGACACTTGAAGAGGCTCTCGAAACCACCAACATACATTCGGTAGCCGGCAAGATAGATGATCATACTGCCCTTATGACAAAAAGACCATTCCGATCGCCCCACCACACGATTTCAGATGAATAGGGATGAGGCGGACCGCGTGTATATATGTCTGTATATTAATATAATACGTCATGATATTCCTTAATTTACAAAATTAAATAAACCAGTATTGTACAGAATATTACTTTTTAAAAAGAAACGCTTAGGTGTAAATTATATTATAAGATTAAAGGGATAACAATATATTCTTATTCTCTCCCAAACAATTAATAATGGATTTCGGATTAGATAAAGGGGTCACCCTTCCCTGTAAATTAGTGTACAAACTAATGTCCCTTTGTTTGTGAATATTAATACGAGTCACCTTCTAATAAAATTAGCAAAAGTATTTTAGTACCAAGGTCTCATTCCAAGACACAAGATAGTACTATAATAAATCAGTACTATATATTTAAATATGTGTGATTTATGTAACTTTTCTCAGTGATTGTGTAACGTTTATCGCAATTAACAGATTTACTTTTACTCTGCGAAAATCTAATCTTAATTGAAAACTATTGGTATTCACCTAAATATAATAGGTTTTCAATCTCATACGACCTAATTGAAACATGATATGAGTAAAAAAGTAAAGTCGGATTTGTTAGTCATTGCTGAGGAAGAAAAAGCAAAACGTGAAGCAGAATTAGTCATAGCAAACGAAGAGAAATCAAAACGTGATGCAGAATTGGTAATTGCGAACGAAGAGAAGGCAGAACGTGCAGATGAGTTAATCATTGCCAACAAGGAGAAAGAAAAACGAGCATCAGAGTTAATCATTGCTAACAAAGAACTTACCTTTCAAAATGAAGAGAAAGAAAAGCGGGCAGCGGAGTTAGTCATTGCTAACAAAGAACTTGCCTTTCAAATCACCGAGCGCAAGCGGATGGAGCAGACATTGAAGAAGAGCGAAAACAAGTTCAAATCCATCTACCAAAATTCAAATGATGCTATTATGCTTATGGATAGAAATGGTTTTTTTGATTGCAATCCGCAAACATTGAAATTATTTAAAATACAAACAAGAGAAGAATTTATAAAATTATCCCCTGCTGAACTCTCTCCATCTGTTCAGTCTGATGGTAAAAACTCTGTTGAAGCAATAGAGGAAAATATTAGTATTGCATACAGAGAAGGATATAACCGTTTTGATTGGATTCATAAAAGATTTGATGGTGAAGTTTTTTATGCTGATGTGCTTTTATCTGCTTTCGACTATGTTGGAGAACGAGTCCTCCAAGCAACTGTCAGAGATATCACCGAACGCAAGATTGCGGAAGAAGTGATAAAGAATAGCGATAAGCAATACCGTCTTCTGTTTGATGAAATGCTAAGCGGATTTGCGGTGCATGAAATCATCTGCGACCAAAGCGGAAAACCTACTGACTATCGATTTCTATCGGTTAACAAATCTTTCGAAAAGATGACAGGGTTGGATGCTTCCGATATTCTTGGCAAAACCGTTCTCGAAGTTCTTCCCGAAACAGAATACAGTTGGATTGAGCGTTATGGAAAGGTTGCATTAACAGGTGAACCAATTCATTTTGAAAATTATGCAATTGCTCTGGGAAAACATTATGAAGTGCGTGCCTATTGCCCTGAACACGGAAAGTTTGCTACGCTTATCAACGACATCACCGAGCGCAAGAATGCAGAGGACTCTTTATCCGAATTACTTCAATTCAATTCACAAATTATTAATAGTGCACAGGAAGGTATAATTGTTTATGACCATAACCTGAAATGTCAGGTATGGAATCCTTTTATGGAGAATCTCACTTCATTACCTGCTTCTGAAGCTATAGGCAAGCACCCATTGGATTTATTTCCTTTTCTGAAAGATACAGGTGTTATAGGTATTCTTGAAAAGGCACTTAATGGCGAAAAAAATAATGAAGTAGTCTTCCCCTTTACCATTCCTGCAACTGGAAGAACAGGATGGGCATCTGACAAAGCCGCACCTTTCTATAATACCAAAAATGAAATAATAGGAGTAATTAGTACTGTCAGAGACATCACTGAGTATAAATTGGCGGAACAGGAACTTCTTGGGAAAGACGCATTATTGAATTTAACAGGATATACCGCAAAAGTTGGCGGTTGGGAGATTGATACAGAAACAATGAATCAAAAATGGACTGATGAGAATTACAAAATACATGAAGTTGATTTAACATTCAATCCAAATGTCAGCAATGGAATAAATTTTTATGCACCATCGAGCCACCCAGTTATTGAAAAAGCAGTACAACGGGCAATTGAGTTTGGCGAGCCATTCGATTTGGATTTGGAATTTATTACAAATAAAGGTAACTATCGATGGGTACATTCAATTGGAAAAGTCCTACAGGTAAACGGTAAAACGAAAAAGGTTTATGGCTCTATTCAGGACATCACCGAACGCAAGAAGACAGAAGAGGAACTAATTATAAAAACCTTGATTTTTGAATCATCAATCGCTGCCAATAGTATTAGCGATAACGATGGTATTATCACACATTGCAATTCCGCATTCCTCAAGATATGGGGATATGATTCACAAGACGAAGTGATAGGTAAACCAATCGCACTCTTTATTAAGAATGAGGATGAAGCATTAAAAATAATTACCTCACTTAATGAATCAGGTATATGGGAAGGAGAGTATATAGGATTAAAGAAAGACAGAACTACCTTCAACGCTTATGGTCTCGCCACAAAAATTCAAAATAGAAAAAAGGAAAATATTGGTTATTTTTCTGCGGTACTCGATATCTCTCATCGCAAACAAACCGAACTACAAGTTAAGGAAAGTGAAGAAAAACTACGCTCCATACTCGATGCAACACCTTTCCCAGTTGCTTTGGTCGATTCCAATGATAATAATATTCTGTATTGGAGTCGTAGTGCAGTTACTCTATTCGGACATACAGCACCCACCGCTGATGAATGGTATCAAATAGCCTACCCTGATAATGAGTACAGGTGTGAAGTGATTGAACGATGGAAACCTTTTCTGGAAAAGGCACGAC